>Ga0182735_1002279_pt1 | contig 11773 bp, 11 predicted proteins | sample eDN5th30CKraftMG_FD_128524 | JGI IMG/M metagenome (GOLD analysis project Ga0182735, IMG submission 128524) | Enriched Miracle-Growth compost microbial communities from Emeryville, California, USA - eDNA 5th pass 30_C Kraft MG (version 2) (version 2) ... | reverse complement strand
TCACTATTCAATTGTCAAAGAACTGACGTCCATAAAACGTCGCCGATCCATCCGCATCCGCGCTCTAGACCGTGTGAGTGTCACTTGCGTGGCTCTCGTGATTTCGTCCAACCAAGCAACCCTTAGAGCGAACTCCGGGGCCGCCAGCAGCGTCGCCGCCGTCGTTGGTGTGGCGTATATAGTCGCCGCTCCCTCGGACTGTCAACAGCGAAAAAAACTTTTATTCACATTCCCGTCGAAAGCCGGAAAATCCACCGCCGGCCGCAGATCGGCCGTCCCCGTCAGGGCACATTCCAGAGCGGGTTGTCCTGCTTCAGGATCACCATGGTCGTGGTCTCGGCCACCGCCGGGATCGACTGCAGCACGTCCCGGATGAAGGTGCCGAGCGCATCGAGATCGCGCGCCCAGATACGCAGCACATAGTCGACGTCGCCCGCCACCAGCAGGCACTCCGTGATTTCCGGGCGCTTGGCGATCGCCGACAGGAACTGCTCCGTCCCTTCGGTGCCATGATGGCGCAATCTCACCGAGCAGAGCACGCTGACGGTCAGACCAAGCGCCGCCGGATCGATCCGCGCGGCATAGCCCTTGATGATTCCCGCGTCTTCTCCATGCGCTTGACGCGCCGGCCGCACGGCGTCGGCGAAAGGCCCACGCGCTCCGCCAGATCCAGCATGGAAATCCGACCGTCCCGGCGCAGGACGTCAAGAATCCGCTGATCCATCGAATCCAGAACGGACATGAGTGAAAAACTCTCGGGATTTAGTTTGACATAGCGATATCATGCACATTCACCGGGGTGAATGCCGCAAATGGCCGGGTTTCGCCAGCGCGTTCAGGATAGCATCCGCCGATCCTGGAACCGGAGGTTCGATCGTGCCCGCCTATTTCGCCTGCGCCGTGATCCTGCAGACGTCGCGCCGCCGGTCGGGTATCCGGAACCACTGGTCAGGCGGCCGCCGCAATGGCAGGCTTTCGAATTCAATCTGAGGAGTAACCATGGCGCATTCCGTGCAGCGTCCTAAACTGGCCCGTTGGCTGGCCGAAACCAATGACGTGACCCAGACCTTCTTGTCGGCGGGGCTGATTCCCGGCCTGATCAACATGGCCGGCGGCCTGCCCGAACCCACGACATGGCCGGCTTCCGACCTGTCGGCGCTGGCCGCCAAGGCCGTTAGCGAACATCCCGGCGATACGCTGGCCTACGGACCGCTCGAGGGACTGCCGATTCTGCGCGACCTGATCGCGGCACGGTTCAGCGCTCCGGGCCTGTCGCTTACCCGCGAGAACGTCCTCATCACCACCGGCGGGATGCAGGCTCTCGACCTGATCGGCAAGGTGCTTCTCGACCAGGGCGGGTTGATCGCGGCGCAAAGCCCCGCCTATCTCGGCGCCCTGGACGCCTGGAAGCCACGTCACCCGACCTATCGCCCGATGTATCTGGAAAGGGAGGGCTTCGATCCGGTCGCGGCGCTTCGCGGGGCGCAGTTCGCCTATACGGTGCCGAATTTCTCGAACCCGACCGGGCGGCTGGTCGGACTGGAGGATCGGCGCGAGCTGGTCGCGGCGGCCGAAGCCACCGGCACCTGGCTGGTGGAGGACGACCCCTACGGCACGCTCTATTACGACGGCGCGCCCCTGCCCCGCATGCTGACGCTGTCGGGCAAGGGCGATTCGACCTATGAGGGTCCGGTCGTCTATCTCGGGACGCTGTCGAAGGAACTGGCGCCCGGCTTCCGTATCGGCTGGGCCATCGCCGCGCCGGAAGTCATCCGGGCGCTGGTCACGGCCAAGCAGGGCTCGGACATGTGCACCTCGGGCCTGTGCCAGCGCATCGCCCACGACGCTTTCGCCGCCAGGCTGACCGAGCGCATCCTGCCGAACGTGCTCGCGCTCTACCGGTCGCGCCGCGACGCGCTGTGCGCCGCGATGGCCGACCATCTGCACGGGCTTTTCGATTGGGAAGTTCCTTCGGGCGGCATGTTCGTCTGGGCGACGGCGCGCGACCCGGAGCTGAACACCGATGTCCTGCTGCGCGAAGCGCTTGCGCATGGGGTCTGCATCACGCCGTCAAGCGTCTTCGACCCGGAAGGCCGCAACCGCCGGTCGATCCGCATCAACTTCACCCTGAACGATCCCGACAAACTCGCCGAAGGGGTGCGCCGGCTGGCCAAGGCTACGCTCGCGGCCTCCGCCAAGGCGGCCTGATTCGAAAAACAGGCACGCGATCCCGGCACCGTTTCCATCGGCAGGCCCTGCCGGTGGAGGCGCAAGGACAGGGCGAATCGCTGCGCCGCTGTCCTTGCTGCCGGCTGCGAATCAGCGCCGGCCGGCTGGAATCAGATCGACCACAAGGCCCCGCCGTCGCAGGCAACCGCCTGCCCGGTGATGTAGCCGGCCCGGTTGGAGGCGAGGAACGTCGCCAGTGCCGCGAATTCTTCCGGCTGGCCGATGCGGCCCATCGGGATCATTCCGGCGACCTTCTGCAGGTCGAGCTTCGCCTCGGCCAGCCGCTCCGTCATCGTATAGCCGGGCATCAGCGCATTGACGGTGATGCCGCTGGCGGCAAACTCGCGGCTCAGCGTCTTCGTCAGGCCGTGGAGGCCTGCCCGAAGCGCATTCGAGATGGTGAAATTGTTGATCGGCTCCTTCGCGGCGATGGACGTCACGAGAAGGATGCGCCCCCAGCCCCGCTCGCGCATGCCGGGGATCGCCGCGCCGATGGCATCGGTCGCGCTCATGAACAGGCCGTCGAAGGCATTGCGCCAGTCGTCGGAGGAGATGCTCTCGAACGGCATGGTCGGCGGGCCGCCGGTGTTGACGACGAGGATGTCGACCCCGCCGAGGGCATCGGCCGCCTGCTCGACCAGCCGGCGCCCTTCCTTGGGCTGTCGCAAATCGCCGACCAGCGCCGTCGCGCCGAGCGATTCGGCAGCCTTGCGGAGCCGGTCTCCGTCGCGCGCGCAGATGGCGATTTTCGCGCCTTCGGCGGCGAGTTCCTTCGCCACCGCGAAACCGAGGCCCTTCGATGCGCCCATGACGAGGGCGGACTTGCCGCGCAATCCGAAGTCCATGGCATAGTCTCCTTCTTCACTTCACCGCATGACGGCAGGCGGGATCAGGCCCCGCTGACCTCGACGCTGCCGATTCCGGACACGTCGAAGCGATAGCTGAACGCCTTGGTCGGGAACCGCGTGGTGACGATGCTGCCGGTCATGACGACGTCACCCTTGCGCAGCATCTGCCCGGAGGCGGCGAGATGGTTGGCCAGCCAGGCGAGCGGGACGAACGGATGGCCGAGCGCATCGGCACCCTTGCCGCGCGCCAGTTCCACGCCGTCCTCATAGGCGATGCCCTCCACCTGATCCAGATTGGCCGGCGGCGGCACGAAGGTTCCGACGATGATGCCTGCGTTCCAGGAATTGTCGGCGACCAGCGTTTCGCAATGCAGCACGCTGTAGTCGGCGTTGCGGTCTTCAACCAGCTCGATGGCGGGGGCAACGGCATCCACCGCCTCGCCGGCGCTTTCCGGCGTGAACGGAACCCCGGTCGGCGCCAGATCACGGCCGAGCCGAACGCAGATTTCGAACTCCAGGCCGAGACGGTGATAATCCGCCAGCGACAGCCGTGCGCCGGAACCTTTGACGAGACCGGTGAAGATCGTTCCCCGTATCGGCTGGTCGATGCCGCACATTTCCTGCATGCGCTTCGACGTCAGGCCGATCTTGTAGCCGGCCGTGCCGTTGTCGCCGATGATCGAATCGACATAGACGGCCTGCACCTGGTAGGCGATGTCGAGATCCTTCACGTCGTCCAGCTTGTGGAACCTGGTGCCGTTGCGGTGCTCGGCAACCAGCGTCCGGGCGATGTCTTCGATGACTTCGGTCAAATCCTTGCTCCCTTCGTGCCGGCCATCAGCCGGTTCGCCAGGCTCGCGATCGCATCCTGGCCCATGTGTTCCTATTCAGGCCGAGCGCCGGGCGGTCAGCAGCCGGCCAAGGGCGGTGATGCCCTTGACGATAGCCTCGTCCGTCTGTGTCGAATAGCTGAGGCGCGCGTGGTTGGCTTCCTGCTGAAGCGGGAAGAACGTTGCGCCAGGAACATAGGCGACCCTGGCTTCAGGCAGCGCATGTTCGGCCATGAAGCGGGTGGTGTCAAAACCCTCCGGGAAGGTCAGCCAGGTGAACAGGCCGCCGCTGGGTTCGGTGAACGCGACATCCTGCGGGAAGGTCCGCCGGATGGTGTCCAGCATCAGGTCCTTCTTGCGGCGATAGGTCTGGCGAAGCGCCGCGATGTGCTCGTCGATATCGTAGGTTTCGAGGAACAGCGAAACCGCCGCCATGTTCAGCGTGCTGCACTGCGTGTCGGCGGCAAGCTTGAGCAGGCCGAGCTGCTGGATGATCTCCTCGGAAGCGACGGCCCAGCCCAAGCGCAGGCCGGGTGCAAGGATCTTGGAAAAGCTGCCGAGATAGATGACGCGGCCTTGCGTATCGAAGCTCTTGATGGGCGGCAGCGGCTCGCCCTGATAGCGGATTTCGCGATAGGGCGTGTCTTCCAGGATGACGAAATCGAACTTGTTGGCCAGTTCGACCAGCCGCTTGCGACGCTCCAGGCTGAGCGTCACGCCGGTCGGGTTCTGGAAATCGGGCACGGTGTAGAGAAGCTTTGCTCCCGGATTGCGCGCAAGCGTCCGCTCGAGCTCGTCCATGTCCATGCCGTCCTCGTCCATGCGGACGGTGGCATAGCGCGGCTCGCAGGGGTTGAAGGCGATCAGCGCGCCGAGGAAGGTCGGGTTTTCTGTGATGATGACATCGCCCTTGTCGACCAGCATCTTGGCGACCAGATCGAGCCCCTGCTGGGCGCCCTGCAGGATCAGCACGTTCTCGGCGCCGCAATCGACGCCGCCGCGCGTCATCCTCGCCGCAACCTGCTCGCGCAATTTCGGGCTGCCGCTGGAGACGGTGTATTGCAGCGTGTCGCTGCCGTTCTCGGCGATCGCGGTGCGGAAGACCGATTCCAGGCGGTCGAGCGGAAACAGCGATGCGTCCGGATAGCCGCCGCCGAAGGAAATGATGCTGGGGTCCGCGCCGAGCATCAAAAGCTCGCGGATCGCGGACGGCTTCACTTGGGACATGCGCTCGGCGAGCCGGATGTTCATCTGCACTCTCGTTTCATGAATAAGGCACGGCATCGGCGCTGACGGACGCCCGCGCCGCCGGGTGGAAAAGTGCGGCGCGGCGAGCCTGGACCCGCCGCGCCGGCATGGCTTATTTCATTTCGGTCTCGACGGCCCAGTCGTCGCCCTCGACCCGGAACAGGGCATAGCTGCCGGGGACGTCGCCGTTGGCGTCGAAGTTGAGCTCGCCGGAAGCGCCCTTGTAGTCGATCGCCTTGCCGGCATCGATCAGTTCCTTGGCCTTCTTCCACTCGCCGGGGAAGATCGGCTCGCCTTCGCCGTTCGAGACGGCGCGCAGCGATTCCGACAGCTTGGCCTTGTCGCCGCCGGCCTTCTCGATGGCGAGCGCCATCAGGAACACGGCGTCGTAGGAAGGACCGACATAGCTGGAATTGATGTCGCCGCCGGCTTCGGTGAAGGCCTTGTTGAAGATGTCGAGCGCTTCCGACTTCGAGCTGACGGGCGCGGACGCCATGAAGGTCTTGAGGTTGTCGGACCCGATCGCCTTGATCGGCGCGGACGTCTTCATGCCCTCGGCACCGACGAAGTTTTCGAAGAAGCCGTTTTCGATCGCTTCACGCAGGACGGTGAGGCCCGACGTATCGCCGTAGTCGAGCAGCACCAGCGTGTCGGCGCCGCCCTGGGCCAGCCCTGCGAGGTCGGCGCGGTAGGACGACTTGTTTTCCTCATGCGCCTCGTAGCCGGCGATCTCGCCGCCCTTGGCCTCGAACTCCTTCTTGAACGCTTCGGCGATGCCCTTGCCGTAGTCGTTGTTGATGTAGGAGACGGCGACCTTCTTGGTGCCGCGATCCAGCAGCGTGCGCGCCAGCGCCTGGCCCTGGTATTCGTCGGACGGAATGGTGCGGAACACCAGGTCGTTGTCCTTGAGAGAGGTGATCTCGGGCGAGGTCGCGGCTGGCGAGATCAGGAGGACGCCGGCGGGGATGGTCGCCGAATTGGTGGCCGCCATCAGCGCGCCCGAGCACAGCGGGCCGACGACGCCGATCACCTGCGTGACGTTGACGAGCTTGGTGGCCGCGTCGCCTGCGACCTGCGGGTTGCAGCCGGCGTCGGCGAGAGTGCCGACCAGTTTGTCACCCTTGAGGAGGCCGCCCTGATCGTTGATCTGGGATATGGCGAACTGATACGATCTGGTGATTTCCGGCGCCATGGCGGCAGCACCGCCGGTGATGCTGTTGAGCAGGCCGATGTTGACGTCGGCGAGCGTCGGCGTGGCCAGGGCGCTGGCGCCCAGCAACAGCGAAGCCGCCAAGATACGCTTCATTTTCATTCCATCCTCCGTTGTTGTCGGGTCGGCGATCCATTCGCCTTGCCGGGTAAACTCAATTGACGCCCTTGCCGGCGGCCGGCGAGGCCGCGCTTTTTTCATCGGCCGGCCGGTCCTGGTCGCGCGGGTCCTTTCGCAGCCGTTCGGGCAACAGCCCCTCCGGCCGGAAGCGCAGCACGAGCTGCAGCAAAAGCCCGATCAGGAACATGCGGCCATACTTGGCCTTCAGCGCGTATTCCGACGGCAGCTGGTCGGTCACGATCTCGGACATGGACCAGATGATCCAGACGATGATCGCCCCGAGAAGAACGCCCCGGTTGTTTCCCGATCCGCCCAGGATGACCATGATCCAGATCAGGAAGGTGACAAGCATCGGATCGATGGCGTCCGGCGTGATGGTGCGGGCGAGATGCACGTACAGCGCCCCCGCCAGGCCCATCAGCGCCGAGCCCAAGATGAAGGCTTCGAGGCGGCGATAGGGCACGTCCTTGCCCATGGCCCGGGCGGCGCTTTCATTGTCGCGGATGGCGCGCATCATGCGGCCCCAGGGCGAGACGGCCTGGCGTTCGACCAGCACATAGGCGACGAGCAGGATCAGCGCGGTGATGCCCAGGTAGATCAGTTGCGCCCGCCCGTAAGGCAGGTCGCCGAAGGGCCGCGGGATGCCGCTGATGCCGCGGGCGGAGTTGGTCAGCCAGTCCTCGGAGCGCGCGACCAGGCGGATGCCTTCCGCCACGCCGATGGTGACGATCGCCAGATAGTCCGACTGGAAGCGCAGGCATATCTTGCCGATCGGCCAGGCGAGCAGGCCGGCCAACAGCATCGCCCCGACGAGACCGACGGCAAACGGCATGTCGAAGCCCCCTAGGCGGCCTTCGGCCCAGGGCGAGGTGAGGATCGCCGACGTATAGGCGCCGATCGCGAAGAAGCCGGCGACGCCGGCGTTGAACAGACCGGCATAGCCCCACTGGATGTTGAGCCCGATGGCGAGGCAGCCATAGATGCAGATGAAGATCGCCAGATAGATCGGGTAGTTGAGGACGGTGATCCATTCCATGACGCGCCCTCCCCCTACAGAACCTTGCCGCGGAACAGGCCGGTGGGGCGGAACAGCAGCACGAGAAGCAATATCCCGAACGCGCTCATCACCTTGTACTCGCCCGGAATGACCAGGACGGACAGTTCTTCCGCGATCCCGACCAGCAGCCCGCCGACGATCGCGCCTTCGATGCGCCCTACGCCACCCAGGATAGCGGCGGCAAAGGTCGGCAAAAGGATGTTCCAGCCCATCACCGACTTCAGTTCGGTATTGAGGCCGAGGAAAAAGCCGGACGCCGCGCACAGCCCCCCGGCGATGATCCAGGTCAGCGAGATGACCTTGGCGTTGTCGACGCCCGAAAACAGCGCCAGTTCCGGGTTGTCGGACATGGCGCGCATGGCCTTGCCCCATTTGTTCCGGGTCAGGAACAGGTGCAGCGCGACGACCAGCGCGATGGCGACCAGAAGCGTCACGATCTCGTGGCTCTTGATGCGGATACCGAACCAGTTTTCCGGCCGGGTGATGCCGCGCGTATAGCTGGTCGTGTTCACGCCCCACACGACCTGCACGAAGGAGCGCAGCATCAGCGCCACGCCGAAGGAAGCGATCGTGGTGATGATCTTAGGCAGGGCGCGCAGATGCGCGTAGAACACCCGGTCGATGACGATGGCGAAGACGCCGGTCGCCACCACCGCGAGCGGCAGCGCCGCATAAGGCGACAGGCCAAGCGTGGTGGTGAAGGCCAGCGCGATGAAGGCGCCGAAGGTGGCGAGGTCGCCATGGGCGAAGTGGCCGTAGCGCATGATGGCGAACACCAGCGTGATGCCGATCGCGCCCAGCGCGTAGATCGAGCCCTGTACGATGCCGGGCAGCAGGAAGAAATTGACGAAGCTGTGGATGTCCATCGCGATTGCCGCCTATCCGCCCAGGAACATTTCAGCGATATGCCGGTCGGCCAAGAGCTCGGCGGCCGGCCCTTCGTGCCGGTTGCGGCCGGCGGCAAGCACATAGCCGCGGTCGGCAAAGGCCAGCGCCTGCTTGGCGTGCTGCTCGACCAGGAGGATCGCCACGCCGCTGTCGCGCACGTCGCGGCTGATCTGGAAAATCTGCTCCATGTATTTCGGCGAAAGGCCGGCGGTCGGCTCGTCCAGCAGCAGCACCTGTGGGTCCAGCATCAGCGCGCGCCCCATGGCGACCATCTGGCGCTGCCCGCCCGACAGGCTGCCGGCCGTCGTCTTGCGCTTCGCCTTGAGGTCGGGGAAGAGGCGATAGACGCGGTCGAGCGCGGCGCTGTAGTCGCCCTTGCGCAGGAACGCCCCCATCTCGAAATTCTCGTGCACCGTCATCTCGCTGAAGATGTTCTTGACCTGCGGCACGTAGCAGATGCCAGCCTTGACGATGCGGTTAGGCGCCCAGCCGGTAATGTCGGTGTCGCCGATGGCGATCGAGCCGCCGCGGATATCGAGCAGGCCGAAGATCGACTTCATGGCGGTGGACTTGCCCGCGCCGTTCGGCCCGACGATGGCCACGATCTCGCCCCGCGCAACCTCCATGGAAAGATCGAACAGGATATCCGCGTCGCCATAGCCGGCGCGCAGGTTCTTCATGGTCAGCAGGGCCGTCATGTCGCGGCCCCCTGCCTCTCGCCCAGATACGCCTCGAGCACGCGCGGATCGGAGCGCACGGTGTGGAAATCGCCCTCGATGAGCACCTTGCCCTCGGCCATGCAGATGACCGGGTCGCACAGCCGCTCGATCATCTCCATGTCGTGCTCGATCAGGATGAAGGTGTAGCCGCGCTCGCGGTTGAGATATTCGATCTTCTCTTCCAGCTTTCTCAGCAGCGTGCGGTTGACGCCGGCAGCCGGCTCGTCGAGCAGGACCAGTTCGGCATCCGTCATGATGGTGCGGCCCAGTTCCAGGAGCTTCTTCTGGCCGCCCGATATCTGGCCCGCCCGCTGGTGGGCGACATGGGTCAGTTCGAGAAACTCCAGCGCGTCCCAGGCCCGCCGCGAGGTCTGCGCCTCCGCTTCACGCACCTTCGCCGGGCGGATCCAGTTGCTCAGCAGCGATTCCCCCGGCTGGCCCGGAACCACCATCATCAGGTTCTCGAGCACGGACAGGTGATGGAATTCATGCGGAATCTGGAAGGTGCGCACGACACCCTTGTGGAACCGCCGGTCAGGCGCGAGCGCGGTTATGTCCTCGCCGCGATAGACGATGCGGCCGCCGCTCGGCCGCAAGGCGCCGGCGATCATGTTGAAAACCGTGGTCTTGCCCGCCCCGTTGGGGCCGACGAGGCCGGTGATGGAGCCTTTCGCGACCGAAAACGAACAACCGTCGACGGCCCGGAAGGAGCCGAAGTCCATGATCAGGTTCTCGCAGGAAAGGATCGGGGAGCTGGCCGTCACGATACCTCGCCGGCTCCGCCAGATCGGGCTAGCCCGGCAACTGCACGACACAGCGCAGCGAACGGAATGCCGCCCGCGCGTTCAGGCCGGCCCGACGGCGAACCGCCGCCGACAAGGCGCCTTGCCCTTTCCGCATGCCGCGTCGTCATGGTTCTGCGCTTCCCCCTCGCCTGTCATCCCTGGCGTTCAGTGCGGACGGCTTGCCCTTTGCCGCTTATTCGCAAAGACACCACATCTTTCCATCCGGAGCTTTTCTCCAGACGGTCAGAAATATCATACGCAGGCCATTGCATGAAAGCGTCGCCGCCTTCAACCCCTTCCTGGCAATGGCTTCAGCTATCGGCCTTCCGGGCCATATCGAGCGCGACGTCGACGATCATGTCCTCCTGTCCGCCGATCAGGCGCCGGCGGCCGATCTCGACCAGGATGGCGCGCGGATCGAGGCCGTATTCCTCGGCAGCCCGCTCCGCATGGCGCAGGAAACTGGAATAGACATTGCCGTAGCCGAGGGTGAGCGTCTCGCGGTCCACGCGAACCGGGCGGTCCTGGATCGGGCGCACGAGGTCGTCGGCCGCGTCCTGTAGCTTGAACAGGTCGCAGCCATGCTCCCAGCCATAAAGATTGGCTACGGCCACGAAAGCCTCGATCGGGCAGTTGCCGGCGCCCGCACCCATGCCGGCCAGCGAGGCATCGACCCTGGTCGCGCCGTTTTCCACGGCGGTGACCGAATTCGCCACCGACAAAGAGAGGTTTTCGTGGGCATGGATGGCGCGCTGCGTGCCGGCCTTGAGCACGGCATCGAAAGCCTGGAAGCGCTCGGCTATGGTTCGCATGGTCAGGCCACCCGCCGCGTCGGCGATATAGACGCAGTCCGCGCCGTAGCTTTCCATCAGCCGCGCCTGCCCGGCCAACCCCTCGGGAGAATTGGCCGAGGACATCATCAGGAAGCCCGAGACGTCGAGCCCCATCTCCTTGGCGGCCGCGATGTGCTGCGCGGAGACATCCGCCTCCGTGCTGTGCGTGGCGATGCGGACGGATTGTATGCCGATATCGCGCGCCCGCTTCAGGTCCTCGATCGTGCCGATGCCGGGAAGCAGGACCGTGGTCAGCCTGGCGCGCTTGCAGACCTTCGCGGCCTCCTCGATATAGGCGAGATCGGTATGGCGGCTGAACCCGTAGGCGATGCTGGAGCCGTCGAGCCCGTCGCCATGGCCGACCTCGATGCCGTCGACGCCGGCCTCGTCGAGCGCGCTGGCGATTTCACGGACATGGCCGAGATCGTACTGATGGCGGATCGCATGCATGCCGTCGCGCAGCGTCACGTCGAGGATATACAGTCTTGGCATCGGTCAGTTCCACTTGCGAAGTTCGACCAGGCGTTCGGCGGTCCGAAGCGCCGCCGACGTCATGATATCGAGATTGCCGGCATAGGCCGGCAGGTAGTGCGCAGCCCCTTCCACTTCGAGGAAAACGGAGACTTTGAGGCCGGTGAACGGCACATTGCTTTGCGGCATGCGCAGCGGCGCATCCGCCCCGACGCGCTGGATCTGCACGTCCTGCTTCAGCCGGTAGCCCGGCACATATTCCTGGACGGAACGGACCATTCGTTCGACGGACGCCCTTATCGCGCCCTCGTCGGCCGCATCGCACAGGCAGAACACCGTATCGCGCATGATCAGCGGCGGCTCGGCCGGGTTGAGCACGATGATCGCCTTGCCACGCACCGCGCCGCCGACGCTTTCCAGCGCGCGCGAGGTCGTCTCGGTGAATTCGTCGACATTGGCGCGCGTGCCGGGGCCGGCCGACTTGGAGGCGATCGACGCCACGATCTCGGCATAGTGGACCTTCGCGACCTGGCTG
>Ga0182735_1002276_pt1 | contig 11784 bp, 10 predicted proteins | sample eDN5th30CKraftMG_FD_128524 | JGI IMG/M metagenome (GOLD analysis project Ga0182735, IMG submission 128524) | Enriched Miracle-Growth compost microbial communities from Emeryville, California, USA - eDNA 5th pass 30_C Kraft MG (version 2) (version 2) ... | reverse complement strand
CGCGGGGGTGGGACGCACGCCGGGGGCGTAGTGTAATGCACCGTGCGCACGGGTGCTGCGGCCTGAAAGCCGCGCAATATCAATGGGATATGGCTGTCATACGCGTCAGACACCGGCGTCGTATTTTGTCTGACGCGTAGGACAAGCGCGGGCCGATGGCTGCCAAGTCTATGTAATCCCCTGTCATTATCTGTCTGACGCGTATGACAGAGCTGCAAAACGCCTCCGCCGTGGGGGGCGGCGTGGTGGCCGTCCCCTGATGCGTTCCGTTGCTGCCGTGCCGCCAGTGAGCAGCCGATGAAGGGTCAGGTGGCGGCAGCCTCCCGTCCCGCGCTGGCGTATTGGGCCAGCACGTTGTCGAGCATCTTGGAGACGAACCGCTGTTCGGCCTTGGGCAGTCTGGCGATAGCGTCGAGTTGCTGTTCGAGCTTGGAGACCGGGCCGCGCCGCGTTCGCCGTGGCGGGACGGCGGCGATGCTGGCCGGTTCATCATCGGCGATCAGCGTCTCGATGGAAACGCCGAGCGCCCTGGCGAGGCCGGGAAGCAGGGAGACCGGCACCCGGCGCTTGCCGACCTCGTAGAAGGCAAGCTGGGGCTGCGAGATGCCCAGCGCATCGGCGAGCTGCACCTGCGTCAGATCGGCGGCGGCGCGGGCCTTGGCGATGCGCTGGCCGAGCGCTTGGAAATAGGGTTGGTCGTCGGGACTCATGGCGGGCTGTGCGATCCTGGCTGGCAAGCGATGCATGAGCGTAACCCCGGTTTTTGCGAGTGAGCTTGACTCGATAACATATTGTTATAAACATTGTCGAGTCATGAACGCACTTTGCGCTTGACAGGGTTTTGGCGGGAGCCGGTTTTTATGGCACGAATCGCGGATAGCGAGATCGAGCGACTGAAGGCGGAGGTATCCGACATTGGCGGCTCCTCTGCTGGTCGATTGACCCGCAGAGGTTCGGCGCCAAATAATGCGAAGCAAGTCGATCCGAAAACGGCGAAAATCCGCCAATCAGGCCGCGTTCTTCAGCATTATGGGGACCTCGTGATTAGTGAAGCGGTAAAAGAACGACGTATCCGATGCGGAGGCGATATGTGAAGCAGCACAGCGCGCTTCGTCGCCATAAAGAGCGAGGCTGCACAGGCCAGCGCGGCCATCTTCCGTACGCGTGATCTGCTGGTCCGGCAGCGCACGCAGCTGGTCAACGCTATCCGTGGCCAACTCACAGAGTATGGACTGGTCACTGCCAAAGGCCCTGCGAACCTGCCGAAGCTGCTGAAAATGGCCGACGATGCCGGGTCCGCGCTGCCGCAAGCTGCGCGAGCCATGCTCGATGTGCTCGCTGACATGGTAGCGACGCTTGCTATCCGCGTCACCGAGCTTGATCGAGAGATCGCCAAGCGCGCGAAGGATGAAGATGTGCCGGCGCGGCTGATGACGATCACCGGTATCGGACAGATCACCGCGACGGCCATCGCTGCGCTTGCCCCGCCGATCGAGACGTTCCGCAAGGGGCGCGGCTTCGCCGCCTGGCTTGGCCTGACGCCGGTGCAGCGCTCAACTGGTGGTAAGCAAAAGCTGGGCGCCACGTCGAAGATGGGCAAGCGAACTATGCGACGACTGCTCATCATAGGTGCGGCCGCACTGGTTCGCCAGACAAGCCGACGCGAACCGCCGGCCGGATCGTGGCGGGCGCGCATGCTCGCCCGCAAGCCGCGCATGCTGGTAATCACCGCGCTCGCCAACAAGATCTGAACCTTGCTGACGCGCAACGAAGTTTACAGAGCTCCCACTGTGACCGCTGCATAGAAAGCATCATGGCGTGAGGTTGTCGAAGGGGCAAAGGGCGCAGGCGAGTACGGCGCAACGGTCGACGAGACGGGATCGGCAGAACCAGATAGAGTCATCGTGCCTTGCAGCACGCAGTCCTGATATGGTGCCGGTCCGCGAACTCCCATACGGGCCCGCGGCATCTTAAGGCCGCATCATGAGGCCGGACAGATGGCAGCACCCGACTACGCGTCAGAAGCCCAAAAACCTCTTGCTTCTCCGGGGGCGTCCACAGATGACCCTAGTTGTTTAGTCCCGGTGATTGATGGTGCATTATTCAGCCAGGAATGGAAGGATGCGCTATGGGTCAGATTCTTTCATGGGAGCGCCCGCACGACAGCGGCGGTCCGTCGAGCGATACAACATAGTCAAGAGAGCCTGAGGGTTCTGGCGAAGCGCCACGGCATCAACCAGAAGACCGTCGCGAAGTGGAAGAAGCGCACGGCGGTCAAGGATCTGCCTACCGGTCCGAAAGACGCACATTCGACGACGCTCTCCATTGATGAAGAAGCAATCATCGTGGCCTTCCGTCGCCATACGCTGCTGCCGTTGGATGACTGTCTTTACGCCCTGCAGGCCACGATCCCGCACCTGACACGGTCATCATTGCACCGCTGCTTGCAGCGCCATGGGATCAGCAGACTGCCCGAGGTTGCCGGCGACAAGGAGCCAAAGCGTAAGTTCAAGACCTATCCGATCGGCTATTTCCACATCGACATCGCCGAAGTGCAGACCGCCGAGGGCAAGTTACGCCTGTTCGTGGCGATCGATCGAACCAGCAAGTTCGCCTTTGTCGAACTGCACGAGAAAGCCGGCAAGATGATAGCTGCCCAGTTCCTGCGCAACCTGATCGAGGCGGTTCCCTATGCCATTCACACCGTGCTGACCGATAATGGCATCCAGTTCACCAACATGGCGCACCATAAATACGCCTTCCACCATATCTTCGATCGGGTCTGCGACGAAAATGACATCGAACATCGCCTGACCAAGGTGAAGCATCCTTGGACCAACGGCCAAATCGAGCGGATGAACCGGACGATCAAGGAGGCGACGGTCAAACGATACCATTATGACAGCCATGCCCAACTGACTGCCCACCTCCACGACTTCATCGGCGCATACAACTTCGGACGCCGCCTCAAGACCCTGCGCGGCCTCACGCCCTACGAATATATCTGCAAAATCTGGGCAACCGAGCCGGAACGGTTTACCCTAAATCCGCACCATCAATCACCGGGACCAAACACCTAGACAGCAGATCGCAATCCACCTCCATCGGCCGCGATAAATTGGCCGGTGACATAACTTGCCTGCTGCGAGCAGAGGAAAACGACCAGCGCGGCCACCTCCTCCGGCAAGCCCGCGCGTTCGGCCGGAACATCGCGGGTGGTGCGGACCCAGTCGTCGATGCTATCGCGAGGGATGCCATATTTCTCCTCGAAATAGGTCTGCATCGTCTCGGTGACGATATGTCCGGGGCCAACGGCATTCACCGTTATCCCGTCGCGACTATATTCATTGGACAGAACCTTGATCAGGCTGGCATTGGAAGGGCGCACAGTGTTGTGCAGCACATGGGCGATGCCCCGATCCGGCTCCTTGGAAGTGGTCGATCCGATATGGACGATGCGCCCCCATCTCGCTTTCCTCATGTCGGGGATGACAGCCTTCGCCAGATAGACGATGCTCATCGTCAAAGCCTGGAAGACTTTTTGAAAGTCGGCGGATGGCACGTCCAGGAAATGGCCCGACCGCAAGTCGTTCGACATGGCGATGGCGATTTCCGGCGGGCCAAATAGCTCGCGGACCGTGGCGACGGCGCGCAGGACAGACGCTTCATCGTTCAGGTCCGCCGATAGACCGATAGCCTCGCCACCCTGATCGCCTATCTTTTTCACTTGGCGGTCGATGACTGCTTGATCGCGCGCAATGATCGCAACGCGGCATCCCTCCGCCGCCAGCAGTTCCGCCGCCGCCCCACCCATGCCTCTGCTGCCGCCGGAGACGAAAGCGACGCGGCCCTTCAAACCGAAGTCCATTTTTTGCGCTCCGTTTAGCGGCGAACGTCGGGAAGCAGTACCGGTGCCACGCGCAGCGCTGGCGGAACGTCCTCACCCAAGAGACGGTCGATCTCCTGATGATACCAGTGGATGGCACGCTCCTGACAGCCTAGGCGAAGAGTCGGCAAAAGGCCCGACCGCATTGACCGTTGCAGGCCGAAAAACACCTCCTGATCCTCTGCGATGATATCCTCTATTTGGGCGCGCATGTCGGACCAGAATTGCTGATCCTCCTCACCTTCCCCTTTCCAGCCCATCAGATACATCGTCATGACCGATTTTTCGGGACCCAGCGGCCAGTAATTCTGGCAGGTGAACCCAATCGGATCGATCGGCATGAATGTATTCGGAAAGATCGGCAGCGCCAGCGTATAATCCATAAAGAAGCGATCGGGTCGATCGTCCGTCGGCGCGGATTTGCCGAAGACGCTGGCGTTATGGCGCTTGCGGGTGACGAAGCGACTGTGACCGTTGGTATAGAGGGAAACCGAAAAGCTGCTGGGGTCCAGAAATCGCGCCACGGACTTCGCATGGACGGTCCGCAGATGATAGATTTCGAGGAAATTGTCGTAAGCGATCTTCCAGTTGCAATCGAGTTCGACGGTGATGATGTCCTTGACAACGACATCCTCTAGCGGGAAGCTGCCAATCTGCTCGGCGACCGATGCATGAGTCGCAGCGATAGGGTCGACCCTTCCATCAAGATTGATGAAGATCAGGCCGCGGACGGTTTCGCAGCGCACCTCCATCAGCCCGTTCTCCGCCTTATTCAAACAAGCAAAGTCCCTTGCTTCAGGAACGGAAACCAGATCACCCTGATCGGAATAGCCCCAGCCATGATAAGGGCAGATCAGCCGGGAGGCTGTCCCCTCGGGCTTCAACAGCAAGGGCGATCCGCGATGACGGCAAATATTGTGGAACGCTCTAATCCGGTCGTCCGAACCGCGATGGATGATGACGGACAGGTCCAGTTGTTCGAACAACCAATAGGAACCCGGCTTGGACAGCTGGCTGACATGTCCAACATGCAGCCATGTCTTGGGCCAGAATTGCTTCATCTCGAGATCGTAGAAGCCGGGGTCAGTATAGCGGCCTGCGGGAAGCGGCGGCAGGATCGGGACATCTTGCGGATAGGCTTTGCGGTCGATCTCGCCATCAACCAACTTTTTGATCGCTTCTGTCGTAGTCATATCCCTCTCCTCTTCTCCCGCCGCTGCTGCTCCGCCAGCGGGCGATCTCTCATCTCCCGTTTCTCTTCTGGGGTGCGCTGAGATTCTCAGTCGCCGAGAAGGAGCCGCCAAGTGCCGAGATCTTCAGCGGCCGTGAAGAAACGTTCATTCATCGGCAAACCGTTCTGGCCCCAACTGTCGGAATTAGCCACCCAGGCCTGTATGCCGTACATGACCCAGAGGCGGACCTGCTCCCAGGCGTCCTCCAGGCTGGGCACGTCTTGTGCACCAGTGGCAATGAGATGCTCGCGATATTGCGCGACCAGATCCTTATGATGCGCCCGCCGTTCTTCCACGGTGAGCGAGCCGACCGTGAAATAGGTCAGGTCGCGCCATGGGCGCCCCCGCCTGACGAGCTGCCAGTCGAGCCACAGTCGTTCGCCGCTCGGTAGGATATAAGTGTTGCCTTGGTGGCAGTCGCCCAGCACGATGCAATAAGGGTCCGTGCGCGCACGCTCTATTTCGCCGAGCCGATCGAATGCGCGCTCGACGCGACGCGGATCTTTGAGATAATGGTCCGGGGCGATCGCGCGAAAGTTCGGGTCCTTCAAATTGGCCTCGATCCAGCCCCACATGATACGGACCTGATCTGTATCCACAGGCGTCTCCATCTGCGTCTGCAGCCATGGTGCCTGCTCAACACTGATCTTTTCGCTACCCCACAAGCTGCCGTGCAGCTTGGCAAGCCCCTCCAAGGCGGAGGCGACGCCCTCAACGCCCGCATGCTGGGTGGAATGGCCAAAGGCGCCGCCGCGCTCGATCAGGTCCTCAAGCATCACGAAGCCCTGCCCGTTACCGTCATCATTCCAATCGGCATAATAACAACGCGCGGTCGGAACCTTCATGTCCTGTGCCAAGAAATGATAGAAACGCGCTTCCAACGCGTGGATATCGACATTGTGGAAGTCACCAGACCAGTTTGATTTCAGGCAGACATGGGCCGGCAGTCCAGCAGCACGGCCGACATCGTTCCAGTCGACCTTCACCCGCCATTTGGTGGTGTGGCTGGCCAGCAGCTGGACCGATTCCAGGCTCCTGGCCACGACACCGGGATATTTGTTGGCCATGGTCCGGCCCAACCATTCGGCCGTGACCTGTTCCATGTTGAACGGAAGCCGCTCGGTCCGACTGGGATAGGGCCGGGGAACGCAGTTGGGGTCCACCTTCTCGGCCTGATAGATCGCCGTCTGTCCACTCATCAAATTCTTCCTCCCCTTGTCATCATATTCGATCAGGCCTGACCGATCATGCCGTCTGCGGACAGCTTCATCATGTCAGCAAAAGGTGGTGTGTGGCAGGTCATCCCCCCATCCACCGCCAGCGTGGCGCCGGTAATGAAGCGCGCCTCGTCCGACGCCAGGAACGCGATGGGATGGGCGATGTCCTGCGGCTCAGCCACATAGGGTGTCAGATGATGACTGGTAAAAAGCTCGATCATCTGCGGACCGACCGACGCGTGAACCGAAGGCGTAAGGACCATGCCGACGATCACCGTGTTCGACCGGACGCCCTGCTTGCCATATTGGGTCGCGACGTTCAGCGATAGGTTGATGAGCGCCGCCTTGCTGGCACCATAGGCAGGTAGTCCCAAATCCCCCTGGACGCCGCGCCCGGAGGCAACATTGACAATCGCGCCGCCGCCGATGGCGATCATGTGCGGAATGGCATGTTTGCAGAGCAGCGCGGGGGCGACCGAATTGACGGCCAGGACACGTTGCCAAGTGGCCCCATCCATTTCCGCGACATTGCTGTCCATGGCCAGCGTATCGGCGTCTGTGACGGCGGCGTTGTTCACCAATATGTCGATCCGCCCGAAGCTATCGATCGCGGCCTGAACGATCCGCTGTGGCGTTTCCGGGTCCGCAAGGTCACCATAGACCGAAGCGACGCCGCCGCCCGCCTGCTTAATCCCATTGGCTGCGCGTTCTGCACTTTCGGCCCGGCTCGTCGCGACGACGACCTGTGCACCGAGGGCCGCCATGTGCAGAGCCGTGCTTTCGCCAATGCCCGAACCTGCTCCGGTTACGATGGCAACCTTGCCGGCGAGTGATCCCATTATCCGCTCCTGTCCCAATCATGTTCTTGCCGTTCGATCTGCTCGGTTGTGCATCATCGCTCTATCAACAGCGCACCTCCCAAACATGCAACATAGCGTCCCCACAGCTGTCCGCACGGGAGACAATTGTACCTTGGGTACAGCTATAAGCCCCAAGGGACGCCGACGAACCGCCAACCTTTGGACTCGAGGTACAACCTTGGCGGCTTTGCAGTCTTCCCGCTCCCATGTACCCCGAAGCCACAATCAAAAATGGAAATTGGGGGAGAAAGTGATGAATCGCTCGATAGCGCACATGCTGCTTTCGACGGCAATCCTGTCCGCGACAGGCTGGACCGCAGCGCTCCGCGCCCAAACGGCGGCGCAGGAGGCGGAGCAGCCCGACATCACCAGGGACATCGTGGTTACGGCTCGTCGGCGGGAAGAAAGCATCCAGAAGGTTCCGGTTTCTGTCACTGCCTTCTCCGGCGACCTGCTGCGCGAAAAGCAGATCAAGCTGATATCCGACCTGACAGCCATCTCACCGGGCGCGGTGTTCATCAGTTCAGGGTCCTCCACCAATCCCACGCTGACCATCCGCGCCCAGACCAAAGGCTATGGCCCGGGCCTGCCCGCCGTCGTCGCCTATATCAACGAGGTTCCGGTCCCCGCTTATTCAAGCCTGCTGCCCACCTTCGACCTATCTTCGGTCCAGGTGCTCAAGGGGCCGCAGGGCACCCTATTCGGCCGCAATACCAATGGCGGCGCGGTGCTGGCCTATACCGTAGCGCCGACCTACGACTTCAATGGTTATGTCGAGGCCAGCTACGGCAATTACGACGCGCGCGAACTGCAAGGTGCCGTCACCATTCCCATCGTCGACCAACATATTTCGTTGCGCCTCGCCGCTGACCTTATCAAGCGCGATGGCTTCGTTGAAAATCTCGGCCCCGGCCATGACCTGAGCGACAGGAACAGCCGTGCCTATCGCGGATCGCTGCTTATCGAGCCGACCGAATGGCTTCGCAACCAGACGGTGGTCGATTATTTCCACGCCAACGATACCGGACCAGGCAACCATATCGTCTGGGTCGCGCCGCCCGGACAGCGTTTCTCGGACTTCTTTCCGGCTCTGGCACCCTATTTCGACTGCAATGTTTCAGCAGCCTGCGACCTGGAACTCGCTTTCGCCGAAGCGCAGCAATTGGGGCCACGCAAGCAGGTCGCTGACGGCCAGCCCTTCTCGCGTCAGACGATCTGGGGCATTTCCAACACCACCACCGCCGAAATCGGTGACGTCACGGTCAAGAATATTTTCGGCTACCGGGCGGTCAACTTCAACCTTATCTACGAATCCGACGGTACTGGGCTGCTTGTGTTCCGCACGCCCAACCAGGTGGGCACGCAACAGTTTACCGACGAATTGCAGATTTCCGGAACAGCCTTCAACGAGAGGCTCACCTATATCGCGGGTGCCTTCTACCTCAAGGATCGCCCATGGGGAGACAATTTCCTGGTCGTCGATCTCTATCGACCGTCGGTCGTGCCTGAAAGCACGCTGGTCGCCGGGGAGACCTATTATAGCTCCCGCAGCACTGCGCTGTTCGGCCAGATCGGCTATGAACTTATCGACGGGCTGAAGCTCAACGCCGGTTTTCGCTATACTTGGGATCGTTTTTCCGGGTGCAGTACCAGTAGCCCCTATCTGGGCGCGCGCATCGGCTATGATGGTTGCCGCGCCGGCAACGGCGTAACCGGCCTCGTCAAATCGAGCGCACCCACCTGGACGCTGGGCGTAGATTATCAGGTGACGCCTAATATCTTCACATATGTGACCAGTCGGCGCGGCTATCGCGGTGGAGGCTTCAACTCGCCGACCTTTGCGCCCGCCCTCGCCTCGGTCCAGAATTTCGGACCGGAAAGGCTGACTGACATTGAACTGGGGCTCAAGACCCACTGGCGCAGCGGCGGGATGACCGGACGATTCAACGTCGCCGCCTACAGGGGCGCTTTCCGTAACATCCAGCAGAATATCAACGTGCCAGTGAATCTCGACGGCGACAATGACCCGGCCAATGATCCGGCGGGGCAGACGATCATCGCCAATGGCGGCAAAGCCCGCATCCAGGGCGTTGAGATGGACGCCATGATCTCTCCCATTCCCGCCCTCAGCCTGTCCGCCAACGCGGCCTATACCGACGCGCAATATACCGACAGCCGTCTGCCCACGATTCTGCAAGCGACCTTGGGCAGTTCGACCTTCGAATATACGCCCAAATGGACCTATACGCTGAACGCCCGGCTCAAACTGCCTGTCACTGCACGGGCGGGCGAGATGGTGTTGAGCACCGAATATTATCATTCGGACAGCTATCTCGGCCAGGATCTGAGGATACCGGCCTATCATGTCATGCACGCCACATTTGACTGGAACGGTCCATTCGGCGCGCCGGTCGATCTCAGCCTGTTCATCCGCAACATATTCGACCGCAACTATATCGTTGCACCCGGCGTCGCGACGGAGGGGCTGGGCTATTTCAGCGCGGTCTATGGCGACCCGCGCACCTATGGCCTGCGCCTCCGCTACCGTTTCGGGGAGTGACCCCACCCCTTTCGTCCAGTTTTTCAGGAGTGAATGATGTCCGATACCAGAATGTGCCGTGTCGCCTATCTCGTCGACGAAATGGAGGCGAGCGTGAAGCGCTTCAGCGACGTGCTGGGCTTTACGTTCCGCAAGGTCGAACTGGGCGATTTCCCATTGAAAGTCCAGATCGGCGAACATGGGTTCGAACCGCTCCAGAGCACCGGCTTCTCCTTCGCGCCGATCGAAGGGCCGTTCATCGAAGTCGCGCTGGCGGTGAAAGATGCCGAAAAATGCAGGGCCGCGATGGAGGAAAAGGGTCATAAGCCTATCGCGGTCAACCACATCGATGTCACCAACCATGATGAATACCTATTCGGCCCCGATTTTCACGGAATACCTGTTATGGTCGCCTTTGAAGGTGATCAGGAAGCGACGATCGCGACCCCCGCCGCTCCTTTCGCGACGCTGGAAGAAGCCCCTGCCCCGAAACTGGGCTGCTGTGCACTGCTCGTGGACGATCTGGATGCCGCAGTCGCCGATTTTGAGCGGATCTACGATATGCGCTTCGTTCCGACCGACCCGCAGGGCTTCGGCAGCCGGTCGGTCGTCGGCCCGCACCGGGTCAAGCTGATCGAGCGCGGCCCTTCTGCCTTCACATCCGAATTTCGCGGACCACTGGCGGCATTCGAAGTCATGTATGACGATGTCGAGGCGCAACGCGCGCGGTTCGAAGCTGAGGGTTATAAAGTGCTTCACGAACGCACTCTACACAGCGGCAGGAAGGCCTATTATTTCGGCTCCCAGTTCGAAGGGCTTCCCTTCGGTATTTATGCAGTTGCAGACGACGCCGAGATTCGGGGTCTTTGATCACGCCAGCAGGAGACAAGCAATGCAGGGTCTGGAAGGACGGGTGGCGATCGTCACCGGCGGGGGCGGTCGCATCGGTTCGGCGACCGCCGCCCGACTCGCCGCCGAAGGCGCCCGCGTGGTCTGCGCCGACCTCATCGCGGAAGCCGCCGAAACGGCCGCTCACCGGATCGGCGGCGAGGCCATCGGCATCCGCTTCGACGCCAGCGATGCAAGTTCGATCGAAAGGTTGATCGCCCGGACGACCGATCATTTCGGCGGGCTCGACATCCTCCATAACAATGCCGCCGTGACCAAGCTCGACGATCTCGATCAGGACAGCAACGTCCTCGGAACTCCCGTCGAGATCTGGGACCAGATGATGGTCACCAATGTCCGAAGCTACATGGTCGCGTGCAAATATGCGATTCCACACATGATCGCAGCGGGCGGAGGTTCCATCATCAACACGGCGTCGGACGCGGCTTTGGTCGCCGAGCCCTCGCGCATCGCCTATGGCACGTCGAAGGGCGCGGTCATCACCTTCACTAAATATATAGCGACCCAGCATGGCCGCAGCGGCATAAGGTGCAACTGCGTCTGTCCAGGACTAATCGTGGATGACGCGCTGGCAGAACAGATCGGGCCGTTTCTCGCCATCAACCAGCGCCATGTCCTGCTCGACCGCATTGGCCGACCCGAACATATTGCGGGACTCGTAGCCTTTCTAGCCAGCGACGATGCAGCCTTCGTCACCGGACAGGTGGTGTCCTGCGACGGCGGCTTGCTTACCCATTCTCCGGCGATGGCGGACGTACTGGGGATGGCGGCAAGCGATTGGGGGCGCTGACCGTCAATGCAACTGGCCCTCGGCCATTTTCATGGCCGGGACATTATGTCCGCCCGCCCAATCCGGATGCCGGATGCTGTCGAGGGCAAACCTGATACAATTCTCGCGCCAGCGGATCAGCGATTCTCGCTGCTCGAGATGCAGACCCTCGACCATCGCCGCGGTGCTGCTGCTGACAAAGCAGCCGCGCAGCATGATCGTGGTCGCAGCGTAGAAAAACTCAACGTCGATACCCGGTCGAAATTCTCCGGTCGCCTCCCCGCGTTTCAGCAACCCGCCCACCTTTTCCACCAGCGCGGGCGTCAGCGATCGCAGCTTGTTGCGCCGGGAAATATGGGCACCGGAATAATG
>Ga0182735_1002273_pt1 | contig 11798 bp, 12 predicted proteins | sample eDN5th30CKraftMG_FD_128524 | JGI IMG/M metagenome (GOLD analysis project Ga0182735, IMG submission 128524) | Enriched Miracle-Growth compost microbial communities from Emeryville, California, USA - eDNA 5th pass 30_C Kraft MG (version 2) (version 2) ... | reverse complement strand
GACTTCCCGTTGGCGCATGTGCGGGTGGTCGGCGGCCTGGTCCAGCGTCAGCACCGGCGCCACGCAGACGTCGGTGGTGCCCAGCAGTTCGCACCACTGCGCCTGCGTGCGGGCCTTGAAGCGTTCGGCCAGGATGGCCCGCGCGCGCGGCCAGCCTTCGCGATCCGCCTGCCGGCCCAGCCAGGCCGGATCGATGTCCATCAGTTCGAGCAGCCGGTCATGGAACTTGCGTTCCAGCGGCGCCACCGAGATCCATTGCCCGTCGGCGCATTCATAGACGTCGTAGAAATAGGCGCCGGAATCCAGCGCGTTGGCACCGCGTTCGCCGCGCCACAGGCCCGCGGCGTGCAGGCCGAACAGGGCGGTGCCCAGCGAGGCCGCGCCGTCGACGATGGCGGCATCGACCACCTGGCCCTGGCCCGACTGGCGCGCCTCGATGATGCCGGCCAGCACGCCCAGCGCAAGATACAACGCACCGCCGCCGAAATCGCCCACCAGGTTCAACGGCGGCGTGGGAGGCTGGCCGGCGCGGCCGATGGCGTGCAGCAGGCCGGTCACGCCCAGGTAGTTCAAGTCGTGGCCGGCCACCTGGGCCAGCGGCCCGTCCTGACCCCAGCCCGTCATCCGGCCGTAGACCAGGCGCGGGTTGCGCTGCAGGCAGGGCTGCGGGCCCAGCCCCAGGCGTTCCATGACGCCGGGGCGGAACCCTTCGAGCAGGGCGTCGGCGCTTTCCACTAGCCGCAGCACCAGGTCGCGCGCCGGCGCGCTTTTCAGGTCCAGCGCAATGACCTTGCGGTTGCGCAGCAGCAGGTTGAATTTCAGCGGCCGTTCCAGGCCGAGCGCCGACGGTTCGGGGCGGTCGATGCGCAGCACGGTCGCGCCCAGGTCGGCCAGCAGCATGGCGGCCATCGGGCAGGGGCCGATCCCCGCCATCTCGATGATCTTGATTCCGTTCAGCGGCCCCATCATGCCCCCGGACCGCCGGCGGCGGATGTATCTTGGGAACCGGCCGCCTGCGGCGACCGCAGCAGGTACAGCCCGCGGCCGCTGGCGATCAGCCTGCCGTCCATGTCCAGCACCCGCGCCTGCGCCGTCGCGAAGCGCTTGCCCAGGTGGACGACCTGGCCTTCGGCGCGCAGGCTACCGGGCGTGGCCACGCGGTGGTAGTCCACGTGCATGTCCATGGTGGGCACCGGATGCCCCACTTGCAGCGCCACGGCGTAGTCGCCGGCGGCATCGACCAGCGAGGCCAGGATGCCGCCGTGTGTAGAACGGGCCTCCGGGCTGGAGACGAGTTCTTCGCGCCATGGGATGCCGATTACGATGCCTTGTTCGCCGGCTTCCAGCACGGACATGCCCAGCCAGCGGTTAAACGGGCTGCGGTCGACGAAGCGGCTGGCCATTTCCAGTGAGGTAGAGCCCATCGTTATCCTTGGTTGTTCATAAAAATGAACATCATTCATAATTTTCCATGGGCGTGTCGCAGGTGTCAAGGAAATAAACACCTCTTGGTGATATGCATGTGCTTGATAAGCACCTCCGTTGCTACCTACGCGAGCGACCATGGCATGCTTTATCCGAGCGACATGCACTGCAATCTCTGGTAGTTACCGGACGCGTGATGGGCGCCACGTCTCGCTGGCTGCGGTTGAACCCCGGTTTTATGATGAATTGATCAAGTGACTGGGTCTGGACGCCAGGACGTTGCCTTCATGTGGTGATAGGCAGGCTTGGCCGACGCAGGGGGTGTATTGACCCAGCGGAACCTGCTCAGGTTAAGCGGCTAAAGCAAATGCCTGAGTCGGGGTCTTCATACCGAGCGCCTGGTGCGGGCGTCGGTGGTTGTAAAAAGCGTATCCAGTCGCCGATCACTCGGCTGGCGTGCTGGATGGTTTCGAAGCGATGCCGATGCGTGCACTGCTCTTTCAATGTGCGGATCACGCGTTCGACCATGCCGTTCTGCTGCGGGCAGTGCGGCGTGATGAACCCCTAACGCAGCCCATAGCCGCGAACCAGCGCCGTATAGCTCCGGGAGGTGAAAACCAACCCATTATCGGGTCGCAGTAGGAACGACGCCGGCACGCGGCCCAACGTTCCGAACCGGGCGATCAAAGCATGTTCCAGTGCGCTGCCCTCAGTGCAAGCCCTACCGCTGCGCGACAGGTGGCTATCGGAATTCTCGCTGTGTCCTTGCTTGGTACAGTGTTCTTCATGAACAGGGCGTTGGCTCGTCATCGCTGACGCCCTACGCTCAGAGCGGCCAACGGCATGTACAGCGCAGGGACAACGAAAAGGAGGGAGTGACCTTGGAGATACGCCACCTTCGCTGCTTTCTAGCCGTCGCCGAAGAACTCCACTTCGCTCGTGCAGCGGAGAGGTATCGCTATCGGAGAGGTTACCGGTTCACCACCTCCTGTTCTCGCAACGCCTTGACGGTGGATTGAACAAGCGGCCCGGAACGACCGCTGGAGCTTTTGGGGCGCATGCATTAAAAAGAGAGAATCCGCTCTGAAGACGCCACCCATGAACCGTTCACTAACGTCCCTATCTCCCGGAACACAAGCCGATGCTGCCTGGCTCGCCCGAGTGCATCTTGCGGCAGCGAATCGTCTTGCTGTCTACGACCAGTTGGAAGAAGGCATCGACAACCATTTCACTATGATGGTCCCCGGATATGACGACCGCTACCTGGTGCTGCCTTTCGGCCTCCATTGGTCAGAGGCACGGGCCAGCGATCTCATCGTGTTCGACGAGAATGGACAGGTGTTGGAAGGTGAAGGGAACTTGGAGTTGAGCGCGTTCTGTATCCATGCACCGCTGCACCGGATCACCGGAGCCAAGGTCGTCCTGCACACGCACCAAACCTGGGCGCTGGCGCTGAATATGCTGGAGGACAATCGGCTATTACCATGCAGCCAGACAGCGGCATTTTTCACCAAGAATATTGCATATGACGGTGACTATACGGGACTGGCAGACACCCTGAGCGAAGGAAAGCGCCTTGCCGCCCTGATAGGAGACAAGCAGGTGCTCTTTATGAAGAATCATGGCGTGCTTGTGGTCGGCGATTCCGTCGCGCAGGCATACCGCCGTCTGTACAAGCTCGAGAGAGTTTGCAGGGCTCAGATACTGGCGATGTCGGCAGGTAAGCCCCTTTCGGTGCTGCCGGACGCACTCGTCGATCGGGTGGACACCCCCAACCCTAAAGACAGCCACTCACGCGCTGAACGTGAGAGGCTTTATTTCGAGGCCATGATGCGCGTGTTGGATCGGGTCATGCCAGGCTACGCGGAGTGAGGGCCCGGCTGCGCGCGCTCAGCCGCCGCGGTGGCCGCGTGCTTTAGCCGGGTTTGCGAAAGTCATTCTCGACCCAGACCTCGCAGTAGAGATTTGGCTAACCTACTGCCGGGTGCACTCTCGAACTCACCCTGCTGTACGACGTGCTTTCAGCTTACCCCGTCATCGGCAAGGGTGCGAATCAGCTGTCTCCGTACGACGCCAAGATGGCCATGGCCGTGCGCTCGAAAACCCCCCACTGGGTCATGCGCGACATCCTGCGTCGGCACTGGATTGCCGTGGGCACCGAGCATGGCGTAGTGAGTCACAACGGTCAGGGGGTGGAGCATGTCCTCGACGACCTGGTGGCGCGCACGCCCGGGGTCGTGAAGACCGTCCGCGCGCTACTGCCGGCTGGATTCCCCATGCACGTGGCAGACTGCATCCTCAACGGCCTGCAAGAGGCCGCCGATAAACTGGCGGGTTAGCGCCAGAGGGCCAGCGAGGTGGAGCAGCGCGCGCGGTACGGTGGTGCGGCTGCCCCAGCACGGCGCCAGGATGTCGGCCTCCTGGTTTAAAAAAGCCCCCAGAACTTATGTCCCGGGGCCTTTTATTCGTGGCCAGGATCCGATGTCAGAACAGGGTGTCGGCGGGAAATTTCGGCGCGCGTTTCTGCAGGAACGCGTCCATGCCCTCCTTGCCTTCGGGGCTGGCCATGCCGATGAACTCCATCGCCAGCGAGGCGTCGAAGATCGGGCCAGCCTGCCGCAGCCAGCTGTTCAACGCATGCTTGGTCCAGCGGATAGCGCCCGGCGCGCCATCGGCCAGGCGCGACGCTATTTCGACCGCCTTGTTTTCGACTTCCGCATCGTCCAGCGCCAACGAGATCAGGTTCATGCGCTCGGCCTCTTCGCCGGTGAAGCTGTCGGCGGTCAGCAGGTAGTACTTGGCCTTGGCCATGCCGCATAGCAGCGGCCAGATAATGGTGGCGTGGTCGCCTGCGGCCACGCCAATCTTCAGGTGCCCGTCGGAAAAGCGCGCATCCCTGGATGCGATGGAGATATCGGCCAGGACCAGGCAAGCCAGGCCGGCGCCCACTGCCCAGCCGCGCGCCGCGCTGACGATGGGCTTCGAGCAGTTGATCATGCCGTAGACGATGTCGCGCGCTTCTTTCATCGTCTGCATGCGTAGATCGTAGTCGTCGGAAACCTTGCGCTCGTGATTCAGGTCGCCACCGGCCGAAAAGGTGCGGCCTTCGCCGGTCAAGATGATGGCGGACACACTGGGGTCTGCATCCACATCGCGCCAGACCTCGGACACCTCGCGATGCATGACTGCATCCATCGCGCCCATCTTCAGCGGCGAAGCCAGCGTGATCCGCAATACGCGAGGGTGCGGCCGGTCAAACCTCAGGCGGGTATAAGCAGCATAACGATCGTTCATTGCGTGCCTTCTTGAAAGATTAATTTTCGAGCAAGGCATTGATCAGCCTGCCCTCGGTTTTGGCCTGGATTTCCGCGAAAGTCACGCCCTCCGCCAACTCGAGCAGCGTAAAGCCCTCGGGTCCCGGACGCAGCACCCCAAGCTCGGTGACGACCAGATCCACAACGCGGCGGCCGGTCAGCGGCAGGCTGCAGCGAGGCAGCAGCTTCGAACGCCCATCCCGCGTGCAGTGCTCCATCATGACAATCACTCTGCGCGCACCTGCTACCAGATCCATGGCGCCGCCCATGCCCTTGACCAACTTTCCCGGGATCATCCAGTTAGCCAGGTCTCCGTCCTGGCTGACTTCCATCGCGCCGAGAATGGTCACGTCCATGTGCCCGCCCCGGATCATTGCAAAGGAATCCGAGGACGAACAGATGGAGGCTCCCAGCGCGGTCGTCACTGTTTGCTTGGCGGCATCGATCAGGTCCGGGTTGATTTCGTCTTCGAACGGCGCCGGGCCAATGCCAATCAAACCGTTCTCCGACTGCAGCCAGATATTCAAGTCCGACGGGACCGCATACGCAACCAGCGTCGGCAATCCGATTCCCAGATTCACATAGTCGCCATCCCGCAGTTCACGGGCTGCGCGCGCGGCCATCTGCTCTTTGCTCCAACTCATGGCTAGACTCCTTCAGGACGGGCGCGGAAACTGCGACGTTCGATACGCTTTTCCGCGTATCGATTCTCGACAATACGATCAACAAAAATGCCGGAGAGGTGGATTTCGTCCGGATCAAGTGCCCCCAATGGCACCAATTCGTCAACTTCCGCGATAGTGATACGGCCGGCGGAGGCCACATCCGGATTGAAATTCCGGGCCGTGCGGGAGAACACCAGATTGCCGGCGGGATCGGCCTTGTGCGCCTTGACGAGCGAGACATCGGCTGTCAGCGCGGTTTCCAGCAGGTACGAGTGGCCGCCGAAATCGCGCTCTTCACGGCCTTCCGCAAGCGGAGTGCCCACCCCGGTTCGGGTATAAAAGGCGGGAATGCCTGCGCCTCCGGCCCGCAATCGCTCCGCCAGGGTGCCTTGCGGGTTGAACTCCAGCTCCAGTTCACCGGCCAGATACTGCCTTTCGAATTCTTTGTTCTCGCCCACATACGAGGCGATCATCTTGCGGATCTGGTGGGTGCGCAACAGCACCCCCAGGCCAAAATCGTCGACGCCGGCGTTATTGCTGATGCAGGTCAAGCCGGTAACGCCGCTGTCACGCAAAGCGGCAATAAGCGCTTCGGGAATTCCGCACAGGCCAAACCCCCCGACCGCGATGGTCAGATCATCGCGCAGAACATTTTTCAATGCTTCTTGTGCGCTCGGATATATCTTGTTCATTGATGTCCCTTGTTCAATCTGACGTTCAAATGGCGGAGATGCCTCCGCCGTCTACCCCCAGGATGACGCCGTTGATATGCGCGGCAAGCGGGCTTGCCAGGAAGGCCACGGCATTTGCCACGTCCTGCGTCTGGCCGGGCCGCGCCAATACCGAAGGTTCGGTAGTGGGCACCGTCGAGGCCTCCAGGGTGCCCATCCGTGGCGAAGAAATGGGACCTGGAGACACGACATTGGCACGCACGCCCTGTTCTCGGTATGCCTCCGAAATACCCTTGGTCAATAGATTGACGGCCGCATTCATGGAACCGCCGGCCAGATGTGTCGCGCTGGGCTGGCGTCCACCGCGGCCCGAAATGTTGATGATCGCGCCGCCACGCCCCGCCATGACAGGCAAGGCAGCGCGCATCGAACGCACGTAGGTAAGAAGCTTGGCTTCGAAAACCTCGTCCCAGTGTTCGTCGCTTAAACGATCAAACGAATCGAAACGAGGGGAGGCCGTCGAGTTCACCAGCAAATCCGGCGTTTGCTGCGCCGCGACCATTGCCGCCACGGCCCGAGGAAAATCCGCGGCTTCCTTCAGCGGCACCACCTTGGCAGCGTGGCCGGCCTTGAGCAAGGTTTCCTGCAAAGCCTGCAACTTGCCCTCATTGCGGCCGCTCAACCAGACCGAGACACCCAGTTGGGCCAGGGTCATGGAAACACTGCCGCCTATGGCCCCGGATGCGCCGACCACCCACGCACACTTGCCCCGCAATGCAAAATCCATCGTCATATTTCGAATCGATCCGAACTCAGATTCCAAACACATTGATGGTGAGCGACACAAACATGTAATAGCCAGCCACGCCCACGAGATCGATCAACAGGTCTTCGCCCAGGACATCCACCGCCTGTTCATAAGTCGCGGTATCCAGGGTATGCATCCGCAACAGTTCGGCGACGACCCGAAACACCATGCCCGCCTGCGCATCCAGGCCCGACATCGGCTCGCCACGCTTCAGCTCGGCCAACTGGTCGGCACTCAGGCCGGCCTCCAGGGCATAGGGATAGTGGTGTTCCCACTCGAATTCTGCACCCGTGTGCTGTGCCACCTGCATGATGACCAGCTCGGCTAGGCGGCGATCGACGACCGCGTCGAAACGGCAATACTTGCCGAATCGATCAGCGATGTCAGCCAATCCTGGCCGCCGCAACCACACATTGAAGGGGCCGACGATGGCGCCGCGCGGGCCGCTCATCAGGCGCGCATGAAGTTCGCGTTGGGCCGGGGAGATTTCGCTCTCGGCCTGCGGTCGAAGTCGATTGACGCTGCTCATACCGACGGGTTCCATCGCGTGGACGCCCAGGACAGCAGCCGCCCGGCACCGTTTTCCAGAAACCAGAAAGCCATGAACCGGTTGCGCATGGTCTGATCGACGCCAGCCATGGTGATATCCAGGTCGACTACGCCTTCCAGAACGCCGCCGCATGGCACAGGACGCACGCGGACGGCAGAACGGGTAATGGAACGATATTTCATGCGGCCGCTGGCCACGCCGTCGATATAGGAATTGAAGGTGTCCTGCCGGCTGGATGAGTGGGTATAAATCAAGTCCGGATGAACCAGAGAACGCAATGCCTGCGCGTCGCTATCCAGCAATGCCTGAATGCGGCGGTCGTCCAGCGCGATGATTTCGTCAATCATTTTTTGCTGATTCATGAAAAAGTCTCTTTGGAAAATGGGTGGATCCGGCCAGCATCACTCGGCCTGGATGTGAGCGTCGTCGATCACTTCCTTCCATCTGGCGATCTCGGTGGACAGAAAGCGAGCCAATCCCTCCGGACCCACAGCGCGAATCTGAAAGCCGAGCGTTCCCAAGGATTTCTTGACGTCGGGCTCCTGGGACGCCGCGAGCAGGGCATCGGCCAGCACCTTGATGCGTTCCGGGGGGGTGCCCGCCGGCGCGAAAATGCCATTCCACGAACCCGCTTCGTATCCCGCCAGGCCCAGTTCCCGAAGCGTGGGCGTATTCGGCAACTGTTCCAGGCGCTGCTCGCTGGTCACAGCCAGGGCCTTGAGCCGGCCTTCCGAGATATGGCCAAGGACCTGGGTCGAAATCCCGACCACGCAATTGATCTGGTTGCCGACCAGATCGACAAACATCGGAGCGTCGCCCTTGTACGGAATCTGCAGAATGGGCATGCCCGACATGCGCTGGAACAACTGTGTCGCCAGGTGATTCGCCGCGCCGCCGACCACGCCACACTTGATCGCCTCGGGATTCGCCTTGCCGTATTTCACGAACGACGCATAGCCATCCACCGGCAGATCCTTGGGCACGACCAGCACCATGGGCACCGTTCCGATCAACGCCACGGGGGCAAAGCTCGACACCGGGTCGTAAGGCACGTTCTTGCGCAGGCTGTTGTTGATGCCGTGCGGCGAACCGGCCATCAACAGGGTATAGCCATCGGGTTCCGCGCGCGCCACGGCAGTGGTGCCTATCATGCCAAAGGCGCCGGTCCGGTTTTCGACAATCACGGACACTCCGAGGCTTTGCGTCAGCTTGTTTGCCATTGCTCGCGCAACAATATCGGTCGTACCCCCCGGCGGGAAAGGCGACACGATACGGATCGGCTTGTTCGGGAAATCGGCGGCAGCACCGGCGCCGGCCACCATCATGGCCGACAGGGCGACAGCTGCCAATTTCGCGAAGGACTTGCGTTTCATGTTTATCTCCTACTGTTTTTCGTTTGCTTTCAGTGATGATCAAACAGGTGCTGCAGCGCCGCCTTGCCTTGCGCAAGGCGGCCTGCTGCGACTTTCTGGACCAGGGCCGTCAACTCCGTGTGCAACGGCGCGGGAATCCCGGCCTCCGCCGCCTTGGATGCAACCAGCCCATTGATGGAATCAATTTCGGTACGGCGGCCCCGGCGGACGTCGTGCAGCGTAGAGGGTTGGCCGGCGGCGCCGATGCGTTTTTCGAATTCGGCGATGCCGCTCTCGATCGGCGCGTAATCCGTCCTTCCGTCGCTGTCGACAGCCAGCCAGACTTGCGACGGCATGCCGCAGATTTTTTCCAGCTCCAGGCCCATGCCCTGTCCCACGCGGATGGCTTCCACCACGGACCGAATCGACAGTCGGCGCAGGTCCCGGTCGGCATACATTTCTCGAATGCCGACGTTCGCAATGGGTCCGATGGCGCTAGCCATGGCATTGTTCGCAAGTTTCGACCAGCGCTCTCCCCACAGATTGCTGGTAACGGAAGCGTTATCGACTGCCTGCAGGACCTGGGCCAGGGCCTGGGCACGCTGCGTGGCGCGTCCGTGTATTTCGCCAATGCGAAAGACCGAGTATCCCGGAGCAGCCGGCTCCATCCAGCGCATCACGGCCCCCGGCCCGGTCATTTCCACGCCGATGGTATTGAGCACGCAGCCCACAACGCGCCCCCACCCCACAATGCCCGCGATGACATCTTCATTCATGCCGTTCTGCATCGATACGATGTAGCCAGACGGCGACAGATAATCCTTGATCAGGGCCGTCATCCAGGCCGTGTCGTACGACTTGACGCAGAGAAGCGCGACGTCGATCGGCTTGCGCGCCAATTTTTGGACATCTGCGATGCCAAGCGCCTCGACAGCCACGGTCCGGTCGCCCTGTGTCCCGCTCAGATGCAGCCCATCACGCTGCATCGCCTCGACATGCTGGGGCCACGCATCAACCAACGTGATATCCCCTCCGGCCGCCGTCAACATGGCTCCTACGTAACCGCCAACGCTGCCTGCGCCGAATATTGCAATGTGCATTACTGCTCCTGATGGAGAAAAAATAGAAAAGGGTTATCTGATCGGGGGTGAAACAGAATGGCCTGCGCTTGAGCGCTGTCTCCGATTTCCCGGCCCCTCATGCAGGGACGAACTGTATGGATATGGAGACCACCGGTCCAATACCGATTATCTTTCTGCTGATATGATGAAAGTATCAGTAGCAGAAACAGAGCCTGTTTTTATTTCAAAGCCCGGCATGTCACAGATAGAAACTCGAAAGCTCCAGCAGTTCGTCGTGCTGGCGGAAGAGCTGAACTTCCGGCGCGCAGCACAGCGCTTGCATATGGCCCAACCGCCACTCAGCACGGCCATCCAGCAATTGGAAAGCACCATCGGCGTGCGCCTTTTCGAACGCAGCAGAAACTTCGTCCGCATGACCCCGGCTGGCATCGTGTTTCTGCGCGAAGCGCGCCGCATTCTCGATGCTTTAAAGAGCGCCCCTCGCCTGGCACGCGACGCCCAGGCCGGCATGCTCGGCGTCATCCGGGTATCCTTTGTGCCCTCTGCGGGCTACGCCTTCATCCCGGCCCTGGCGTGTTCATTCGGCGACAAGTATCCGGACGTGGAACTGCAGTTGCAGGAAGGGGATACGCAAGAGGTGCTGCATGCCGTGCGCATGGGCGAAACCGACATCGGTTTCGTGCGCCATTTGCCACCCAACGAGCATGAGCTGCAGACGCTGATCTGCCGCGAAGAAACGCTACTGGCCATCCTTCCCAAGGGACATCCATTGTCCGGGCAACGCGAGATCGCGCTGGGCAGCCTGGATGACGAGGATTTCATTGTCATCCACGGGGTACGTTCGCCGAACTTCCGTTCGGTCGTCATCTCCGCCTGCGAAGCTGTCGGATTCTTTCCCCGCATCCGCCACGAAGCCTTTACCATCTCGACCATGATCGGATTGGTGAGCGAGGGGCTGGGAGTGTCGCTGGTGCCGGAATCCGCGAACCGGTTCATGCATCCCAACGTACGGTTTTGCAGGCTGACCGACACGCATGCGACAGTTCCGCTACTCGGGGTCTGGAAGGCAAATAACAACGATGCCGTGGTGCAGAACTTTCTAGAAAATCTGCGCAACGACAAAATCGATTGGCAATCTGCCGCAAACCCTGGCAATTGACGTGCCTGGCCGATCCCGAGAGCGCGGCGCCGATGTCATGGGCCGTCGCCGGGCGATGAAATCAGGGACCATTGATGAAAGGACTTCTACGGTACTTTCTTTTCGCCGTGGTCGCGCTCGCCGTGTTCGTCTTCTTGAGCAACACGAATCTATTCGCCAGTCGCCCTGACGGCGAGCCGATTCTGCTTGCGCATCGCGGAATCGCCCAGCGCTACGATCCGGCCGGCGTCACCAGCGACACCTGCACCGCGTCCCGCATCCTGCCGCCGAAGCATGACTACCTGGAAAATACGATTGCTTCCATGCGGGCGGGCTTCAAGGCCGGCGCCGACATCGTCGAACTGGACATCCATCCAACGACGGACGGCGCCTTTGCGGTCTTTCACGACTGGACACTGGATTGCCGCACCGATGGGCACGGCATCACGCGCGAGCATTCCATAGCCGACCTCAAGAAACTCGACATAGGCTATGGCTATACCGCCGATGGCGGAAAAACCTATCCCTTCCGGGGCCGTGGTATCGGATTGATGCCGACTCTTGCCGAGGTGCTCGACACGTTTCCCGGCCGGCCATTCTTAATCAATATGAAAAGCAAGGATCCCGACGAAGGATCGAAGCTGGCGGCGTTCCTGAACGCCCTTCCTGCCGAGCGGCGGGCGACCCTCATGGTTTACGGCGGCGACCGGCCGATAGCGGTCTTGCGTGCCGCCGTTCCCGCTATGAAGACGATGTCGCGCGCCTCTTTGAAAAGGTGCCTGCTTGGCTACAT
>Ga0182735_1002271_pt1 | contig 11814 bp, 21 predicted proteins | sample eDN5th30CKraftMG_FD_128524 | JGI IMG/M metagenome (GOLD analysis project Ga0182735, IMG submission 128524) | Enriched Miracle-Growth compost microbial communities from Emeryville, California, USA - eDNA 5th pass 30_C Kraft MG (version 2) (version 2) ... | reverse complement strand
TCGACCTGGCGTAGCTTTGCGACGATCTCTTCGGGCTTGTGCTTCTTCTGGGGCATTCCAACGTCCTCTCTCAGGCTCAATAGCCTACTTCAAAGAGGACCACTTTTCAGGGGGCAGACCACCTTGGCGCGCGTACATGACGCGCTGGACAGGCTCACCAACCGAATCGACACACTGCTCGCCGCGCAGGCCAAGCCACCTACCCGCCGCTCTTAGCACGCCAACCACACGCCCCGCCCCGCAAGGAGCGGGGCTTTTTGTGCTACCCGGCTCTTGCTCGATCACGGATGCACGATCGGACGCCAGGATGAGTTCGAACGACACAGACGCAAAACGATATCGAACAACTCATGGCGGGGTCGCAGCGGCCATGCGGCAGCCAGACAACAAAAAGCCGCCCGGAGGCGGCGGAGTTGGCGGCGCTAGTGAGAGTCGGTGGGAGCGCCGCGTGGCCACCATGCATCCATGCCGATGTATTTGATTATGGCAGGCAGGCGATACGGTAGACCGTAACTAGCCGTCGGAAGGCAGCTAGTTACGGGAAGTGACCACAGAGATGGGGTGGAGAGCCCCACAAATGTCATCATGAGCCACTTAGCAGATCGGCACTTTGTTGAATCGCAAATGAAAACCCGCGGGCGCGAGGGTGGATGGCGCCACGCAGGCGGCACCGACCTGAGCTACCAATACCGTGTAGACCTGAGCGCGACGAAGGTTTAATTCGATTCTCGTGCCGCTGCAGTCACCCTCAACTTCGCCTCCACCATCACTCGCGCGACGGATCGGCGTCCTCGTCGGGATAAAATCTATCAATTGCCACCAGGACGTCCTTCGCCGCTTCGAGGTAGCTCATCCACATAGGCTTGCCATCATGCGTAATATTCTCGGGATGGCCTGCGTAGCGGCACAGCGCCCGCGCGGCCTTCTTCCAATCGGCCTGTGGCTTCTTCGACATTGCCATCTACCAACGTTTCCCCGCCGTTCACAAGCGAAACGCTGTCAAGCGCCCGCGGCGTCAGCAATGTGATCGCCCGGCGGGCTTTTTGCTGTTCAGGGCTCAACGCGCTGCCGGTGAGGCACGAACAACAGATGCGGGCGGCCCTCCAGCCGCTCCATCTCGGACAATGGCTCTACAGCTACACCGTCATGTCGTTGGATGAAGACGTCGTATTGGGACAGATCGACCAGATCCCAGATATCCTCTGGCTTCGAGCCGAACTCCTCGACGATGTTGCAATGAATCTCAACGGCAAGCGCCGGCGATCGCTTCAGGGCTTTTTTAGCTCCACGCAGGACTTCGAATTCATAGCCTTCCACGTCGATCTTGATGACATCAGGCCACATCCTATGGTCTTCGGCCCAATTATCGATCGTCACGACAGGAACCTCGATACCACCACGGTTTGTAACCTTAGCGTTTGAACGGGCTCGGATGGAGAGTGATCCATTCCTGGAGCCGACCGCCGCATGGACGGGGATGGTGTTGTGTAATTGATTGAGCCCGATATTCCGGCGCAATACATCAATGTTGTGCGGATGAGGCTCGAAGCTGACGACATGCCCTTCGTCTCCAACCATCTTCGCCAACAGAACGCAGTCACGTCCATGATGGCCACCGCACTCGAACACGGTCGCACCTTTCAGGCCGAGCGCGAAAAGCGCATCCATCTCATGGGAGTGCAAATTTTCGTCGAGTGCGTACCAGTTCTTGGCCAGAGGAGTTGTCACAGCGAATACAAACGGGATGTCGTTGACAATTAGTTCCGCCTCGTAGGGGGAGAAGCGGTAAGACTCTATGGCGTTGGACCACCTTGAAACCAAGGCAGATCGCCACCAATTGGTATCCAGATATTTTTTTCTAAGAAATTTCACAGACCAACCCCCGGTTAGGGTTGAATTTCTGCTATCGAATACTGTTATTAAAATATCGTCGGTGACCATCTTTTCTTAGAATTTCTCGTCTGTAAATACGTAAATTGGCTTAGAGCGGTTACCTATTGCGCTTCTCTTCTACCCTCTCAACGGCCACGCCATACCCCTGCCGGGCTCGCAGGGGCGGGTTTATTGTCGTTGTCCCCACCGGTAGCCACCTGAAAAGCGCTCAGCTATAGTCCGACGCGTAAATCCCAATCTGGAGGGCAACATGAAAAAGAAGACCTACGAGAAGCCGACGCTTCAGAAGCGCGAGAAGCTTGGTGCCGTGACGGCTGCACCCGCCGGTTCCGGGATCAAACCCGATTGAATAGCTTCGGCTAGATTTTCGGACAATCTCTGCGCAAGGCCCGCTCCGGTTCGCCCGGGGCGGGCTTTTTGTCGTTCGGGGCGAGTCTCGCTGACCTCTTGGCCGGCGGGCTCCGTCGATCGTTCTCGTTGCGATCAGTGTACGATCTCGACGATCTCATGGGTGTCGGGATCAACCAGTACGGTCTGATTATCGATGACCGTGTAGCGATACTTCACGTCGGGGACTTCATGAAGGACCACCTTCTCCGGCACTTTTGCCCCTACGCTAAGTTCCAGTCCGAGAACGTTCACTGAAGCCACCGGGTTCTTCTGAACGTACTCTTGAATGACCGTCCGCTGTTCTGGCTGAATCACTACGGTATCTGCTACGGCAGCAGTGGCGCCACCAATGGCCGCGCAGACGACGAATAGGGGAAGAAGGCGTTTCATCGTTTTCTCCTTTTCAGCAGGATTGCCCTAGGAGAATGCGGAGGTGCGCGATCTCGTTCCAAAAAACGCTGGCTTGTACTGGTTCAGGATCAAGAAGGAAACGTTCTCGATACTCAGCGCCGCCGGTAAAGCCGGAACAAAATTCGCCGGTCGGGGTTTGGAGTCTATTCCATGACAGGCATCGCCCTCGCTTGCATGGTCGCCCGCTGGCTCCGGCTGGCGGGCTTTTTGTCGTCGGAACCAATTAGACCGGCCGGTGTTTGGGGTGTGTTCCATGACAGGTTCCACAAATCTGCCTGGATAAGCCCGCACCAGAGAACCGATGCGGGCTTTGAACGTAGAATAGCATCTATTGACTAGGCGCCGGCAGGATCCGCCATGCAGCATGTTCGCAGCACCCTTGAGCAGTTGCGCCGGTATATCGCTACCTGCGAAGACCGCGCTGAACTTGAAGAAGTCGATGCGCTTCTAGCGGTGGCGCTCGAAGAGGTCAGGCGCAAGATCAGGCAAAACGAAGCTCGGGCACCCCATCCCTGAGAAAAGGCCAGGCCTCGCTCTTTCCCTAGGAGGGCATCCGCCCCGTCTCGGGCGGGGGAACTGGAACCTTTGGTACGTCCCGCCGAAGAATCTCACCGAAGACAATTACTGCCTCGCTGATAAGGCGGCGCAACTCATCGCGCTCGACCGTATCGAAATGTTCTTCGGCATCCATGAGATTGACGAGCAGATCGACGCCGCGTTGATGCAGTACCATTCGAACCTCCTCTGTTCCCCGCCGCTTTAGCGAAGCATCCTTGTCGCCACCAGGCAAGCCGCGCGTGAAAGACGGTCGTAAACAGATCGTTAGGGCGATAAGCCCTTTGGACTCGCGAAGGTCGGGACGCTTTCCGCGATCTCGATGTGGCCATGACCACCGGGTTAACGCCCCTTCGGCGAAAGACCTTGTCGTTTGGAACGATTCTCCGCCCGTGCCGTTCGACTTGTCTGGTGGCGGAGGATGCACATGGCTGAGGAGAATTTTGACGTCCCGGTGACCATCGAGACCGAGCACACCGGCCGGCACTTGACTGTGACCAGGGTCGGGCAGGCCGCGCGCCTATTGACCGAACGCTGGCCGAAGAAAGATGGTCCCAAGCATTTGGCCGCCATCCGATCGGTGATGGCGGTGATACAGCGGCGTAAACCAGTTGCTGAGGCGCGGAAGGCGTTTGCCGAAGCTGCGAAAGAAGCGGATATCTTCATTCGCGAGGGCCATCACTTCGGATCGTAGACGGGAATCGTCTCGGAGAGCCTGCAATCAACCGTCCTCACGGGAATCGCGCTCCACCCACGACTTGCGCTTTTGCATGTAGCTCTCTTGGGGATTGTTTCGGACGAGGACGTCGAAAGCCGCGTTAGCGACGAGCGAGCTCTTCGCCCAGGCTTCCACCTCGGAGATCTCACCATCGCGCCCCAGCGAATAGATCGCCGAGCCGGACATATATGCATTGAGGGAAAAGCGGCTGTCGGGAGATTTCGTCGGTGGCGCCGGCGGCGGGGGCGCATATGCATCCAGCGCGTCGGCTACCAGGGCGGCCGTCTCTGCCGACACAGGAGTGGTCCAGCCGGCCGCTGCCCGCTGCTCCCGTAAGGGATAGGATGTCAAGAAAGAACGCCCCCGCCGCCCTTGGCCGTTGCTAAAATGAAGCGGTCCTGTCCTGGCTGGTTCAACTCGCAATTATTGCGACTTGATTTGCGGTTGCCACCGTGCCGTCACCGACTCGACGCGGTATGCAATGATCAGAATCAATGCAGAGCAGCCTCTTCGGTCGCACAATTAACGTATGGTGCCGTTTTGGGGAATCGATTGATGCGGTGTATCTGGCTGTTGTTTTCTTGCTTGCTCGGCATTTCCGCAGCGTCCTATGCCAGCGCACAGGACAGCGTGGAGCAAGGTAGGGCTCTGGCGGCGCAATATTGTTCGGGGTGCCACGCAATCGGGCCAAAAGGCGAGAGTCCAAATCCGAAAGCTCCGCCATTTCGAAAGCTATCCGAGCGGTTCCCGATCGATGCTCTTGAGGAAACCTTTATCGGCAAGATCGACACTGGGCATCCTGGAATGCCGGTTTTCAAGGCCACGCAAGATCAGATCGACGCCATCATCGACTACATCGCCACGATCATGGAATAGATGAAGCGTGGCTTGTGCTGAACCGCCCGACTAACTTATTCGCCGCTCCAGTGCGGCCAGTTGCTTTTGGCTGTTCTCGATCAGGACGCCGAGGGCGAAAGCGATAACGCCCATGCCAAACATGATCGCGGCAAGAATCTCATACACCGCCGATCCGGCCATGGCGTAAACGGCGAACGCCCCAAGAATCTGCAGCGCGCCCAAAATACCCACGAATAAAACCATCCCCGTCTCCCTAATCCCGTCGCAACGATACGCCGTCACCGACAGCCGACTGACCATCCGCCAGGAAGGTGACCCCGGCCGCCTCGAGCGCGCCGCGGATGGCGGCAAGATTGTTAACGGAGGGAATCCGTCGCCCCTTCTCGAAGTCCCGAATCGTGCTTTCGCTTAGTTGTGCTGCCGAACCAAGCCGCATTTGCGACCAATTCAGTAGACCCCGCGCCGCCCTCGATTGTTCCGCCGTGATTGTCATGTCGGCTCCATTCGCCCGGAAAACGTTTAGCACGAACGGAAAACGTTGACACCGAGAAGTTTCACGCTTTCGCTTGGTGGAACAAACCCGCACGTCGCTGGTTAAGAAGGCGTCGCGATGCACAGCGCGACGGAGGATACCCCGTCCTCTCTCTCTGCAGCCCGTCACCCGTTCCCCACCCGGGTGACGGGCTTTGTTGGTGAATCTGTACGAGGAGCGGCCCGGTCGGGCAGATAGTCGGGCTGAAAACGGTCGGGCCGGTTGCCTAGGCAACCCAAAAACGCTGGCGGAACATAAAACGGGAGTCAAGGACGGCCTGTCGCCCCATTACATTGCGATGCCGTACCGGCGGCAATAGGAGTAAAGACGTGGAGCTTCATGCTTCTCGTTGGCGACGTAGATCGAGTTGACGTCGCCAAGCCGCCCGCCGCGCCGCTTGTAGCTTGCCGCGAAGGGGCGATTCAGCGGGTACTTCCGGTAGTCGAAATCATAGTCCCGCTGCCGCACCCAGCCGCACACGGCAATCGTACCGCTTTGAGCGCTCGTTGCCCTAAGCCCCGAGAAAATGCCTTCACCAGCTTTCAGGTATGCCAGCACATCGGCCTGCACCTTTTGCTTCTCGGCTTCCGTCAATTCGGTACGGGTATATTCGATCCGCGGCTGTGACATGGACGCGCAACCAGAAGCAATGGCGCCGAGTAGTAGAAGAACAGCACGACTGTTGCGGCCAGGCACAGTTACGACCGATCCCGCAAACGGACGCCTGGACCATTGCCGTTTGAGTCGATGAACAGGACGCCGGCCGCTTCAAGGGCGGTCTGAATCGCCTTCAGCGTGGACGCCTTCGGGTCGGCGTTCCCCTTTTCGATATTGTTCAGGCCGGTGGTCGAGATACCGGCACTCTGGGCGAGTTCCGCTTGCGTCATGCCAAGCATGGCGCGGGCGCCTCTTATCTGCTGCGGCGTAATCATAGAGCGAATATAGCCTGCAATTGAGATTTTATCAATTGCGCTTGACATCCTTGGTAATTGATTCCATAACAACTCTACTTGATATTTATTCAAGAGGAGAAAGCACCAATGACCGCCCACGTCTCACCACCCTACGTCAATATTCCGGCCGACCTCTGCGCCCTTCATAGGCACGCTCGCACGCTGTGTTGGCTGACGGAACAGGTCGAGAGGGCATTTGAAAGCGCCAAAAAGCTGGGATTGCCTGAGTTCGAGACGTTCGCCGATCTCGCGACCGAGCAGGCGTATTTGGTAAAGCGCGAGATCGAGAGCATCCAGGCGGTGGCGGGGCAGCCATGACCGCGACCGCCGCCGAGATTAGGGAGCTTCGCGCCCAGCGTCGCGCCAATCGCCGCAAGATGGCGAAGGCGAGTCCGGCCGTGCTCGAACTATGCCAGCGTCTGGACGAGGTGTTGGCAGCGATGATCTACAAGATGGAGCACGACCGACCGTAGATTCGCCTGCGTACCGGCTCCGTCTTCTAAACGGACAGCTGTAACGGACGATGCCGGTTCGATTCCGGCCGCGGGCTCCACTACCGGCGCGCAGCCAGCCACAGGAACCACCACAAGCGCTCCGAAGCCTGTCGTGTTGCACCACGGCGGGCTTTTTCGCTCGCGTTCTGGCTCTGTTCGGTGAATCTGTCAGGAGACGGCAGGTGGCCGCTAAAGCCGACATCGCGCCGGGCCCGTAATCTGTCTAGAGAGTCACGATAGCCGAAACCCTCATCCCGGCGGCGTTGACCGCGTCAAGAAAGGCGATTCGGGCATCCTCGCGATCCACCGTACCGTCCGCAGCGCGATTACAAATAGTCATCGCGGCCGTCCATTTCTCACTATCGTTCCCAGGCCAGTGATCGAAAAGAAAATCAGATGCATCACTAACGCTGGCAACGACATGAAATGTTTGCGGGCCGTCTAGGAAGACGGTGATCGGCACTTCGAATGGCTTTCGATCCGTCACGAAGCTAGGCACCAGGGAACAGCGAATCATAGATGACAGCACGCAGTTCCCCGACCGTCATCGAGTGGGTCAAGCTTCTAACCGCGGCAAGGTGAGAGGCTTCGCGCTGAGCAAAAATGCTTGGGGCGCCACAGGCGCTGACCTCCAACACAAGGCGGTCGATGGTGGCGATGCGGGAAACGGAAAGGTTGTTGGAAGACAAGACGTCCTCCTTTCTTTTGGGGCTAGGGCACCGTGGCCACCCTCAACCGGCAGCGCCCTTAAAATGGCTACCGACGTCGCCACTGTACCCCGAGGCCAGATCGATAGCGAGACAAAAATCCTAACGCCCGCCTACCTTGGAAATGAGCAACAAAAAAGCGGGCTGTTATGCCCGCTTCCCTTCGACTTCCGAGACTTCGACACGCTGCCGGTACATTCGTGGTCAACGTGGTTCGATCGGATCAAATGCAGCGACCGCTTGCTGGAGCCTCACCACGTATCCCGCAGGACGCTCCAAAGCCGCAACCGACTGATGGCCCGTACCTACCTGGGGAGTGTGTTCGAAATAAGGGCTGCTGTTCCCATACCCGAAAGCGGGGAAGGAAAGCGGGGAAGTCGCTTTAGAAAGTTCTAATTTTATAGGAAAATCAAGGTGATATGCACAAGAATTGGCTCCCCGGGACGGATTCGAACCATCGACCAACCGGTTAACAGCCGGTTGCTCTACCGCTGAGCTACCGGGGAACAGGGCTCTTGCGCGAACGGGGCAGCCTATAGCAAACCCATTTCGGCTTTGCAAAGAAGCATTTCGCTTTTTTCGATCTTTTCCCGCCTTGTGTCGCAATCTTCCGCCTGCCTCCCTTATATAGGCGTAAAGCGACGCGGTTCCCGATGCCATCGGGTGGCGCCGCGAGCGCGATACGGCCCCAAAACCCGGTATGACGGCAACAAACGACGAGCACACCGCCGCGATGCACAAAATTTCGGTCTTCGGCCGCGAATTCAGGATGCCTCAATCCCGGGGCGCTCGAATCACCATCGGCGTCGTCCTGGTCGTATTGGGCATTTTCGGCTTCCTGCCGATTCTCGGATTCTGGATGATTCCGCTCGGGCTGCTCGTCCTTTCCTATGAATTCGCGAAGGTCAGGCGCTGGCGACGGCGTTTCGTGGTCTGGTGGGAGCGCCGCCGCGCGGGAAAGCGTCAGCAATGAAGCCTGACGGCTTGACGCAAAAATGCGGGCAACCTATTGGAACGCGGGTGAAGCGCCGGGAGCATAGAGGCCTCGTGGCGGAGTGGTTACGCAGAGGACTGCAAATCCTTGCACCCCGGTTCGATTCCGGGCGAGGCCTCCAATCCCGGCTCCTGCCTGTGCAGGGTGGTTCGATCCGGAAGACCCGTGTGCTTTCCGCGCCGGGAATGGGGCGTCAACATGAATGATGAGTTCTCCGAACGCCGCGTCAAGATGGTCGACGGCCAGCTTCGCACGACCGACGTCACCGACGCGGCGCTGCTGGAAGCCTTCCTGTCGCTGCCGCGCGAAGCCTTCGTTCCCGCCGACCAGCGGGATATTGCCTATATCGACGAGGATATCCGCATCGCGACCAGCTTGGATGGCGCACGCTATCTGATGGAGCCGTCGCCGATGGCCAAGCTTCTCCAGCTTGCCGAAGTCGACGCGACCGACCACGCACTGGTGATCGGCTGCGGCAGCGGCTACTCCGCCGCCGTGCTTTCGCGCCTCGCCGGCTCCGTGGTGGCGCTGGAAAGCGATGCGACCCTTGCCGAACTCGCCGAATCGACGCTTTCGCAGTTGGGCTGCGATACCGTGACCGTGGTCAGGGGCGCGCTGCGGGATGGCCATGCGGCCAAGGCCCCGTACGACGTGATTTTCATCGACGGCGCCGTCGAGGAACTGCCGGCCGGGCTGACCGAGCAGCTTGCCGAAGGCGGTCGCCTCGTGGCCGTCGAGGGAAGGGGCAACGCCGGCGTGGCCCGTTTGTACGTGAAGGCGGAAGGCGTCGTCACCGGCAGGCGGGCGTTTAATGCGGCAATTAAGCCACTACCGGGTTTCGAACGTGTGGAAGCGTTCGTGTTCTGAACGGTTTTGGCTTGCAGCAGCTTTGTTGTCGTGTTGCCTTGCCGCTACTGAATCGCTGCCGGGCGGTATTTACGAGATATCGTGCACACGCAGCAGGGAATGGCAGCGCCGCGCTGGCTGACCGGTGTCAGTCGCTGCGGCGCGCTTTCCGTGAAAACAGTGAGGGATACGTCGTGTCGCGTATAAACAAGATCGTTCTTGCCGCCGTGCTGATGTCCGCTACCGCGCTTTCGCCGATCGCGGCGTCCGCGGAAACCATCCTCGGCGCCATGGCGAAGGCTTACCAGAACAATTCGCAGTTGAATTCGGCGCGCGCCGGGGTGCGCGTCACCGACGAGGGCGTCGCCATCGCCAAGTCCGGCTACCGGCCGACCGTCGCCGGTTCCGCCAGCATCGACTATTCGACCACCCGCAACACAACCCAGAACAACGGCAGCACCCAGCTGACCACCGGTAGCTTCGGCGTCCAGATCAATCAGACGCTGTTCGACGGCTTCCAGACCAAGAACAACGTGGCGGCAGCCGAATCGCAGGTGAAAGCCTCGGTTGAAACGCTGCGCAACACCGAGGAAAACATCCTGCTGAACGCCGCGACGTCCTATATGGACGTCATCCGCGACCGGCAGGTTGCCGTGCTTACCGAGCAGAACCTGCAATTCCTGACCGAGCAGGCGCGCGCCGCGCGCTCGCGCCTGGAAGTCGGCGAGGGCACCCGCACCGACGTCGCGCAGGCCGACGCCTCGCGTTCCGCTGCCGTCGCCAAGGTCAGCGCCGCACGGGCGCAGGCGCTGTCGAGTGCCGCGATCTACCGCCAGATCGTCGGTGACGAGCCGGGCAAGCTGAAGGCTGCGGCGCCCGTCGCCAAGCTGCTGCCGTCCAGCATCGATTCGGCGTTGACCATTGCTGCGAGCGAGCACCCGGCGATCCTTGCCACCGAGCATCTGGTCGACGCTGCGGGCTTCTCGGTGAAGTCGGCCGAAGGCGCGCTGCTGCCGCAGCTTTCCGCCAACGCCGGCATTTCGCGTAATTATCGCCACACCGAAGGCTTTGGCGCTAGCACGCCCGGAAATTCGGACGGCTATTCCAACTCCGCCGGCGTCGGCGCGACGCTGACGGTGCCGATCTACCAGGGCGGCCGCGCCTCGGCGCAGGTGCGCCAGTCCAAGGAATCGCTCAGCCAGGCGCGCATCGAAGTCGATGTCAGCCGCGATAACGTGCGCGCCGCGGTGACGTCGGCCTGGACGCAGTACACCTCCGCACGCGAAAGCGTCGATGCCAACCGCGCCTTGGTTTCTGCCGCACAGCTTGCGCTGAACGGCGTCATCGAGGAGCGCAATGTCGGCCAGCGCACGACGCTCGACGTGCTCAACGCGCAAAACGACGTCATCACCGCCAAGATCAACCTGGTCAGCTCCGAGCGCGACGTCGTGGTGGCCAGCTACGCCATCCTTTCGGCTATCGGCCGGCTTTCCACGGAACGCCTCGGCCTGCAGGTGACGAAGTACCGCCCGGAAGAGCATTACAAGGCTGTCAAGGACAAGTGGTACGGCCTGCGCACGCCGGACGGCCGCTGACGTTTTTCCTCCACTTGATGATTCCCGTGCCGGCCGCTTGAGCCTGCCGCGACTTGAAGCGGCAGCGGCTTGTCGCGTTTTCGGGCAACGTTTTGCCTCTGCTGCCGGCCAAATCCGCTAAATTGTTGAAATCCCGCTTCGCGTCACAATGGGGATTCTCGGATGGCCATGCGTCGGTTACGCTTGCAGGCATGATTCGAAACCGTCCCGCGTATCGGGACGGAACTGGTCACAAGGGCGGCGAAAGTGACAATGGCTACCGCAAGCAGCGTACAGCGCGAACCTTCGATGGAAGAGATTCTAGCTTCCATCCGCAGGATCATCGAGGACAGCGACCCCGGCCGCAAGCAGCCGGAGCAGGCGGCCGACCTCAGTCAGGATCTTCGCCCGGAGCCGGTGGAGAAGGCGGAAGCCGAGGTCGAGACGTTCCGCGCCGAACTTCGCGCCGTGCCCGAGGCCAGGAAGCCCTTCACGCTGGCCGACGTGCAGGCCAAGATCGCGGCTGAACGCCAGCGAGAGACGCCCGAGGCGGAGAACGAGGCTCCACTTTCGCCCCGCTCGTCGATGACGCTGGCGGAGATCGGTGCCCAGGTGCCGGCCGATTCGCGAGGCGCCGACGAGCATCCGGCCGCCATGACGCCGGAACCGGCAACCGAGGCGGTACGGCCCGCCGTCGCCAACTGGCCCGAGAACCCCGGCAGGACAGTGGAAACCTCCAGCCGGCCGCTTGAACCCGAGGCCCGGCAGGAGCCGCGCTACGAGGCACAGCCGGATGTGGGAATTTCCGCCGAAGAACTGGGAGATCGCCCGGAGCCGGAAGCAGCGGCGCCGCAAGCCGAGGCGGCCGTGACGGCGGAAGCGGTGCCGG
>Ga0182735_1002269_pt1 | contig 11829 bp, 11 predicted proteins | sample eDN5th30CKraftMG_FD_128524 | JGI IMG/M metagenome (GOLD analysis project Ga0182735, IMG submission 128524) | Enriched Miracle-Growth compost microbial communities from Emeryville, California, USA - eDNA 5th pass 30_C Kraft MG (version 2) (version 2) ... | reverse complement strand
GCGCAAGCCGGCACGGGAGGTGTTGCCCCGGCAGCCGCCCGTCGCGACGACGTTCTTCTGGAGCGTTTTCGCGCGAAGCGGATACCGGTCCGCGTGAAGAAACGCGACAAAACAAAAAAGCCGAAGCCCCGGCTTTGATTTCCGTCAACGCCGGGAAAGCTCCGGGCGAGCATCCGCGAAAACTGCGGTTCTTTCATGGATGGGCGCGACGGCGCCGGCGGGAGCCGTCCGGATGGCCGCGGCGGTGCCAGTCTGCTCCACGCTCCAGCCCTCCGCGGCGAGCTTGCCCGAGGACGGCCCCGCCATCCGCGGGCACCTTCTACCGCCGCTTGCAGTGGAGGCGTGTCGTTCCGGGAAAATCAGCGCGAAAGCGCCTGCGCAGCCGCCAGCGCTTCCGGCGTATCGACATCGGTCAGCGCGGCCGGTCCCGTCAGCGGCACTTCGCTTACCGCTTCCGGATAGCTCGCGATGATATGGCGTGCGCCGACGTCGCCCTCGAGCGTCGCCAGTTCGGGAAAGAAGCGGCGCGACCATACCACCGGATTGCCGCGCTTGCCCTCGATCGTTGGCACGACGACGAGCGCGCCCTTCTCCGGATCGAACGCGGCGATGAGTCTGTCGAGAATCGGCGCGTCGATCTGCGGCATGTCGCCAAGGCAGACGATCACGCCGTCCGCCTCCGCCGGCAAAGCCGCGATGCCGGCCTTGACCGACGTGGAAAGCCCCTGCGCGTAATCCGGGTTGTGGGCAAATCTCACCGGCAACCCCGCGAGCGCCGCTTCGACGCGCTCCCGTTCATGGCCGGTGACGACCGTGACCGATCTCGCCTTCGAGGCGAGCGCGGCCTCCGCGGCGATCCGCACCAGCGGCTTGCCGCCGATCTCCGCCAGCAGCTTGTTGGGACCGCCCATGCGGGTCGAGCGGCCGGCGGCGAGCACGAGCGCCGCGACATTGCGGCCGGACGTCGTCTCCGCGGCGCGCGGCTGCGGCCGCGTGACGATCTCCATCAGCAGGCCGCCGACGCCCATGCCGGTGATGTCGTGCCGGGAGACGGGCAGCCCGCAGAGGAGCCGCGCCAGCACCCAGTCAAAGCCGTTCTCCTTCGGCGAGCGCGCGCAGCCCGGCGCGCCGAGCACCGGATGGCCTCCGGCCGACCCGATCAGCATCAGGTTGCCGGGATCGACCGGCATGCCGAAGTGCTCGACCCTGCCGCCGGCCGCCTCGACCGCCGCCGGGATGACGTCGCGCTTGTCGGCGATGGCGGAGGCGCCGAACACCACGACGAGCTCGGCTCCCGCCTTCAGCACCTCGCCGATGGCCTTCGTGAGAGCCTCCGTTTCGTGCGGCACACGCTTCTCGATGACGATCTTCGCGCCCGCCGGCGCCAGGCGGTCGGCCGTCACGCGCAGCGTCTTCTCGATCACCTTGTCGGCCAGGCCCGGCAGCAGGGTCGAGACGATGCCCACTTTCCGGATCGTGTAGGGCGCGACCCGCACCAGCGGCGCCGCGTTGCGCGCGACCGCCACCGCGGCATCGCGCGCCCGCGCGCCGATCGCGAAGGGCACGATCTTCACCGTGGCGACCATCTTGCCGACCACGACCGGGGCGAACGCATCGAGGGTCGCGAAGGTGATGTCCGGATCGACCTCGTTGAGCGCGTCGATGGCCTCGCGATTCACAACGAGAACGCCGGCCGCTTCCGCGAACAGGTTGGCGCGCCCGGTGAACGCCTCGTCCACGCGCACGCCCTCGCCCGCGACCGCCCGGGCGATGTCGCCCGCGGCTTCGTCTTCCGATATGTCGCCCGGCTCGAGCCGCGCGACCGTGATCGCGGGAATGCCCGCCTGCTCCAGCGCCGCGATTTCCGGCCTGCCGATCACCGTACCCTTCTTGAGCACGAGATCGCCCTTGCGGATCGAATGAACGACGATGCCGCCTTCCGCCTCGGCGGGGGGGAACGGGCCGAATTTCATTACGCTTCCGGAGCCTTGGGTTCGAGGCGCAGGCTGGCGGTGATCTCGCCGAGGATCGCGACCGCGATCTCCGGCGGCGAAATCGCGCCGATGTTCAGGCCGATCGGCGCGTGAATGCGCGAGAGGACGTTGTCGCCGAACCCCTTCGCCTTCATGCGCTCGATGCGCCGGCCATGGGTTTTGCGCGAGCCGAGCGCCCCGATATAGAAGCAATCGCGCTCCAGCGCATGGATGAGCGCCGGATCGTCGATCTTCGGATCGTGGGTGACCAGCACCATCGCGGTATACCGGTCGACGCCGAGCGAGGGCAGCACGGTCTCGGGCCAGTCGGCGATGAGCTTCACGTCGGGAAACCGCTCGGGCGTCGCGAAGGCGGTGCGCGGATCGACGATCGTCACGTCGTAGTCGAGCAGCTTCGCCATCGGCGCCAGCGCCTGGCTGATGTGGACCGCGCCGATGATGACCATCTTCGGCGGCGGCACATGCACCGTGAGGAAGACCTGGCCTTCCGCGGTTTCCTCCATGCCGCTCTTGGCGGAGCGGATGTGCTGCTGCAGGAGATCGCGCAACGGATCCCTGGCGACATCCTCGCCTCTGACGAAGCGCTGCGCGCCCGTTGCCATGTCGGTGACGACGAGGGCGACGCGCCGGTTGGCGCGTTCCTCGTTCAACGCTTTCAGGATTTCGAGTTTCATAAACCGGCCGCCACGAAAACGATGCGTTCCCTGCCCCCTTGAGGAGGAGGGACAGGGAGAGGGGTACAATTGGTAACTAAGCCACGTCGGCGCCGGGCGGAGGAAACCGTTCCCCTCCCGACGCCCGCGGCGTCGGCCTCCCCCTGAAGGGGAGAGGCAAAGAAAGCAAACCGCGACCGCATCGCCCTAGTCGATCTTTTCGACATAGACGCGGATGGTGCCGCCGCAGGACAGGCCAACCTTCCAGGCCGTTTCGTCGGCGACGCCGAACTCGAGCGTCCTGGGCTTTCCGCTCTCGATCACGTCGATGGCTTCGGTCACCACCGCGCCTTCGACGCAGCCGCCCGAAACGGAGCCGAGGAAGTTGCCTTCCTCGTCGATCACGAGATTCGAGCCGACCGGGCGCGGCGCGGAGCCCCAGGTCTGGACCACGGTGGCAAGCGCGACGCCGCGGCCCGCCGCGCGCCAGTCCTGCGCGGCCTTGAGAATGTCATCGGTGTTGGTGAGCATGGAGAAAACCCTCCGTCGTTATATATCACAATATGGTACGCTCGGCGCGCTTCGGCAACGCGCCTGCGCCGCCAATGACTATGCCGCCTTGCCGGCCGCGGACTGCGGCAGCGCCCGCCCCTCCATCGCGCGGCGGCCCGCCACCGACAGCGAGCGGCACAGGTCTTCCAGCGAATCCAGGTTATGGATCGGCCGGAATTCGTCCACGTGGGGCAGGATCGCCTGGATTCCCTTCGCCTTCGCCTCGAATCCCTCATAGCGCAGCAGCGGATTGAGCCAGATCAGACGCCGGCAGGAGCGGTGCAGCCGGTCGATCTCGAACGCCAGCCGGTCGTCGGGGTCGCGCTCCAGCCCGTCGGTGATGAGCAGCACGATGGCGCCCTGCGTCAGCACCCGGCGCGCCCACTTCTTGTTGAATTCGGCGAGCGAGGTCGCGATGCGGGTGCCGCCGGACCAGTCGAGCACGCTCGCCGTGCAGGCCGCGAGCGCTTCGTCGGGGTCCTTCGATTTCAACGCGCGCGTGACGTTGGTGAGCCGCGTGCCGAACAGGAACGAATGCACGCGCTTGCGCGCGTCGGTCACCGCATGCAGGAAATGCAGGAACAGGCGCGTGTAGTCCGTCATCGAGCCGGAAATGTCGAGCAGCGCCACGATCGGCGGCATCTTGGTCTTCGGCCCCAGATATTTCAGGTCGATGAAATCGCCGCCGCCTTTCATGGAGGCGCGCAAGGTCCGGCGCATGTCCATGACGCGGCCGTTGCGGTCGGGCGCAAGGCGGCGCGTCTTCACCTCGTCGAGCGGCAGCACCAGCCGCTGGATGGCGCGCTTGGCGGCCTCCACCTCCGCCGCGGTCATCTGCGCGAAGTCCTTCCGCTGCAGCACTTCCTGATCGGACACGGTCTGGCGCATGTCGAGCTCGAGCTCCTGCACCTCGCGCTGGAGCTTCTCGCTCTGGAACAGCGCGTCCTGCACGCGCTGCAGGGCCTCCTGCGCGTCATTCTGCGGCGCGCCCTCGACCTGCGGCAGCGTCATGCCCATGAGCTGCTCGAGATAGTTCCGGCGCTTGAAGAAAATCCGGAACGCCTGATCGAACAGGATGCTCTGCTCGTGGCGCTTCACGAACACCGTGTGCAGCGTCCAGTAGAAATCGTCGCGCGTGCCGATGCCCGCCGCCTGTACCGCCGCCAGCGCATCGAGCACCGAGCCGGGGCCGAGCGGGATTCCGGCCGTACGCAGCGCGCGGGCGAAATAGACGATGTTCTCGGCGAGCCGGTTGGCCGACTCGAGCGGTTGCCTGCTTTCCATCGGCGCTACTCCGCCGCCCGCAGCTCCGCGCGCACCTGGTTGAGAAGCTCGCCGGCCTTGGAGCCTTCGATGCGCGCGATATCGTCCTGGTACTTGAGCAGCACGCCGAGCGTGTCCGACACCGTGGCCGGATCGAGCGCGACGGTGTCGAGCTCGGACAGCGCGGTCGCCCAGTCGAGCGTCTCGGCCACGCCGGGCGACTTGAACAGGTCTTCCTTGCGCAGCTTCTGGACGAAATGAACAATCTCCTGCGACAGCTTCTTGCCGATGCCCGGCACCTTGGCCTGCAGGATCTTCAGCTCGCGTTCCGCCGTCGGGTAACCGACCCAGTGATAGAGGCAGCGGCGCTTGAGCGCGTCGTGGATCTCGCGCGTGCGGTTCGAGGTGATGATGACGATCGGCGGCGCGGCGGCCTTCACCGTGCCCATTTCCGGAATGGTGATCTGGAAGTCCGCCAGCACTTCGAGCAGGAAGGCTTCGAACGCTTCGTCGGTGCGGTCGAGCTCGTCGATGAGAAGCACCGGGGCGCCCGCCGGGTCCGGCTCCAGCGCCTGCAGCAGCGGGCGCTTGATGAGATACTGCTCGGAGAACACGTCATGCGCGAGCCGGCCGCGGTCCACCGCGCCCTCGGCTTCCGCGAGCCGGATCGCGATCATCTGCGCCGCGTAGTTCCACTCATAGACCGCCGCGCCGACATCGAGCCCTTCGTAGCATTGCAGGCGAATGAGCCGGCGGCCGAGCGTCTCGCTGAGCACCTTGGCGATCTCGGTCTTGCCGACCCCGGCCTCGCCTTCGAGGAACAGCGGCCGCCCCATCTTGAGCGCGAGGAACAGCACGGTCGCGAGCGCGCGGTCGCCGACATACTGGCCCCTGGCCAGCAGTTCGAGCGTCGCGTCGATGGAATCCGGCACGCCGGCTGGTTTGAGAGAGGTCGCCACAGAAGAACTCCGCGCCCGAAGGCAATTTGACCGGGCGTCGGACAGACCGGGCGCCCTGGCAAGGATATAAGCCCTATCGGCCTTCCTTCAAAATCCGATCACGCGGATCAGCCTCGCCAAAAAGACGAAGGCCCCCGGGGATACCCGGAGGCCCGCGAACCGCCTATTCCGGGCGGATTCTCACTTGTCCGCGGCGTCCAGCGCCCGCTTCGCGCAGACGCCGATCAGGTGGGCGCGATATTCCGCCGAGCCATGGATATCGCTGGCGAGGTTATCCGCCGGCACCGTCAGGCCGTCGAGCGACTTCGCGGAGAAGCGCTTCTTGAGCGCTTCCTCGAAGGCGGTCACGCGGAACACGCCGTTGCCGCCGGCGCCGGTCACCGCCACGCGGATTTCCGAGGAGCGCTTGGAGACGAACACGCCGACCAGCGCAAAGCGCGAAGCCTGGTTGCGGAACTTGTAGTAGCCCGCCTTCTTCGGCACCGGGAACGACACCTTGGTGATGATCTCGTCCGGCTCGAGCGCCGTCTCGAACAGCCCCAGGAAGAAATCGTCCGCGGCGATGCGGCGCTTGGAGGTGATGATCGTCGCGCCGAGGCCGAGGCACGCGGCCGGATAGTCGGCGTTCGGATCGTTGTTGGCGATCGAGCCGCCGATGGTGCCGCGATGGCGCACGGCCGGATCGCCGATGAGGCCGGCGAGATAGGCGAGCGCCGGAATGGCTTCCTGCACGACCGGAGAGCTCGCCACCTCGTAGTGGCGGGTCATCGCGCCGATGGTAAGCGAGCGGCCTTTCAGCTCAATGCCGGACATGCCCTCGATCTGGTTGAGATCGATGATGTTGGCGGGCGAGGCCAGGCGCTGCTTCATCGTCGGCAGCAGGGTCTGGCCGCCGGCGAGCAGCTTCGGGTCGTCGAGCTTGGCGAGCATGTTGCCCGCCTGCCGCAGGCCGCTCGCGCGATGATAGGTGAAAGCGTACATCGGGTTTCTCCGTTATTCCGCCGCCCGGCGGTTGTTGTTGACTGACTGAATGGCGGCCCAGACGCTCTGCGGCGTCGCGGGCATCTCGATCTTCTCCGTGCCGATGGCATCGGTGATGGCGTTCATCACGGCGGCGGGAGCCGCGATCGCGCCGGCCTCGCCGCAGCCCTTGATGCCGAGCGGGTTGCCCGGGCACTTCGTCACCGTGGTATCGACCTTGAGCGACGGCAGGTTCTCCGCGCGGGGCATCGCGTAGTCCATGTAGGAGCCGGTCATGAGCTGGCCCCGGTCGTCATAGACCGTGTGCTCGTAGAGCGCCTGGCCGACGCCCTGTGCGACGCCGCCGTGCACCTGCCCTTCGACGATCATCGGATTGATGACGGTGCCGAAATCGTCCACCGCGGTCCACGCCACGATCTGCGTCTCGCCGGTCGCCGGATCGATCTCCACCTCGCAGATGTGGCAGCCGGCCGGGAACGTGAAGTTGGTCGGGTCGTAGAACGCGCCCTCCTTCAGCCCGGGCTCGATCTCGGCGGTCGGGAACTTGTGCGCGACATAGGCCTGCAGCGCGAGATCGGCGAACGCCACCGACTTGTCGGTGCCGGTGACGGAGAACTTGCCGTCCCTGAACACGATATCGCCCTCGGCGGCCTCGAGCAGATGGGCGGCGATCTTCTTCGCCTTGTTCTCGACCTTGTCGAGCGCCTTGACCACCGCGGACAGGCCGACCGCGCCCGAGCGGGAGCCGTAGGTGCCCATGCCGAACTGCACCTTGTCGGTGTCGCCGTGAACGACGGTCACGTTCTCGATCGGAATCCCGAGACGCTCGGACACCACCTGCGCGAACGTCGTCTCATGCCCCTGCCCGTGCTGGTGCGTGCCGGTCAGCAGCTCCACGGTTCCGGTCGGATTGACGCGGATCTCCGCCGACTCCCACAGGCCGACGCCGGCGCCGAGCTGGCCGACGAGGGAGGACGGCGCGACCCCGCAGGCTTCGATATAGGCCGAGAAGCCGAGGCCCCGCAGCCTGCCCCGCCGCTCGGCCTCGCGCTTGCGCCGGCCGAAGCCCTCGACGTCGTGGATCTTCATCGCCTTGTTCAGCGACGCCTCGAAATCGCCGGTGTCGTAGAGCGAGGCGACCGAGGTCTGATAGGGGAACGTGCGCACGAAGTTCTTCTTGCGCAGCGTCGCCGGCTCCATGTTGAGCTCGCGCGCGGCGACCTCGACGAGGCGCTCGACGACGTAGGCCGCTTCAGGGCGCCCCGCGCCGCGATAGGCATCGACCGGGACGGTGTTGGTATAGACCGCATCGACCTCGCAGTAGATGTGCGGGATGGCGTACTGGCCCGACAGCAGCGGCGCGTAGAGGAACGTCGGCACCGCCGAGGAGAAGGTCGACATATAGGCGCCGAGGTTCGCCGTCGTGTGCACCTTGAGGCCGGTGATCCTGCCCTCGCGGTCCAGCGCGAGCTGCGCCTTGGTGACGTGGTCGCGGCCGTGCGCGTCGGTGAGGAAGGCCTCGGAGCGGTCCGCCGTCCACTTCACCGGCCGGCCGACTTTCCTGGCCGCCCACAGGCAGACCACCTCTTCCGGATAGATGAAGATCTTCGAGCCGAAGCCGCCGCCGACGTCCGGCGCGATCACGCGCAGCTTGTGCTCGGGCGCCATGCCGACGAAGGCCGAGATGACGAGCCGCGCCACATGCGGGTTCTGCGTCGTATTCCAGAGCGTGAAGCTCTCGGTGCCCGGATCGTATTCCGCGAGCGCGGCGCGCGGCTCCATCGGATTCGGCACGAGCCGGTTGTTGACGAACTCGAGCGTCGTGACGTGGCTCGCGTTCCGGAACGCCGCCGCCGTCGCCTCGGGATCGCCGATGTGCCAGTTGTAGATCGTGTTGTCGGGAGCCACGTCGTGGATCTGCGGCGCGCCCCTGGCGGCGGCCTTCATGGGGTCCACCACCGCCGGCAGCACCTCGTAATCGACGACGATCCGCTCGGCGGCATCCTTCGCTTGCGCGAGCGTCTCCGCGATCACCACCGCCACGCCGTCGCCGACGTGGTTCGCCTTGCCGTGCGCCAGCGCCGGATGCGGCGCCATCTTCATCGGCGAGCCGTCCTTCGAGAGGACCGTCCAGCCGCAGATCAGGCTGCCGAGCTTGCTTTCGGCGAATTCCGCGCCGGTCAATACCGCAACGACGCCGGGCATCGCCGCCGCGGCCGCGGTGTCGATCTTCCCGATTCGGGCATGGGCATGGGGAGAGCGCAGGAAATAGATGCTGGTCTGGCCCGGCCGGCTGATGTCGTCGGTGTACTGGCCCTTGCCGGTGATGAAACGGAAGTCTTCCTTACGGCGCACGGCCGCACCAATCCCGGTCGCACTCATGTGGCTCCTCCCGGATTGAAGTGGTGAAGTTCCCTTTCCTGGATTGCCGGCGCGGCTACTCCGCCGCCTGTTGCGTGCTGCCTTCCTTGGCCATGGCCTTGGCCCCGGCGCCGATCGCCTTGACGATGTTGTGATAGCCCGTACAGCGGCAGATGTTGCCCTCGAGTTCCTCGCGGATGAGCTTCTCCTCGAGGTCGTGGCCCTTGCGGCGCACGATATCGACCGCGGTCATGATCATGCCGGGCGTACAGAACCCGCACTGGAGCCCGTGGTTCTCGCGGAAGGCCTCCTGCATCGGGTGCAGCTGGCTGCCGCTGGCGAGCCCTTCGATGGTGGTAACTTCGGCGCCGTCCATGCCGAGCGCGAGGGCGGTGCAGGACTTGATCGCCTTGCCGTTGACGTGGACGACGCAGGCGCCGCACTGGGAGGTATCGCAGCCGACATGCGTGCCGGTGAGGCGCAGATTCTCGCGCAGGAACTGCACCAGCAGCGTGCGCGGGTCGATGTCCGCCTTCACCTGTTTGCCGTTAACGGTCATGGATACGGTGGGCATCGTCTCCCTCCTGAACACCTTGGGGCTCGCGGCCCGAATTGCACAACGACCGGACCCCTCCGGCCGTCAGAAAGCGAAATCTGGGCGATTTCGTCAGTTTAGAACCAGACAAGTCTTGCTCCCGGCGCAACCCCCGGTCAAGTGACTTGGAAGCCGGTTTAGGCCGGCCATCGCTGCCAAAAGTCGCACACTGGCGGGCGCTGTGCCCGCCGCCGAGCGCGCCGGAATGGCCGGAAGCTCCGTCAGCCGGCCTGTGCGGCGGCGGCGAACTTGGCGAAGAAGTCGTCGGCCATCTTCTTGGCCGCGCCGGCGATCAGCCGCTGCCCCAGTTGCGCGAGCTTGCCGCCGATCTGCGCCTCGACGTCGTATTTGAGCAGCGTGCCGCCGTCCTTGTCGGAGAGGTGAACGGCCGCGCCGCCCTTGGCGAAGCCGGCGACGCCGCCCTCGCCTTCGCCGGTGATCTTGTAGCCGTTCGGCGGGTCGAGGTCGGACAGCGTGACCTTGCCTTTCCAGCGCGCCTTGACCGGGCCGATCTTCATGACCGAGACCGCCTGGAACTCGGTATCGGAAAGCTTCTCGAGCGATTCACAACCCGGCACGCAGGCCTTGAGCACCTCGGGATCGTTGAGCTTCTGGTAAACCTGTTCCTTCGGCGCAGGGATTTGAACTTCGCCCGACATGGTCAAGGCCATCGGATACTCTCCAGATAAAACGGACGCCAGATAAACGGACGTGGTGGATCAGACGCCGACCTTAGCACCCAAATACCGGGTCACATAGGCGTCGAGCGGCAGAACTGCAATTCCGCGCGAAATCGGCACGCAAGCCGGCGGGAAATCCTGCCGGATGCGGGCGGCGGCCGCTTCCACCCAATCGAGGAACGCTTCGAGGTGGCGCATCGCGCCGGTCGGCAGGTCGTGCAGCACGATCAGCGGCCAGTCGTCGCCTGCCTTGCCCCACCGGGAACGGCACTGCGCCTTCGCGACCTCGATCCAGCCGTCCGGATCTTCCCAGTCGCGCGGAACCGCATTCCACAGGACGCAGCTGTAGCGGCCCCGCTCGAGGAACTCGACCACGTCGGAGCGCAGCAGGCGGTTGTCGAGATTGCCGCCGCCGCCGAAAGGCCGGAACCATTTGTCCGGATGGGCGAGATCGCCGATCAGCGCCTGGGTATCGCCGATCTCGCGATCCGCGGTGTCCGGCTCGGCGCGATGGCCGAGCGAGGGCGCCATGTGCGTCATCGAGTGGTTGCCGATCCAGTGCCCTTCCGCATGCGCGCGCTCGGCGAGCTTGCGGCAGGCAGGATCCCGCAGCTTGTTACCGATGACGAAAAAGGTGGTCTTGATGCCCCGCCGCGCCAGGATGTCCAGCACCTGCGGCGTGACATCGGGATCGGGGCCGTTATCGAACGTCAACGTCAAATCGAACATGGCGTGATAAGTCATATTTTCTCCGCCGCGGCAACCCGCGCGGCGCGTGTCAGGGAGGGGGAAAATTCATGCCGGTGATACGGTCCGACGGATGCCCGATCAACGTCGTGGTCGAGGGCGATCCTGGCGCTCCCGCGCTCATCCTCTCGAGCTCGCTCGGAACCGATCACGGCATGTGGGAGCCGCAGCGGGAAGCCTTCGCCCGCCACTTCCGCCTGGTGCGCTACGACCGCCGCGGCCATGGCAGGTCCGGCGTGACCGCCCCGCCCTACACGATGGCGCAGCTCGGCGGCGACGTGCTGGCCGTGATGGACGCGCTCGGCATCCGGAAGGCGAGCTGGTGCGGGCTATCGATGGGCGGCATGGTCGGGCAATGGCTCGGCGCCAACGCGCCGGACCGTTTCGAGCGGCTGGTGCTTTGCAATACGTGCTGCTTCTACGCCGACAAGCAGGCGTGGAACGACCGTATCGCAGCGGTGCGGAAGAACAGCCTCGCCGCGGTCGCCGAAACGGTGCCGGCGCGCTGGTTCACCGAAGGCTTCATCGCGCGCGAGCCCGCGCAGGTGGAACGGCTCAAGCAGATGGTCGCGGCGACCTCGCTCGACGGCTACATCGGCTGCTGCGAAGCGATCCGCGACATGGACCATCGCGAGCTGCTGGCGAGGATCACGGCGCCGACCCTCGTCATCGCCGGCAGGCACGACATCGCGACGCCGCCTGCCGAGGCCGAAACGATCCGGGCGCATATCAAGGGCTCGGAGCTCGCGGTGCTCGACGCCGCGCATATTTCCAACGTCGAGCAGGCGGACGGATTCACGGCCGAGGTGCTGCGCTTCCTCCGAGCGGACTGAAGCGCCGATGAATCCGTGGCATCGCACGGCCGGGCACGGGCGAGCCGCAAAGCCGTTCCTGCGAACGGCCCTGTCCGGCGATGACGGGCACGCTTCCGGTTGATGGAGAAGGCCCTGGGCCGAAGGCCTCAACCGCCGCCCTGCGACCTGAAATCCTGCGGCGTCGTTCCGGTCTGCTTGCGAAAAAACCGCGCGAAGTGCGAGGGGTCGG
>Ga0182735_1002268_pt1 | contig 11829 bp, 9 predicted proteins | sample eDN5th30CKraftMG_FD_128524 | JGI IMG/M metagenome (GOLD analysis project Ga0182735, IMG submission 128524) | Enriched Miracle-Growth compost microbial communities from Emeryville, California, USA - eDNA 5th pass 30_C Kraft MG (version 2) (version 2) ... | reverse complement strand
GAAAGCGTTGGGGGTACGCATCCGGACGCAGAGAAAGGCCTGTCGGCTTTCTCAGGATGCACTCGCGCTGGCCTGCAGCATCGACCGCAGCTACATGGGGCGCATCGAGCGCGGCGAGGTGAACATCACCGTCGAGAAGCTGTACCGGATCGCCAGCCTGCTGAGCTGCGATCCAGCTTCCCTCCTGCCTCCAGTGTCGGAGATACAGGGCTAGTCGATCCTGGAGCTCAGGAGAACCCACGGCAGGCCATCTTCGCGCTGTTCCTCTACCTTCCCGGCAAGCAGCACCTCATCGGCGGTCGGGTAATGACGCAACAGGCGACGCGCCTCAGTGCGCACCGCCTCAGGCATTGCCTGGTCACGGGACAAGTCGACCAGAAACTCCCGGGTTTGAATGATTGCGCGGGTGCGCTCACTCGGCATTGTCATGCTCTGCTCCTTGGGTCTCGCCAGCTTTGTGTGTCCCGCAGAAGCAAGCCTAAACCACCCAGACCGCTGGGTGGTCATGCTTAGCTGTCCGTCATACTCCTTTGCCGTGGAGACTGGCTCTCAGTAGTACTGCCGAATGTAGCTGTAGGCCTTCTCGAACAGCTCCTCTTCCTGATGCAGGCGATACTTGAACAGGGCCTTGCGCAAGGCCTTCTTCACTTCGCGCTCGCCGGCCAGGGTGTCCTGCCAGCCGGGGAAGCGCACCAGGCGGACGATCTCGTCGATGTCCGCCACCACCCGCTCGACGATGATCGGCGTTTCCGCCGTCTTGACCTCGTTGAACAGCTCGGTAAGGGCTGCCTTGCCGCGATCTTCGTCCTCCTCGGGCGGGACTTCCTTCTCGGCCTGCAGCACTTCCTTGGCGATCTCCAGCAGCTGCTTGAGAAACTCGACGCTGTTGAGCACCCCGGACTCGAAGCGGTCGCGCAGGGCGTCCAGACGCTCGGAGAGTTTCTTGAACTTGGGATTGCCCAGGTGCTTGCGCAGCCGCCGGGCGACCTTGATCTCGATTTCCTTGGCCTTCTTCGGCTCGGGATTGGACAGCACCGCCTCCAGCAGGTCGGCATCCAGGATCAGGGTGTCCAGGTCGTCGCGCACGGCATCGACATGCACGTTCTGGTGGATCAGCTCGATGGTCTTGGCGCCCAGTGAGTGCCAGATCAGCTTGCCGTAGCCGCTGGAGGGCTGCACCGACTGGTACACCTGGCTCAGCCACTTGTAGTCGACGGCATAGGCGCCCAGCAGCGGATCGGGCGACAGCGCTTCCCAGATTTTATTGAGCAGGCTGTACTCGGCGGCGAAGTTGTCGCGCACCTCATTGTTGGGCAGGCACTGCTGGGCCGAGATCAGCCCCTCGTAGCCTTCCTGGGTGCGGTCCACGCCGGGGAAGAAGGCCAGGCACTTCTGCATGACCTCGGGCAGCTTGTCCTTCAGCTCCTGGATGTTGCTGACCACCTGCTTGACGCTCTGGTCGTCGAACTCCAGCGCGGCGGCCACGTCGTCGAAGATGCCCAGGTAGTCGACGATCAGACCGTGGGTCTTCTGTTCCGAATAGGTGCGGTTCACCCGGCAGATCGCCTGCAGCAGGGTGTGGTCGCGCAGCGGCTTGTCCAGGTACATCGCCTGCAGGATCGGCGCATCGAAGCCGGTGAGCAGCTTGGCGGTGACGATGATCAGCTTCAGCGGATCGTTGGCATCGCGGAAGCGATCCAGCAGCCGCTCCTCCTCGTCACGCGAGCGGTCGTAGGCGGCGTACTCGGGATGTTCCTTCTTGTCGGCGGCCTGTACCGACATGACGATCTCGCTGGCCTCGGGCGGCAGCAGCTTGTCCAGCTCGGCCTTGAACAGCAGGCAGGACTGCCGGTCGAAGGTGACGATCTGCCCCTTGAAGCCGTTCGGTTCCACCTTGCTCTGGAAGTGCTGGACGATGTCCTCGCAGATGCGGCGGATGCGCTCCGGCGTTTTCACCAGCACCGCCATCTTGGCGGCGGTCTTGGCGAGGTTGTCCTTGTCCAGATCGGACAGGCTGCCGGTCATCTCGGCATAGGCGGCATCAATGGCCGCCTTGTCGATGTGCAGATCCACCAGGCGCGGCTCGAAGTGTAGCTGCAGCGTAGCGCCGTCGCGGATCGACTCCTCGAAGCCGTAGCGGCTCATGTAGCCCTTCTCGTCCTCGTCGGCGCCGAAGGCGTAGAAGGTGTTGCGGTCGGCGCGGTTGATCGGCGTGCCGGTCAGGCCGAACAGGAAGGCGTTGGGCAGCGCCTCGCGCATCTTGCGGCCCAAGTCGCCCTCCTGGGTGCGGTGCGCCTCGTCCACCAGGGCGATGATGTTGCTGCGCGGGTTCAGCGCACCATCGGCCTCGCCGAACTTGAAGATGGTGGTGATGATGATCTTGCGCACATCCTGCGCGAGCAGTTGCTGCAGCTTGTCGCGGGAGTCGGCCTTTTCCAGGTTGGGAATGTCGGCCGCGGCGAAGGTGCCGGTGATCTGGCTGTCCAGGTCGATGCGATCCACCACGATCAGTACCGTAGGGTTCTTCAGTAGCGGGTGCATGCGTAGCTTCTGTGCGGCGAACACCATCAGCAGCGACTTGCCGGAGCCCTGGAAGTGCCAGATCAGGCCCTTCTTCGGGTAGCCGGCCAGCACCCGCTCGACGATCCGGTTGGCTGCCTCGTACTGCTGGTAGCGGCAGATGATCTTGATCCGGCGCTGCTTCTTGTCGGTGGCGAACAGGGTGAAGCTGGCCAGGATGTCCAGCACCACATGGGGGCGCAGCATGCTCTCGGCGGCGCGCTGCAGGCTCTTCAGCGGATGCTGCAGGGCATCGCTGCCCTCACCATCCAGATGCCAGGGGCCCCAGTCCTTCACCGGCAGGCCGATGGAGCCGTAGTGGTACTCCTTGCCCTCGGTGGCCACCGAGAACACGTTGCAGACGAACAGCTCGGGGACGAACTTCTCGTAGTCGTCATGCACCTGCAGGGCGCCGTCCACCCAGCTGACTGCCTTGCGGGTCGGCGTCTTGGCCTCGATCAGCACCAGCGGCAGGCCGTTGACCAGCAGCACCAGGTCGGCGCGGCGCTCGGTGGCACCGGCACGGTAGACGAACTGCTGGGTCACCACGTACTGGTTCTGCTCGGGCGTCACGAAGTCGATCAGGCGTATCGGCACATGCTCGTTGTTCGGGCCGAACGGCATGGAGCGCTCGCCGCGCAGCCAGGCGGTCATTTCCTCGTTGGCGCGGATCAGGCCATCCGAGCGCACCGACAGCACGATGGCGCGCAGCTTGTAGAGCACCTCATCGGCGCGGTCGGGCTGCTCGGCGATCTCGGGGTTCAGGCGGATCAGTGCGGCGCGTAACCAGGGCTCGACCAGCACCTCCTGGATCTGCCGCGGCACCTCGGGGGGAGCGACATGGGTCCAGCCGATGCCCTTGCCGAGACCGTAGGGGGCGATATCCTCCTTGAGGCTGCCCGGCTTGGCTGGCTTGAACGGGCCGGCGAGCAGGTCGCGGACGTAGGCTTCTACGGTATTTGACTCGTTGAACAATTATGCAGCCCCCCCAATTTCCTTGATAGCAATTAGCTTCGCTAACTGCCGGGCGTCATCCCACCGAGACTGCTGTGCAACTATTGTGCTGTTGAGCGCCTGCAGTCTGTTGAGTGCTGATGCTTGAGCATCAAGACTCGGTATTTCTAAGGGCATTTGAAGCAGGTTGGCGCGATTGATCTTCTTCATGCTCGCGCTGGTGCCTGCTGCAATTCGCATCAGAAATTCACGGGCAGAAGTCGTCTGCAATAAGGCTTCCAGATAGCCGGGAAATACCAATGATGGGTTTGGTCTGAGCCTCATCATTGTGTCTGGAAAGGATACGTCGTCACGCTCATCGCTAAATATTCCAACATATCCAACTCGGTCCACTGTGTTGGAGCGAGATATCAGCATGTCTCCTTTCGAGAGCTTTGCTGCAAGCATCTTGGTCGTTGGCTCTACGGGCTTAAAGTCCCCGGAAACGTACCCATCACGGGACAATGCTGCCAACCCGAGCACGAAATAACTAGTGCCTGCCTCCTTCGGTGGAGCGCTACAGCCACTCTCTGGTGAGCCCAGTAACAAATCGCCAAGCAGGTAGGGCTTTATCTCTTCCGGTCGATAGCTTTCAAGCAGAGAGTCCTTGAACGCTTGTAGCATTCGACGAGCAGCGACAACCACCTCTTCAATGGCATAGCACTGGTCTTTCGCAGCCCTCAGCAAAGCGATGGCCGACTGTTGCGCCACTGTCGGTGGTAGCAAGAATTCAAATTCAGCCAAGTCTGAGAAATTTATGTATGGATTTACAGACCCTTTCGAGTTCTTTGTCGAGAAGTCATTGAATTCATCTGTCTGCATCAGATGCGGCAAGAACTCTGGAAGAAATTCTTCCGGTTTTTTTGGTTCCAAGACGAATGTGGTATTGGCGCAAATCCCCTCAAAGTCAGCGACGGCAACCTTGCGCAGGTAGGTCCGCCGCGAGCCATACAGCACTTGACCTGTCTTGAAGCGCATGTGGAACGCCGGCCCAAGATAGCCTGACCCGATCTCACCCCAGCGCCGAATGCGGAGGTCATCGGTATCCATGTGCTCGCCGGCCACATAACGCTCCAGGCCGGAGGTTTCTGGATCGACCTTGTCCTTTACTTGACGCACCACATCGCCAAACTTCACCCGACGCCAGCCGGGCTTCAAATTCTTGCTATCAGCCACGTTCAGCCTCCGGTGGCGCAATCAGGATCACCACGCGCAGCCGCTTGGCCAGGCGCAGTGCCTCGGATGAGGGTTGGGCAGTAGTCAGCAGCACGGCCTGAGCATTGGTCGGCTCGCCGGCCGCCAGTTGCGTGGCGCGCAGGGTGGCGCGGTACTTCACGCACTGGAAGATGCCTCTGAAGATCTCGCTGTCAGGCGCATTGCTGGCCTTGGCCTCGATGGCCAGGCAGGTGTCCTTGTTCTGCAGATAGGCGTCCAGGCTGTCGCCGGAGCGCAGCAGGTACTCGTTATGGCCCTGCGGAAACTTGCCGAAGCGCGCGAAGAATTTCGGGTGGCTGGCTGCCCACAACTTGAGGCTGCGATGCTGCGCGCTTTCGCCCTGGCCGCCCGCCTGCTTGGTCATGGGCGGCAACTGGATGGGGTCGTCGTCCTGCTTGCTGGTGACCAGTACAGACACTGGCGGCAGATTATCGAAGCCGAAATGGCTGGCGACCTCATCCCAGTCCGGGTAATCCCAGACGCTCTGCATGACCTCTTCCGCCAGCTGGTTGCGGTTGTTGTCGGTCATCCGGCGGCGTCGCGCCTGACGGTTGAGGAATTTGCGGACGAACTCGTTTACGCCATGGCCGGGGAGCCCGGTCATGGCATTGACGATCAGTGCATTGGCCGGGGGCACCGCTTCTTCCCACTCATCGGCTAGCCTGGCTAACGCATGGCCGACTTTGCCAGCGGGCCAGCCATAGACAGTCATACGCCGCTTGATCTCCTCGCCATGCCTGGCATGCAGCTCTTCGGCAAGCTGCTTGTAGGTGATCGTCCAGCCCTGCTTGGCTACCCAGAGCACGATGGGCAAGGCCAGGCGGGCAATCTGGCTGGTCCAGTTATCACCGCTGGCCAGGTATTCGCGGGCGTCCATGTCGGTTGTCATTCGGCTTCCTTGGAGTGGTTCTGCTGGTGGGCTGTGGGCGGGACTCGAAGCGTGCAAGCTCACAGCTAGGTGAGCATGCACAAGGTTGCAAGTACGGTCACCCGACTTGCAACCCGCCGCCTTTGAGTGTGGCGTCCTGCCTATGCAGCATCCGCAAAGCGAAAGCCCGCCTTGAGGTCATTCATCCATGAGGGCTCGATCAGGTTGTCGTGCTGCAAACGACCAACGACGATCCCGGGATGGATGCCGATCTGCTGTGCGAACGCGATAACCGCCGCCTTGCTGCGCAGGCTGGCGAGCTGAGCCTTGTACTGCGGCGGGACCAACCAGTCGCCGGCCCATTGGTTGGCCTCATGCTCTTGCGGGTCGTCGGCATGGCTGGCATTGGGGTCGTCGAGGAAGACGGACTTCCGTTCTTCCTTGGTGTTGGCATGCAGCAGGATATGCGCCGCCTCATGGAAGAAGGTGAACCAGAACTTGTCGTTGGTCTTGCCGTACAGCGAGAGCTGGATCATCGGGCGCGAGGCGCTCAGCCAACGCGCCACGCCGCTGACATGGGCGCGCGGGATGGCCGGAACCAGTACCAGCAGGACGCCGGCCTCATGCAGCAGCCGACGCAATTGCGGCTCGAACACCTCGGGCGCCTCGCAGGTGAGGCCGCGAATGGTCTTCAGTGCCTGCTCGAAACGGGCCTTGTCGTACTTCGGGCCGTCCAGCTTCTCGGCTTCACGCTCGCCCAGTCGCAGCCAGGCCGAGATGGCACCGACATCGCTCTGCTCGGCCCGGCTGCGGCGAAAGGCCATCTGCATGCCGCCGTAGTGGCTGCGCCATTCTTCAGGCGATGCCACGCCGAAGAAGCGCAGACAGGCCTCCACTACGCCAGGCTTGTTCTTGGCGTCCAGACGGACCTTGGGAATGGCAGCAGTGCTCATCAGCTCCTTGACCGGCAGTTCATCCAGCCAAGGTGCCCAGCGTGCATGAGTTTCGGCGGCTTCCAGGCGGGCCTTGTGTCGCTGATAGTTGGACTCCAGGTTCATCCAGAAGTCAGCCGTACTGCCCAGCACACGCTCCAGACGTAGCGCGGCATCCACGCTGAGCGGCACCTTGCCGTTGATCAGCTGGCTGATATGTTTTTCGGTAAAGCCCAGGCGCTGGGCCAGTTCCGCCTGCGTCCAGTTACGTTCCTCGATCAGATCGAGGATGGATTCTCCAGGCGGGGAGACCCAGTCTGGAGCGAAGGGAGCACTCAGCTCAGTCATGGTAATCCCCAATGTATTCAATGCAGACGATGGTGACCCGCGCCCAGTCGATGCCGCCATCGGCATGAGTGGGGCAAGGATCATGGTCGGGAGCGAACACCAGACGCCATCCCCCTGCTAGGTCGAGAGCAAACTGCCCGTCACGGTCGCCCTTGAGCGGGTGCGGGTTGCCCGCCACGAGGTCGGTGACCCTGGCTGCTGCCTCAAGCGCAGTCAGGCGAATCCGAAGCTTGCGGGCGCAATCCGCCCCCAGTCTCTTCTGGGCAACCGCCTGCTTTTCGCACAGCTCCCGGATTTTCTTGTCCTTGAAGTGGATCTCCAAGACAGCTCCATTCTAGCAAACTTTACCTAATTGGTAAATTTACCATGCTCAGTCGCACGGCTCAGTTCTGCTCGACCAGCCCGTCCAGCGTTTCCACCAGCTCGTCCATCTGCAGCCAGAACGCCCGGCCGCTGTCCTGCCAGCCTGCCCAGGCTTCCTGCAGGCTCTGCGTCTGCTGCCCCGTCGAGGCGTTGCTGCTCTGACGCTTCACGTAGAGCGGGATGGACAGGTTGAAGCCGTTGCCGGCGAGGTCGTCTAGAGTGGCCACGCGGGCAAAGCCGGGCTCGTCGACAAACGCCTGCCAGGCATCGAGAATGCGCTTCTGCTGCTCGGGCTTGAGGAAGCTCTGCGCCCGCTCGCGGGTAACCTCGTTGACGGCATCGATGAACAGCACCTTGCCCTTGCGCTCAGCTGGCTTGTGCCGGTTGCAGATCAGGATGCAGGACTCCATCGGCGAGTTGTAGAACAGGTTCGGCCCCAGGCCGATGACGCCTTCGACCCAGTCCTGCTCGACCATCCTAGCGCGCATCGATTGTTCTTCATTGCGGAATAGCACGCCATGCGGCCACAGCGCCGCGCTGCGGCCCTTCTCGCTGAGGCTGGCGAGAATGTGCTGCTGGAAGGCGTAGTCCGCTCGGCCCTGCGGTGGCGTGCCGAGGAAGTTGCGCCCCCAGGCATCCTGCTCCCAGGTCGTGCGATTCCATTGCTTGATCGAGTACGGCGGGTTGGCCAGGATCACGTCGAACTTGCGCAGGCGGTCGCCGGCAATGTGCTTGGGCTCGGCGAGGGTGTCACCACGGATAATCTGGAAGTCCTCGACGCCGTGCAGGAACAGGTTCATCCGGGCGATGGACGAGGTGATCAGGTTGCGCTCCTGACCGTAGAGCTTGAGGGTGCGGTACTCGCCCCCGGAGCGTTTCACCTCGTCGAGCGCGGAGATCAGCATGCCGCCAGTGCCGCAGGTGGGATCGTAGATCGACTCGCCGGCCTGGGGCTTGAGCAGCTGGGTCATCAGGTGCACGACGGTGCGATTGGTGTAGAACTCGGCAGCGGTGTGGCCGGAGTCGTCGGCAAACTTCTTGATCAGATACTCATAGGCGTTTCCCAGTTCGTCCTCGGGCACGTTGGCCACCGAGAGGATCTGAGTCGAGAAGTGCTCGATCAAGTCCTTGAGGGTCTCGTCGGGAAGGCGTTCGCGGTTCGTCCAGGCGGCATCGCCGAAGATGCCGTCGAGCAGCTCCGGGTTGGCCGCCTCGATATCGCGCATGGCTTTCTGGATAGCCATGCCGACGTTCATCGGCACCTGGCGGACATCACGCCAGTGCGCGCCGGCCGGAATCTGGAAGCGATGGTTCTCGGCGAACTCGGCATAGGACAGATCGCCATCCGACTCCTGCAGGGCGGACTGATACTCCTCGTCCCACACGTCGGAGACGCGCTTGAAGAACAGCAGCGGGAAGATGAACTGCTTGTAGTCGCCGGCATCGATGAGGCCACGCAGCAGGACTGCGGCGCCCCAGAGGTAGCTTTCCAGTTCCTGTTGGGTGATGCGTTGTGTCATGACGGGTTGCGCTCCATCCAGACCCGCTGGATCGCATCGCGCATGTCTTCCGAAGCGTTGAAGACAGTTTGCCTGAAGCGATTGCTGGCCCCGGTGAGGGTGTTGATTTCGTGAGCCTTGGGAGCTCTTGATGCCCAGGTGGTTGGGTCTAACAGTGCCCAGTCGAACTGCAGAGGCACGTAAAACTCCTCATCGGGATCGCCACAATAATCCGTCACTTGCACGCCACCGGATGCCTTACCACAGGCGATGACACCGACGCCGGTGTGGTACAGGAATACGGTTGAGCCTTTGCCTATGCGTTGAACGGCGTTCTTGCGGTCATAGTAGGCAGCAGCCTTGCCTTTCTTGCCGTCGCCCAGCATGTCCCTCCATGCGTCTCCCATGTAGGTCCGGTTGGTGTTGACGACGAAAATGCCGGGATTGGACTCCAGCAGCAGATCCAGCTCAGGGTTATAGGTGTCAAACTGGATGAAGGGCTTGCCCGAGACCCGATAGAGCTTGTAGGTCAGGCTGTCGATGTGGACGCCCTTGCGCGCCCAGTACTGGATAGCCTCCAAGGTGTCTCTGTCGACGCCGTTGGTGACCACGACAAAGCGCTGATCCTGGTTGAACTCTTCTTCCTTGAGCGGCTGGTCCAGTCCGAAATACTCGCAGTGGCGGTCTTTCAAGGAGCCATCCAGTCGTTGCTGACGGCGCACCATCTCTTCCAGTTGCTGATAGGTGTAGCGGCCGAATTTCTGTCCGTAGCGCATGACCTGCAGCAGGTTCTCGGAGCTGGACCTCCAGCGCTTCAGCTCGAAGATGAACAGCGTTCCGCGGCGATCCAGTGCGAGGATATCTGCCTCCTCATGGAACTGACGCTCCTGAGCCAGCAGCATGAGCTGCTCCTCCGGGATGAGCTCCACAAGATGTGAAGCGAGGAAGTCTTCGATGTGCTTCTCGCTGATGTGCAGTGCGTCCGGCCGCTCGATGGCTACGCGGCGGCTGTCCGATAGTGCGCCGAGATTCAGTTCGTACAGCATCCTTACTCTCCTTTGAGCCAGCCGCCTTCGAGCATGACGGCAGCCAGCCGCTCCTCCGCCTCACGACAGCGTTGCAAGGCATCCTTGAAGGCTGAAATCGCTTCAGGTAGTGGCGGGATGTCCTCCTGCAGCGGCGGCAGCACATAGCGCGAGATGTTCAGCGTCCAGTCTTCGGCCTTGATCTCGTCGAGATCGACGATCCGCACGGCGTCCTGCACATCGACGAACTGCTCGTACCAGCCCTGGATCTGCTTGGCGTGCTCGAGCTCCAGGAAATTTTGTGCCCGGCCGCGGCGGAACAGGCGCGAGGCATCGGCAATCATCACCTTGCGCTTCTTGGCCTCGGGTTTGCGCAGGCGCAGCAGCAGGATGCAGGCGGCCAGGCCGGTGCCGTAGAAGAGGTTCGGTGCCAGGCCGATGACGCCCTCGATCAGATCCATTTCCAGCAACTTCTGGCGGATGCCCCCTTCCACTCCCTTGCGGAACAGCGCCCCCTGCGGCAGCACCACAGCCATGCGCCCGTTGCCTTTGGCCATCGACTTGACCATGTGCTGGACCCAAGCGAAGTCGCCGGAACCGGACGGAGGCACACCGGCGAAGTTGCGCCCGAAGGGATCGTTCGCCCACAGCTCTTCGCCCCACTTCTCCAGCGAGAACGGCGGGTTGGCAATCACGCAGTCGAAGGTAGCCAGGCGGTCGACATCATAGAATGCCGGGTTGCGCAGGGTGTCGCCGCGAACGATCTGGAAGTCCTCGATGCCATGCAGGAACAGGTTCATTCGCGCGATGGCGGAGGTGGTCAGGTTCTTTTCCTGGCCGTAGAGCTTGCCCCACAGGCGTTTGACGTCGCCGTGCTGCTCCTTCACGTGCTGGACAGCGGCCAGCAGCATGCCGCCCGTACCGCAGGCAGGGTCGTAGATGGTTTCGCCTTCTTTCGGATCGAGCATCTCGATCATCAGGCGCACCACGCTGCGCGGGGTATAGAACTCGCCAGCCTTCTTGTTGGTGGCGTCGGCGAACTTCTTGATCAGGTACTCGTAGGCATCCCCCAGCACATCGGATGCCACATTGCGGTTGCCCAGGGGCAGACGCGAGAAGTGCTCGATCAGGTCTTTGAGCAGCGCATCCGAGAGGCGCTCCTTGTTGGTCCACTGGGCGTCGCCGAACACACCGTAGAGGGTGTCGGGGTTGGCGCGCTCGATGGAGCGCATGGCCCACTGCAGGGCCGAGCCGACGTTGATCGACTTCTCCCGGACGTCCTCCCAATGGCAGAACTCGGGGATCTGGAAGCGGTGTGACTCGGGGAACAGTGCCAGCTCGGCGTCGCCGCTCTCCTCGACGATCTCGGCGTATTCCTCGTCCCAGACATCACAGATGCGCTTGAAGAAGAGCAGCGGGAAGATGTAGGTCTTGAAGTCCGCCGCGTCCACCGGGCCACGCAGGATGTTGGCGGACTCCCAGAGATGGCTCTCCAGCTGGCTGAGGGTGATGCTTGAATCGCTCAAAATCGGTGTCCTTGTGCCGATCAGCACGGTTGACGCCCAAGCGGTTGCTTTCAGAGCACACCATGCTGCGTCCTTCCCGTGACCAAAGACACAGAGAATACCGAACCCGACCGCGCCTGGCATGCATCCTTGGCTTGCCCGCTCAGATCATGGCCTCAGCCCAACCTCATTAGCTGCCAACCTGTGGATCATTTTGCCATCAGCTCAGGGCAGCGCGTATACGCTGCTTCCAGTCGAACACCCTGGCATGGTTGGCCCCTGATGAGCTTTCTTTCGGGTGATGCACAGAGTGCAACGGCTCACAGTACTTCGCCATAGTGCCTGGCCAACGCAACGAGCCTTTCACTGTCTCCCTCAAGATCCTGTCTATGCATTTTCCTGCCTCAACACCGGCTTTGAAGCCCATGATCCGCGTTGACATGGTCTTCCGGTTGTCTGAGGTATCTATTTCTAGAAGGTAGCGTTGATCGCCGTTTTGTAGTTTGAACCTTGCCAGCAGAT
>Ga0182735_1002266_pt1 | contig 11833 bp, 6 predicted proteins | sample eDN5th30CKraftMG_FD_128524 | JGI IMG/M metagenome (GOLD analysis project Ga0182735, IMG submission 128524) | Enriched Miracle-Growth compost microbial communities from Emeryville, California, USA - eDNA 5th pass 30_C Kraft MG (version 2) (version 2) ... | reverse complement strand
TGGGAGACGCAATGATGATGGCTATACTCACTAATTTGAAGAAATCTTTTGATAATAGGGCAACCAGGCTCGTTACTGTTGCACCTAAAACCTTGCGGATACCACTTTCTTTTAAGCGTTGCATGGCCCGCGCAGTACTGAGGTTAACGAAATTAATGCAGGCTATAATGAGTATAAATAATCCAACACCACCAAAAATATATAGCGAACGGATGTTTGATCGAACTTCTTGTCGGGCATTAAAAGCCGAATGGAGGTATATATCAGTTATCGGTTGAAAGGAAAAGGTTGTTTTTCCTTTTTCCATATCGAGAAAGGTGGCGTACCAGTTGTTTATTTTCGACTCAAACTGTTTGACATTGGTCCCGCTCCGTAATAAATAATATACCGGCGCATAAGATGCGGCTCCCTTTTTTTTGAGTCTTTCTGCCCGCGGCTGTGTTAATACAACAGCATCGGCTCTTAAGTGGGTATTCTCTGGTATATCTTGGATGACAGCTGTAATTAAATAAGGTGTAGCTTCCTCCTTCCACGAAGGGATGTCATATATAATTTTTCCAATGGGATTCTCTCCCTTAAAGAAGCGCTTACTAAAATTTTCTGTAATCAAAATGTTTTGTTGACCGGGAATAAACTGACCAATTTGGCCAGCTATTCGCTTAAAATCGAACATTTTTACAGCGCCTGAATCGATTATAAGAACAGTGGTTTCAATACCCTCTGGTTCTTTTTGGCTCGGTTTAAGTTGAAGTGTGGAAGTTTCAACGGTAGAAAAAGCTTCTACTTCGGGAAAGCGTTCTTTGAGCTCGGTACCGAGTCCAACGGGCGAATAGGCTTCTTGGGTGTAAATACCATCACCCATTTTATTCGAAACAGATACCCGGTACAGATCGTCGGAACGTTTCCAGAATTTATCATATGATAGATCATCCAATACAACCGTTGAAACCAACATACAGGCCGATAATCCTATAGAAAGCCCTGTTATATTAATTAAACTGAACACTTTGTTCTTTTGTAAGGTTCGAAAAGCGGTTTTTAAGTGGCTTGCTAGCATAACAAGATCATTTTAGCGATACGTAAACAATTTGCAAATATCAAACTTGTTTCTTAACAGGCTGATTAATAGCATATTTTGTGTTTTGTCGTCTTAGCAGCTGTTCGAAAACGTGCAAAAGATGTTCGTTTTCGAACAGTGGCTGGGAAGTAATATATGCATTAAGAGCAGATCAATAGTTGTTGGGGCATAGTACTAAATATTAAGCGTAGAATACCTGATATATAGTATCGTACATTAAGTTCGATGCGTGTTACAAAGCTATCTTGTGAAAATCTTTGAGAACAGAAGAAAATCTCTTATAATTGCAAAACTATTTATAATTAATCCAAATAAATGAAAAATCATATACTTTTTACAGGGCTTATAATGGTCTTTTTCTTGGTTAGTAAAGCACAAACTAACTCATTATCAGGTAAAATAGTGTCTGTAGATGAAAAACAGCCTCTTCGAGGTGTAACGGTACGGTTACCTGATTTGTTCATTCAAGAGATTACGGATGCAAATGGTAGGTTTACCTTTGACAACCTTCCTGCGGGAAGTTATATGTTATCTATATCTTGTTTGGGATATGAATCTTCAAAAGTACAGATTACTGTCCCGTTGTCTGCCAACAATCTATGGACAATAGAATTAAAACCTAGCGAACATTTGTTGCAGACAGTGGAGATTATTGGTCGAGAAGAACAATCCTATAAAAATACGAATTCATTTGTTGGAACTAAAACGGAAACGCCAATCAAAGAAGATCCTGAGACTATTAGCTATGTTACTAAAGAAGTTATTGATGATCAACAAGCGTTTAAACCGGGTGATATTTTAAAAAATATAAGTGGTGTGAATCTTTTTTCTTACTATAACAATGATATTTCTATAAGGGGCTTTCGGGCAGAAGATGCCTTAGTGAATGGACTTCGGACTCCTACAACCAGTTGGTCGCAAACGCTCCTTGCTAATGTGGAGCGAGTTGAAGTAATAAAAGGTCCGGCATCGATTTTTTATGGCGATACGGATCCCGGAGGAACGGTCAATACAGTAACCAAAAAGCCCTTGGCTGAAGATAGAAAAGCGATTGACTTTACTACGGGTAGTTATAATACCCTTCGGCTCAAAAGCGATTTTACTGGTCCGATGAATGAGCAAAAAACATTGTTGTATCGACTGAATTTAGCTTATCAAAATGCAGAATCGTTTCGTGTTTTACAAGGTGGTGAAGACATGATGATTGCCCCCTCCATTTCGTTTCTTCCGAGCGATCGTACAAGAGTAAACTTTGATTTTGTATATTCTAAAACCAAGTCCCGTTTGGATCGTGGGCAACCTATTTTCGGAGCTTCCGCAGGCACACAACTCAATTCTACACCGATTTCTTTCGCCATTGGAAAGGAAAATGACTACGAAAATGAGATGAATATCAATGCTACGCTCTCATTGCAGCACAAGTTTTCAGATCACGTGTCGTTGAATGCATCTTATATGAAAGTATTATATGATGAAGATTTATTAGAGCACCGTACTTCCAATCGGTATGCGGTAGACGAGGCTGGCGAAGAAATTCCAACCCTGATGGAAATGCAAACGATTCGGCGAAAACGGAAAAATTATAATGACCACCTGTCCCTTTACTTAGTAAATGATCTAAATACAGGTCCGTTGAAACATCGGTTAACCGTTGGTTATGACTACATCCAAAATGTTGTTCCGGCAGGTGGGTCAACCTATAATGCTCAAGGTTACCGAAATGCGGATAATGACGGTGCAATTAACCGTTATAATCCATCGAAAATGTCTGATTATCTGATTGAAGACGGTATGCCCGTACCGAATGTTCCACATTTTGATTTAACCGATCCTGACTATTCTATCTCTGAAATTTCCGGATACTTCAATGTTTCCAGTGCGCAGTCTGTAGCAAAAACTTTTCAGCATGGATTCTTTTTACAGGAGCAAGTGAGTTGGGGGCCTTTACGTGCGGTTTTAGCGCTTCGTAAGGGATATTATACCAATGTGCGCGATTACCAACAACCTGAAGAAAATAAAGTGAAACAGGAGAAATTTATACCTAGATTTGGTTTAGTTTATATTCCAATAGATCCGGTAAGCATTTATTTTAATTATACGAAAGGATACCAACCGCAAAGTGCTTCTATTATAGCAGATCCGGAGCGTTATGGCGGGCCGTTTGAACCTATGACCAGTAAGTCTTTTGAGAGTGGAGTGAAGACCGAATTTTTCAATAAGCAATTGGCAATTAATGTAGCCGTTTATCATATCGAGAAAAATAATATCCTAATCAATGCCAATGATTCCGAAAACCCAGATCTTCGGCGGCAAATTGGCCAACAACGATCGCGTGGTGTTGAATTTGATGTATACGGACAAGTGCTTCCCAATTTAAGTCTTACGGCAAACCTGGCTATTAATGAAGCCATCATTACTGAAAGTGATAACGAGGAAGAAATAGGACGGAGAATGCCCAACTCGCCTAAACACAAAGGCGGCATTTGGGCTAAATACATATTTACATTACCGGCATTGAAGGGTATTGGTATCGGTGCAGGGGCAAATTACATTAGTGAACGAAACACACAAAGCGATATCCTGACACTTCCTTCGTATATTATTGCAGATGCGGCCCTTTACTATACCATAGATAAATTTCGGATTACGGCGAATCTAAATAATGTGTTCAATAAAACACATTGGGTGGGTGGGTATGATTATAACCGCTTGTTTCCTGGAGCTCCGCGAAACTTCTTGGTTGGAGTAGGTTATACCTTTTAATTTTTTATTGATGAGCGTAAAAGGAGATAGTGGGAGAAGTGGTAAAAAGCAATTTTACTGGTGGCTCCACCATTGGGTAGGTTTGTATACCGGTATCCTTATCGGTGTGCTGAGTCTTACTGGTGCATTAGCTGTTTTTATTCCCGAGATTGACGCGCTCATTCAACGAGCACATTATAAAGCATCTTCGTCGCTTTTACCAGGCGAGTTACCGAAGTTTAGTAAGGCCATAGATTCGCTTACTGCGATCTATCCCAATTATCGTGGATTATCGATTAAATTGCCGAACAATCCAAGGGAGGCCGTCATCGTCGAACTCACCCATAAGCCCAAGAAAGGCAAGGCATTACGTTATGAATTTTTTGTAGATGGGGGAAAAGATCGTGTTGTTGGAAAACGGTTGTGGCAGAACTCCTTTGTAAATTACCTTCGTCAAATGCATGTACGCTTGTACGAAGGGAATTGGGGGCGCCAATTGGTTGGCCTTGGAGGGGTCGGACTTGCCATCGTGACTATAACGGGGTTGCTGATTTATGGAAATTTTATGAAAAAACAAACTTGGCCTAAGTTCCGTAAAGCATTGGATATCCGTATAAGAATGGCCGATTGGCATAAAATATTGGGAATGGGGGCGCTTGCCTTTAACTTGGTTATTGCCTTAACAGGAGCTTGGCTGGGGCTTCAACCGTGGCTTCAGCGTTGGCTTGATATTGCTGCACCCGGAAGATATAAAGCCGTTATCCATATGGACCAATCAATAGATAAAGCTTTATCTATTGATTGGTCAACCGCACTATTAGCGGCAAAAAAGGCTTTTCCAGACCTTAATCCACATCAACTTATTCCTTCCATTAATGGCGCAGGAACCATTACGCTACGAGGTAATATTCCTGGATTGATATATGAGCGTAATATTAATACATTGGTATTGTCAAAAGACACTTATAAGCCCCTGTTCAAGTATGATATCCGTGAACAACCTACAGGTCACAAATTTTATTATATTCAAGAGGCGCTGCATTTTGGTGATTATGGAGGTCTTTTGCTTAAAGCCTTATATGCCTTTTTGGGCCTCTCCAGTGGCTTTCTATCTATCAGTGGCTTTGTGATTTTTCTTTTTAGACGGAAAAAGAAGCAACGGTTGACGCATAACCCCTGGAAAGCAATCTTAGCGTACTTCTCATTGGCCCTGTTGTTTTTGGTTATCATGGCGGTTGTCACTCTTTTTATGGGCTATAGCTTGGCTACCTGGATGTCAGATATCATAGTGAATGGATTGTTAATCGGGATAGGTGTTTATTTGTTGCTTCGCTATGTGATAAAGAAGATCCACTGTCAGCGGTCACTTGTTTCTGCTAATCATGAAAAAAACCATTAAAAAACAGCATGCTATTACGGAACATTACCTTGTTCCGCTTGTACTGATTGCTTTGAATGTATGTACGATACACCTCATTTACACTTACTCATGGGGAGGACCACAGGGTACGATACAATTTATTGCTTTACTATTGGCTGCTATGTGTTTGATTGGTTCGCTCATTTTTAGGAGGCCATATTTATTGGTTTTTGCTATGGTATATTACGCCGTTGTATTTATTATTTTTGACGTTCTATCAATCTAAGCGTTCGGACTCTATTCAACAGATAGTCTTAAAAAGTGTATCTTTGCGGTTGTCATAATTTGGATATCATGGAAGATTATTTAAAGGCTAGGAGTGGGGATAAATGCGAGTTAAGCGGGCAAGGAGGCGAACTGGTAGCTTATACTGTTGGCCCCGACCACTACTCGGGTAATGAGCTGGTATTAGTGAAAAATTTGGCAGATCAATTAAATGGTGAAATAGCCCTCGTAGCTGAAGACTGGCGTTTTCTACCAGATGTCATGTGGAGTGAAAACCCTGCTATACAAGTACTGGCTTGGCGCGTACTTAACCATTTAAAAAATGAAAGTTGGGCAGCAGATGCCTTGGATATTCTGTATCTGGATGATGAACACTTAGAATGGGCTAAAGCTACGGCTTTGGAAGGAAGTTCTGGCGCTGCTGTAGAACAACACAAAGATGCTTATGGTCATGTGCTTCAGCATGGTGATTCAGTAGTGCTTACTAAAACGTTAGATGTAAAAGGAAGTTCGATTTCAGCTAAATTGGGTACAGTGGTTAAAAATATACGGTTGGTGGAAGATAACCCCGAACAGATTGAAGGACGAGTGGAAGGACAACTGATTGTAATCCTGACTAAATATTTACGGAAACAGTAAGATGCATGTTTTACGGAATTTCTTTATAATTGTATAGCATTGTTTTCATTTATATGACATAACATTAAGGAAAATCCATGACCCCTCTAGGTGCTTATTTAGCAAAAAAATCAGTCAACAAATCCATGGTTGCACGACGTACCGGCTTAAGTAAGCCGCGGATTAGCGAACTATCCTTAAACCCATCGGCAAAGTTACGGGCAGATGAACTGGTGCTCATTGCCAAGGCTATAGATACCGACCCTTGTGCTATGTTGATGGCTTTGTTTGGTGATTTGGAATTGAAAGAAGATTAGTCTTTATTTAGTACTTAGTACAAAGTATTTAGATATGTTTTTTAGAGTATCAAGTATCAAGATATTCTTAAGTTACGAGTTGTGCGTTGCGAGTGTTGGTAACTCATTCATTTTACACTTTAAGTTTTCGTGCTTAAGTTTTGTGTCTTGATACCTATGTCTTATTTTCTTTCCCTTTAAGCTTTTCGCTTTATTGCTTTCCACTTAAAGGTCATTCATTCCTTAAGCTCTCCACCGGATTCGCCATTGCCGCTTTGATGGCTTGATAACTCACAGTCAATGAGGCTACGACAATCGCTATTAGTCCGGCCACAGCAAACATCCACCATTGGATATCGATTTTGTAAGCAAAGTTTTCCAGCCATTTGTTCATAGCAAACCAAGCAATGGGCGAAGCAAACAGCACAGCAAGTAGTACCAGTTTCATAAAATCTCTGGATAACAAGGAAACAATTCCTGAAACACTAGCTCCCAATATTTTGCGTATACCAATTTCTTTAACCTGTTGCTTAATGGAGAATGCGCTTAAAGCAAATATCCCCATAATGGCAACAGCTAATGCTACAGTGGTGAGCCATGCCATGAGGTTGCCGAAGCGTTCATATTTTTCAAGTAATGCGTTAAAATCGTTATCCAACCAACTGTAGCGTATAGGGTAGTTGGGTTCTATCTTTTTCCAATAGGAAGTAATTGTTTTCAACGTTTGCTCAGCATGTTGACTCTTTAGTTTGATAAAAATCTGACTATGTCCCGCAAAATTAAGTGGGTTATCTACCCCCATTAAATATATTTGAGGCAATATAGCCTGTTCATACCCTGAAAAATAACCATCCTTAACCAAACCTATGATGTGATAATTCCGATTCATATAAGTCAATTCTTCACCAATGGGCTTATCCCAACCCAATTGCTTTGCCGCGGTTTCATTAATGATGGCCGCATCAATGCTGTCTCGTGCATATCTCGGTGAGAAACTCCGCCCGCTTAAGATCGGCATTCCTAAAACCTCGATATAATCGAAGTTAACTAAACCAAATTGAAGTGGAAGCGTTTTGTCGACATCATAAGTCGCGTCCTGTATCGATCCTAAAGACATGCCAGGATAAATTTCTCCCGTAGTTACTTGCCTAACATTTGGTAGTTGTTCGAGATCATAAATAATTTGGACCGATCTGTCTCCTTTTTGACCAGGAAAAAGTTTTGTATGATTCGCCTGAATGCGAAGCACCTGTTCTGTTTGAAAGCCGGGATTATGCTGATGCATGAAATGTATTTGCAAAGCAATGATCAACATACTGATGATAAAGCAACACGCAATGCTATATTGTATTACGATAAGGCTATTGCGAAACCAGTTCCCTTTTAAACCCTTAGTAAAATCGCGTTTTAAAATCTTGATAGGATGATAACTAGAGAGCACAACGGCAGGGTAGATGCCCGCTAAGAAAGTGGTGGATAAAGTAATTATAATCAGTTGACCAATAAGTAATCCATTTTGATGTGCACTACTTCCATCCCAAAGACTTAATTGTAATTGGAATGTAGAATTGAGCTGATGTTGTACCGCGAATACTACAATAAGAGAAAGGCCGACGGCAAAGAGGCATTCTATAAAGCAGTTTAGAAGATATTGCACGAGAAGCTGTCGGCCCGATGCGCCCATCATTTTTCGAATACCTGATTCTTTAATCTGCTTATTTTCTCGTATAATAGCCAAATTCGTATAATTTATACACGCGAGCGACAATACCAATATACCGATAAAGGAAAATACGGTAACAGGTAATTGATTGTAGGGATTAAAGTCATAAGCTGGAATTTGAGCTGACCAAGGTAGAAAGCCCTTAGGATGTAAATGTATATTCCTTATAGGTTCGAAGAATACGCCTAGATTCGTAATACCTTGTTCTTTAGCCAACCATTGTACGGGATCTTCTGAACCCTTGCCATTGGGCATATAAGATGCTGCATGGTGTTTAGCGTAGACATCACTTGCACGCTTCTCAAGATGTATAATAGAGCTATTTGGATGGAGCTTTACGTAAGTGTCATGATTGGCCATAAACCAATTGTCGACAAAATTATTTGCGTGATAAGATAAGCAAATATCAAAGTCAAGGTGTGAAGGGCCTAGCTTTTCTATGATGGCCGTAACGGTATAGGTTTGTTGCTGATTGATGTGGATAGCCTTTCCTATGGGATCTTCTTTTCCAAAAAGTTTGCGACTAATTTCCTTTGAAAGGACAGCCTTGTAAGGTTCTTGGAGAGCCTTGCCCAGATTTCCTTGAACGGTATGAAAAGGAAAAACAGAAAAGAAATTGCTGTCCGCTTGGATAACCTTTTTTTCATAGTAACCTTGATCTTCTGTAGACACCAATGTTTCACCATCGGTACGTACACGCGTTACTGTTTTTATTTCTGGACAGTTATCAGATAAAAAAGTACCCAGTGGGAAAGGAATACTGGGAGAATTTTCAATTCCCTGCTGATTTCGCTCACTTACGCCAACACGGTAGACGTCTGCTAAGCTGGCATCCCAGCGATCATAACGCCGTTCATGGTTTACATACAAAACGACCAGTAAGAACACCGTTAGGCCAAGAGCCAAACTTAATATACGGATGATAGCATAATTCTTTCGATGCAATAGATTCCGCCAAGCGATTTTGAAATAGTTTTTTAACATTTCGTTGTTCGATTATCGTTAACCGTTGTTGGCCCTGACCAGCGTACGATCAGCTTCTTAGTTTTTAGTTTAACGTGTTCACGAACAACCATTAACCAAGAACCAACAACTAAATTTATTCATTCCTCAAACTATCCACCGGATTGGCCATTGCCGCTCTTATGGCCTGCCAGCTTACCGTAAGCAGTGCAATCACTACCGCTATCAATCCGGCACTTACAAATATCCACCAATGAATTTCCATTCGGTATGCAAAACTATCCAACCATTTATTCATCGCCCACCATGCAAGGGGAGAAGCAATAAGGCCTGCCAATAATACCAGTTTAATAAAGTCTGTTGATAACAATTGAACGATGTTTCCCACAGATGCGCCCAATACCTTGCGTACACCTATTTCTTTAGTGCGCTGTTGTGCTGTGTAAGTAACTAACCCTAAAAGTCCCAAGCAGGCAATGAAAATGGCTAATGTAGCGAAAACCGAAAACAAATTCCTGAAGCGCTGATCGGCCACATATTGCCGGTTAAAGCTATCGTCCAAGAAGCTGTACAGATAAGGCCGTTGTGGTGCTAATTTTGTCCATATCTTTCCTAGTTTGGCAATCGTCGCCGGTAAGTTTTCTGATTGGATATGAAGACTAAGAAATCTACTGCTGCGAGGCTCTAGCCGGAGGGCTAAAGGTTCTACCCGTTTATGAAGCGACAGGTAGTTAAAATCTTTAGTAACGCCGATTACCCGGCCCTCTCTTCCCCATTGTGAGAAACGTTTGCCAATAATATCTTCGGGTTTGGCATAACCATAAAGCCTAGCAGCAGCTTCGTTAATAACTAAAGCATGTAAGGTATCGGCAAGAAAATCCCGCGAGTACGGCCGCCCGGCCGCCATCTGTATGTTAAAGTGAGGAATAAAATCGATATCAACTTCAAACAAAGCGGGTGCTTCCTGAGCTAAATTTCCGTTTGGTGTTTCAATTTCTGTGTAGGCATTAGGGAAATAACTGCCAGGTACACTTCGTGATGCAGCAACGGATTTGACTTCTTTTTCCTGAAGAAAGGTTTGCTTAATAACATCTAGTTGAGATACGATCTTACTGTCATAATTGAAATCGATAACGAGCATTTTATCTTGACTGAAGCCCAGATTTTTGTGCTGTAAATGATCCAACTGAGCGATGACAATAACGGTACCTGCTATAAGTGCTATTGAGAGGCTGAATTGAAATACCACTAGCCCTTTTCTTAAAGCTATGCCTTTTGCAGAAGACCGAAAGGCTCCTCTAAGTACAGTAATAGGCTTAAAACCAGATAATACCATGGCAGGATAACTTCCCGCCAGTATTCCTGTTATAAATATTATTGGAAAGTATATGGCCAACGTCCGCCAGTTTACTATTCTTGTCAGTTCAAAGTTCTTCCCTGTAAAGTTATTCGTTAGCGGCAATAATAACCATACGATGAGAAAAGCCAAACCGGCGGCGATAAGAATCATCAACAACGACTCCGCCATAAATTGTCGGATTAATCCTGCTCGTTCTGCACCAACGACTTTACGCACACCAACTTCCTTTGCGCGCTCCATGGAACGGGCAGTTGCCAGGTTCATAAAGTTGATACAGGCGATACAGAGAATGAAAAAGCCAATAACACCGAAAATATAGAGATTCGCTAAACTGCCAATGGCACCGGGTTGCCGATCCGCCGTTGAGTGCAAATAAGCTCCTAACATTGGTTCAAAAGCTATGGTGTAACGGCCGTCATCATTGGCATGGTGTCGGGTGAGGAAAGCCGGTATTTTTGCAGATAATTGCTTGATATTGAAATTTTCGGGAACCACAAAATACGTGTAAAAATCCACATAGCCCCATTGTTCAAAAGGTTCTGCCCACGATTGCCGGAAAGAACTCATCGACATCAATATATCAAAGGTGAAATGGGAATTGGAAGGAATATCCTGTAAAATACCAGTGACGGTATAGGTGCCCGGGTTCGCCCTTCCACCGGTATTACCTCCTTCTAGGGTTTTACCGATCGGATTTTCATTACCGAAATATTTCTTTGCGGTGCTGGCGGTTAGCAATACCGAATAAGGAGCAACTAAGGCCGTTTTTGGATTACCTTTCAGCAGTTTCCAGCTAAATACATCCAACACATTGGAATCGGCAAAAAATACATTATCCTCCTGGAAAGCCTTATCGCCATATCGAAGTAGAACGGAAGATTGTCCGGAAAACTGGGTTACTTCCTGCACCTCCGGAAAGTCGGATTTTAATGTCTTACCTACAGGCGCATTTCCCCATACCTGATACGTATAACTCCCCCTCTGGGCCGTTGCTGTAGCTCCGCTGGTTCCGCTGTCACTGTACCCATGCAATACCCTGTAAATCCGGTTTTTCTTGGCATGATACCGATCATAAGACAGCTCATCTTGAATGTACAGACCTATCAGTAAACAGCATGCCAGTCCAATAGCTAAGCCAAGGATATTTATCGAGGCGTAGCCTTTGCTCTTTAATAAATTCCGCCAAGCGATTTTGAAATAGTTCCTTAACATCGTATTTAGTAATCAGTATTTAGATATTTTTTTAGTATCAAGACTTTTTATTGCTTTTTGTCATGTTGAGTATAGTCGAGACGTCTGTTTGTTGAGGAGAGACCCTTCGGCTCCGTTACCAATGACATGTTATATGGATTTGTGGGCTGTCATTCTGAACGGAGTGAAGAATCTTTTGTGCGTGGCTGTTTAAGAT
>Ga0182735_1002264_pt1 | contig 11836 bp, 8 predicted proteins | sample eDN5th30CKraftMG_FD_128524 | JGI IMG/M metagenome (GOLD analysis project Ga0182735, IMG submission 128524) | Enriched Miracle-Growth compost microbial communities from Emeryville, California, USA - eDNA 5th pass 30_C Kraft MG (version 2) (version 2) ... | reverse complement strand
CGAGGCATCCGGCGAAGACCGAGATTGCGGCCGAGGTCCGAGCGTTCCTTCATCAGGGCTTTCAGCGCAGCAAGCGGCGCCGCGCGGCTGGCGGCGCCATCGGGCCGACCCTAGCTGCGGCGTTTTGCGATTTGCTTTGCCGGGCCGCGCGTTGCCTGGAAGTTCTTTCGCACGGTTGACGGCGGCTTAATGCAACCGCGCAAAGGCGGGCGGTTGCATTCACCTGCCGTTATCCAGCGCCGCAAGCAGGTACCGCGCATTATGTGCAGTGCGACAAGTAGCTCTGCCGCAGGGGCTTTTATGCTTAACCGTTGGCTAAAAGCGGCGCGGCGCTATGGCCTTCATTTTACCCAAATTCTGCAACCGGGAGGCAGTAACACAAAAAAAGCGTTTGTCCGGTACCGCTCGTACTTTGGTAAAGCGAGCGCTCGACCGGCCATCATGGGATTTCTGCACGCTCATCATCGAATTCTGGCGGCGGCGACGATTGCCGTCGCGGTGCTCGCGGCGTTCACCGCGCTTGCCGATGTCGCGCATCGCGAGATCGCGCTCGGCGTGCTCATCGCCGCGCTGGTCGCGCTGTCGGTCATCACCGCCATTGCCGACCGTGAAACGATCCGCGAGCAGGGCATCAGGCTCAATGTCGCGTTGAACAACATGACCCAGGGCCTGTGCATGTTCGACGATCAGGCACGGCTGCTGCTTTGCAACGACCGCTATCTCGAGATGTACAACCTCACGCCCGAGATGGCGCCGATCGGCTGCTCGCTGCGCGAGCTCATCGCCCACCGCAAGGCGGCAGGTAACTTCGACGGCGATATCGACGCCTATGTCGCGCAGATCATGGCGCATTACCGCAACCGGGAATTCCGGAGCTACGAGATAGACCTGAAGGACGGCCGCTCGATCAACCTCGTCAACCGGCCGATTCCCGGCGGCGGCTGGGTGGCGACCCACGAGGACGTCACCGAGCTGCGCCGGCGCGAGAAGGAGATCGTGCAGACGCGGCAGTTCCTGGAACTCGTCATCGACAATGTGCCGGCGGCGATCACCGTCAAGGACGCGCGGACGCTCTCCTACATCCTCATCAATCGCGCCGGCGAGGAAATCTACGGCGTGCCGCGCGAGCATATGCTCGGCAAGACCATCGCCGAGGTGTTCCCCGACAAGCCGGCCGCGGTCATCACCGCGCGCGACCGGCAGGTGCTGGATTCGCGCCAGGCCCAGGCGTTCGGCGAGCACACGTTCGAATCCCCGCATCGCGGCACGCGCACGCATCTGTCGCGCCGGGTTCCGGTGTTCGACGAGGACGGCAACCCGCAATACATGCTGCTCGTCATTCAGGACGTGACGGAGCAGAAGGAGGCGGAAGCGCGGATCGCGCATCTCGCGCATCACGATCCGCTCACCGACCTGCCGAACCGCGCGGCCTTCAACATGCATCTCGCCAACACGCTCGACCGTTGCGAGAAGGCCAACCAGCGGCTGGCGGTCCTGTGCGTCAACCTCGACCGCTTCAAGGACGTCAACGATGTCTTCGGCCATGCCGTGGGCGACGGCCTGCTGCGCGAGCTTGCCAAGCGCCTGCCGAAAGTCGCGGAAGGTGCGTTCGTCGCGCGCATCGGCGGCGACGAGTTCGGCTTCATCGTCGCCGACGACCGGCTGCCGACCAGCGCCGACTGGCTCGCGGAGTGCCTGCTCGCGTCGGCGAGCGAGCCGTTCGAGGTCGCGGACAATACGCTGCATGTCGGCATGAGTATCGGCATCGCCGTCTATCCGAGCGACGGCACCGATCAGACGTCGCTGCTTTCGAACGCCGACGCCGCGCTCTCGCGCGCCAAGGCGGAAGGCCGCGGCTCCATCCGCTTCTTCAAGGCGGATATGGATCAGCAGTTGCGGGAGCGCCGCGCGCTCAATCACGATCTGACCTCCGCGCTCGAACACAACGAGCTGGTGCTCTACTATCAGCCGCTCGCGCGTATCGACGGCGAGATCGTTGGCTTTGAATCGCTGGTGCGCTGGCAGCACCCGACGCTCGGGCTCATCCCGCCGGGAACGTTCATTCCGATGGCGGAAGAAAGCGGACAGATTCTGGAGATCGGCGAGTGGGTGCTGCGCGAGGCGTGCCGCGAAGCCGCGTCATGGCCGAAGCCGCTGCGCATTTCCGTCAACATGTCCTCGGCGCAGTTCCGCCACGGCGATCTCGTCGGCATGGTGCATTCCGCGCTGCTCGAGAGCGGGCTCGCTCCCGGCCGGCTGGAGATCGAGATCACCGAAAGCGTGCTGGCCGACGACTTCGCCCGCGCGGTGGCGATCGTGCGCCGGCTCAAGGCGCTCGGCGTCCATGTCGTGATGGACGATTTCGGCACCGGCTACTCGTCGCTGCAGACGCTGCAGTCGTTTCCGTTCGACAAGATCAAGATCGACCGCTCGTTCATCTCCAATGTCGATTCCTCGGTGCAGTCGGCCACCATCGTGCGCGCCGTCATCGGGCTCGGCCGCGGTCTCGGCGTGCCGGTGCTGGCGGAAGGCGTCGAGACGCAGGCGCAGCTCGATTTCCTGGTCGCGGAAGCATGCAGCGAGGTCCAGGGCTTCTTCTTTGGGCGGCCGCAGCCGATCGCGGTCTACGCGGCCATCGTCAACGGCGAGGACGTCGCCGGCGGTACAGCCGCGCCTCCCAAGCGGCGCAAGAAGCGCAGCGCGGCATAGCGCGGTTCCTCTTGCCGGACGGCACGCTGGAACGCCCGGCGCGGCGCTCACGCCGCCTGCCGCGCGTCGTCGCTGAGCGCGCGATAGGACAATGCCTCCGCGAGATGCATGCGGCCGACATGCTCGGCGCCGTCGAGGTCGGCGAGCGTGCGCGCGACGCGCAGCACGCGGTGATAGCCGCGCGCGGTGAGCCGCAGGGTCTCGGCGGCGTCGCGGATCAGGGTTTGTCCGGCGCTGTCGAGCTTCGCCACTTCTTCCAGCAGCGGTCCCTTGGCGTCGGCATTGGTGCGGATGCCGGCGAGGCCGCGCGCGGCATAGCGCGCGGCCTGGATGTCGCGGGCGCGCGCCACCCGTGCCGCCACTTCGCGGCTGCCTTCGGACGGCGCCGGCAGGATGAGGTCGGCGGCGGTGACGGCAGGGACGTCGATGGCGAGATCGATGCGGTCGAGCAGCGGGCCGGAGAGGCGTTCCTGGTAGTGCGCGGCGCAGCGCGCATTCGGTCCGCGCTTGCAGGCATAGCCGGGCTCGGTCGCGCGCCCGCAGCGGCACGGGTTCATCGCCGCGACGAGCATGAAGCGCGCCGGATAGGTGACGCGGTGATTGGCACGCGAGATCGCGACCTCGCCGCTTTCGAGCGGCTGGCGTAGCGCATCGAGCACGCGCGGCTCGAACTCGGGAAACTCGTCGAGGAACAGTACGCCGTGATGGGCGAGCGAGATCTCGCCGGGCTTGGCGCGCAGCCCGCCGCCGACGAGCGCGGCCATGCTGGCGGAATGATGCGGCGCGCGGAACGGCCGCTTGCTCGTCAGCGCGCCGCCTTCGATCGCGCCGGCGACCGAGGCGATGGTCGAGACTTCGAGCAGTTCGGAAGGCGACAGCGGCGGCAGGATCGAGGGCAGCCGCGCAGCCAGCATCGACTTGCCGGCGCCGGGAGGCCCGCACATGAGCAGGTTGTGTCCGCCGGCCGCAGCGATCTCGAGCGCGCGTTTGGCGCTCTCCTGGCCCTTGATATCGGCAAGGTCGAGGAGCGAGGCTTCCGCCTCGCGCACCTTCGGCTGCGGACGCGACAGCACCTGCGTGCCGCGGAAATGATTGGCGAGCTGGATCAGCGAGGCGGCGGCGATCACCTCCATTTCCGGACTCGCCCAGGCGGCCTCGGGGCCGCAGGCGGCGGGACAGATCAGCCCCTCGTCGCGCGCATTGGCACCGATGGCGGCCGGCAGCACGCCGGCGACCGGCGCGATCGATCCGTCGAGACCGAGTTCGCCCAGCACGGTGAAGCCGGTGAGCGCGTCGTGCGGGATCGCGCCGATGGCCGCCATCAGCCCCAGCGCGATCGGCAGGTCGTAATGGCTGCCTTCCTTGGGCAGGTCGGCGGGCGCGAGATTGACGGTGATGCGGCGGGAGGGCAGCGCCAGGCCCGAGGCGATCAGCGCGGAGCGAACGCGCTCGCGCGCCTCCGACACCGCCTTGTCGGCGAGCCCGACGACATGGAAATTCGGCATGCCCGGCGCGACTTGCACCTGCACGTCCACCGGCACCGCCTCGATGCCCTCGAACGCAACCGTGGATACCCGCTGGACCATCGGAACTTCATCCCCAGGTGGAAAGTTACCAAACCGTAGACAAACTGCAAGAACAAATGTAGAACAATAAGCGAGGCGAGAGATGGACAGGCATGGAGGCGTCCGCATGGATCTCAAGGCGCTCGAAAATGAGCTGGCACAGGCCCGTCAGGCGAAGCTCGATGCGCTCGCGGCATCGACCGACGTGGAGGACATGATCCACAGCGTGCAGGATCCGGAGTTCGGCCGCTCGCGGCTGGCGTTCTTCATTTCCGGCCTCGACGAGGACGTCGAGGCGGACGCCGTCGAGGCAGCGCGGCACTAGCCTCGCTCTTGTGGTGCCGATCTTAATGCCGCTCTTGGCGCTGCGGCGCGCGCTTCAACCCGGCAGCATCTGGCGCGCGGATGTGCTTCCATAGGAGGAGCGACGCCGCGAGCGGATGGTCGCGAGCCGATGGCCATGAGCGCGGTGCCATGAACGCTTCCGTATCGAAATCTGCTCCGGGCGACTGGCCCGCGCTCGACTGGGCCGGCTGGTCGGCGACCGCGGGCACGCTGCATATGTGGCTGCAAACGGTCGGCAAGGTGCGCATGGCGCTCGCGCCGCCGGTCAATCACTGGTGGCACGTCACGCTCTACGTGACCTCGCGCGGCCTGACGACCTCGCCGATTCCCTGCGGCGGCGGGACGTTCGAGATCGCGTTCGATTTCATCGATCATGAGCTGCGGATCGAAAAGAGCGACGGCGGCCGCGAGACGATTGCGCTGCGCGCCATGTCTGTCGCGGCGTTCTACGCGGCGCTGATGGCAGTCCTGGACGGGTTCGGCATCGACGTCCACATCTGGACCATGCCGTGCGAGGTGCCGGATGCGGTGGCGTTCGACCGGGACAACGTCAATTGCAGCTACGATGCGGCCGCCGCGCAGCGCTACTGGCGCGCGCTGGTGCAGATCGACCGGGTGTTCAAGCGGTTCCGCGGGCCGTTCCTCGGCAAGGTCAGCCCGGTGCACCTGTTCTGGGGCAGCTTCGATCTCGCGGTGACGCGCTTCTCCGGCCGCATCGCGCCCCCGCATCCGGGCGTCGCGCCGAACTTCGCCAACTGGGCGATGCAGGAAGCCTATTCGCACGAAGTCAGCAGCGTCGGTTTCTGGCCGGGCAACGGCGGCTACGGCTGCGCGGCCTTCTATTCGTATGCCTATCCCGAGCCGGAAGGCTTCGCGGCGGCGGAGCTGCGCACGCCGGGCGCATTCTACGATACGCAGCTCAAGGAATTCGTCCTGCCCTATGACGACGTGCGCAAATCCGCCGATCCCGATAGCGCGCTCATGATGTTCTGCGAGGACACCTACATCGCCGCCGCCGCCGGCGCGAAATGGACCGCGCGGCGCTCGAGCGGAAAGATACGCTTCCGCCGGGAAAGCGCTGAGGCGGCTTCGGAACGCGGGCGCCGGACATTTCCGGCTCATCGCGGCCGCGGCAGCAAAAAGCCCGGCGCGCCGGCCGGGCTTTTCAGGGATCGTTTGGCGAGGAACATCACCAGGTATAGGACGTCCGCACATAATAAGTGCTGTGCGAAGCCTGCGCGGTCATCTGCTGCGTTTCGGTGCCGCCCACCGGCGTGATGGTGATCGTCCGCCGGTCGATCGGTCGCAGCAGGTTGAGCGCTGCGAATGTTACCGTCCAGTTCGGTGCGACCTGCGTGCGGATCGAAAGATCGAGCTTGTCGAGCGTATTGAACTGCGTGCGGGTTCGCTGCAGCACCGGCGCCGCCGGCGGCAGCGTTCCGCCGGTGAACGAGAGAATATCGTCGTCGTAGCTGAACACGCGATTGGCATTGACGCCGATCGTCGTGCGCCATTGCGGGATGTAGTAATCGAGGCCGATGTTGCTCAACAGCCGCGGCTGTTCGGCGAACGGCCGCGTCTGCTGGGTCAGCGGATCGGTGAGCTCGGAGCGCAGCGCGGTCAGGTTGCCCCACAGCGTCAGGTTGGGGACGCCGAGGAAGGCGAGGGGCACGCGCGATTCGATCTCGGCGCCTTCGAGATGGCCGTCGCCCGCGTTTCGGGATGAGGACAGGTAGCGGCCGCCGACATTGGCGATCTGCGTTTCGATCTTGTCCTGGAAGTTGCGGCGGAAGACGTTGAACGCCAGGAGCCCGCTCCGATCGAACAGGAACAGGTCGATGCCGCCGTCGAAGCCCCAGATGCGCTCCGGCAGCAGGTCCGGATTGCCCTGGGTGTCGGGCTTCGCATAGGTGCCGTCGCCGGCCGTGATCGTCGGCGTGAGATCGCGCAGGTCCGGGCGCCGCAACGTGCGCGAGACGCCGAGGCGCAGGTCGGTGTTGCCGGCGAGCGGCAAGCGGTACTGGACCGACGGGTTCAGGTCGGTCGCGGTGCGCGAGCGGGTGATTCCGAGATTGTCGGTCGTGTCGGTGCTGCTCTGCTCGGCGCGCACTCCGACCGTGAGAAGGTCGCCGCTGCCGATGACGCCGAAGCTGTCGCTCAGATAGCCGTAAAAGACGTTCTCGCCGATCTTGTAGGTGCGCCCGGCGTTGCCGGGAGTCGTCTCCTCGCGCGTCAGGCGGTTGAGGCCGGCTCCGTATTCGAGCTTGTGCGCGCCGATCTGCGAGGTGAAGGCCAGCCCCGGCGCATAGCGATGCAGATCGATCGGGACATAGTTGTTCAGGTTCGGGTTCGAGACCTTATCCAGCACGCCGGTGTTTTTGTATTCGTACCGCGTCGAATTGCGCAGCGTCGTTTCGCTCGCCTTCTGCACATCGAAGAACAGTCGCATCTGCGTCGCGGCGCTGAAGTCGTGCGCCCATTCGAGATAGCTGCCGTAATTCTGCCGGGCGCGGTTACGGACCTCGACGGTGTCGCGATACATGATCGCCGGGTTCGGCGTCGCGAAATAGGTGAGGTCGTGCTGCGTGCGCGTTTCCTCGGTGCGCAGGAAGGTCGGCGCGACGATGAAGCGGTTGAAGGCGTCGAGATCGTATTCGAACCGGCCCAGCACCGTGTATTCGTCGAACTTGCGTTTCTGGTCCTGCAGGTTGCTGCCGTCTTTATTGGCGAAGCCGCGCAGCGCGTAGGTGTCGATGCTTTCTTCCAGCAGCCGGCGCTGATAGCCGCCGCCGATGAAATACTTCAGCTTGCCGGCCTGGCCGCCCTGCCAGACCGAGCCTTCGCCGGTCGTCTGATAATTCTGCACGTAGCCGCCGCCGAGCGTAACGCCGCCGCCCGACACTCCGAAATTGCGGCGGGTGATGATGTTCACCGTGCCGGCGGCGCCCTGCGAGTCGGATGACGCCAGCGGGTTGCGGATGATCTCGACGCGCTCGATGAAGGAGGCCGGAATGCGGTCCACCTCCATGTTGCGGCCGGAATCGCCGTCGATCAGCGGCCGGCCGTCGATCAGCACGCGCGTATAAACGCCGGGCAGGCCGCGCAGCTTGATCTCGCGCGAGCGGTTGACGCCGGGGAAGGTGACGCCGGGCAGGCGGCGGATGGCGTCGCCGACGCTCAGGTCGTTGAACTGGTTGAGCTGCTCGCCCTCGATCACCACCTTGGAGTTCGGCGAGGCGTGGCGCACCTCATAAGCGGTCTTGACCGACTGCCCGACCTGATCGCCCTGGACCTGCACCGGCGGCAATTCGACCGGGGCGGCGTTTTGCGACCATGCGCCGTCCGACGCGGTCATCAAAGCGACACAACTCACCGTTACCAACCAGCCCGATCGGAATTCACGCACCGCAGCCCCCGCTGTTCGAGTTTCGCGGGGTTGTGGACACGCGATCCGGCGAGAGCAATGCGGCTACATCTCACAGCCGGCATGCATTGTCGCTGCCGGTGCAACGATCTACACTTCATCTCAAGCTTGAAATTAGAAAAATGAAAGCGTGTCGGCTGCGTTGTACGGCGTAAGTACAACGCACCTGCCGCTCGCGTTTCAGCGGTTGTGCTTCTGCTCGATGCTGTCCCAGATCATCGCCGCGATATCCGGGCCGCCGAGATTGCGGATCGCGCGTATCCCCGTGGGCGACGTGACGTTGATCTCGGTCAGGTTGCCGCCGATCACGTCGATGCCGACGAAGATGAGGCCGCGCCGGTGCAGCTCCGGTCCCAGCCGTTCGCAGATTTCCCGCTCGCGCGGCGTGAGCTCGGTGTCCTTCGGCGAGCCGCCGCGCACCATGTTCGAGCGCAGGTCGTCCGCCGCCGGGACGCGGTTGACCGCGCCGGCATAGACGCCGTCGACGAGGATGATGCGCTTGTCGCCGTCCTTCACGGCCGGCAGGAATTTCTGCACCACCCAGGCTTCGCGGAAGGTCGCCGCGAACATGTCGTAGAGCGAACCGAAGTTGAGATCGTCCTGGGTGACGCGGAACACCGCGCCGCCGCCGTGGCCGTAGAGCGGCTTCATCACGATGTCCCGGTGCTCGGCGCGGAACGATTTTATCTCCGCAAGATCGCGCGTGATCATCGTCGGTGGCATCAGGTCGGGAAACTCCATCACGAACATCTTCTCCGGCGCATTGCGCACCTGCATCGGGTCGTTGACGACCAGCGTCTTCGGGTGAATGCGCTCGAGCAGATGGGTCGCGGTGATGTAGTTGAGGTCGAACGGCGGGTCCTGGCGCATCAGCACGACGTCCACCGTCGCAAGGTCGGTGCGCACGGCCTCGCCCAGCGTGAAGTGGTCGCCTTCGGTATCGCGTACCGTCAGCGGGTGCGCGGCGGCGAACACCTTGTTGTCGCGCAGCACGAGCTGGTCCGGCGTGTAATAGGAGATCGCATGGCCGCGCTTCTGCGCTTCGAGGAGAAGCGCGAAGGTGGAATCGCCGCGGATCCTGATCCGCTCGATCGGGTCCATCTGCACGGCGACTTTGAGAGGCATGGCGGGTCCGGAAGCATGTGACGCTGCGCCTGTTTAGCAGAAGTTCGGCGGCGCGGCAGCGACGTTTCCTCAACTATCCGCGCTCATCCGTCGGCGTCGAACGCGGCCGGGATGTGTTGGGGCAGCTTGCCGGGCGTGATGATGACGACGTCGAAACGCACGTCGCCTTCGCCGTCCTGCGGGCGCGCCTGCAGCCAGCATTCGGCGGCGCCGACGATCCGGCGGCGCTGCTGCGGCGTCACCGCCTCGACCGCCTCGTCGTAGCTCGCGCGCGTCTTCACCTCGACGAACACCAGCGCATTCCGCCGCCGCGCCACGATGTCGATCTCGCCCGCCGGCGAGCGATAGCGCCGCGCCAGAATGCGATAGCCCTTCACCAGCAGATAGGCGGCGGCCTTGCTTTCGGCCGAGAGGCCGTTGTGGAACGCGGCCACTTTCCTCGGGTCGGGCGCGGGCTTCGGCGGCGCCGTCGCGGCCGGGGTCTTATCGGTCGGCTTCGCCATCGCGCTTCGTCAGGTGCAGGGCCCGCTGATAGATGTCGCGCCGCGGCTGGCCGGTGGCCTCGGCGACGAGGTCGGCGGCGTCCTTCAGGCTGTTGCCGGCAAGGGCATTGCGCAGCAGCGTGTCGATGTCCTCGGCGCTCGGAACGTCCGCCGCCTTGCCGGGCGGCGCGACGACGATGACGAATTCGCCGCGTGTCTCGCTCTCGCCGGCATAATGCGCGGCGAGGGCCGGCAGTGCGTCGCGGCGCATCTCCTCGTGCAGCTTGGTGAGCTCGCGGCAGATCGCGGCCTCGCGCTCCGGAAGGAGTTCCGCCAGGTCGGCCAGCACTTCGGCGAGGCGCGGCCCGGTCTCGAACAGCACCAGCGTTGCCGGAATGCGCGCCAGCTCCGCGAGCCGCGCGCGGCGCGCCTGCTGCTTCGCCGGCAGGAAGCCTTCGAAGAAGAACCGGTCTGTCGGCAGCCCGGCGATGCTCAGGGCGGCAAGCACGGACGACGCGCCGGGGAGCGCGGTCACGGTGCAGCCCGCGGCCTGCGCGGCACGGACCAGCTTGTAGCCGGGATCGGAAATCAGCGGCGTGCCGGCATCGGAAACGAGGGCGACGGCCTCGCCCGCCTGCAGCCGCTCGACCAGCTTCGGCCGCGCCGTCGCGGCGTTGTGCTCGTGATAGGGCGTCAGGTGAGTCTCGATGCCGTAGCGGTCGAGCAGCTTGCGGGTGACGCGCGTGTCCTCGCAGGCGATCGCATCCGCCGCCGCGAGCGTCTCGAGCGCGCGCAAGCTGATGTCGCCGAGATTGCCGATCGGAGTCGCCACCAGATAGAGCCCGCCCGCCAGCGCGCGGGCCGTCACCGTCTGGCCGGCGAGCACGTAGCGGCGTGCCGGTGTGCTTTCCTGCGCCGGTTTCGGGTTCGCGATCATGATCGGACTTTAGGGCATGATGCCGGGAAGTATGCAGCGGTTTGTTGCATCAAGCCGTGGCGCCGGCGGCTTCCCATGAAGCGGGAGCGGCGACGTGACGCGGCGGGTGACAGCACCGCCCGGGTGCTTTAGGCATTTGGTTAATGATTTGCCGAGAATATGACGGACTGCCGTCCTAGCTGGGCGCCGCAATTGGCATTGCAGGATAAATTGCCTGTTTCCCCGGGGAGAGCTGGCATGTTGGGTGGATTGGGGGCCGGCGTCGTGGCTCTCCGGCAAAATTGGCGGATGGCTGCCTGCGGCGCGGCGCTTGGCGCCGCAGCGCTGCTGTCCGGCTGCGCGGGTGTCGATAACCCGTTCGGCGGCGGCGCGCCGGCGCCGGGGCCCGCCACGCCGCAAGTGCAAGGTACCGCGATCGGCACGGGACAGGTCAGGGTCGCGCTCGTCCTGCCGCTGTCCGCCCAGGGCAATGCCGGGCAGGTCGGCCAGTCGATGCGCAACGCCGCGGAACTCGCAATTGCCGAATTCAACAATCCGGATTTGCAATTGCTGGTGAAGGACGACGGCGGCTCGCCCCAGGGCGCCCAGCAGGCGACGCAGCAGGCGCTCGACGAGGGGGCGCGCATCGTGCTCGGGCCGCTGTTCGCGCAATCGGTGCAGGCGGCGGGCCAGGTGGCGCGCCCGCGCAACATTCCGGTGATCGCCTATTCGACCGATGCCAATGTCGCGACGCGCGGCGTCTATCTCCTGAGTTTCCTCCCGGAGACCGACGTCGATCGTATCGTCGATTATGCCATGTCGCAGGGCAAGCGCTCGTTCGTCGCGCTGGTCCCCGACAATCCCTACGGCAGCGTGGTGGAAGCCGAGTTCCGCCAATATGTGGCGCGCAAGGGCGGCCGCGTCATGGCGCTCGAGCGCTATCCATCCGATCCCGCGCGCATGGGCGCGGCGGTGCAGAACGTCGCCCAGGCGGCGGGCAGTGCCGACGCGCTGTTCCTGCCCGGCGAAGGCGATGCGGTGCCCGCGGTTGCCGCCGCGCTCTCCGGCGCGGGCGTCAACCTCAAGCGGCTGCAACTGCTCGGCACCGGATTGTGGGAGGATGCGCGCATCTTCAATGCCGCCGCGCTGCAGGGCGGCTGGTACGTCGCGCCGGATACGAGCGGCGCGAACAATTTCCGCGCTTTCGCGCGCCGCTATCAGGCCAAGTACGGCCAGGAGCCGTCGCGCACGGCGACGCTGGCCTACGATT
>Ga0182735_1002261_pt1 | contig 11846 bp, 10 predicted proteins | sample eDN5th30CKraftMG_FD_128524 | JGI IMG/M metagenome (GOLD analysis project Ga0182735, IMG submission 128524) | Enriched Miracle-Growth compost microbial communities from Emeryville, California, USA - eDNA 5th pass 30_C Kraft MG (version 2) (version 2) ... | reverse complement strand
TTTCGGTCGGCGGCCCTGCCTTGACGAGCTGGCCGTTCTGCATGACGGCGACCCGGTCGGCCAGGTGAGCGAGCGCTGGCTTGTGGGTCACCAGCACGATGGTCACGCCGCGCTGCTTCAGCGTCGCGATGCAGGACACGAGCGCCCGCTCGCCTTCGCCGTCGAGGCTGGCGTTCGGCTCGTCGAGCACGACGAGACGCGTCTCGCCATAGACCGCCCGGGCGAGCGCGACGCGCTGGCGCTGGCCGCCGGACAGCATGGCGCCGCCATTCGCCAGATAGGTGTCGTAGCCCTGCGGCAGGGAGAGGATGAGCTCATGGCATCCCGCGAGCTTCGCGGCGGCGACGACCTCGGCGTCGTCCGGCTCGTCGAACCGGGCGATGACGTCTCGCACCCGCCCCGAAAACAGTTCGGTGCCCTGCGCCAGATATCCGACATAGCGGCGGCGCTGGTCGTCACGCCACAGCAGGATGTCGCCGCCGTCGAGCCTCACGACGCCGCGGGTGGGCGCGCGGCTGCCGACGATCGCCCGGCACAGCGTGCTCTTGCCCGAGCCGGACGGACCGATGAAGGCGACGCTCTCCCCCGGCTTGATGGCGAGCGAGACGCCGGCGAGGATCGCCTTGCCGCCCCCCGCCACCATCGTCACGCCCTCGATCGTCAGCCGGCCTTCAGGCGCCGGCAGGGCGATCGGATCGTCGATCGCGGCGTCCGAGGCGTTGAGCAGCGCCGAGATGCGACGCCACGCCATCCGGCAGTGCTGCAGGCCGCGCCACGCGGCGATGGACTGGTCGAGCGGCGCCAGCGCGCGCGACAGCAGGATCGAACTCGCGATCATGCCTCCCGGCGTGATGTGGCCTTCGAGCGAAAGGAAAGCCCCGAGCGCCAGCGTGGCGATCTGGGCCACGACCCGCAGGAACTTGCCCGCCCCGATCATGACCGTCCCGCGGTCCGCGGCGGAGCCGAGCATCGCCGTGGAGGCGGCGTTCACTTCGCTCGCGCGGGCGGCGAGCGGCCGACCGAGTCCCATCGCGGAAACCGTGTCGACGTTTCGGGCCGCCTCGGCGAGCACGCGCTGCGCCTCCTGCTGCCCTTTCGCGACGCGCTCCGCCGCCGGTTTCGTGGCGCGATCGTTCAGGATCGCGAGCGCAACGATCAACGCCGAAAAAACCAGCCCGAGCAGCCCGAGATAAGGGTGGATGAGCGTGCAGCCGAGGAGGAAGATCGGCATCCACGGAATGTCGCAGAGCGATGGCAGCGTCGGCCCGGAAAGGAAGGTGCGAACCGTTCTGAGGTCGTTGAACGGCGTCCCTTCCTGCGCTCCCGAGGGCTTGGCGAGCCCGCGCTCCGCCGTCAGCGCGGCGGCGAAGACCGGCTCGAACAGCGTGTCCTCGATCCACTCGCCGATCCGCGCCAGCGCGCGCAGGCGAAGCGCTTCGAGCGCGGCGTAGACCGCGATGGCGCCGGCGGCGATCAGCGTGACATAGATCAGGGTCTCGACCACACCGCTTCTCAGCACGCGGTCGTAGACCTGCATCATGTAGAGAGACGGGACCAGCAGAAGCATATTGATCGCGACGCTGAACACCGCGAGGAGGCCAATCGCCGAACGCAGTTCGCCGAGCACCCGCTTCAGGGCCTCAGCCCCGGCGCCTGTCGCTTCCTTCTTCGTCTCCGCCATCGACGTCTCGTTCCCTCCTCCGCCAGGAGGCCAGCCGCGGAAGTATGCCGAGGCGATCCCCCGCCGCAATCGGTTCAACTGCGTATGTGAAACTTAGGCGGCTGCCCCGAAGGGAAAGTCGGGTCGCGCATGAGGGTAAAGACTGTCTCAAGACGACAGTCAGGTTCTGTCGCCTTTCGCCCAGCCGGCGCGTGCGGCCTCGGCGTAATCGGCAAAGCCGCCGGCTGCGATCGCCCGGCGCGCGCCGGCCATCAGCTGCTGGTAATAGGCGACATTCGCCCAGCTCAGCAGCATCATCCCGAGGATCTCGCCGGAACGGACGAGATGGTGCAGGTAGGCTCGCGAATAGTCCCGCAGCGCCGGGCAGTCGCTCTCCTCGTCGAGCGGCCGCGGATCGTCGGCGTGCCGGGCGTTCTTCAGGTTGATCTTGCCGAAGCGCGTGAAGGCCTGGCCGTGGCGGCCCGCCCGTGTGGGCATCACACAGTCGAACATGTCGACCCCGCGCGCGACGCATTTGAGGAGGTCGTCCGGAGAACCGACCCCCATCAGGTAGCGGGGCCGTCCGGTCGGCAGCTCCGGAACCACGTCCTCGAGAACCGAAAGCATGGTAGCCTGAGGCTCGCCGACCGCGAGCCCGCCGACCGCGTAGCCGTCAAAGCCGATCTCCACGAGCCGCCGGGCGGAAAACCTCCGCAGTCCGGCGTCGTCGCCGCCCTGCACGATCCCGAACAGGGCGCGGCCCTCGGGGTCCCCGAACGCCGCCTTGGAGCGCTCGGCCCAATCGAGCGACAGCAGCATGGCGCGCTCGATCTCGGCGCGCGGCGCCGGCAGCCGCACGCATTCGTCGAACTGCATCGCGATGTCCGAGCCGAGCAGGCGCTGGATCTCGATCGACCGCTCAGGGGTCAGCCGGTGGGTCGAGCCGTCGAGATGCGAGCGAAAGGTGACGCCGTCCTTGTCGAGCTTGCGGAGCGCGGCGAGCGACATGACCTGGAAGCCGCCGGAGTCGGTCAGGATCGGGTGCGGCCAGCGCATAAAGGCGTGCAGCCCACCGAGCGCCGCGACGCGCTCCGCCCCCGGCCGCAGCATGAGGTGGTAGACATTGCCGAGCACGACGTCGGCGCCGGTCGCGCGCACCTGATCGACGTATAGCGCCTTCACGGTCGCGGCGGTGCCGACCGGCATGAAGGCCGGCGTCCGGATCGTCCCGCGCGGGAAGACCAATTCGCCGGTCCGCGCGGCGCCTTCGGTCGCTTCGACGCGGAACGGAATACGGCTCACGCCCTGCGCTCCGGCAGGAACAGGCAGGCGTCGCCATAGGAGTAGAAACGGTACCGCTCGGCGATCGCGTGCGCATAGGCGCGCCGCACCGGCTCGAGACCCGCGAAGGCGGAGATCAGCATCATCAGGGTCGAGCGCGGCAGGTGGAAGTTCGTCAGCAGGGCGTCCACCGCCCGGAAGCGGAAGCCGGGCGTGATGAAGATGTCGGTCTCCCCCGAGAATGCGGCGAGCCGGCCATCCTCGCCGACCGCGCTCTCGAGCAGCCGCGCCGCGGTCGTGCCGACGGCGACGATCCTGCCGCCGGCGCTGCGCACCGCGTTCAGCGCCTCGGCGGTCGCTTCGTCCAGGAAACCGGTCTCGGCGTGCATCCGATGATCGTCCGTATCCTCGACCTTCACCGGCAGGAAGGTGCCGGCGCCGACATGCAGCACCGTCTCGTGACGCGCGACGCCGCGGCGCTCGATCGCCTCCAACAGCCCGGGCGTGAAATGCAGGCCGGCCGTCGGCGCCGCGACGGCGCCGGGCTCGCGCGCGAATACCGTCTGATAGTCGGCGGCGTCGCGATCGTCGGTCGCGCGGCGGCCGGCGATGTAGGGCGGCAGCGGCAGCTCGCCGGCGGCCGCTATGGCGAGGTCGAGGTCGGGCCCTGCAAGGTCGAAGGCGAGGGTCACCTCGCCGGCCTCGCCGCGGGCCTCGACGGTCGCCTCCATGCGGCCCAGCAGGCAAGCCTCGCCGGCCCGTTCGTCGCCGATCGCGATCCGGTCGCCGACGCCGAGCTTTTTCGCGGGCCGCGCGAAGGCCAGCCAGCGTGCGGCGTCCAGCCGGCGGTGCAGCAGCAGCTCCACGCGCGCCACGGACTCGCCGCGCCGTCGCAGCGCGCGCAGCCGCGCCGGGATCACGCGCGTCGCGTTCACCACCAGCGCGTCGCCCGGATCGAGCAGGTCGGCAAGATCCGAGACGCGGCGATCGTCGAGCTCGGGCGAGCCTCCGGGCCGCACGACCAGAAGCCGCGCGGCGTCGCGCGGCGCGACCGGCCGGAGCGCGATCAGCTCCTCGGGGAGCTCGAAATCGAACAGCGAGACGTCCACGGCTCTCTCGTCCCGGCGGACGCCTAGAAGAACTGGATCAGTAGCGCGCCCGCCGCCAGCAGGACGACGCCTGCGGCGCGCGCCGCATTGAGGGAGTGCTGCTCGGCGCCGAGCAAGCCGAAATGGTCGAGCGCGACAGCGGTGATCAGCTGAGCGGCGATCGCAAAGGCCATCGCCGGGCCGACGCCGAGGCGCGGCACCACAAAGGCGGTCGAGGCGACGATAAAGGCGCCGAGCAGACCGCCGGCAATCCACCAGCCTGGTCCGAGCGCGCGCGCGGAGGCGAGCGCCGGACCGAATCCGCCGGCGGCGAGGCTGACGCCCGCCAGCGCCAGCGCGCCGACCCAGAACGATACCGTCGCGGCGAACACGCTGGATCCAAGGGAGCGCGCCAGACCCGCATTGACCACGCCCTGCAGCGCCATCGCGCAACCGAGCGCGACGGCGAGCAGAGCGAAGAACAGCGGGCCCACCATCGCCTCGCGGCTTCGCGTCAGGCGGCGTCGGCCGCGACCTTCATGGACAGGATGCGATCGGGATCGCGCACGGGCTCGCCGCGCTTGATCTTGTCGATGTTCTCCATGCCCTCGACGACCTTGCCCCACACCGAATACTGGCCGTCGAGCCAGGGGGCTTCCCCGAAGCAGATGAAGAACTGGCTGTCGGCGGAATCCGGGTCCATCGCGCGCGCAGCGGAGACGGTGCCGCGGACATGCTTCTCCTTCGAGAACTCAGCCTTCAGCTTCTTGCCCGAACCGCCGCGGCCGGTGCCCTCGGGATCGCCGGTCTGGGCCATGAAGCCGTCGATGACGCGGTGGAACACGATGCCGTCATAGAAGCCCTCGCGCGCGAGCTCCTTGATGCGGGCGACGTGCACAGGCGCCAGGTCGGGCCTCAGCTCAATCTTCACCGGACCCTGCGAGGTCTCGATCAGAAGGGTGTTTTCGAGATCGCTCATGATCGTCTCCTTAGCGGTATGGTCCAGGCTCACGCCGGACCGTCGGCGAGCCTGATCGACTTCACCTTGTCGGGATTCTGGACCGTCCCGCTGCCTGCGGCGCCCTTCTTCAGCTTGTCCACGACGTCCATGCCGCTCGTGACCTCGCCGATGATCGTGTACTGGCCGTCAAGCCAGGTGGCCGGCGCCAGACAGATAAAGAACTGGCTGTTGGCGGTGTCGGGCTCGGAGGTTCGCGCCATTCCGACCGTGCCGCGCTTGAAGCTCTCCTTGGAGAACTCCGCCTTCAGATCGGGATATTTGGAGCCGCCCTCGCCAGTGCCGGTCGGATCGCCGGTCTGCGCCATGAACCCAGCGATGACACGGTGGAACGGCACGCCGTCGTAAAACTTCTCGCGGACAAGCTGCTCGATGCGCGCGACGTGGTTCGGCGCGAGATCGGGCCGCAGGCGGATCGTGACCGTTCCCTTGGTGGTCTCCAGCACGATCGAGGGCGCGGGTCCAGCGGCGACGGCGGTGGTCGCAAAACCGAAGGCGACCAGGAAGGCGAGCAGGATTCGCATCGTAAAACCTCTCCGGAGGAACGCTGTGGCGGCCCGGCTCACCGCGCAAACCGCGCGACCAGCCGCTCTGCGACGATCGCCGGCACGAAAGCCGTCACGTCGCCGCCCATGGCGGCGACCTGCCGGACCAGGGTGGCGCTGATCGCCCGCACGGCCGGCGCCGCGGGCAGGAACACCGTCTGGAGGCCCGGCGCAAGCTCTCCGTTCATGCCGGCCATCTGCATCTCGTAGTCGAAGTCCGCGCCGTCGCGCAGTCCGCGCACCAGGAGAGACGCGCCGCTGCGCGCCGCCGCCTCCACCACCAACCCTTCGAATATGATCACGTCGAGCGCCACGCCGGCCGCCTCCGCGACGGGCGCGCCACAGCTCCGGAGGAGCTCCGCACGCTCCTCTGCGGAGAACGACGGCGTCTTGCCCGCATGGGCGCCGACCCCGACCACAAGCCGGTCCGCTAGCCGGCACGCCCGCGCCAGGACGTCGAGATGGCCGTTGGTCACCGGGTCGAAAGAGCCCGGATAGAAGGCGGTGCGAGGCATGCGGGCGTCCGGGCGATTGGTCGCCGTGCTTACCCCGCGCCCGCCGCCGGCTGCAAGCGCGCTTCGGGTGAACGATTGATGAACGGCGGGGCCAGCCTCCGTTCAGTGCCGGCGGCTAGCCTGAGGTCATGATTTCAAGGGAGTCGGTAATGACGGCTGAGCCGGGCGCACGCGTCACAGGATGGAAGGCGGCAGTGACCGCCTTCGCGGTCCTGTGCGCAGCCGCCGCGCTGGCGGTCCTCGCCACGGCGAGCGTGGGCGGCGAGGCGCGTCGCCTTCCGTCCAGCCCCTCCCTCGACCTGGGCCCCCTCGAGCGCTGACCCCCGCCGCGAAACGGCGACGGACCGGATACCCGCCCCTCTCCGTTCCGGACACGCACGAGGACGCCCGGCCGCATGGGGAGCGGCCGGGCGACTTTGCAGTCAATGATCCCCGACTCCGAAACGACAGCGGCGTCGCCCTCGCGAGCGACGCCGCTGCTATCTTGGAGGCCCAGCCTGGAGTTGAACCAGGATAAGAGGACGTTCCCGCCCCCCGGGTAGCCATTCCCCCACCGGGCCGACGCCCAAGTCATTCCACGGTGGTCAGGCGTCGACAAGAAGTCGCGCAAATTAGCGTTAATTCGCGCGCCGCAGCGTTCCCGACGGCTATTCGGTCTCCTGGTCTTCGCCGATGTGCTCGACCGAGACGACCCGCTCGCCATCTCCTGTGGCGAAGACGATCACGCCCTGGGTGCTGCGGCCCGCCAGCCTGATGCCGTCGACGGGCACCCGGATGGTCTGGCCGCCATTGGTCACCAGCATGATCTGGTCGGCGTGCTCGACCGGGAACGACGCGACCAGCGGCCCGTTCCGCTCGTTGGTCACCATCGCCACGATGCCCTTCCCGCCGCGGCCGGTGACGCGGTACTCGAAGGAGGACGAGCGCTTGCCGTAGCCGTTCTCGGAGATCGTCAGGATCAGTTGCTCGGCCTCGCTCATCGCGGTGTAGCGGTCCTGGCCAAGCTCGATCTCGGAGCCGGCTTCGATATCGCTGTCCGCGTCGGCCGCGCCCTCCTCCGCGACGCTCTCGCCCTGGCCGCGGCGCACCGCGTTGGCGAGCTTGAGGTAGGCCACGCGCTCGGCCGGCGTCGCCTCGAAGTGGCGGAGGATCGAGAGCCCGATGACGCGATCGCCTTCGGCCAGCGTCACGCCCCGCACGCCGACGCTGTCGCGGCCCTTGAAGACGCGGACGTCCGTGACCCGGAAGCGGATGCACTGGCCGAGATGCGTCGTCAGAAGGACATCGTCATCCTCGGAGCAGATCTGCACGTCGACGATCGCCTCGCCCTCGTCGAGCTTCATCGCGATCTTGCCGGCGCGATTGACGTTGACGAAGTCGGACAGCTTGTTGCGCCGGACGGTGCCGCCCGAGGTCGCGAACATCACGTCATAGCGCGCCCACTCGGACTCGTTCTCGACCAGCGGCATGATGGTGCTGATGCGCTCGCCCTGCTCGAGCGGCAGCATGTTGACCAGCGCCTTGCCGCGCGCCTGCGGGGCCGAGAGCGGCAGGCGCCACACCTTCTCCTTGTAGACCTTGCCGCGCGACGAGAAGAACAGCACCGGCGTGTGGGTGTTGGCCACGAACAGGCGGCTGACGAAATCCTCGTCGCGCGTCGCCATGCCGGAGCGGCCCTTGCCGCCGCGATTCTGCGAGCGGTAGGTCGCCAGCGGCACGCGCTTGATGTAGCCGCCATGCGTGAAGGTGACGACCATGTCCTCGCGCTGGATCAGGTCCTCGTCCTCGAAATCGGCTTCCGACTCGAGGATCTCGGTGCGCCGCGGCGTCGCGAACTGGGCCTTGGCCGAGAGAAGCTCCTCCCGCACGATCTGCTGCACGCGCTCGCGCGAGCGCAGGATGTCGAGGTAGTCGGCGATCTCGGCCGCGAGCTTGTCGAGCTCGCCGCCGATCTCGTCGCGGCCAAGCGCGGTCAGGCGCTGGAGCCTGAGGTCAAGGATCGCCCGCGCCTGTTCGAAGGAGAGGCGGTAGGTCCCGTCTTCCGAAAGCATGTGCCGGGGGTCGTCGATCAGCGCGATCAGCGGCGCGACGTCCGCCGCCGGCCAGTCGCGGTCCATCAGCCGCTCACGCGCCGTGGCGGGATCGGGCGCGGTGCGGATCAGGTGGATGACTTCGTCGATGTTGGCGACGGCGATCGCCAGGCCGACCAACACATGGGCGCGGTCACGCGCCTTGTTGAGCCGGAACTTGGTGCGCCGGCTGATGACGTCCTCGCGGAACGCGATGAACGCCGTCAGCGCGTCCTTGAGATTCATCAGCTCCGGCCGGCCGCCGTTCAGCGCCACCATGTTGGCCCCGAACGTCGTCTGCAGCGACGAGAACCGGTACAGCTGGTTGAGCACCACGTCGGCGACGGCTTCGCGCTTGAGCTCGATCACGATCCGCATGCCCTGGCGGTCGCTCTCGTCGCGCAAATCGGAGATGCCTTCGACGCGCTTGTCGCGCACGAGGTCCGCGATGTGCTCGATCAGCCGGGCCTTGTTCACCTGGTAAGGCAGCTCGGTGACGATCAGCGCCTCGCGGTCCTTCCGGATCTCCTCGACGTCGACCTTGGCGCGCATGATGATCGAGCCGCGGCCGGTGGAGTAAGCCGAGCGGATTCCGCCGCGGCCTAGAATGCGGCCGGCGGTCGGGAAATCGGGACCGGGGACGATCTCGAGCAGCGCCTCGAGCTCCATCTCCGGCTCGGCGATCAGCGCCACGCAGGCGTCGACGACTTCGCCGAGATTGTGGGGCGGGATGTTGGTCGCCATGCCGACCGCGATGCCGCCCGCGCCGTTGACCAGCAGGTTCGGGAACTGCGCCGGCAGGACCGTCGGCTCGCGCTCGGAGCCGTCGTAATTGTCCTGGAAGTCGACCGTGTCCTCGTCGATGTCCGCCAGCAGCGCCATGGCGGGCTTCGCGAGCCGGATTTCGGTGTACCGCATCGCGGCCGGCGGATCGCCGTCGACCGAACCGAAATTGCCCTGCCCGTCCGCCAGCATCAGCCGCATCGAGAACGGCTGCGCCATGCGCACCAGCGCGTCGTAGATCGACTGGTCGCCGTGCGGGTGATACTTACCGATCACGTCGCCGACGACGCGGGCCGACTTTCTGTAAGGCCGATCAGGGAAATAGCCGTTCTCATTCATCGAGAACAGGATGCGGCGATGCACCGGCTTCAGGCCGTCGCGCACGTCGGGCAGCGCCCGGGCCACGATGACGGACATCGCATAGTCGAGATAGGAGCGGCGCATCTCGTCCGCGATCGAGACGAGGCGGACATCGGACGGCTCGCCCGACGTCGGGTCTTTGGGATCAGCCAAGATCAGGGGGCTTTCGTTATCGCTTTGCGCGCGCGACCCTAGACGATTCCACCCTGAAAGGCCAATTTCCGACGATCGCCCGCCGCGAGAAAAAGCGTAGTTATATCAATATTATGCTTCAGCACCTCACGGCGCGCGGATCAGCCGCGCGAGGTCATGCTGACGACGGGCTCCATAGTGCGTAGCGCCTGGCGCCCTACCTGGGTCGCGACAGAGCTTTATTGGGGTCACGAATGCAGGCGCGGCCAAAGCTGATCGTGTTCGACATCATCGAGACGGTGATGTCACTCGAAACCCTGCGCCCGCGCTTTGAGGCCGCCGGGCTGCCGCCGGAGACGCTGGAACTCTGGTTCGCGTCCGGCCTGCGCGACGCCTTCGCGATCGCCGCCGCCGGCGGCTTCCGGCCCTTCGCCGAAGTCCTTCGCGGCGTTCTGGGGCAGATCGCGCCAGACGTGACCGACGAGCAGTCGGCGACGATCGTCGGCGGGATGTCGGAGCTCCGCCCGCACGAGGAGGCGCGGCCGGCGCTCGAGACGCTCGCCAGCGCAGGCTTCCGGCTGGTCGCGCTGAGCAATGGCGCGGCGGCCACGACCCGCAAACTGCTGCGCGACGGCGGGCTCGAGGGCTTCTTCGAACGCGTCGGCTCAGTCGACGACGCCCAGGCCTCCAAGCCGCGACCCGAGGTCTATCGGACGCTCCTCCAGGCTTCCGATGTTGCGCCTGGGAACGCCTGTATGGTCGCGGCGCACGCGTGGGACGTGAACGGCGCGATGGCCACGGGTATGAAAGGCGCGTTCATCGCACGCGCCCGACGCTATCCGGCGTCGATGGAGCCGCCGGATCTGACGGCCGACACCCTGCTGGACGCGGCCCGGGCGCTCGCGGCGCTGCCGAAGCCATAGGCTCCGCGCCGATCAGAACGGGATGTCGTCGTCCATCGCGTCGGAGTAGCCGCCGCGCCCGCCGCCCCCCGCCGCCGGAGCCGGCGCCCTGCGCTCGGTCGGGCTCGACCGGCCGAAGCTCTCCCCGCCGCCCTCATAAGCGTCGCCGCCGCTGTCCCCGCCGGCGCGGCCGTCGAGCATCGCCAGTTCGCCCCGGTACCGCTGGAGCACGATCTCGGTCGAATACTTTTCGGCGCCCTGAGCGTCGGTGTATTTGCGGGTCTGGAGCTGGCCTTCGATATAGACCTTCGATCCCTTGCGCAGATACTGCTCCGCGACCTTCGCGAGCTGTTCGTTGAAGATCACGACCTGATGCCACTCGGTGCGCTCACGGCGTTCGCCGGTCTGCTTGTCGCGCCAGTTCTCCGAGGTCGCGATCCTCAGATTGACGACCGGCTCGCCGGAATTCAGGCGACGCACCTCGGGGTCACGGCCGAGATTGCCGACCAGAATGACCTTGTTAACGCTGCCCGCCATGGCGATCTCCTGAAGCTAAGAGGACACTTTACGCCGAACGGAAGTGGCGGTCGCGCGCATGCGCCGCCTTGTCCACAAGCGCGCCATTTGGGAAAATGCTGGCCGCTGGCGCAGTCGTTCTTTTTATGTTCTCTATCATTCGGGTCCGGGCCTCGCAAGCGCTCCCTTGATCCGGCGCTGTGCGACACGACCTAAACCACGACTGGCGGCCCCTCCCCGCCACGGGACGACGCGACATGACGAAGACGACGACGCGCTCCGCCAAGCCGGCTGCGCGCGCCAAGAAGGCTGACGCAACGCCGGCCCCCGCACGCGGAAAGAGCCGCGCGGCCGCGCTCGAGGCTGCGTTCGACGCCTCCGCAGGCAGACGGGAGGCCCGTGACGCGCGGCTGATCTCGATCCGCGGCGCGCGCGAGCACAACCTCAAGAACGTCGACCTCGACATCCCGCGCGACCGTCTCGTGGTGTTCACCGGCCTTTCGGGCTCCGGCAAGTCGTCGCTCGCCTTCGACACGATCTACGCCGAAGGGCAGCGGCGCTATGTCGAGAGCCTCTCGGCCTATGCCCGCCAGTTCCTCGAGATGATGCAGAAGCCGGACGTCGACCAGATCGACGGCCTGTCGCCCGCCATCTCGATCGAGCAGAAGACGACCTCCAAAAATCCGCGCTCGACCGTCGGAACGGTGACGGAGATCCACGACTACATGCGCCTGCTGTGGGCGCGCGTCGGCATCCCGTATTCGCCCGCGACCGGGCTTCCCATCGAGAGCCAGACCGTCAGCCAGATGGTCGACCGGCTGCGCGAGCTGCCGGAGGGCTCCCGTCTTTATCTTCTCGCGCCCGTCGTGCGCGGCCGCAAGGGCGAGTACCGCAAGGAGATCGCCGAGTTCCAGAAGAAGGGGTTCCAGCGCCTCAAGATCGACGGGACCTTCTACGAGATCGCCGACGCGCCGGCG
>Ga0182735_1002260_pt1 | contig 11854 bp, 13 predicted proteins | sample eDN5th30CKraftMG_FD_128524 | JGI IMG/M metagenome (GOLD analysis project Ga0182735, IMG submission 128524) | Enriched Miracle-Growth compost microbial communities from Emeryville, California, USA - eDNA 5th pass 30_C Kraft MG (version 2) (version 2) ... | reverse complement strand
CCCCGACCTTCCGCCGAACCCCTGCGCCAACGTGGACTACCACGGGATCAAGCGTCGCAAGGTGGACGCCAACGCCGATAAGCTCAGGGCGTGGGGCGAAGCGGTGCTCAAGCTGCATCCCGTCAGGCGCGACCTGCACCTGTTCATGATGCTGACGGGGATGCGGCGCACGTCTGCCTGCGAGGCCCAGACCACGGAGTTGCACCTGAACGATAGGCGGCTGCATGTGCCGAAGCCCAAGGGTGGCGCGAGCCGCGCGTTCGACCTGCCGCTGTCGGGGCCGCTTGCCGACCTACTCGGCCATCGGCTGGCCGAAAGCCCCAAGGTGCAGCGCAAGAGCAAGTGGCTGTTCCCTGCGGACAGCGATAGCGGCCATGTTGCCGAGGTGGCGCAGTACGAGTTGGATGGACTCACCGGCCACGCCCTGCGGCACTGCTACTCCACGCTGGCCGTCGAGGCGGGCGTGCCGCTGCTGGAGCTGAAGTACCTGCTCAACCACGCGGCGAGCAACGTCACGATGGGCTACATCCATGTGGGCCATGAGCACCTGCGCAAGCATCAGGAGGCTGCGTCGAGGCACATCCTCGAACGGCTGGGGCTGGTGTGGGTCGAGGAACAGTGGCCGCCCACGCTCAAGGGACAAGCCGAGGAGCAGGCGAAAGAGCTTGAGGAAATGGCTGCCTGATCGTCCATCGGGGCGCACATAGCCTCAAGGGCATGAAATGAAAGGGCCACCGCAACGGTGGCCCCTATCCAAGCACGGCGGGATAACGGCGTCAGCCCTCGGCTGCCGCGTTTCGTTTCCTTGGCGGGACCTCGATGCCCTTCTTTCGCATGTCGTGGGCATACCAGCGGACGGACTTGTCGGTTGCCTGTGCGCCCGCGATCTGTCGATTCACCTCGGAGGCTATGTCGGCATGGGCCGTGCCTGCCGGGTCCATGAGGAGTTGTCTTGCGAGCGCGCCCACGCCGATGCCTCGAACTGCCTTTTCGGCCACGGGCTCGGGCATCAGGTCGATGGTTTTGACGACTTCAGGGCTCTCGACGGCATCGGCCTGCTGCTGTGCGCTCAGCACGGCTGCCTCGGGCTGCTGCGGTCGCCCGAACGAGGCGAGGTCTACGTCCTTGGCCTCGGCAATCTGCTCAATGCGAGCGACCAGCTTGCCTCGGGTGCTGAAGGTCTTGGGATTCGCAGGCTTGTCGGCGAGTTGGTTGTGAAGGGCCAGCAGGTCCTTCATGCTCATTTGATCCAGCTTCATGGTGGGCTCCTACGCTGTGGGGTACGTAGGGCTATTAGGTCGTATTTCGCCGGATTTGAGAGCCCCCGGGGAGGGGTCATCAAGTCATCAAGAGTCTTGATGGCTTGATGCTTGACAGCTCCATCAAGTGCCCCTATGATGGCACCATCAAACGACTGGTGGATGACGCCATGACTAAAGACCACTCCTTGCAGGCCTTGAACGAGTTCTTCGATTACCTGGCTAACAAGCACCTCCTGAACAAGAACACTGTTCAGAGCCGAAAGGGGGCGGCAAACAAGATCCTGAGTGTCCTTGATGAGCAAGAGGCCTCAGATCTCACGAAGCTGGACTTGGACTTGGTGTTCCAGCGGTTCGCGAACAAGGCCGGGAAAGACTACAAGCCGGACAGCTTGATGGTTTACCGTAGCAGACTGGGTTCAGCTCTCAACGACTTCTTCCAGTACGTCGAGAACCCAGTTCAATTTCGGCCTTCACTCAAAGCTAATGGATCGGCGACGGCGAAGAAGCCAGCAAAAACTGTACGCAAGGCAGACGAGCAACGTGCAGAAGGCAAGCCAATCGCGGGAACTCCAGCCCTGCCTATGGCGATGCACGCAAGTAGCCCAGGCAGTGTGAACGTGCCGGTACCACTTAGAGAGGGAGTGACAGTACAGATCACCGGTCTACCGGCTGATCTAACAGAGGCCGAGGCTTCACGCCTTGCCGCGATTATCAAGGCATACGCCATGACTTAGAGAATTGCGGAGGGGGCTCTGACACCCCCTCCGCAGTAGGGGAATGGGAAGCCCACTCGACCTACGGTTGGCACCTAAAAGTCTAGTGGATTCTCCTTTGTCAAGCAAATGGGCGCGTCTAGCTTCCCGGCGCGTCCGGAGTCATATATGACAACTGAGAAACAAGCTCCGCCCGGGTTTCGGTGGGTGTACTGCCGATTTCGACGCGTCAAGAACAGCGACAAGGTTCTTGATGCCTGGGCATATGGCCATCAATCTTGGCGATTTTTGGTAAGGTCCAAGTAACGTGGCTCAAGCAGGGCTGCCGCAAGGCAGCTCTGCTTCTTTGCGGCTAGGCTTGCCAACAGTTTGTCGGACGCCCTTTAATGTCAACTCCTTGAAATGAAAAGGGCATCCCATCAAGGGCCCTCCACTGAACACAATCGGAACAACCTATTAATGCATATGGGCCAGCGGTCGACTCTCGGCTAGGGCCCAGGTCTCGCGGTCCAGGTACGCATCCCACGCGCGGCTGTACGGGAGGCCCGCCATCGCGGCTGCCTCGTCGAACTCGTCGGAGAAGGGTTCCACCCCCACGCTGGTAGCTGTCTCGACCAGGGCATCGAGCAGATTGCCTTCGGTGGCGAGGACGCTGAACATCGCGCGCAGCGCCAGCGCCACCGGGTGGTCCGCCGGATAGACGGGGAGCTTATGCGGCGTCATCGCCGTCACCGATCAGGGCGTGGTCAATCTCCTGCTCGCGCATGGCGAGGGAAATGGCGTTCAAAGGGTTCGAGCGACCGGACTGCCAGGTGCGGACGGCGACCAGGATGCCCTGAAGGCGCGCATCGCCCAGCTTGATGTATTCGCGGACTTTCTCGTAGTCGTCCAATTTCATCGCGACGGCGAGCTCGGTCGGGCCGACAGGGCGGTCCTTACTGGGCATCCGGTCGATGAGCGAGAGGACGGCCGAGGCCAGGGCGACATTCTTGGAGCTGACTGCGACCTGGGCCATGTGCCCGAGTTCGGCGGGACCCGCGTGCTGGAGCTGCTGGAGGTACTCGGTGCGCTTGGGATCGCCGAGGGCGGCGCGTGCCAGGACCTTGGTGGGGCTGTCGTAGAACGGGCGCTGCGCGACGAGCTGGGCGTGGGGTGCGCCCGCCTGCTTGAGCAGGCCGTCGAGTTCGGCGCGGCTGTTGTCCTTGATCTGTCCGATGGCTGCCAGGGTCTCGGTCTGCTCGAAGCGTGCTACGTCAACACCAGAGAAGCCCGAGGCGTTCTTCCAGCGGGAGGCGATCTCAGCCTTCTTGGTGGCCACGTCCTTGTTCAGGCGCTCGATGGCCTTGATGACGCGGGTGTGAATGGCGTCAAGGCTCGACGCCAGTTCGCCGATCTGCTGGGTGTTCAGCAGGGGCGTGTCGGTGAGGGTGATCTTCATGCTGCGGCTCCTGGGAGATCGGGGTTCCTCCGGCCGCATGTGCGAACCCGACGCCTGTCGGGAGGGCCGCACGCCAATGCGCGGCCGGATGCTTGCCAATGTGTCGCGCAGACCTGCCGCATGACGCCATTGTTGTCAAGCTGTGTTGCCCTTGGTGCCAGCCACATCGCTATCCCTTGTCGATCAACGACTTGGGGCGCGTAGACCTACGGATGGAATGTTGGAAAGCCCCCCTGGTTTATTAAAACCATACCAACTATATTGCAAACCCACCCCCCTTTATGAGATCATGCAAGCCACTATTCCACTTTGGAGCTTTTCATGTCTACACGGCTGTTGGAAATCGAATGGCGCGATTTTTCTTCGAGGCTTATCGAGTCCGAGCGACTGCCGTTCGGGACCGAATTGCGGCTGTACAAGGGGGACGCGAAAAAGCGAGGCGACTTCAGGATAAAAATGAAGCGAGTATTCCGATGGGGGCGGCCTCGGATGGGCAGCGACGCGCGGGTAAGTGATTTGATCCGGACCATCCCCACCATGTTGTCGACAGAGTTGGAGGCGAGAAAATTGGAGATCCGCGTATACGGTCCGGACAAGAAAAAGATCCCAGGCAATACGCTTCTCAAAAATGTCAGGAAGCTGGCTCCCCGCCCCACCGCGCAGGATCTTGCGGAGAAGGAGATGCTGGAGGGGCTGATTGCTGACGTCCAAGTAGACGCCGAAGCCGCGATCAAGAAATCGGAGAGATTGATCGATGACCCCGGCAGTGTGGTCTGCCCCGCCTACGTGCAGGCTCTAGTTGAGCGGTTCGGTTCTGATTTGGTCCGCGAATGCATAGACGCCAGTAACTAGATCGAACTCCTAGACTCCCAGTCGCGCAGCTCCTGGAACTCCCTGGACATGGCTGCCCAGGTCTCCTGGTCGAGCCTGGGCACCGGACCGATGCACGTCATCTCGGAACAGGCGGCGAGCGCGTCACGGCCGCCCAGGGCCTTCACTGCGTGCGGCGCCGTCTCGTCGAACCTGTCGAGCGCGCCCTCGATCAGCTCGGCGTGCTCCAGGGCCTCGGCCACGCTCAGCTGCTTAGCTTCCGCCATCTTCGCGCTCCTTGTTCGCCTCGTACTTCGTCAGTAGCGCCGTCAGCGCCTTGCGGTCCTCGCTCGGCATCTTCAGAAGGGCCGCGGCGTCGAGGCCGCTGCTCTCCTCGACCTTGACCCGCAGGCGATCCGCCATCTGGTCGCCGTAGCGGAACTTGAGCAGCACCTCTAGCAAGCGGTCGCTGTGCTTGCGGACCGTCAGGGGCCGCTGCTCGCCTGTCGCCGGGTCGGTGACGGTGGAGACCTTGCCGCCGTGGATGACAGGCTCGTCTACGCCCAGGGCTGCACGGCGGTACGCCTCGTCCAGTAGGGCGTCGAGCGCGATCTCGATGGCCTTCTCCCACCGGGCGCGGAACTCGGTGTCCTTCTGCTTGTAGTCGAACGCCAGGCGGCGGCTGATGCCGACGGCGGCAGCTGCATCCTTGGGCGAGCAGGTGTCCTCGAGGACCTGGATGAATCGGTCCTGGGCCGCCCGCGTGAATTTCTTGGCTACCACGTCGGCTCTCCTGAAAAATGGTGTTCTGCGTGATCGTGCCGTGTCATGCACGCGCGGGACGCCATCGTTATTCCATGCAGATCAGCGGCTTGGGATCGAGTGGCGCGCTGCCTGCCGATTGGCGGGCAGGACAGCTCCAGGTTTTCGGCTCGCGCGCGAGGATGAGGATGTGCGAGGTCAGGCACCGAATCGCCCGTCATGCTCGGCCAGGGTCTTGCTTGTTCGCGGGGCAAGACAGCAAGTAAGGCAAGTCGAGCACTTTTCTAAGTTACGGCACGACGTGCATCGAGCACGCCGACCGCACAGTGAATCTCGCTTTACTCCTCTGCCTGACTATTTCTCAGAAGTAGCTGTCTTAATGTCTTAGCGCATCCTAAACGCTTGCCGGACAAGGCTTTCGGCCAAGACGGCGGCCGACGACTTAATACGCCTTGTCAGCGCCCCGCTTGGTCTTGAGAGTCCCCACGACGAAGAAAAAGATCGAGGGGCAGCGTGGCCCCCTCGAATAGTTGCTGACTTACCGTGTCGCCTCTGCCTTACCTGGAGCTAGCGGCGGCTGCGAATTTCCTCCATGTCGATCAGGTCCTGCTCCGTCAGGCCCATATGCGCGGCGTGGGCTAGAATGCGCCTGGTCGCGCCGACCTTGCCCCAGTGGCCATGGTTGCGGATGGACCAGAGCTGGGCGTTCGGCAGCGATGCGGCGCGGCCCCGGCTGTTGGTGTTGCGGGAGTGCTGCTCGGCCTCGGCCACCTCGATCAGGAACTTCCTGACGATCGTGCGCAGGCGCTTCGTCTCCCGACGTATCGACTCGGGGATGGCATCCTCCACGTTCTCGATGGTGACGAGGTCGAAGTCGAAGGGCGCGACGCCATCGCGTAGCAGCTCGTGCAGGTGGTTCTCGACTTCCCCCATCGTCAGCGTGAGCATCTCGCCCTTGGCCGAGGTGGTCGGGGCGCGGCCCTTCGCGTTGAAGCCCGAGAGGTCTCGTTGCATGAGCCAGTGCGCCACGTGGGCCGGGCCGTCGCCGTGGATGCGCTCGAAGAGTCCTTCGTAGTAGTCGCCGTCGCGCGGCCTGGCCGGTGAGAAAACGACGAACCAGCGGCGGTCGCCAGACGAGAGCTTGATCGCGTCCCGGTGGTTGGTGAAGCAGATCAGGTTCAGGTGGTTGTCGATCGTGTAGGTGACCTGGAACTTCTCCTCGATGCGCAGCTTCGGGTCCGTGATGACCGGCTTGAGCCGGTTGGCCACCTCCATGCGGCCCAGTGTCATGAGCTCGGAGACGATCGCAAGCTGGGCGCGCTCCTGCCACCCGGTCCACTTCTCGAGCAGCTCGTCGTTCTTGGGTTCGGCCACGTTCGCATCCCCGATGATGCGCCGCATGATCTCGCCGATGGCGCTCTTGCCCGTGCCCTCGACGCCCTGCAGCAGCAGCGCGAAGTGGACCTTCTCGTCGGGGTGCTGCACGAGGTGGGCGAGGTAGTCCAGGATCAGCCCGCGCTCCCTCTCGTCCGGCACGATGTAGGCCATGTGATCGAGGAACCACGACACGTCGCCCGGCACGGGGTTGATGCCACTGGGGCGCCACAGGTTGTACCTGCCGCCGTCCTCGCCGTCGGGCGTCTCGGCGGCCTGAGGCAGGTAGGTCAGCGACTCGAACTTGGGCACGAAGCCGCTGCTCTTCCAGACCTTGGACAGGATGTCGCCGCCCTCCCACAGGTGTGCGAACATCGACTTCCACTGCTCGGGCTTGTAGCGCTTGAGGTCGTGGCGGCGGATGAAGACGGAGGCGTCGCCCACCCACACCCAGGCCGACTTCAGCGCGTCCAGGTCGGCGGTGTTCGCGGGTTGGCGCTTCCTGCCGCGCTTGCGCCCCGCTGCGGGCTCGCCGCTGTCTGCGGTCTCGAAGTCGTCGCCCGCGGCGGCGCGGTCGATCGGCGCCTTGCCCCGCTCGATGATGAGGCCGAACAGGTGCGCCACCGTGACCGGCCTGCCACCGCGCGACGCAGTGGCGTGCAGCGAGTCCCACCGCTTGCCGATGACCTCGGCGTGGTCCTCGTAGCCCGCGCCCTCGGTGGACCAGTCGATGAACTCCTGCCGCCCCTCGCCCGCTGTGGCGTGGTGGCAGGCCATCATCAGGGTCAGCCAGTCGTCGTGGACGTCGAAGTCGTCGGGGTCCAGCATCTCCAGGTTGGCCGCGAGCACCTCGGGCGTGATCTCGCCCCAGCGGTCGTGCCCGTATTCCTCCGGCCTGTCCAGGCGGCGGACGCGCAGCAGGTCGAGCAAGGCATCCGGTACCTGGGGCGTCTCGTTCGGCCCGAGCAGCCAGAAGTCCGACACGTAGCGCCTGCCCGTGTCGGGGTGCACGGCGCCGGGCGCGACCACCTGGCCGCCTACGGTCTTGAAGTCGATACCGCGGTAGGCCGAGAGCCCACCGACGGTGGGAACATCGGCAGGCTTGCGCAGGTAGTAGTGGTGGCCACCGCCTCCCGTGGTGACGTGGGGGAATGCGTCCAGGTCCAGGCCCAGGTCGGCGGCAAGCCTCGCGATGGACTCGCCGCCGCCGTTGCGCGGGTCCACGTCGATGACGAGGTCGGTCGGCCGCAGGCGCACGCCCAGGTTGCCGTCGCGGCGGCGCGCCTCGGCGATGACCTGCGTGGTGTCATAGGTGCGGCGCGGCCAGTCCTTGTCGCGCGGGGCCTTGCTGCCGCTGCGCAGGGGGATTAGCTCGTAGCCTGCGCGGGCCAGGAACTCGGCGTCCTCGAACGACGGCGTATCGCGGAGGGTGACGGCGGCATGATTGATGCGTTCATGCTTGCTCAGCCCTTTCCCCTGGGGCGACACCTCGCGCCCACGGTCTTGTCCGCCGTGGGCGTTTTCTTTTGCGTCCACGGCTCAGCCCTCCGTCTTGGCGGCGCGGGCCGCGAGCATGGCGGCGCCAGCTTTGCGGACGCCCTCGCCCATCGGCTGGCCCTTGGCGTACTCGCGCAGGTCACCCATGCGGTAGCGGATCAGCTTGGGGCCGATGCGGGTGAACTTGGGGCCACCGCCGTTGGCACGGTACCAGGACAAGGTGTTGTACTTCAGGCGCAGGAAGCTCGCCGCCTCCTGGGCGGTCGCCAGCGCGTCGTCCGGGAGGGCGTGCAGCTCGGCCAGCTCCTCGGGCGTCAGCTTCTTGGGTTCGTAAGGGGTGGTCACGTATGTGCTCCAGCAGTCGATGCGGCGATGCCGCGTGATGACTGCCCTGCTGTGCGTCGCAGGCTAGAACCCGTATCCCCTCAGTCGGTGCGGGATGGGCCTCGGCTGTTCTTGCCGCCGAGAGCACTTCTGACCGCCATAGCAATTGCCGACGGCCCACGGGCCGGTTGTTGGCCCGATTGATTCACATAATACCGGCTTGGAGCACGCGGCGATACCAACATCGATGCTCGATTTGGTGAGCCGTGGAGACGCCGTTTTGTCTCGGGCGTTAGTATCAGGGCCAGACCGTCCGAACGCAGCATAGCCTGCCTGGTGCGGCTGTGCGACTGTTCAAGGTCGGCTCAATGCTGCATGGCAGTCGTCACTCCACCGAAATGAGTTGGCGTTTATAGATGTCCTTCTTTTCAACCGAGTCCCAGTACCTCGCAGTTTCTACTTTGATTCTAGCCGTGGACGTGATGGTCAATCGTTGAACTTGGTCAGTCAGCCTGAGTGGGAATCGAATGGAAACCTTGCCATCATCGGTACGCAAGTCCAGTCGCCCTGTGTCGGTAATCCCAGCAACTCTTCCTTCAACAAACTCCTCATAGCGTTCAGGTTCGCGGATTGTGTCCAGCAGCGCACGAATGCGGGTTATCTCGTCAGGACGCCCTTCCCAAAACTGTCTTCCTCTTGGCGATTGCCATGTGAACTGAGCTGCCAGCCCGGCGCCGTCGAGAGCCTTCATGAACTCGCTGAGTTGGTGTGCAGATCTTCCGCCTACAGCATCCACCGCGTCGTAGAACTCATCCTGCTGGGAGTTGAGAAGTCGAAAGACTTGCGTGAGCGTCGCTTGTAGAAGGCTTTCACCTGTCAGGTCCGGTTGAGCGTTCCCCGTAACAAAGATGCGCGTCGATCCATGACCGAGACCGGCTAGCTTTAGATTCAAGGCACTAAGAACGTCGGCGCCCACGCCGCGTGCCGCATCATGCCCATAACGCAGTCGGTGTGCTGCGAGTTTCCATGCTTTCGACAGCGGTTCCATTGCCATGATGAACCAGTCAAGCGAGATGCTGCCATTCGCTCGGGGACCGATGAGGCGGAGGTCAACAAGTTCCCCTGCTTCCTCAGCCTCTTCAAGCAGGAGTTGATGCTGTGCTCTCTGGGCCGCTTGCTCTTGGTTCTTGGCTGCAAGCTGTAGGAAAAAGTCGTCTGGGGCGGTGCTGGCACGCACTGCCGTTTCTTTCGCGAATTTGGAGAGCGAATCAGCGTGCTCGCGCAGGAACTTGCTGCTCATATGTTCACCTCCGCAAAACCTTTCGCCGTAACCCTGTCATGTCCGAAACCGAGGACGCCTCGCCAATATGCCTCGGTGTTGAAATTCACATCCTGCGCAGGTATGACGTAGAGGTCTAGGCTAAACAAGTTCTCCGCGGCAGACTTATCCAACAGATGCGTAACTTGCTGCTGTATCGCCGGGGTGATCCCCGCTACACCGTTGACCCATCTAGGCCCCCAAAGGACACAGTCGATGTCGCCTGGGTTGGGCTTCTCTGTCAGGAAGGAGCCATCTAGCCAGAGAGTACCACCCACGCCCGCCGCTCGCAGAGCCCCCAGCCAGGCGCTCAGTTTCTGATAAAGGTCATCTCGTCGTTGATCCTGAGGAAATGGAGCAACTGCGAGGGCATGGAGCCCCTCGACCGAGATGTTGTGCATACCCGGTTGGAGCAGCGGCGGGAAATCAGGCTTGGCCATTTTTCTTATGCGGTTCGCCGATTGTGATTGGTATAGGCGGGCGACGTGCCAGTGCCTGCCCATCTTTAGCGCATAAGATACCACTAGTTACACTGGGCCTGTTGGTAATAAAGTCGGGGAATCAGCCTTGGTCCACCGTGGCCAAGAAGCGCCTGAGCGCGTGGAAAGCCTTGCTGTCGGTCTGTCCATCGATGACGGCATCCTCGAAGTTGCCCGCCGTGGTCGTCACCCGCAGCCACGTCCGTTGCGAGGATGCAATCTTGCGGATCAGGTCGATCGGGACGATGAAGCCCTTGCGCGATTCCTTGGTGGCCGCGCCGAAGTCGCTGAAGTTGGTGAAGGGCTGGGCGTTGGACAGGTCGTAGACCTTCCCGTCGATGTTGAGCTGTGCGCCGACGATGGCCCTGACCTCGTTGAACAGGCTGACGACCAAGACGGCATCAACCGGGTGCTTCGAGCTCCATTGCGCGCCCAGGCCCGTGCAGATCATCGAATTGCAGGCGTTACCGTGCGGGTTGATGGTGACGATGCGGGCGCCGTCGAAGCCGCTCTGACTGACCCTGGGGCCGGTGCCTGAGGTGGCCGAGCAGCCGGCGAGTGCGGCCAGGGTGAGGATCGATGCGAGTGCGAGCTTGCGGGGCGTTCTTGTCATGGGTGTTCCTGATATTTGTCCGCGATGATGAATAGCCGATCTTGGACTATTCCAACACGGACTTTAGCGTGCATTGATTCTCCAGTCACTGCACGATGGCCCAATCGACCCACAACCCCGACTACCAGCTCCTGCTGTCCGTCCTCAAGGCGGCCCGCAAGCGCATGGGCGTGTCGCAGGTTCAGTTGGCCGAGCGCCTCGGGAACACGCAGACCTTCGTGTCCAAGTGCGAGCGTGGGGAGCGGCGAATAGATGCGGTGGAGATGGTCGAGTTCGCGGAGGCCCTGGGCGTGCCGCCGCAGGAGTTGCTCGGCGACTACCTAGAGCAGCGCGATCGCAGGCTGTTCAAGGACAGGAAGACGAAGGGCCGAAGCTGACGCGGGGTACCGTACCGTGTTTGTTCTGTGTTCGACAGCGCAAGAAACGAAAAACGCCCTAGGCTGATGTGACCTAAGGCGTTGATTTATTTAGGAATTCTGGTGGCCTGGGGCGGAATCGAACCACCGACACGCGGATTTTCAATCCGCTGCTCTACCAACTGAGCTACCAGGCCAACGAAGTCCGCAACTATACACAATTTTCTTGATCCGTGCAGGAGCGCCCGGTAAATACCCGGTTCCCACCCCTACCCCCGGGATTACCCGCAGAGGTATAATTTTCACCAACCCAATGTTACAAATGCGCCGTCGTCTGCGCGGCGGCGCATCTTGCATGTCTCCATGTCCGTCGCCGTTCTTGCTTTCGGTCTGAATCACACTTCCGCGCCCGTCTCGGTGCGCGAACGTGTTTCCATGCCGGTCGACCTGGTTCGGCCCGCGCTGGAAGGCCTTCGCTCGGCGTTTGGCGGGGCGGTGCGCGAAGCGGCCATCCTGTCCACCTGTAATCGCACCGAAGTCTATTGCGCCGCCGAAGCGCAGGTGGCCGAACACCTGCCGGCGTGGCTGGCCGATCACAACCGCATCGAAGCCGGCGCGCTCAGCCCGCACCTGTATCGCCACCAGCAAGACGACGCCGTGCGCCATGCTTTCCGCGTGGCCAGCGGGCTCGATTCCATGGTGCTGGGCGAACCGCAGATCCTGGGCCAGATGAAAGACGCGGTGCGCGCGGCCGGCGAAGCCGGCTCGCTGGGCACGCTGCTGCACCAATTGTTCCAGCGCACGTTCTCGGTGGCCAAGGAAGTCCGGTCGCAAACCGCCATCGGCGCGCATTCGGTGTCCATGGCCGCGGCCGCGGTGCGGCTGGCCGAACGCGTGTTCGGCAACCT
>Ga0182735_1002259_pt1 | contig 11858 bp, 11 predicted proteins | sample eDN5th30CKraftMG_FD_128524 | JGI IMG/M metagenome (GOLD analysis project Ga0182735, IMG submission 128524) | Enriched Miracle-Growth compost microbial communities from Emeryville, California, USA - eDNA 5th pass 30_C Kraft MG (version 2) (version 2) ... | reverse complement strand
CGGTGCGCGACAACGGCCCCGGCATTCCGCCGGAGGAAATCCCGATCGTGCTGTCGGCGTTCGGCCAGGGTTCGATCGCCATCAAGAGCGCGGAACAGGGAACGGGGCTAGGCCTGCCGATCGTGCAGGGCCTAGTCGCCATGCACGGCGGCGAGTTCCAACTGGTGTCCAAGCTGCGCGAGGGCACCGAGGCGATCGCCATTTTCCCGTTGAGCCGGGTGATGGAGGAGCTGCCGGCGCTGCCGATGAAGTCCGTCGCCGACGGGCGGCGGCGCTAGGCCGTCGTCAGTGTTCGCGCACGGCGGCCGCCATGCCGGAACTGCACAGCGCGGCCGCCTTGACGATGCCGGCCGCCAGCCCTGCCCCCACCCCTTCGTCATGGTCGATACCGAGATCGAGCAGCGGATTAAGGCCGATGCGGGCCGCCGCCTGCCTGTAGGCGGCCAGCGCCGGAACGCCGGCCAAAAGGCAATGGTCGAGCGCTGCCGGGTTGGCTGCGTGGAGAACGGCGGCGGCGGCGAAAGCGACGCGCCCGCCGATCAGCACCGGCACCTTTTGCGTGCGCGCGGCAAGGATCGCACCGGCAATCGCGGCGAATTCGCGGCCGCCTACGCGCCGCAACGCTTCCAGCGGCTCCTTGAGGTGGTTGCCGTGGAAGGCGAGCGCGGCGTCCACGGCCTCGGCCCGGCGGGCTGTCGTGGCGTCGTCCTCGCTCGCCCCTACCCAGTCGGCACTGCGACCGCCGAACAGGGCAGCCAGCAGTGCTGCCGCGACGGTGGCGTTGCCGGCACCGAGCGCACCAAGGCACAGCAGGTCGGTGCCGTCGGCCACCGCCTCCATGCCGAAGGCCATGGTGGCGGCGCAGTCGCGCTCGCTGAGCGCAGCCTCCCTGGTGATGTCGCCCGTTGGAATGTCGAGGGCGAGGTCGAAGACCTTCAGCCCGAGGTCATGGGCGATGCATATCTGGTTGATCGCCGCACCACCCGCAGCGCACAGTTCGACCGCCCTGGCGGTCGAGCTCATTTCGCCCGGCACGATCCCGTTACGCATGACGCCGTGGTTGCCGGCGAACAGCGCCACCAATGGCCGCCGCACGAAGGGCGGCGCCCGGCCACTCCACGCCGCCAGCCAGGCCGCGACTTCCTCGATGCGGCCAAGCGAACCGTGCGGTTTCTCGGCCTTGTCGAACAGCGTGCGCACCCTTGCCGCCGCTTGCGCGTCCGCCTGCGGCAGGTTGGCGAGAAGATCGCGAATGTCGTCGAAAGGCAGTGCGCTGTTCATGTGTCCCGAGCCCCTTGCAGAGATGGCATGCGGATAGACCTGTTGGCGTCCGGGCACAACCTTTGCGTCGTGGCGCGAAAGTGGCCGGGCACGGCGGGTTTGGAAGGGCTTGCATTGGCTGCGATGTTGCACCATGTGGGAGCAATCGAAGGATTTTTCCGATGTCGGCCATCGCTTCCCCCTGCATTCTCGTCTGCTCCATCGACCAGGTGACTGGCTATTGCTTCGGCTGTGGCCGCACGAAGGCCGAGATCGGCGCTTGGATCGAGATGACGCCCGAGACGCGGCAGTCGGTAATGGCCGAACTGCCGGCACGCCTTGAGACGGTGGAGCGCAAGCCGCGCCGCGAAACCCGCCGCAGCCGCATGGCGCGCGAGCGCAACACACCTGCATGAACAGGCTTTTCTGGATCGTCATGGCGGCGATCGGCCTCGCGCTGGTCCTGCTGATGCTCAACAACTCTGCCGGGCAGACATTCGGCATCGCCAATGACGATTTTGCCCAACTCGTCTGGGTGGGCACGCTCGCAGCGGTGATCGGCGCTTTCGTGCTGCGGTCGGGCCGTCCCCTCGGCACGCTGGCCAAGCAGTTCGGCGGCTGGATCCTGATCGTGCTCGCGCTGGTCGCCGGCTATCAGTATCGCTATGAGCTGCAGGATTTCGCCAGCCGCGTCAGTGCCGGGCTCGTGCCCGGCAGCCCGCTGGCGCTCGGCCAGGATGACGGCCGCGCGACGGTAACGCTGCAAAAAGCCCTCAACGGTCATTTCGAGGCGCGCATCCTCATCAATAATGCGCCGGTCCGGGTGGTGGTCGACACCGGGGCCAGCAGCACGGTGCTGACCGCAGCCGACGCCCAGGCCGCCGGCTTCGACCCGGCCGGGCTGCGCTATACCGTGCCTGTGTCCACCGCCAATGGCGTGACGCAGGCGGCGGGCGCGCGCGCCTCGCAGATCGCGATAGGCAGCATAGTGCGAAACGACATGCAGATCCTGATCGCCGCACCCGGTGCGCTCGGCCAAAGCCTGCTCGGCATGAATTTCATCTCGACGCTGTCGGGATTCGACGTTCGCGGCGACCGCATGATCCTGCGCGACTGACCCGGAGCATGGTGCCGAAAAGTGTGAAGCGGTTTTCGGACGACATCATGCTCCAAGCGTCAGGCTGCCTCGCCCTGTTCGCTGTCGAGATCGACCGAAGCGAAGGCCGCCCGCAGCACTTCCGGCCCCGCGTTGGGCTTCGTCCCGTCGGTGGAGAGAATCTGCCGCCACCGGCGCGCACCGGGCAGGCCATGGAACAGGCCGACCATGTGGCGGGTGATATGGCCTAGCCGCCCGCCCTGTTCGATATGACGGGCCGCGTAGGCGGCCATGGTCTCGATGAGCGCGGCATAGTCGAAGGCTTCGTACGGGTCGTCATGGATGGCGGCATCGACGCCGGCCAGGATGCCCGGCGTGTGATAGGCCACGCGGCCGAGCATGGCGCCGTCCAGCCTTTGCAGATGGCCCTGCACCTCGGCCAATGTCTGGATCCCGCCGTTGATGCCGATGAAGCGGCCGGGATTTTCTGTCTTGAGGCCGTAGACGCGGCCATAGTCGAGCGGCGGAATTTCCCGGTTTTCCTTCGGTGACAACCCTTCCAGCCAGGCCTTGCGGGCATGCACCCACAGCGCATCGGCGCCCACCGCGAAAACGCCGCCGGCCAGTTCGTCGAGTGCGGCCTGCGGGTCCTGATCGTCGACGCCGATCCGGCATTTCACGGTGACCGGCACGGAAACGCTCGCCTTCATCGCCGTCACGCAATCGGCCACCAGCGCCGGCGTCTTCATCAGGCACGCGCCGAAGGTGCCCGACTGCACTCGGTCGGACGGGCAGCCGACATTGAGGTTGATCTCGCCATAGCCGTACGCTTCGCCGATACGCGCCGCCTCGGCGAGCTTCTGAGGGTCCGAGCCGCCAAGCTGCAGGGCGACGGGATGCTCGACCGCGTCGAAGCCCAGCAAGCGCTCGCGCGCGCCATGGATGACGGCCTCGGCGACGACCATCTCGGTGTAAAGCAAAGCCCGGCGGGTCAACTGCCGATGAAAGAACCGGCAATGCCTGTCCGTCCAATCCATCATCGGCGCGACAGCAACGATCGGCGCCTTGTAGGCGATCGCCGCTTGCTGAAGTTCGTTATCCCGTGCCATCCAGTCCATGCTCGCGGATTTGGCAGATGTTCCCGCCGCTGCACGCGGGAATGTCGAAGCGCCGCTATACAGGTCCCCTGTCAATAAAGCGAGCCTGGACGCTGCCCGCGAGGAACGGCTTGCGGGATCGTAGCGGCCATGGCAATCCGCGCCCGTTGCACTTCATCAACGTGGGTATCCCATGCCGACCGATTTTTCCGCCCCGATCAGCCTCATTTCGCCGGCCGACGAACCGGCGATCCTGTCGCTCAACAACGAGCATGCGGCCGAACTGTCGTGGCTGGAGTTCGAAAGCCTCGCCCGGCTTCTCGGCCAGGGCTTTTATGTCCGGCGCATCGGCGCGGCCGAAGCCTTCATCATCGCGCTCGACCAAGACGCGGACTACGGCAGCCCGAATTTCCGGTGGTTTCGCGACCGCTACCCGCGCTTCGTCTATGTCGACCGCGTCGTCGTCGCCAAGTCGGCACGTGGACGTGGCCATGCACGCCGGCTTTACGACGCGCTGTTTGCCGAGGCGCGCACAGCGGGCCACACGATCATCACCTGCGAGGTGAACGCCGAGCCGCCGAACCCGGCTTCGGACGCGTTCCACGCCAGCCTCGGCTTCGTCGAGGTCGGGGACGCCGTCATCCATGGCGGCGAGAAAACCGTCCGCTATTTCATCCGCGATCTCGGCGCGGAATAGGAAGTCTGCTCCATCGGCCCGCCTGCCCGGCCGGCCGATGGAACCGATTGGCGCCGCCTCAGGCGGCGTTGGCCTGCGTCACCGCCCGCTTCGCCATTACCGTGATCAGATGGGCGCGGTATTCGGCGCTGGCGTGCATGTCGCTCATCAGGCCCTTGGCCGGCACGCTCACGCCCGCGAGCGCCGAGGCGTCGAAGTTCTTCGAAAGAGCCGCTTCCAGTTCCTTCGAGCGGAACACGCCGTCGTCCCCGGCCCCGGTCACGGCAACGGTGACGCCCTTCCCCTTGGCCACGAACACGCCGACCATGGCGTAGCGCGAGGCCGGGTTGCGGAACTTTTCGTAGCCGGCCTTGGCGGGCGCCGTGAAGGTCACGGCAGTGACGATCTCGCCGTCCTTCAGCGCCGTCTCGAACAGGCCCTTGAAGAACTTTTCGGCCGCGATCTCGCGCTTGTTGGTGACGATGGTGGCGCCGAGCGCCAGCATCGCCGCCGGATAGTCCGCCGCCGGATCGTTGTTGGCGATCGAGCCGCCGATCGTCCCGCGGTGGCGAACGGCCGGGTCGCCGATCAGCGAGGCGAGATGCGCCAGCGCCGGGCACACCTTGGCCAGCTTGTCACTGGTCGAGACCTCGTAATGCGTCGTGGCGGCGCCGATGGTGACGTTCTTGCCCGAAACCTTGATGCCCTTCAACGCATCGATGCGGGAAATGTCGACCAGGTCCGATGGGGCCGAGAGACGCGTCTTCATGGCCGGCAGCAACGTCATGCCGCCGGAAAGCAGCTTGGCATCGCCGGTCTTCAGGAGTTTGCCGGCATCGGCGAGCGAGGCGGCGCGATGGTAATTGACCGAATACATGGTTTCGTCCTCCTCAGTGCTTTGCCGCGCGGATGGCTGCCCAGACCTTCTGCGGGGTCGCGGGCATGGTGATTTCCTCGGTGCCGATCGCGTCGGTGATGGCGTTGATGACGGCCGGCGGCGAACCGATGGCGCCCGCCTCGCCGCAGCCCTTGAGGCCGAGCGGATTGGACGGCGACGGCGTGCTCGACGTCGACAGCTTGTAGGACGGCACGTCGCCGGCGCGCGGCATGGTGTAGTCCATGTAGCTTGCCGTCAGCAGCTGGCCGCTGGCCGGGTCGTAGTTGGCGCCTTCGAGCAGCGCCTGCCCGATGCCCTGGGTCACGCCGCCATGCACCTGGCCCTCGACGATCATCGGGTTGATGATGTTGCCGAAATCGTCGGCCGCCACGAACTGGACGATGTCGGTATGCCCGGTATCGGGATCGATCTCGACCTCGCAGATGTAGCAGCCTGCCGGGAAGGTGAAGTTGGCCGGGTCGTAGAAGGCGGTCTCCTTCAGGCCCGGCTCCATGCCCTGCGGCAGGTTGTGGGCGGTGTAAGCCGCCAGCGCCATCTGGAACCACGGCACCGACTTGTCGGTACCGGCGACCTTCAGCGCGCCGTCTTCGATGACGACGTCGGCCTCGTCGGCTTCCATCAGGTGCGCGGCGATCTTCTTGGCCTTGGCCTCGACCTTGTCGAGCGCCTTGACGATGGCGCTCATGCCGACCGCGCCGGAGCGCGAGCCGTAGGTGCCCATGCCCATCTGCACCTTGTCGGTGTCGCCATGGACGATGGAGATCGAGTCGAGCGGAACGGCAAGGCGCTGTGCGACGAGCTGCGCGAACGTCGTCTCATGGCCCTGGCCGTGGCTGTGCGAGCCGGTCAGCACTTCGATGGTGCCGACCGCGTTGACGCGCACTTCCGCCGATTCCCACAGGCCGACGCCGGCGCCGAGGCTGCCGACCGCCGCCGAGGGCGCGATGCCGCAGGCCTCGATGTAGCAGGAGAAGCCGATGCCGCGCAGCTTGCCGGCCTTGCGGGCCTTCTCGCGGCGCTTCTCGAAGCCGGCGTAGTCGGCCGCTTTCAACGCCATGTCGAGCGAGGTGGCGAAATCGCCGGCATCGTAGTTCATGATGACCGGCGTCTGGTGCGGGAAGCTGGTGATGAAGTTCTTGCGGCGAAGCTCCGCCGGGGAAATGCCGAACTGGCGGGCGGCCACTTCCATCATCCGCTCGACGTTGTAGGCCGCCTCGGGCCGGCCCGCTCCGCGATAGGCGTCGACCGGCGCGGTGTTGGTGTAGATGGCCTTCACGTTGGCATGGATGGCCGGGATATCGTACTGGCCCGACAGCAGCGTGGCGTAGAGATAGGTCGGCGTCGCGGACGAAAACAGCGACATATAGGCGCCGAGATTGGCTTTGGTTTCAACCTTGAAGCCGAGGATCTTGTAGTCCTTGTCGAAGGCCATCGCCAAATGGCTGTGATGGTCGCGACCATGGGCGTCGCAGAGGAAGCTTTCGGTGCGGTCGGCCACCCACTTCACTGGCACGCCGGTGCGCTTGGACGCCCACAGGCAGACGATCTCCTCCGGATAGATGTAGATCTTCGAGCCGAACCCGCCGCCGACATCGGGGGCGATGACGCGCAGCTTGTTTTCGGGGGCGACGTTGTAGAAGGCGCTCATCACCAGGCGAGCGACATGCGGGTTCTGCGAGGTCGTCCAGCAGGTGTAGTGGTCTTCGGCCTTGTCGTAGTGGCCGAGCGCCGCGCGCGGCTCCATCGCGTTCGGGACGAGACGGTTGTTGACGATGTCCATCTCGACGACATGGGCGGCCTTCTTGAAGGCTGCCGCGGTTTCGTCGGCATTGCCGATATCCCAGTCGAAAATCAGGTTGTTTTCGGCTTCGGGGTGGATTTGCGGCGCGCCCTTGTCCATTGCCTTGGAGGCGTCGGTGACGGACTTGAGTTCCTTGTAGGTGACCTCGACCGCCTCGGCGGCGTCGCGCGCCTGCGCCTTGGTGTCGGCCACCACGACGGCGACCGCGTCGCCGACATAGCGCACCTTGTCGACGGCCAGCGCCGACCAGGCGCCCATCTTCATCGGGGAACCGTCCTTGGAATGGATCATCCAGCCGCAGATCAGGTTGCCGATGCCGTCCGCCTTCAATTCCTTGCCGGTCAGCACGCCGATGACGCCGGGCATGGCCTGCGCGGCCTTGACGTCGATCTTCTTGATCTGCGCATGCGCGTGCGGGCTACGCACGAACATCGCATGTTTCATGCCGGGCACGACCATGTCGTCGACATAGCGCCCCGCGCCGGTGATGAAACGCTTGTCTTCCTTGCGCGCAACCCGCGCGCCGATGCCTTCGATACCCATCAGAGATCTCCTCCAGAGCTTTCGGTGAATGGTGGATGAAACAGGTGTGAACGGTCGAAGGCCCCAGCGGGCCGAGCGCCAATCGAAGATCGGCCGCTACCGGCCATTCATCACCGGCCGCCCACCACTAAGCCGCTTTCTTCGCCTTGCCCTTGCCGGCCTTCGACATTTCCTTCGAGGCGGCGAGCACGGCCTTGACGATGTTGTGGTAGCCGGTGCAACGGCAGATATTGCCTTCCAGTTCGTCGCGAACCGTCGCTTCGTCCAGCCCTTCGGGATGGCGCGCGATCATGTCGACCGACGTCATGATCATGCCCGGCGTGCAGAAGCCGCATTGCAGGCCGTGGTACTCCTTGAACGCAGCCTGCACCGGGTGCAGGTCGGCGCCGTCGGCCAGCCCCTCGATGGTGGTCACCACCGAGCCGGAAGCCTGTACCGCCAGCATCGTGCACGACTTGACCGCCTTGCCGTCGACATGGACGACGCAGGCGCCGCACTGGGACGTGTCACAACCGACATGGGTGCCGGTAAGGCCGAGATTTTCCCTCAGAAAATGAACCAGAAGCGTGCGGTCCTCGACGGTGCCGCTCACCTGCCTCCCGTTCACCGTCAACGATACGTCCGACATGAAACCTCCCTGGGTAATCAACCTTGGTATCCATCCGCCGCGCTCGTCGGGGCGCGGCGTCTGCCGTTATTCATATCCTGTATAACGCTTGAAAAACAGCCCTCTGGATTCCCGAATTATACGAGAATGCAATCCGCCCGAAAGACCGTATATTGTACTTTCGGTCACGCGGACGGCGTCTCCAGCCCCCCATTGCCAAAGCCGCCCGGACAACCCACAATGCCCTCCGACATTCCAGGGAGGAACCTGCTGGCCTGTTCGCGGACACGTTACGCCTGCGGCCTTTCCGCGCTCACCACCGACGCCGCGGATGCTGACGGTTTTGCTCGTGCGATAGCGATGGAAGTGGCGGCCATCGAAGCGGGATTCGCCCTCATCTTCTTCTCGCAAAGCCTGGTCGACGCCGATTCACTTTCCTCGGCGCTGAAAGTTCATGTACCTGCGCTTCACTATGCCGGCTGCTCGACCGCCGGGGAGATCACGCCGGACGGGCTGACGGAAGGGCATATGGTGGCGGTGCTGTTCCCGACATCGCTGTTTTGCGTGACCAGCGCCATGATCGACGATCTTTCATCGACCGGCATGGACAAGATAACCAGCGATGTCAGCGAGTTACGCCGCCATATTCGCACCAAGGCGGAGCTCAGGCCCGCCGGCAGCACTTTCGCGCTCTGCTTCATCGACGGTCTTTCCAACACCGAGGAGGCTGTGACCTCGGCCATTCACTGGGGCCTGGACGACATCCCCCTGATCGGCGGCTCGGCAGGCGACGACCTCAAGTTCCAAACGACGCGCCTCATTTCCAACGGCCGTGTCGCGTCCGACAGCGCCATCGTCGTCCTCATCGCCACGGAGATTCCCTTCCGCGTCTTCAAGACCGACAATTTCCTGCCGACCGAGGAAAAGCTGGTGGTTACCGCCTCGGACCCGGAGCACCGCCTGGTCCGCGAGTTCAACGCGGCCAACGCCGCCGAGGAATACGCCGTCTCGGTCGGCATCGACAAGCAGTCGCTGACGCCGATGAGCTTTGCCTCTCACCCGGTGGTGGTGAAGGTCGGGGGCGAATATTACTGCCGTTCGATCCAGAAGCTGAACGAGGACGGCTCGCTGTCCTTCTTCTGCGCCATCGACGACGGCGTGGTGCTTTCCATCGCCGAGCCCAAGAGCATGATCGAAAGCACGCGCGCCGCCCTCACTTCGGTCGAGCGGCGCCTTGGCGGCATCGACATGATTCTGGGCTTCGACTGCGTTCTGCGGCGGCTCGATGCGCATAACCGGCAGGTGCTGCGCGGCATATCGGAACTCTATCGCGAACATCGGGTGATCGGCTTCGGCACCTATGGCGAGCAGTACCGGTCGATGCATCTCAACCAGACCTTTACCGGCATCGCCTTCGGCCGGCGCCAGGCGGCGGAATAGGAACTTCGATGCCCCTGAAGGACATAACGGATGTCGCTCGGCTGAAGAAGATCAACGCCGCGCTGGTCGACCGCGTCGAACGAGCGATGGACCAGCAGGGCAACGCCTTCTCGCTGTTCCAGACGGCGATCGCGCTCGAGAACCAGGTGCGCACGCGCACGGACGAACTTCATTCGACGCTGCGCCGGCTCGAACAGTCGAACGCCGACCTCAGCGCCGCCAAGGAAAACGCCGAACTCGCCAATCTGTCGAAGACGCGTTTCCTCGCCGCCGCCAGCCACGACGTTCTCCAGCCCCTGAACGCCGCCCACCTCTCGATCTCCGCCCTGGCCGAAATCCAGATGGGCGAGGAAGGCAGGAAACTGGTGCGCCAGGTCGAGCGCTCGCTGGAAACGATGGAGGACCTGCTGCGCACCCTGCTCGACATATCCAAGCTCGACGCCGGCGTGGTGCGGCCCGAAATCGGCGATGTCAGCCTGGAATCGCTGTTTGCCTCGCTGCGCTCGGATTTCCTGCCGCTGGCGGAACTGAATGGGCTGAAGCTCAAGTTCCGCCCGGCGCCGGCGACCGTGCGTTCGGACCGCACGCTGTTGCGCCGCATCCTGCAGAACATCATCTCCAACGCCCTGCGCTATACCCGCGCGGGCGGCGTCCTGGTCGGCATACGCCATCGCGGCGACACGGTGCGCATCGACGTGGCGGATACCGGCTGCGGCATTCCCGAAGACCAGCACGACGCGGTGTTCGAGGAATTCAACCGCGGCAGCATTTCGGCCAACACCTCGCTCGCGAGCGGCGGACTGGGATTGGGGCTGGCGATCGTGCGGCGCATCGCGGGTGCGCTCGGCCACCCCATCACGTTCTCGTCGCGGGTCGGGCGCGGCACGATCTTCCATATCGACGTGCCGGCTGGCAGCAGCCGTCACGGCGAGATCGAGATCGTCGGCGAGTTGGAGCGGCCGCGCGGCTACGGCCTGTTCGGGACCAAGGTGCTGCTGATCGAGAACGACGTCGATGTCCTGCGGGCTATGACCTCGCTGCTGGAACGCTGGCAGTGCGTGGTGAGGCAGGCGACCGACACCGACGAGGCGCTCGACCTGCTAGGCGATACTGCATGGGTGCCCGACATCGTCATCGCCGACCAGCATCTCAACGACGGCGATCTCGGCAGCCATACCATCGCCGAGGTGCGCGACTATCTCGGCCGCATCGTCCCTGCCCTGATCATCACCGGCGATCCTTCCGACGCGGTGGTCAAGGCCGCTCGTTCAGCCGGGATAGAACTGATGCGCAAGCCGCTGAAGCCAGCGCAACTGCGCGCACTGCTGGCGCACCTTCTTGCCTAAACTTGGTCGCGGAACAGGTCGGCGTTGTCGAGCTTGGAAACCTCGATCACTGCTTGCGTGCGGCTGTAGACGTTGAGCTTGCGCAGTATTTCCGAGACATGCGCCTTCACCGTGGTTTCGCCCACCTGCAATTCATAGGCGATCTGCTTGTTGAGAAGCCCCTGTTGCAGCATGCGAAGGACGCGCAGTTGCTGCGGCGTCAGCTTGGAAAGCCGCGAGACCAGGTCGGCGCGATCGACGCTGTCCGCCCCCTGCGCGCCCGCCTGATAGGTTTCCGGCACGAACACGGCCCCGTCCATGACCGAGCGTATGGCGTCGGCCAGTTCGCTCTTGCGCGCCGATTTGGGGATGAAGCCGGCGGCCCCGTAGGACAGCGCCTCGGAAATGATCTTGGCATCCTCGTAGCCGGAGACGATGACGACCGGCAGGCGCGGATAGCGGGTGCGCAATTGCAGCAGCCCCTCGAAGCCGCGCACGTCCGGCATCGACAGATCCAGCAGCGCCAGGTCGAAGGATTTTCCCGAAGCGAGAACATCCACCGCCTCGGCGATGGAGCGCGCCTCGACCGTATCGACATCGGGATAGGCCATCTGGACGGCGCTATGCAGCGCCTCCCGAAACAGCGGGTGGTCGTCGATGATGAGAAAACGAGCGGCTTCCAGCGGTGCGGTCATGGCATGATACGGCGATGTGCTTTATTTCTGGCTGAGACAAGGTAGCAGCGGCAAGATAGGCCGATAACTGCAAAATAGTACATTGCCGGCATCTGTCGCGGCCAGCGGCACATTTTTCACGGTACGGTGCCTTGCCTGGCCGCGCGATCCGGCCGAATGTCGCTGCGCGCGCCTTTTGGCGCGTGTAAAGTCCAGCAAGGAATGCCGATGAGAGCGGTTGTCTTCGAGGAATTTGGCCAGGCGCCGGCGATCCGGACGATGCCGGACCCGCGGCCGGCGCCGGAAGGCGTGGTGATCAAGCTCGAGGCGACCGGCCTTTGCCGCTCGGACTGGCACGGCTGGATGGGACACGATCCCGATATCCGCTTGCCGCATGTGCCGGGACACGAGTTGGCCGGCACGGTGGTGGCGGTGGGCCGG
>Ga0182735_1002258_pt1 | contig 11860 bp, 7 predicted proteins | sample eDN5th30CKraftMG_FD_128524 | JGI IMG/M metagenome (GOLD analysis project Ga0182735, IMG submission 128524) | Enriched Miracle-Growth compost microbial communities from Emeryville, California, USA - eDNA 5th pass 30_C Kraft MG (version 2) (version 2) ... | reverse complement strand
GATACCAGGATAACTCCGCCGGCAACGACGCATCGTCGAGTATGGCGGCGAACTGTAATCCGGCGAGCGTCCCCAGCGCGCTCTCGCCCATCAGCCCGGCGACCGGCCGACAACCGGCGGCCCGCGCAGCGCGAAGGATGGCCCGCGATTGCGTCAGGCCAAAGCGGCTCGGCTTGATGCTGAGCGCACGCGCGCCGCGTGCCAGGAACTGGTCCGCGTCGCGCAGCGACGTGCAGCCGAAATCCACCAGCACCGGCACCGGACACTCGGCCTGCAATGCGCTGAAATGCGCATCGGGATCGAGCCCGCAGGGGTCCTCGACAACCTGCGCCCCGGCATCCGCCATCGCCGCCACATACCGCGCCGCATCCTCGCGCGGATAGGCGCCGTTTGCATCCACATAGAGCCGGATTGCATCGCCGACCGCGGCGCGGATCGCCCGCATCCCCTCCTGGTCGGTCGCCAGGCCCTGCCCGCCCTTGACCTTCAATACGGCGAAGCCATGCCGGGCCACCATCGTCTCCGCTTCCGCCGCCATCAGCTTCGGCGCCTGCCGCGTCAGCGCGAAGCTCATCGGCACGCGCTGCCGGCCGCCCCAGCGCCGCCACAACGGCTCGCCGCGCGCCGCGGCGGCCAGGTCCCAGCAAGCATTGTCGATCAGCGCCTTGGCAGCGGCGTTATCCGGGATCTTGTCGAGCGCCACGCGCACCCTCTCGGGGTCGTCGAGGTCCTGCGTCGCCAGCAGCGGGAGGAAGATATCCCGCAGCGCAGCGATCAGACTGCGCGCCGTGACCCCGCACCAGGTCGGCTTGACGGTGATCTCGGCGACACCGATCGCGCCGTTGTCGCCGACCAGCCGCAGCAGCACGAACGGCGCCGCCGCCTCGACGATATCGCTCCACCGCACCGGCCGCTCATAGGGCAGTTCGTAGCAATGCAGCGAATGTTCGGAAAGACGCATCCGGCACCCTGCCCCGATCACTTCGCGTTGGTGCCCATGCCTTGCAGCAGCTTTCCCCATTTCGGGGACTCGACCGACACATAATCGGTGAGCTGCCTGGCATTCAGGAAATGCGCTTCCATGCCGAGTTCGACCATCTTCTTGCGGATGTCCGGCTGTTGCAGAATCTTGCCGATCTCCGCATCGAGCTTGTCGACGATCGGTTGCGGCGTCCCGCGCGGCGCAAACAGCGCGAACCAGGCCAGCGCCTCGAAACCGGGATAGCCGAGTTCGGCGACCGTCGGCACATTCGGCGCAACAGCGCTGCGCGCCACGCTGGTGATGGCCAGCGCCCTGAGCTTGCCGCTTTCCACCTGCGGCAAAACCGATGGCACGGTGAAGAAGACGAACGAGACATCGCCGGAAATGACGCCGGTGACCGCCTCCGGCCCGCTCTTGTACGGAACGTGCCGCATATCGACGCCGGCGGCTTGCTTCAGCATTTCCGCGGCGAGATGTCCCGACGTGCCGATACCGGCCGACGAATAAGTGAGCTGACCGGGCTTTTCGCGGGCGAGCTTGACCAGATCGTCGAGCGATTTCACCGGCAGCGCCGCATTGACCACCAGCAGATTGGGCGCGCTTGCGATCATGGCGACCGGCGGCACGTCGCGCATCGGGTCGTAGTTCAGGTTCTTGAAAAGGTGAGGACCGACCGAATGGGTCGGGCTGCCGCTCATCAGCAGCGTGTAGCCGTCGGGATCGGAATGTGCCACGGCGGAGGCGCCGACATTGCCGCCCGCGCCGGGGCGGTTTTCGACCACGACCGGCTGGCCGAGCACCGGCGACAGCCTGTCGGCGATGAGTCGCGCGACGATGTCGGCCGTGCCGCCGGCGCCGAACGCCACCACGACCCGCACCGGCCGCGACGGCCAGCCCTGTGCCTGAGCTTGTGCCGGCGCGGATGATGCAAGCGGCACCAGCATCAGGCTGAAAAGAATGAAAAGCGCGGTCCTTGCCCGTCGTGCCATGTTGCGCATTCAACTCACCTTGCGGTCCTGATGCGCCCAGAACGGCGCGCGTAACGCCTTCTTGTCGATCTTTCCGTTGAACAGCCGCGGCAACGTATCGACGAACTCGACGCTGCGCGGTTTCTTGTAGCTGGCGATCAGCGAGCGGCAGTGCTCGATCAGTTCGTCGGCGGAGCCTGCTCCGTTGCGCAGCACGACAAATGCCTTGACCGCTTCGCCCCACTGAGGATCGGGAACCCCGATCACGGCGGCCTCCGCCACCGTCGGATGCGCGCGCAGCGCCTCCTCCACCTCCCAGGAATAGATGTTCTCGCCGCCGGAGATGATCATGTCCTTCTTGCGATCGACGACGAACACGAAATGATCCTCGTCGAACTGGCCGAGATCGCCGGTGTAGAACCAGCCGTCGCGGAGTACCTTTGCGGTGTTGGTGCTGTTATTCCAGTAGCCATTCATGACGCCCGGACTGCGCACCAGAATCTCGCCAGTCTCGCCGACGGCGACATCGCTGCCGTCGTCGCGCACGATGCGGATGTCGCAGCCGAGAAACGGCTGCCCCGCCGAACTGAGCCGCCGCATCTCGCTGGCGCTGCCTTCGAGGATATGCTGCGCCGGAGTAAGCAAGGTCGCGGTGATGCACTCGGTCATCCCGTATACCTGCGTCAGCACAGGGCCGAACGTGGCGATCGCACGGCGCAGGACCGGCACCGGCATCGGCGCCGACGCATAATGGATGTTGCGCAGGGTGCCGATATCGACCCGCGCCAGCGACGGACTGTCGAGCAGGCGCTGCACCATGATGGGGGCGAGATGCGCGCTGGTCACGCGCTCCCGCGCGATCGAATGCAGCACCGCCTCGGCATCGAAGGCGGGATGCAGGACGATCGCCGCGCCGACGATGGTAAACGATAATTGCTCGATGCGGCCGCCGATATGGAACATCGGCATGACGATGAGCATCACGTCGCAACTGCGCGCACCGCCTTCGTGCGAGATCGCACGCGCCGCCTCGACGACGGCTCGATGGCTCAGCATCACGCCTTTCGGGCGACCGGTGGTGCCGCTCGTATAGATCAGATAGGCGACGTCGGTTTCCTTGATCGCAACCGGCGGCACCATCTCCGGCGCGGTGCGGATCATCTCCTCATAGTCCAGCGCGGCCGGATGATCGCCGCCGATAAAGACGAGATGCCGCAAGCTCGGCAGCGCCGCCGCTACCTCCTGCGCGACGGCGCGGAACTGTTCATGGAAGACGAGAACCGCCGGCTCGCAATCGCGCCCGATGTCGATCAGCTCGCGCGCCGACAGCCGGTGGTTCAGGTTGACGATGATGAGGTTGGCGCTCTCGCAGGCGCAGAAGACTTCGAGGTATTCCGGGCAGTTCGGCCCGAGCATCGCGACCCGCTCCTGCGCTTGCAGGCCGAGGCCGAGCAGCGCATTGGCGAGGCGAAAGCCGCGCGCGGCAAATTCGCGGTAGGTGATGCGCCGATCGCCGAAGATCAGCGCCTCCCGCTGCGGACTGAGCAACGCGTTGCGGATCGTGATGTCGCGCAGGTTCATGGCACCGTCCGCCGGTCAGTTCGTCAGCTTGCAGCCGCTTTCTGCCAGCGTCAGGAACGCCTCCTCGCCCGGAACGGTCGAGACCAGCTTGTAGAAATCCCACGGCGCTTTCGATTCCTCCGGCTTCTTCACCTGGAACACGAATTCGTTGTGGATCTTGCGTCCGTTGGCGAGGATCTTGCCTTTGCCGAACAGCGGATCGTCTGTCGGCATCTCCTTCATCTTGGCGACCACCTTGGCGCCGTCGTCGGCACTCCCCACCGCCTGCACCGCCTTAAGATAATGCAGCACCGCCGCATACACCCCCGCCTGCATCATGGTCGGGTAGCGGCCATTGTTGCGGGCGGACCAACGCTGGCTCCAGGCGCGTGTTTCCGGCGTCAGATCCCAATAGAACGTCTCGGTGACATAAAGCCCCTGCGTCGCCGCAAGACCGAGCGCCTTGATATCGGTGATCATCGTCGACAGGCCGACGATGATCTGGCCGCTCTGCTGAATGTGGAATTCCTGAGCCTGCTTGATCGCGTTGGCGGTGTCGTTGCCGCCGTTGGCGAGCGCGATCACATCGGCCTTCGAAGCTTGCGCCTGCAACAGGTAGGAGGAGAAGTCCGAGCTGTTGAGCGGATGCCGGACCGAACCGACCACCGTGCCGCCGTTGGCGGTGACGACCTTGCTGGTCTCGTCGCGCAGATTATAACCGAAGGTGTAATCCGCCGTGAGGAAATACCATTTCTTATGGCCGGCCTTGACCAGCGCCTTGCCGATCGCGTTCGACTGCGACCAGGTGTCGTAAGTCCACTGCACGGTGTTGGGCGTGCAGTTCTTCCCGGTGAGAGCCGTTGTGCCGCCGGCCGAAACCAATGCGACCTTGTTCTTGTCGCGGGTGATGTCGTTGACGGCGAGCGCTACCGCCGAATTGCCAAGATCCGCGATGGCATCGACATTTTCGAGGTCGAACCAGCGCCGGGCAATGCCGGCGCCGACATCCGGACGGTTCTGATGATCGGCGGAGATCACTTCGATCGGCTTGCCGGCGACCTTGCCGCCGAAATCCTCCGCCGCCATCTGCGCGGCGAGCGTCGATCCTGATCCGCTGCTATCCGAGAACACGCCCGATTGATCGTTGAGAACGCCGATACGGACCGTATTGCCGGCGGCCCAGGCACTGGTAACACTGGCGAGCCAGATCGCCATCACCGATAGGTAGATTGAACGCATAACGACCTCCCTTGATGCAGCGCCATTCGGCGTTCTTGTTCTTGATGTTTTAAAAGATCACGCTTGCCATTCACTCTCTGCTATGGATTTGCGATCTTCAGTCACCACAACCCGGATATGGTCATGACGACGGCGTGCCTTCTCGAAGACCAGAGCCCGCGCGGCGTCTTCACGCTGATGCTGTCGCGCCCGGACAAGAGCAACGCGCTTGACCGCGCGACGCTGGAGCGGCTTGCGGCCGCGCTTGCGCGCGCCGAACAGGATCGCGCCACCCGCCTTGTCGTTCTGCGCGGCGCCGGCAAGCATTTTTGCAGCGGCAGCGACGTCAGCGCCGGCATCGGCCGGAACGAGGCTCAAGCCGACACAGCCACCGCTATATCCATCAGCGGCGTCTGCGCACAACTCAACAGCCTGCCGAAACCGACGATCGCGGTCGTCCACGGTGCGTGCATCGGCGGCGGCGTCGCGCTTGCGGCCTGCTGCGACACGGTGCTGGCGACGCCGGACGCTTTCTTCGCCATCCCGGAAACGCGGCTTGGATTTCCGCCCGCCGAGCTGATGCCGTTCCTGCTGGCCGCCTGCGGCGCCCGGTTCCTGCGCCGCCACCTGCTCGCGGGAGGCCGCTTCACCAGCACCGAGGCGCTGCGAAGCGGACTGGTGCATGGCGTTCATGAGACCGGCGCCATCGAGACCGCCCTCGCGGAAACCGTGGATGCCTATCTGCACGCGGCGCCCGGTGCCGTCGCCGCCGCTAAAAGCCTGCTCGAACGCTTCGGCCGCGCGGCTGTCGCGCCCGAGGAACTGCGCAGCCTGCACGACGCCTTCGCGGCCGGCGCCGAAGCACGCGAAGGGCTGGCGAGTTTCAAGGAGAAGCGGCGTCCGCACTGGTATCCTCCCGGCGAAGCGTGAGCGGACTCTATCCCGGGTGTGCTTCGAGGCCCGGCTTGTATTTGCCCTTGAGGAAATCCTGAATGCCTTCCTTGCGGAACGCATCGTTCTGCCGCTGCACCAGCTCAAGCTCCTTAGCCATCGCGTAGTTCATCGCGGCGTCCCAGGTCATCTCCAGCGAATAGCGGTAGCCTTCCTTGGTGGCGCGCAGGGCGTTGGGGTCCTTGGAGGCCAGATTGCGCGCAATCGCCATGGTCTGTTCGACCAGCTTGTCCTTCGGGAATGCCTTGTTGATGAACCCGATGCGCGCGGCCTCGGCGCCGTCGAACGTCTCCCCGCTCATCCCGTAATAAAGCGCGTCGCGCGGGCGCAGCAGATTGGCCAGCGACTTCGACACGCAGCCGCCGGGAAACAGCTTGAAGTTGATTTCCGACAGGCCGAACGTCGCATCGTCCGCCGCGAAGGCGAGGTCGCAGCCCTCGACAATGGAGAACGCGCCGCCGAAGCAGAAGCCGTTGACCATGGCGATGATCGGCTTCGGATAATAGCGCAGCGTACGGCCGCGCCATTCGGTCGCCATCCGCCACACCGCCTCGTATTCGCTCGGCTTGTCCTTCAACTCCAGAAAAAACTCCTTGAGGTCCATCCCGGCGCAGAACACGTCGCCGGCGCCGGTGATCACCAGGGCGCGCGCGCTCTTGTCGTCACGCAGCAGATCGAGCGCCGCCACCATGTCGCGGTGCAGCGCAGGGCTCATCGCATTTCTCTTGCTGGGACGATTGAGCGTGATGACGGCGACGCCGTCCTTCTTCTCGAGCAGCAGATTGTCGAACTTCGCCATGCCTGGTTCTCCCGATGGGCTTTTCGGGAAAGACTGACTGCGGGACTACTATTTGTCTAATCGTCATTCATAATTTATATTATTACTCTTATGAATATTCGGACGCTCGACCTCAACCTGCTTAAGGTGTTCGACGCGCTGATGCGCGAGCGAAACACGACGCGCGCCGCCACCCGGCTCGGCCTCTCGCAGCCGGCCGTCAGTTCGGCGCTCCGGCGCCTGCGCGAACATCTCAACGATCCCCTGCTGGTGCGGACCCAGGGCGGCATGCGCCCGACCCAGCGGGCCGAGCAGATTTTCGCATCGGTGACGCAATCGCTGGATTCGATCCAGAGCGCCTTGCAGACCGGAACGCCGTTCACGCCGCGCCAGTCCGAGCGGGCCTTCAACGTGATGATGACCGACATCGGCGAGATCATTTACCTGCCCCGGCTGGTCGAGCGCCTGCACATGGAAGCGCCGGGGGTACACCTGTCGGTCCGCCGCCTGAACCGACGTCGCGTCCACGACGATCTCGCCAGCGGCACGATCGATCTTGCCATCGGCTGGATCGACCGGCCCGGCGATTTGAACCGGGAGGCGCTGTTTGAGGAAAACTTCGTCTGCATCGTCCGCGCGAAGCATCCGCGGATCGGCGGCCGCCTGACGCTGACGCAGTTTCTGTCGGAATGGCATCTGGCCGTCGGCCGCGTTGGCGGAGTGGACGCCTTCTTTCGCTTTCCCGACGGCACGCTACAGCGCGATCTCGCCCGGCGGCAGCGCAAGATCGCGCTGCATATCCCGCAATTCCTCGCGGTTCCCAATATCATCGCCAATTCGGACCTGCTGTGCGTCGTGCCGCGCCAGCTCGCCAGCGTTTACGCCACGCATGGGGAGATCCGCATCCTGCCGCTGCCGGTGAAAAGCGATTCCTTCATTGTCTCGCAATTCTGGCACAAGCGTTTCGACGCCGATCAAGGCAATCGCTGGCTGCGCGCCACCATCAGCCGCCTGTTCCAGAAACGATGACGGCCGCCGTTCGCTTGACGGCGGCCGAAGTCCGGATGGCTCTGTATTTGCTGGATACTTGCTAGCGGGCGGCTCGGGGGCGGATGATCGCATCCGCCCCTTGAGTCCCGATCAGTCCGTCAGCGTCGATCACGAAAAGACGAAATCGACTTTCTGAAGGTGTGAGAGCTGCACGTTCTTCAGCGTCAGCGTATCGTTCGACGCGGTCGTGAACACGACATCGCCGTGGACCTGCTGGGCGTGCGCCAGCGCGTCGGCAAAGCTGGAGAACACGTCCTTGCTGAACGAGATCGTGTCATGCGCCGAGCCGGTGGCAACGAAATCCATGATGACGTCATTGCTGAAATTCGTGCCGAAGTGGAACGTATCGGCGCCGGGGCCGCCGAATATGACATCGTCGACGCCGGCATTGTCCTTGAGCAGGTCCGAGCCGAACGTGCCGGTGACATAGGCCATCGACTTGGCGCTGACATTGCCGGCCAGATCGGTCGCCGTCGCGGAGAAATTGTGATTGCCGCTGGCGAGCGAACCGGAGGTGAAGCTCCAGCTCCCGTCCGTCTTGGCGGTGGTGCTGCCGATCAGCGCGTCGCCATCGTAGATCTTGACTGTCGCGTTCGCTTCCACCTTCCCCGCGAGCGACACCTTGTTGACGCTGGTGTTGCCGTCGGGCGTGAAGGTCGACAGGCTCGGCGCCAGCGGCGCCACGGTATCGACCGTCACCGACATCGAATCGGACGTCGCGCCGGTGCTGGTCCCGTCGCTGTCGACGAGCTTGAAGGTGTGCGTGCCGTCGGCAAGACTGCCAGTCTTGTAGGTAAAGGCGCCGCTGGCGTCGGTCTTGACCGTACCGATCTGGGTCGCGCCGTCGAACACCTTGAGGACGCTGTTGGCTTCGCCGTGTCCCTGCAAGGTCAGAACCTTGGCCGAGGTCACACCGTCATGCGCGATGCCGGTATCCGGCGAAATCCCGGCAATGTCCGGCACCACCGCGTGGCTGCCGGAGGAGCCCGTCCCGCTCCCGCTCGTCGCGCCGCCGGAGGAACTGCCCGACGATCCGCTCGATGAGCCGCCGCTATCCACCACAGAGACTTTCAGCGCCGAGGAGGCGCCGCTGACATTGCTGGCCAGGTCGGCCGCCGTCGCGGTGAAAGCGTGCGAGCCGCTCGCCAGATCGGTCGCATCGAAGCTCCAGCTTCCGTTGCTCTGCGCCGTGGTGGTTCCGATCGCCTTGCCGCTATCGTAGATCGTTACCGTGCTGTTGGCTTCGGCCGTTCCTTTCAGCGTGAGCGCATGGGCGCTGGTCACGCCATCGCCGGCCTTGTCGGTATCCGGCGAGAACGACTTGATGGTCGGCGCCGACGGCGCCTTGGTGTCGATGGTGAGCGGGATCACGGACGACACCGAGCCGTTGGCACCCAGCGCCGCGAGGCTGTGCCCTCCGTCGGCCAGCTTCGGCGTGGTGAAGGTCCAGTTGCCGTTCGCATCTGCCGTCGCCGTGCCGATCAGCTTGGTGCCGTCGTAAATCGACACCGTGCTTTTGGCGACGGCGGTGCCCTGCAGATCGAGGCGGCTGTCGTTGGTGACGCCGTCGCCCTTGATGCCGCTGTCCTGCGAGACGGTGACGATCTTCGTCCCGACCGTCGTCGTACCACTGTCGGAGTTGCTGCCGGAGTTGCTGCCACTGTTGCCTGAGCCCGCATTGCTGCCTGAGCCGGCGTTGCTGGTACCGTCGCTGCCGCTATCGCTCGGCGTCGACGGCGCGGAAGTGCTCGGCGGGGTTGGGCTGTCGGTGACAGTCGGCGCCGATGGCGCATTCTGGGCAGTGAACATGCCAGACGATTGCGTGTTGTTCGTATTCGACACGTTGGTGTCGGACGTGAACGCGATGTAGTTCGCCTTATTGCCGGACACCGTCCCGTTCTTGCTCGAATCGATATCGAGGATCGTCGAAACGTTGGAATTAACGGTGATCGAGCTTGAGCCGATGACGTGGATGCCGGGCTTGTAGGGCGCGTTCGCATCCGACGCGACGACGGTATTGCCGCTGATATTCAGGCCCGAGGCATTGCCGATCGAAATGCCGTTCGGATAGCCGGTCGCGACATAGTTGTTCTGGATCGAGACATTGCTGAAGCCAAGGCCCGCTTCGTCTCCGAAGAATATCCCTTGCGACGGATTCGCCGACGTAAACGTCATGACGTTGTCATGAATGCTGATATTCGATGACGCCTTCGTCGTGCCCACCGACATGAACTGAATGCCGTCGGGATGGTCGTCCGCGGTCGGGTGGAAATCCGAAAACTTGTTGTAGGCGATCTCGACCTTGGTCACGGCGGCAAAGTCAAAGCCGTCGGAGCGCAGATTCGTCAGCGTATTGTTGGTGACGGTGACATTGTTGCTGTTCAGATACAGGCCGCCGCGCGCCAGGCCGGTAAAGAGGTTATGGTCGACAACGACGTTCGACGAGTCGGATACCAGGATGCCGTTGGCATTGTCCTTGAACGCGCTCGGCCCGCCGACAAAGAAGCTGTCCTTCACCACGACATTCGAGCTGTGTTCGATGTCGAGAGCGTATCCGCTGTAGCTTCCGTTCGTCGAACCCGGCGAGAATGTGAGGCCGGTCAGCGTTACGCCGTTCGCCTGATTGATCGTGAGGTTCGTGAAGGTCGAGGCGCTGGTGGTGCTGGCCGCCTGCAATGTGATCGGGAGAGACGATCCACCACCATTGATAGTTACGTCGCCGTAGTTTCCCGGATTGAGAATGATAACCGTATCGGCCGTACGGCCGGCGATCGCTTTCAGCAGTTCCGAAGAAGTTGAAACGGTAACAGTAACTGTCATAAGCGGCACCTTCCCTTGTGCGTTGTCGGTGGTCAGCCACCTCCCCGGTGGCAGGATTAAAACGGCCTTGGGTTAGTGATCGGAGAATGGGGCATATCGAAGGCCAGCCGACAAATATCTTTTTGATGATTCGCCGGCGTGGACAACTCACGACCAGCAAATCAGCAAGACGTAAATAAAGACTCAAGAAGTAACATAACATAACATCTGTAAAGGGCCGCCCACGGACGCGGCTAACAGGTATTGAATACCAATGTTAAAACACTGAACACTATCAATAATTCTGGGCGGCAGGCGGCGCGGCGGGGGGACGCCGCTAACAGACCTTGCGGAATAGCATCGTGCGGGCGGGTTATGCTGGTCATGAGCGGCAGGCGCGCCGGTCCGGCCCGCTGCGGGCGACATCCCTCTGCGGGTCGGGCCGCCGCCTGCCGGCTTCGCCGGCGCCGTGCCGGCGCAGGACATCGCGAATCTTGCGGCCGAGGCTTTCGTTATGTTCGCGGATCAGCGACAGATGATCGCCGACGACCGGGATCACTTCGACCCCGCGGGTGAACAGATCGCGCCATCCGAGACTGTCGTCCGGGGTGAAGACCGACTGATGGTCGTCGAGATATTCGGTGCGGAAAACAATCCCGCGCGAATCCAGCCGACGCGGCCGATAGGTCCTTTCGAGCCACACATACAGACGTTCGAGCAAGCCCCAATGCAGCGGGATACCCTTCTCGTCGAGCATCGCCGTCATCTGCCGCGGCTCGGCGAGCGGCAGGTTCAGCGACAAGCGCACCCTGTTGCGCTCCTGTTTGAGATACCACCACGCAACCAGACAGGATCGTCGCAGCCGCGCCGCTAGCGACGGGGCGCCCGGGCCACCGGGGCCGGACGGGCGCGGTCCGCTCCAGCACGCTTTGAGGTTCTGCCACGCCACCAGATGCGCAGGGAGGTTCTGCGCCCATTTATCGACCACGATGACCAGCTCGGCCGTGCCGCCCTGCTCCTGAAACCGATGCGCGGCCTCGAACGCGATCAGACCGGCGAAGGAATGCCCGGCAAGCATACACGGCGATTGCCCCGTATGCGCCTTGAGCGCCACGACAAAGGAATCGACGAGTTCGTCCATCGTCGGGAAATCCGCGGTGCGGTTCTCGGCAACCGCGGCTCGCCAGTCGAGCGGCCACGGCGCCTCGATGCCGAACACCGGATGCTCCTCGCCCATCAACTGCGCCAGCCTGAACTCGTCCGGCCCCGCATAGATGAAGTAGACGGGCAGCCCGCTGCCGCCTTCCTTCAACGACACCACCGCCGGCAGGCGTCGCGTCTCCGGGGTCTGCCGGTCGATGACGGCGGCGAGGGTTTTGACGGTCGGCTGGCGGAACAGTTCGGGGATGCCGAGCGAGGCGTTATAGGTCTTGTTGATCTCGTAGATCAGCCGCGTGATCATCAGCGAGTGGCCGCCGAGCGCAAAAAAGTCATCGTCGCGGCCGACGCGGTCGAGCTTGAGGATGTCCTGCCAGATGCGCGCGAGGCCGATCT
>Ga0182735_1002257_pt1 | contig 11860 bp, 7 predicted proteins | sample eDN5th30CKraftMG_FD_128524 | JGI IMG/M metagenome (GOLD analysis project Ga0182735, IMG submission 128524) | Enriched Miracle-Growth compost microbial communities from Emeryville, California, USA - eDNA 5th pass 30_C Kraft MG (version 2) (version 2) ... | reverse complement strand
TATATGCTAATTAATAAAAAAATGAAATACTTATCGGTCATAATATTTTCATTCCTTCTTGTATCCTGTCAGCAAGGATCACCGGAAGAACAAACCAATACAAAAGGGTCTGTACCAATTGAAAATGAATTAACATTAACTGCTGATCAGCTGAATACCATCGAAATAACAAATGTAGAACTAGAGGAAAAGCAGATATCGCAAACGCTACGTTTGAATGGGAAAGTAGATATAGACCCGAATTACAGGGTTTCTCTTTCAAGTGCCTTGGGGGGACATATTAAATCCATAAACGCTTTACCGGGAAAATTTGTAAAGAAAGGGGAAATTATCCTAAGCATTGAGGACAATCAATTTATACAGATTCAGCAGGATTATTTAATTGCTCAAGCTCAATTGCTAAGCGCAGAACCTAATTATTCACGTCAGAAAGAGCTTAATAATAATAAATCAACCAGTGATAAAATAATGCAGGAAGCTGAAACAGCGTATTATTCTTTACTGGCTGTTAAGAATGGGTTGGAGGAAAAGCTGAGGCTTATCAATATCAATCCGTCTTATTTAGAAGCTGGAAAAATTCAACGAAGTATCAATATAATAGCACCTTTCGATGGTTTTGTCAGTAAAGTAATGGTCAATAAAGGCAAATATGTTTCTGCCTCAGATGAATTGATTGAAATAATCAACCCACAAGGACTTTTGATGAATATAAAGGTTTTTGAAAAAGATTTACCTAAAATTAAGGTCGGACAAAATATTGATGTTTTCACTAATGACAGTCCGGATAATATACTTAAAACAAAAGTAATAAGTACAGGAAGCACTATTTATGAAGATGGAAGTACTGCAATAGTTGCTAAATCTGCTGATGCCAATTCAATTAAATTTGTCAGTGGCCAGTATATAAATGCTTTGGTTGCTCTGGAGAATATCGCTGCCTATACCTTACCTGCGAATGCAGTTGTATCCTTCGAGGGAAGGAACTATATTTTTGAACAATTAGATGATGCTGTATTCCGCTTACATGAAGTTGAAGCTGGAGAAGTCTTTGAAGATACTATCCCGATCAATAATCATCAGGAGTTTTTAAATAAAAAAATTGTAGATAAAGGGGCTTACACACTTTTAATGGCGCTTAAAAATAAAGCTGAAGAGTAATCTTTCGGGATTAGCCCCAGAACAAATCTATTTTGAGCAATGAACTCAACAAAAAAAGCACTTACACAGGTTATGTGTAAGTGCTTAATTATCAGAGTGGAGATTACCGGAGTCGAACCGGTGACCTCTTGCCTGCCAGGCAAGCGCTCTAGCCAGCTGAGCTAAACCCCCCTTTTGTGACCGCAAATCTAATTAAAGATTTAAGATATGCAAAACCAATTATACGGCTACTTCTTCTTTTTCGTTCAGACCTAAAATAGCGGCACTACGTTCACGCATTCTGGAAGTCAGATCAGCATCTTCTGCCAGTGAATGTCCGAATGAAGGAATCAGCTGTTGTAATTTTACCTTCCAGTCTTCCTGTTCCATTTTCTCAGGGAAACACTTCGACAGAACATCCAACATAATGGAAACTGCCGTTGATGCGCCCGGAGATGCTCCTAATAACGCTGATAAGGACCCTTCAGCATTGGTAACTACTTCTGTTCCAAACTCCAGCTTACCGCCATGCTCTTCATCTTTTTTAATTACCTGTACACGCTGACCTGCATATTCCAATTCCCAATCTTCCATTTTAGCGGTAGGCACATAATATTGCAGGGTTTTTATCCGGTCTTCAGGCGACTGTCTTACTTCGTTGATTAAGTACCTGGTTAAAGCAAGGTTATCCAATCCGGCTGCCAGCATTGGCCGTATATTTCCAATTTTAATAGAAGTTGCTAAATCGAGATAAGAGCCGTTTTTCAGGAATTTAGTTGAGAAACCTGCATAAGGGCCGAATAGCAAAGCTTTTTTGCCGTCTATAAAGCGGGTATCTAAGTGGGGTACCGACATAGGAGGTGCTCCGATTGCAGCTTTACCGTACACTTTAGCATGATGCCTTTCAATCACTTCCGGATTGGTACATTTCAACCATTGTCCACTAACAGGAAAACCACCAAACCCTTTCGCTTCAGGAATACCTGATTTCTCTAAAAGCAAGAGAGATCCGCCACCGGCACCTATAAACACGAATTTTGCTGTTACTACTTTTTTCCTGCGGGTTGTAAGGTTCTTCACTTCGATCTCCCAACGTCCTTTTTCATCCTTCTGAATATCCTGAACCTCGTGTGCCAAACGCATTTCGACACCATCTTGTGCACTTAAATATTGCAGCATGGCACGCGTTAAAGCTCCGAAGTTAACATCTGTCCCAATGTCGATACGGGTTGCGGCGATCTTTTCCTTTTTACTCCGCTCATCCATGATCAAGGGAGCCCATTCTTTGATCTTATTACGATCTTCTGAATAGATCATACCCTGGAACAAATGGCTCTTTTGCATAGCCTCATAACGCTTCTTTAAAAAAGAAACATTATTCTCACCCACAACAAAGCTCATATGTGGTATAGAATGAATGAACCGGTCAGGCATAGATATAAGGCCCATTTCAACCAATGATGCCCAGAATTGCTTTGATACCTCAAAAGATTCAGCAATATGAACTGCTTTGTCAATCGATATGGAACCGTTGGGGCTTTGCGGAGTATAATTTAATTCACACAATGCAGAATGTCCGGTACCGGCATTGTTCCATGCTGCAGAACTTTCTGCGGCAACTTCATCTAAACGTTCTAATATTTGTATTTTAGCTCCAGGCATCAGTTGTTTTAACAGAACGCCAAGTGTTGCGCTCATAATGCCTGCTCCTATCAATACAATATCTGTATCAATAGCAGTCTTCTTTTGTTTTTTAGTCATTTCTCTTAGAAAAATCGTGCAAAAGTACGATGTTTATCTTAATTCTAAAACTATGCCAAAAGAAAAAACCGGCAGAATGACGAATAATGACTTATTTATTATCTTTTGCTTTAAGGTGAATTTTTGGAGCTATTGTGCGTGTTTTTTTAGCTTTCAGATTCAATACCTCTACTAAAACAGAGAATGCCATCGCAAAGTAAATATATCCTTTCGGGATATGCTGCTCAAAGGCTTCGGCAGTTAAAGAAACTCCTATTAACAAAAGAAATGCAAGTGCAAGCATTTTAACGGATGGGTGCTTATTGACAAAATCACTGATTGATCCTGCAGATACCATCATAACTATCACAGCGATAATTACAGCTGCAATCATCACTGCAATCTCATTTGCCATACCCACTGCGGTAATGACAGAATCTAAGGAAAAAACAACATCCAATAACAGTATCTGAAAGATCACATTGCCAAATGTTACCTTATTTTTTGGCACTAATTCTTCGTGTTCCTCTCCCTCCATCCTGCCATGTATCTCAACTGTACTCTTATAGATCAAAAAGAGACCGCCAAGAAGAAGAATAACATCTCTGCCGGAGAAATCAAGCTTATCAAACCAAAAGCCGCGGTCCTGTCCAAAGATCTCTGCGACATTGAACCAGGGTTTGGTTAAAGACATGATCCAGGTGATGGACAACAAAAGCAGGACGCGTGTAATCATTGCTAAGCCCAAGCCTAATTGGCGGGCTTTCTTTTGCTGACGTTCCGGAAGCTTATTGCTAAGAATGGAGATGAAAACGATATTATCAATACCTAAAACGATTTCTAATACAGTTAATGTTGCAAGGGAAACCCATATTTCGGGGTTGGAAATCCACTCCATAAAGTTCTTTTTTTTACAAAATTATTAAAATAACTTATTTCACATCATATTGTTTCATACTTGCTTTCACCTTAACTTAAATATTACAGATTACAAATCTGGATATCTTTCTTAAAATGATGGCACTGTTTTAGCTACAGACTTTCCAACAATATTTTGTTAATTAATATTGGTGTTTATCCAATCTTAAACCAAGATAAAGACATACTTTTACATAAAATTTAAGCACTATATGAAATTTGTTATTGCCCTTGCTTTATTGCTTTCTTTCAGCTCTAACAACCTGTCTGCACAAGATATTGACAGTCCTGAATTAGATTTACACCTGAATGTTTTAGCCGGCGAGTCATATCTGTATTCTGTTTCCGTGGATCAGAAAATGGTTCAGGAAATCATAGGAGAGCAGTTGGAAATGAACCAGAAAATAAATGCCGATTACAAATACACGGTAGAAAGCAACGATGGCGAATCAATAAAGATCAAAGCAAGCTGCGAACGGATGGAATTAAAGGTTGATTATCCGGGGGATCAGATTGAGTACAATTCTGACATAGAAGGAAGCGACAGCCGTTTTTCTGCATTGGACGAGCTAATCGGAAAGCCATTTTATCTTTTTCTGGATACCAGAGGCAACATTTATAAAACTGAAGGGTTAAAAGAGCTTGGAGCCGTATTAAAGTCGAATGAATTTGTTAAGCAGCTATTCACTGATTCAGTCTTGATCAATTCATTTAACATGGATTTTTATCCGGCGAGTCCTGTTTCTATCGGTGCAAGCTGGAATAAATCAGCATACATCAACCTGATGAATGTTCAATTACAGAATGACCTTAATTACACATTGGAAGGCACAAGTGAAGATGTTGCCTGGATAAATATCAATGGAGATATTACCGGCCTGGCAGACAATTCCGATCTTAAAATGGATCTGAAAGGCTCTCAAACAGGGATTATAGAAACTGATTTAACAAGCGGCTTAATCTCTGATGCGAACATACAGATGGAAATTGAGGCCAGCGTTCAATCGCTTGATCTTGTTAGCCCTATGAAATTATTATCAGAGACCCAAATATCCAGCAGAAAGCTTTAATAAGAGACCAACGAAAGTATGTTGCTGCAAAACGGCTTGATCTTTTCGGCACCTTCTAGGAATTCTAAATTAATTATGAAGGCAAAAGCAGCAATTTCGCCGCCCATTTGCTGAATGAGCTGACTCGCTGCAACAATAGTTCCTCCGGTTGCCAGCAGGTCATCGTGAACCAACAAACGTGCTCCCGGCTTAAATGCATCCTGATGAATCTCTATAGACGCAGAGCCGTATTCCAGATCATAGTGTTGTTCAAAGGTGTCGGCCGGCAGCCTTCCTTGCTTACGGATGGGAATAAAAGGCAGGCCTAACCGGTTCGCCAATAAAATACCAAGTAAAAAACCACGGCTTTCAATGCCCACAACGGCATCCAGCTTCAAATCCTTGTATTGATCTGCGAACTCGCTTACAATGTCTGAACATAGTTGATGATCTTTCAGAATGGGCGTAATATCTTTAAAGACTATTCCCGGCTTTGGAAAATCATGTATATCCCGAATGGTTTCTCTGAGTCTATGTTCAATCATCTGTAAAACTTAAATATGGTGCAATTTTACGCAAAATATCGTCATTTAAGATTTCAATGTTTAATAAATCGGTGTACCGTAGGTAATTGCCATGCTGGTTGCGGTATTGGACGATCGCATTGGCATATTTCGGACTAATGTAAGGATGCCTGGAAAGTTCCTGGTAACTTACTGTATTGATGTTTATCTTCTTCACCTTCGTTGGATCTGTATAGATATTTGCCAGCAGATTCCCATACCTTTCATCGTCCATCCCATATACTTCCAACAATTGAGAGTTTGCATAGAACCCTCCGATAAGATCTCTGAAACGAATAATCCGGGATGCGAATACCGGCCCTATTCCCCGAAGCTCCTGCAACTCGATAGAATCGGTTTCATTAAGCTCAATTAATAATTGTGAGTCCGGTCTGATAAAATGAGATTCGCGCGTAACTTCAAAAGCATTTTCTTTCTGGCCGGCGTTTCGCTGCAAATCAATATAAGGCAACAAACGTTTAAAATCCTGTTCATTGATCGCATAAATCTTCGCAAAATCATCTTTGGTGTAAAACCTCCCTCCTTTTGCGACATAATTATGGATCATTCTTGTCTGATAATCTGATAACCCCAAACGCCTGGCTTCTTCTATTGTGAGCTCGTTTGGATCAAAAGAGAAGTATTCCGGTAAAGGATATTGGGCTGCAGACCCGGCATTTATCGATTCGGATTGAGAGGCTAAAAAGCGTTGGATCTCTTCTTTCCGCAATGCGAAATCAGGATCAGGCCTAAGAGGATTGATCATTCGGTAAAAATTAGGCAGAAACCAGAGAAAACCGACAACAACGGTTAACAATACAAGCCCTTGCAGTTCTTTTCTATTCATAGAAAAATGCCTATCAAACCATTTTCTCATGCTACCAGGTTTATTCCCGAATATAGGCAAGAAAAAGAGTGAAAGCAAAAAAGTCTGCGCAAGCGCAGACTTTACATTTCCCGAATCTAAAGGATGAATTTTAAAGAGGGAAGCCTTTATATATTATTATATTTAGTCAATCTTAGCCCAGCTTCCAACAGTCACCCAGTTGTCATTTGCAGGAACCGCTCCTTGGTATTTAGCAGAAGTAAACCATGCATCGAGAGTTTTAGGGTCTATTGCATTCGTTTCTGTTGTTCCAAGATATTTACCAGAAATGAAAGCCGGCTTTACAAGTGCATCAGCAGTGTTGCTAGCTTCAGCACTAAATAGTTTTTCTCCGACAAACGCTGCACCGGCAGTATTTTTAAAGCTCCATAATTTCGGTCCGTAAATTGAAGAATTTGCAAGAACCAATGAACCGGCTTCCATATTAGCCAAAGTTTCATCGTGCTCAACCTCTATTCCACTTGAGAAACCATAAGCTACGATATTGTGTAATTTACCTTTTGTACCTTCACGAAGCTTCATTGCTCTGGTTGCTCCTGTTTTAATTGGGGCACCACCACCGTCATCTGTATCAGCAATGGTAGATCCTACTAAAGTAACGTTAGATATAGTTGGCTCTGAATAAGGGGTTGCACTTCTATTGCTACCGTTATTGTCTGCTTCAAAACCGCGGTCAGCGAAAAGATCTCCTTGTACAGCAACCCAGAATTGTCCTTTTCCTTTCCAGCCATAAGTCCAGTCGAAAGAATCATCTTGTGCACCGTAAACTACCGCATATTTCACATTAACCGTTCCGCCAAAGAATTCAATACCGTCATCTCCTCCATGATAAGCAGCAATGTGCTCAACCGTAGTACCAGCTCCTACACCTTCGAAAGTAAAGCCATTATGCTCTTTCTCTGAACTTGATTTTTTACCGGTATACTCTACACGTATATACTTCAAGGTACCTGAACTATGATTTGCATCGGTTCCTCCATAAGAAACACCTTGGCCCATTTCAGAAAGTGCAGTACCTCCTGCAACGTTGATAGGTGCTTTACCGGTTATGATGATACCACCCCAATCCTGAGCTTGCGGATTAGCCTTTCCGGATGTAAATACGATAGGCGCCTCTGCAGTACCAACGGCTTCAATCTTTGAACTCGGATCGATCAACAAATAAGCAGCTGATCCGTCATTAGGATCCGATTTTACTGTTACACCTTCTTGAATGGTTAAAACAGCACCACCTACAACGTGAACACCTCCTTTTAAAAAGTATGTATTGCCTTTTCCTAATGTAGTATTTTTGCTGATATCACCCGTAAGTGTCGAGTTGTTTGCTAATACCTCATCTCCATCTATTGGCGGCTCCACTTTCGGATCATCATCCTTTGAACAAGCAGCAAACAATAAGCATGCACTTAATGCTATAAACACTGATTTTGTAATTCTAACTCTTTTCATTTTCATTTATTTTTTATTTTATTTACTTACTATACTGGGGCTCCGTTACAAAGGAACCATTCAATTATTAACTAATTATTAAGAAATCTTAAACCTTTATATTGGGTTAATGATTGTTGTTTTAAAAATTATAACTCAATGAAGCACCTACGGTTACTCCTTTTTTAAACTCTGAAAAACTTAGATTCTGAGTGCTGAACTCCTGCTCAAACTTTACAGCGGGGTTTAAGATATTTGAAACAGAGATATCAAAACCGAGGCGATTACTGAATAGGGTATTAACCTGCAGATCCAAGGAATTAAACGGCATCTCAAAAATATCTCCGGCACCCTGCGAGCCCGCAACAAACAAACGCTGACCGAATGTATTGTATGCCATGGTGAACATTGTGTTGGTTGATTTGGTCCAATCTGCCTTATACGACAGATCTACGTTAATAAGGTAAGGAGAGGCTCCGTATAACGGTCTTGACCTGTTAGTAGGTGCAACCGGATTGCCTTGCTGACTTAATTCAAGTATCCGGTCATCATCAAACTGGATCCTGTTATACATGTAAGAACCGTTAAAACCGATCGATGCATTGCTTAAAGCCCCGGACTCTGATTGAAATAAGCTTCCCAAGTTCCTGTTAAACTCTAATTCTACACCGGCAACAATTGCCTGGTTGGAGTTTACATAAGAGAAGATCGCTTCTGATGAAGCCAGCTGCATCATCTCAATAGGATCTTTAATATATTTTCCGAATAGAGAAACAGCCATAAGCTCTCCACGTGAAGGATAGAATTCATACTTTAAATCCAGGTTGTAATTTGAACTGTTCTTCAAGTACGGATTACCTTGTTGTTCTGCTGTAGCTGTAGCATTATTCAGACGGAAGGGAGCAACTTCTACAAAAAGAGGCCTTGACATGGTGCGGCTGCCTGCCAATAAAATATTTGACTTCTCGTTCAGTAAATATTTCAATGTGGCACCCGGTAAAATGTCAACCTGAGAAAGCGTATTATTTCTAAACGGAGCATCTTCAGGGTCTCTGCCTGTTTTATAATCAAGTGACTGGTTAGAGATCTCTGCACGAACGCCGGCAACCAAATTCCATTTGTCATTCCAGTTAAAATTAAAATTAACATAAGGAGCGGCAATTCCTAAGTTTGCATTATACTTATTGGCTGCATAATAGGTTTCTCTATACTCCCAATCGCCTGTTTGCAGATGAGATTCACTCAGCTCAGCATCCACATCATCCAGGTCAACAACTTCCCGCTTGATAATACGTGTGTCGATTTGGCGGGCAGCAAAATCACGGAATTTATATTTGGCATTCATACCTACTTGATAGCTCTTCAAAACAGAGCTTTCATTTTTAGGCTTAAAGTCCATTTCTGCCTTTCCTGAAATTTCATCATCATTCAGCTCAGAAAAGAAGCGATGGTTATCAGCATTATTGCGGTTTGATAAAACATAACCATTTGAGCCTTCTTCAAACGTATTCTGAACACGATCAGGAATTGAGCCGATCGTTTTTGTGTATCCGACTGCCCAGGTTAATTTTAATCTATCTGAGAAATCATAATTACTATTTAACTGTCCGGCAAACAGATCATTCTGAACCAGGGTATTCCGTCTGCCCAGGATGTTGTTATCAATATCAGCATGCATACCGGCATTCTCAAAAACATTATCATTTGACTGGTTCACCACCAGACCTGTGAATGTATAGTTCGAATGATCATTTGGCCCGAAAGTTAATGACATCAAAGCGGTGGAATTCGTTTTGTATCCGTAATTATGCGTATCGTAATGATATCTGGGTGAAGCTTGTGCATTATACAAAGCATTGGTTCCGTCTTCATAAGAATAACCTGCTTTATGTCCCAGGTTAAATAAGTAACCGATCCGCTTATCATTCTTTAAATAGATCCGGTTTCCTGCAGAAATGGATATCCCTCTGTTTAATGGGGCTGTAGTTGAATAAGGAGTCCAGTCTGTATTAAAGCCGGGAGCCATCAATGCTCCGCCATCAGAAGAATTATAGCTTTTGGTTTGAGCAACCACAAGCGGCATCTCTCTTCTGCTCTTATCAAAGCCAAAGAAGCCGCGGGTAGCCTTAGGCGACATCAGGAAATCGCTTTTTCCGGTAACAATTGAATTATATCCTGATGACAGAGATACTTTAAAATAAGGCTTGGAAGGATAGCCCTTGGTAACAATATCAACCGTTCCTCCTGAAAAGTCGCCATAAAATGGAGCAGTATATGATTTCACTACCGCAATATTCTCTACAATTGAGCTTGGAAAAATATCCAACGGAATCAATTTCATATCCGGATTGGTGGATGGAATTGGCAAGCCATTTAAGGTTGCGTTATTATAACGATCGCCTAAACCCCGAACAAATAAAGCCTTATTTTCACCTACTGAAACTCCCGAAACCTGTGCTAAACCTTCGCCCACATCGCTAAGGCCCTTTCTATCCATTTCCTGAGCACCGATCTTCTGCACAACCGTGGTAGCATCTTTCCGTTCTGCCAGTAAAGCAGTGGCATTTTGCATATTGGCACGAGCAGTGATCGTTACACTTTCCATCTGAGTAGCTTCAGACTTCAATGCAACCGCTACTTCAAGCGCTTTCCCACTGGCAATAACTACCGGGAGTGTCTGAGGCTGATAACCAATGTAGGTAACAATTAAATTATAGGAACCGGGTGTTACATCTGCAAGCTGGAATTTCCCATCCAAATCAGTTGCCGCCCGGAAAAGCGTTCCTTCTAAGCTGATATTTCCACCAATAATTGTTTCTTTTGTTGTGGCATCGGTTACTATTCCGTTTACCGAACCCTTCTGCGCATAAACACTGTGAGTTGCGAGAAGAAAAATTGCAAGAGCTGCAATTTTATTAAAAATTTGTACGTTCATCCTTTGTTTAAATTCTTGTACAAAGAAATAACCGCACTATGAACTAATCATTACCACAAAATTAACTTATGTTAACACTTAGGTTAAGTTAATGTAAAGTAAGCCGGAGGAGGAGCCGTTAAGATGTTTATTTTATATACCTCAGTAGTGCATACGTTGTTCACGGGTAATGTCTACGTTTTTTTGGCTGTTTTAACGAAGACATAACGAAGGATATGGCCTGGAAGTTTGAAGCTACCTGTTATAAGGGAAGCTTATCGTTACACGGCACAAAAGCCTAACTCATAATATTGTAATTATAATACCGCAAGTCTCTTTATTATCATATTTTTTGTAAATTCGCAGCAATTTTGGCTGACCTAGTGCCCTATAAGCACCAATTTCAGTTACAATCACCGAACAATACACATTTTAACAATTAATAAACTATGGCATTTGATATCGAAATGATAAAAAGTGTTTACCAAAGATTCGAGGGTCGCATCAATGCAGCCCGGAAATCAGTTGGAAAACCACTCACCCTTACTGAAAAAATATTGTATGCTCACCTTTGGAGCGGAGAAACGAATACTGCTTATGAAAGAGGGCAGGATTATGTTGATTTTGAACCGGATCGTGTAGCAATGCAGGATGCAACTGCTCAAATGGCTTTATTGCAATTTATGCAGGCAGGCAGACCTCAGGTAGCAGTTCCTTCAACGGTTCACTGCGACCACTTGATACAAGCAAAAGTAGGTGCTGACGCTGATTTAGCAATCGCTAATGAGCAGAATCGTGAGGTTTATGACTTTTTAGCTTCGGTTTCAAATAAATATGGTATCGGTTTCTGGAAGCCAGGTGCCGGGATTATCCACCAGGTAGTTTTAGAAAACTACGCGTTTCCGGGAGGAATGATGATTGGTACCGATTCACACACTCCGAACGCCGGCGGATTAGGAATGATCGCCATCGGTGTTGGTGGAGCCGATGCCTGCGATGTAATGGCTGGCTTACCATGGGAGCTAAAATTTCCTAAGTTAATAGGTGTTAAATTAACCGGAAAGCTTTCCGGATGGACTTCCGCTAAAGATGTTATTCTTAAAGTAGCAGGTATATTAACCGTAAAAGGAGGAACCGGTGCTATTGTAGAATACTTCGGTGAAGGTGCGCGTACGCTTTCTGCAACAGGAAAAGGAACCATCTGTAACATGGGTGCTGAAATTGG
>Ga0182735_1002256_pt1 | contig 11864 bp, 10 predicted proteins | sample eDN5th30CKraftMG_FD_128524 | JGI IMG/M metagenome (GOLD analysis project Ga0182735, IMG submission 128524) | Enriched Miracle-Growth compost microbial communities from Emeryville, California, USA - eDNA 5th pass 30_C Kraft MG (version 2) (version 2) ... | reverse complement strand
TCGTCAACACGGTCTGGCTGACTGCCGACATGCATTATACCGCGGCGCACTACTACGATCCGAACACCGCCGTATTTCAGGATTTCGAGCCGTTCTGGGAATTCGTGTCCGGCCCGCTCCATGCCGGCACCTGGTCGGCAAGCCCGCTCGACAATACGTTCGGCCCGCGCACCGTGTTTCAGAAAGCCTGCAGCAGGGAGCAGGGCGACAACCTCGCGCCCTGCTTCGGGCTGCAGTTCTTCGGCCATGTGGCGATCGACGGCGCGACCGCGGTCATGACCGTCACGCTGAAGGACGTCGACGACAATTCCTTATGGTCGGTGAGCATCGATCCGCAGCGTGCCCGCCGGTCCGCCTCTTCCTCTCACAGCTAAATCCGATCGGCTGCACGAGCGAGTCCGCGTCGTTTCCGAAACGGTCACGGCCTCCGGTGGGGAGACACCGGAGGCCGTGTCATCGCGCCGTTGCCCGGGGGAGACCGGAACGGCGGGGGAGCGCGTCGCAAAGCCAGCGCGGGATGGAATTTCTGCCTGCTTGGATTTCCTGTCGCGCATGACCTGTGCCGAATCCGGCACGTCGTTCCCGGTTCTGCCCTAGAACGGCAGCACCACGTCCATCACCTGCTGACCGTAGCGCGGCTGCTGCACGTCGGTGATCTGGCCGCGGCCGCCGTAGGCGATGCGGGCCTCGGCGATCTTGGTCGAGTCGATCGTGTTGTCGCTTTGGATGTCCTCCGGACGCACGATGCCCGCGACGACGAGCTCGCGCACCTCGTAGTTCACCCGGACCTCCTGCTTGCCCTCGACGACGAGATTGCCGTTCGGCAGCACCTGGGTCACCACCGCGGCGACGTTGGTCTGCAGGGCCTCCTGGCGGTTCACCGAACCCTTGCCGTCCGAGGCGGAGGTGGAGTCGGTGGTGAGCAGACGCGTCGGCAGTGTCGCGTTGACGATCGGGACCGTGTTCTTGCCGAAGAAATTGTCGATGCCGGAATCTTCCTTGTTGGTGCGGCTGCGCTGCGTTTCGTTCGCGATGGCCGCCTTGTCCGTGATATTCACGGAAACCGTCAGGATGTCGCCGACCTGTCGCGCGCGCTGGTCCTTGAAGAAGGCGCGCGACCCGTTACGCCAGAGCGAATTGGGATTGTAGGATGCGGGTTGCGGCGTCGGCATCGGCATCTGCACCGGCTTGTAGCCGGGCTTGACCGTCGGGTTCTCGATCCGCGACAGCGCCGGCTGTTCGCCGATCTGTTGCAACCGCTCCAGCGCCGAGCAGCCGCCGGCGAGCGAGCCGATCAACGCGATGCCGGCGATCGAAAGGAAAGGGGAAACGTTGGTTCGTTTCGACATGTCGGCTACTCGGCGTTGCGCGCTTCGGCGCTCGGGGAGACGTCCTGGCCGCCTGCCGCATCGGCGGTGACGAAGGACGTGCTGGAAACCATGGTGACGCGGCCGGGGCCGCTGACGACGCCTTGAACGGTACGCTTGGACTGAACGTTGAGGACGCCGATCACGTCGCCTTCCGCTCCGCTCTCGACCGCCTTTCCGCGAACACTGAGCAGCATGCCCGGCATCTCGTAGAACAGCGTGACGAACTCGTCCCGGCGGACCATTTCGGGCCGTGCGAGATCCGCCCGGCGAAGCGGCTGGCCCGCGCGCAGGGAATGGCGGGCGGAATAGCCGGCGATATGGTCGCGCGGCAGGAAAGCGTCGCTTGCGATCTCGCTCTTCGGGCGCTTCTCGATTGCGATATCCGCGCTCCGGATCGTCTCGCCGCGATTGAGTGGACGCAGCAACACCGGAACGGAGACAGTTTCGACAAGCGTGCCGCCGTAGCGCATGACGAACTGGCGGGCGATCGTGCTGCCGGCGACGCTGAACGTGATGTCGAACCGCAGGGTGCGCGGATTGTAGCTGGAGCGGGCGACGTGCAGGTCGCCGGCCGCCTGCGATTCGAGATACAGCGTCCGCGGCGGCTGGTCGAACGTGACGGAAAGTCCGTCGGCATCGCCGAGTCCGTATTGTCCGGCGAAAGCCTCCGCGATCCGCTGCTCGAGGTCCCGTGCGGTGACCTGGCGGGCGGCGCGGGTGACGGAGACGCTCTGGATGCCCGCCGTGTCGACGACGATGAGATCGTGCGCGCGGACGGCGTCCAGCACGTCCTCTGTCGAAACCGTTCCGGTACCGCCGAGGTCGGGGGCACGGAATATGGCGATGCTCGCGAGCTTGCCCGCGTTCTCGACCAGGTCGCCGATGCGCACGACATCGCTCTGCACCGTCACGTCGGCCTTCAGCCTCGGCGCCGGCGGCAGAGGCTCGCCGGCAAGCCCGGGAGCAGGCGGCAGAAGCAGAATAAGGATCAGTGCCGGAAGGCTGCGCAGCAGCATGGTCAGGATCCTTTTCACCGCACCATCGCAGAAACGGAGGATTCCATCTGGTCGGCTGCGGAGATCACCTTGGCATTCATTTCGTAGGCCCGCTGCGCCGCGATCAGGTCGGAGATTTCCGTCACCGCCTCGACGTTCGATTGCTCGAGGTTTCCCTGCTGCAGGTCGCCGACGCCGTCGACGCTCGGCACGCCGTCCTGCGGCGTGCCGGAAGCCGGCGTTTCGATGTAGAGATTGTCGCCGATCGACTGGAGGCCCGCCTTATTGATGAAGCGGGTGAGCACCAACTGACCGAGCACGCTCGGCGTCGTCTGGCCGGGGATCGTGACGGATACCTGGCCCTGCGGGTTGATGGTGATCGACGAGGCATTCTGCGGAATCGTGATCCCGGGCTGCACGAGGTTGCCTGCCGCCGTGGTGATGCGGCCCGTCGCATCCATCTCGAACGATCCGTCGCGGGTGTAGGCAAACGTGCCGTCGGGCATCTGGATTTTGAAGAAGCCTTCGCCGCGGATCGCGAGATCGAAGTCCTTCCCCGTGGGCGACAGCGTGCCCTGCGTCATGATGCGCGGCGTGCCGACCGTCTTCACGCCCGAGCCGAGATCGACGCCGACCGGAAGGATGTTGCCCTGATCGGAGGTCTGGGTGCCGATACGGCGAACGTGCTCGTAGAGCAGGTCCTGGAACTCGGCGCGCTGGCGCTTGTAGCCGGTGGTGCGCATGTTGGCGATGTTGTTGGAGATGACCTGGACGTTGAGTTCCTGGGCCATCATGCCGGTCGCGGCGGTGTGGAGGGCGCGCATGGTCGTGGTTCTCCGTCAGTCCGTCAGGCCGGAACGTCGGCAAGCTGTTGAAGCGAATTCTTCCGCAGGTCGCTCTGCTGCTGGAGGATGCCGGCGACCTGCGTGTAGCTGCGGCTGATCGCGATCAGCCTCGTCATTTCAAGGACGCCGTTGACGTTCGATTTCTCGACCGAACCTTGCTGCAGGTTGGCGACCATCGGCTCGGGCACGACGCCCTCCGGCGCCGCGAAGTTGCTGCTGCCGTCCTTCAGGAGATCCTGCGGACGCGCGAAGCGGACGACGCGCAGCTTGCCGCGATAGCCTTCGGTGCGATCGCTCGCGCCCTCGTTGACGGTGACGCGGCCGTCCTTGGAAATCACGATATTGCGGTCGCCGGGCTGGAAGGTGATCGGGCCGTTGTCGCCGAGGACCGGCGTGCCTTCGTTGGTGACGAGCTGCCCCTGCGCATTGATCTGCAGCGCGCCGTTGCGGGTATAGCGCTCGCCGCCGGCAGTCTGCGTCACGAGATAGCCTTCGCCATCGATGGCGATGTCCAGCGGATTGCCGGTCTGCTGCATCGTGCCCTGGCTCATGTCGTGCCAGATGCCGCGGTCGTTGACGAACCGCACGGTCGAGTCGCGTCCCGAAAAGCTGCCTTCCCGCGCGGAGGTCTGCAGGTATTCCTCGAACAGCGTGCCGTCGGCCTTGTATCCCGTGGTGTTCAGGTTGGCGACGTTATTGGAGACGACGTCCATCTGGCGCTCGAGCGCCACCTGCCGCGACAAGCCGACGAGAAGCATGTTCTCCATCGGTAAGCTCCCCTGATCGTGGGCAGCGCGAAGCGCTTCCCGAAACGTCTCGCGGCTCTCCCAAGCCGCGCTCCCGCCTGTTTGTAAGCAGGGGGCGTGCCAACCCGTCTTATTGTTATTTTTCAGTGGCTTAGGATTTTCCTGGCGGATTTTCCCGGGCAGGAAAGGCCGGGTGGAACGGATGTGACCCGGCAAAAATTTCCGCCTTGCAGGTTCCCTGGCAAGGTTTCGTTAACCATTGCGCCCCTAGCTTGCCCATAGCGGCGAGCAGCCCGCGCGCATGGATTTTACGTCCCGAGTAGCTCCGAACGCAGCGGTGCCGCCTGTCTGGAATGCGGCGGGGAACTGACGATGGCATCGAGGCCAAAGGCGGCTGACAAGGACGAAGCTCCGGAGGCCGGTGCCGAGGGCGCGGCCGCGCCGCGCAAGGGGCTGCCGATCAAGCTCATTATTATTGGTGTCGCCGGACTGCTCGCGGTGGGCGGCGGCTTTTTCGGCTACGCGAAGTTCGCTCACCATAAGGAGGCGCAAGCCGCGGTCTCGTCCGTCAAGCCGGCGGTGTACGTCGATCTGCCGGAAATCCTGGTGAATCTTTCCAATGTCGGCAGCGACCGCACGCAATATCTGAAGGTGAAGATGACGCTTGAGCTGCCCGACCAGCAGATGGTCCAGCAGGTCCAGCCGATGATGCCGCGCGTCACCGACACGTTCCAGACCTATCTGCGCGAGTTGCGTCCCTCCGATCTCGAAGGCTCCGCCGGTCTCTACCGGCTGAAGGAAGAACTGACGCGGCGGGTCAACGCGACGATCTCGCCCAATCACGTCAATGCCGTCCTGTTCAAGGAGATCGTCGTCCAGTAATGGGCGCAGGCACGATGGCGGATACAGAAGCGGCCGTTTCAGACCCAGCACAGCCGTCCGCGGCGCCCCAGGGCGCGGCCGCCGACAGCCAGGATGCCGCCTCGCAATGGGCTGCGCTGGTCGAGAACACCAATCAGGCGGCAGGCAAGAAGGGCGGCGCCGAGCGGCTCCTCAATCAGGAAGAGATTGACGCGCTGCTTGGCTTCAGCGAGGCCGAAGTATCGCAGAACGACCGCTCCGGCGTGCGCTCCATCATCGACTCGGCGATGGTGTCCTACGAGCGCCTGCCGATGCTCGAGATCGTCTTCGACCGGCTGATCCGGCTGATGACGACCACGCTGCGCAACTTCACCTCCGACAACGTCGAGGTCTCGCTCGACCGCATCACCTCGGTTCGTTTCGGCGACTACCTGAACTCGATCCCGCTGCCGTCGCTTCTCGCCGTGTTCAAGGCGGAGGAATGGGACAACTACGGCCTGTTCACGCTCGACTCGAACCTGATCTACTCGATCATCGACGTGCTGCTGGGCGGCCGCCGCGGCGGTTCGTCCAACGCGATCGAGGGGCGGCCCTACACGACTATCGAGACCAACATCATCCGCCGGATGATCGATCTCGTTCTGGGCGACGCCGAGCTTGCCTTCAAGCCGCTGTCGCCGGTGAAGTTCAACGTCGAGCGGCTCGAGACCAATCCGCGCTTCGCGGCGATCTCGCGGCCTGCCAATGCCGCGTTTCTGGTGCGGCTGCGGATCGACATGGAGGATCGCGGCGGCACGATCGAGATCCTGCTGCCCTATGCGACGATCGAGCCGATCCGCGACGTCCTGCTGCAGATGTTCGTCGGCGAGAAGTTCGGCCGCGACCCGATCTGGGAAGGCCATCTTGCCACGGAGATCGCGCAGGCGGAGGTGGCCATCGAGGCCGTGCTTTACGAATCCAAGCTGCCGCTGCGCCGGCTGATGAATCTCGAGGTCGGCGATACGCTACCGCTGAACATCAAGCCGGATTCGCCGATCACGGTGCGCTGCGGGGACATTCCGCTGACGGAGGGCCGTATCGGCCGCGTCGGCGATCATGTGGCGGTGCGTGTCTCGCGCCCGCTGCGTCCGCCGACGATGACGTTCGCGATGTTCGAGACGGCGAGCGAGCCTTCAAAAGCAAAGGAGCCGACGTGAGCCACACCGTTGGATTGATCATCGAGAGCCTAGTCGCCGGGCTGCTGGTCGTGACGATCGGATATTGCATCGTGCTCAACCGGCGGCTCGTGCGCTTGAAGGCGGACGAAATGTCGCTGAAGGCGACGATCTCCGAGCTGATCACCGCGACCGAGATCGCCGAGCGCGCCGTCGCCGGGCTCAAGGTCGCCGTGCGCGACTGCGATCGGGATATCGGCGAGCGGCTGCGGGCGGCGGAGCAGCTTTCGGGCAGCCTTGGCCAGCAGCTGGTGCAGGGGCAGGATATCCTCGCGCGCCTTGCGCGGATCGTCGCCGCCACCAAGACCCCGCGCGAGGCTCCGCCGGTGGCAGATGACGCCGACGCGCCCGATCCGAAGGCGATGCTCGCCGCCGCCCAGGCGTTCGCGGAGCGCGCCCGCGCGCGCGTCAACAGCGTCGCGGCATGAAGCGTCTGGTCCGCGAACTGCGCATTCTGCCCGTGCTGATGCTGGCGGCGGGCTGCCTGCTCGCGCTCAAGGTGTTTGGGATCGCGCTCGACGGCGGATACATTTTGTCGGACGCGGCTCCGGATTCCGTCGGAGGTGCCGCGTCCAAAGTCGAGACGGCTGACACCGGCCCGCAGCGCTCCTGGGCGAAGGAGGTTTTCAATTTCCAGAACGGCGAGCGGCCGAAGGCTGCGTCGAAGAGCGTGGCCGCACCGGACATGACCGGGGTAGATGCCGCGAGCGTGGAGACCACCGGATCGGTGCCGGAATCCAAGCCGCCGGAGAAAAAGGCCGATCCGCCAGGGCCGGTGAACCCGCCGAAGCCCGGTCCGGACGGCAAGCTGGTCCCGCTCAATGGCGCGCCGCAGCCTTCCCCGGGCGAGCGCGCCGTGCTGGAGCGGCTGCAGGACCGCCGCCAGGAACTCGAGGCGCGTGCGCGCGAAATCGATATCCGCGAAACCCTTTTGAAGGCAACCGAGAAGCGCCTCGAAGCCCGCGCCCAGGAGCTCAAGGAGATCGAAGGACGCATCGCGACTTCCAGCCAGAAGCGGGACGAGCAGGAAGCCCAGCGCTTCAAGGGCCTGGTCACCATGTATGAGAACATGAAGGCCAAGGACGCCGCCAAGGTCTTCGACCGGCTGGAAATGAAGATCCTTTTCGAGATCGCCTCGCAGATCAATCCGCGCCGGATGGCGGACATCATGGCGCAGATGCAGCCGGAAGCCGCGGAGCGGCTGACGGTCGAGCTCGCCAGCCGCGCCAGCGGCGAAAAGCCCGCCTCCGCCGCCGATCTTCCCAAGATCGAGGGAAAACCTAACGGTTCGTAACCGCGGCAATACCGTTCATTTTGCCAAGGATAACGTACCGTTAAACGCCCCCGGCATAGGGTGACGCCCGGCGCGCGGGTGCTCCGCCCGCCTGCGTGTTGCGTCGAGGGCGTTGCGTGATGGGTTGGCGGTCGATTTCAATATCGATCCGTGCGGTTCTGCTGATGGCCGCGCTGGCGCTTCCGCCGGCGCGCGCGATCGCGCAGGACATCGGCGCCGACGCCACGATCGAAACCGCGAACGGCTATGCTCGCCTGGTGTTCCTGTTCACCGAGGCGACCGACGCCGACGTCCGGATCTCGAACAACATCCTGGTCATCAGTTTCCGCAATCCGGTGGACGTCAGCGTCGATCAGTTCGCCGGCACCAACGATTACATCAGCGCGGCGCGCCGCGATCCGGACGGGAAGGGAGTCCGCCTGGCGCTGTCGCGCAAGGTCCGCCTCAACTCCATGATCGCCGGCGAGCGCCTGTTCGTCGATCTGCTGCCCGACTCCTGGACCGGCGCGCCGCCGCCGCTGCCGCGCGACGTCGTCGAGGATCTGGCGCGCCGCACGCGGGAGGCGGAAAAGCGCATACAGCAGGCGCAGCAGCAGCAGAAGCCGCGCGCGCAGGCGCTCAGCCGCGTGCGGGTTTCGCGCCAGCCGACATTTACGCGCTACATCTTCGAGCTGCCGGAATATGTCGCGATCACCACCGACCGCACGCGGGACAAGCTGAAGCTCGTTTTCGATGCACCGGTGAAATTCGATCTCGCCGACGCCAAGGTGATGCAGCCGCCGACCGTCTCCGCGATCGAGACGAGCACGATGCAGGCGACGGCCTCGGTCGCGATGGCGCTGGTCGGTCAGGTCGATGTCAGGTCGTTTCGCGAGGACAACAACTTCATCGTCGATATCGTGACGGGCGAGGCGCCGCGCCCGGACGACAACCGGTTGCCGCCGACGGTGCCGCCGGTCGAAATCCCCGCCGGCCGGGGAGCGGCGGATATGTCGTCCTTGCCGGTGCGGAAATCGGCGGTCCCGCCGCCGCCGGTCGCGAAGGCCGGACCGGTCGAAGCGGAAGCGGCGAAGCCCGCACTTCCCAAGCCGGAGATCGCGAAGGTGGCGGTGACTGAGCCGGAAGCGGACAAGACCGATCGCAGGTCCGACGCCCAGGTGCCTACAGGCAAGCGGACGGCGGCGCCGGCAGACCCCGCCGCGCAGACGACTTCCGGTTCCGGCAAGATGACGATGGAGCGGCGCGGCGACGGCGCGCTGATAACGTTCCCGTTCACGGCCGCGACACCCGCCGCTGCCTTCGTGCGCGCCGATGTGCTTTGGCTGGTGTTCGAGACGAAGGAGCCGGTGGCGCTCGCGCCGGTTTCAAACGAGGTCGTACGGGAAGCCTCGGTGACCCGGCAGGGCGACGTGCAACTCGTCCGTATCAGGCTTGAACGTCCCCGCCTGGTGAGCCTGTCGGCAGATGGCAACGGCTGGACGGTCAATATCGCCGATTCCATCGTCGCTCCTTCCAGCCCGATTATCGTCATGCGCAACGTCGTCAACGAGTTGCGGCGGAGCGCGAGTATTCCATTTGACGATCCGCGCGGTCTGCATCGTATCGAGGATCCGGATGTCGGCGATACGCTGCTGGTCGTGACCGGGCTCGGCCCCGCGCGGGGTGTGCCTAAGAACCAGGATTTCGTCGATTTCCGCGCGCTCGCCTCGGTGCAGGGCATCGTCGTGCAGCCGAAGGCCGACGATCTCAGCATCGAGCTTTCCGCCGACCGCGTCATGATCGCGCGGCCGGGCGGCCTGACGCTGACTTCCTCACTGCCGGGCGGGCGGCGCGGTAGCCCGCTGCAGCCGTCGATGTTCGATACCCAGCAATGGGGCTTTGATCGTCAGGCGCCGTTCCTGAGCCGGCAGGCGCAACTGATCGACGCGGCAGCGAAAGCGCCGGAAGACAAGCGCGACGCGGCGCGGCTCGAACTGGCACGCTTCTATTTCGCGCGAGACATGTACGCGGAAGCCAAGGGAGTGCTCGATGTCGTGCTCGAGGACCGGCATCCGAACGCCGAGGATGACGCCGCCCTGGCGATGCGCGGCGTCGCCAATCTGCTGATGGGGCGCAACGCCGAAGGACTCAAGGACCTCAACAGCCAGGCGGCCGGGCCGCAGAACGATGCCGCGCTGTGGCGCGCGCTGGCTGCCGCGCATGAAGGCAAATGGGCGGAGGCGCGCGACGGTTTTCGCAAGTCGGAGATTGCGATCAGCCTGCTGCCGCTCGAGCTGCAACGCGAGCTCGGTCGCGAGATCGTGCGTTCGGCTATCAACGTCGGGGATTTCGGCGCCGCTGCCGCCAAGCTCGCAGAATTCGAAACGCTCCGCGCTCCGGCCGGGATGCAGCCTTCGCTTGCCGTGCTCGCCGGCCGTATCCAGGAGGGACTCGGCCGTAACGTGGAGGCGCTCGCGTCCTATCGCAGCGCCGCGGATTCCGCCGACCGCGCCTCGGCCGCGCAGGGACGGCTGCGCGAGATCGCGCTGCGCTACCGGCTCGGCGACCTCAAGCGCGCCGATGTCACCACCGCGCTTGAAACGCTGACGGCCTCCTGGCGCGGCGACGAGACGGAGGTCGAATCGCTTCAGCTTCTGGCGCGTCTCTATACGGAGGAAGCGCGCTATCGCGATGCGTTCAATGCGATGCGTACGGCTTTCAATGTGTTGCCGGATTCCAGCGTGACACGGAGCATTCAGGAGGACGCCGCCGCGACCTTCAACGCGCTGTTCCTCGGCGCGAAGGGGGATACGCTGCCGGCGATCGAGGCGCTCAGCCTGTTCTACGATTTTCGCGAGCTGACGCCGATCGGCCGCAAGGGTGACGAGATGATCCGCCGCCTGGCCGACCGTCTGGTTGCGGTCGATCTGCTCGATCAGGCGGCCGAACTGCTGCAGCACCAGGTCGACCACCGCCTGCAGGGCGCCGCGCGGGCGCAGGTCGCGACACGGCTTGCGGTGATCTACCTGATGAACCGCAAGCCCGATCGCGCGCTGGGTGTCCTGCGCGCGACGCGCACGGGCGAGCTGCCGAGCGACCTGCGCAACCAGCGCCTGCTGATCGAGGCGCGCGCGCTTGCCGGCACCGGCCGCTACAATCTCGCACTCGAGGTGATCGAGAACGTCAGTACGCCCGAAGCGATGCGCACCCGTTCGGACCTGATGTGGAACGCCAAGCATTATCGTGAGGCGGCCGAGCAGATCGAGGTGCTCTATGGCGATCGCTGGCGGAACTGGACCCCGCTGAACGATATCGAACGGCACGACATCCTTCGCGCCGCGCTTGGCTACAATCTGGCGGGCGACGGGATCGGCCTTGGCCGTTTCAAGGAGAAATTCTCGCCGGCGATGATGCAGGGGCCGGACCGCCGCGCCTTCGAGGTGGCGATCGCGCCGCTCGACGAATCGAGCGACGAGTTCAAGGCGGTGGTCCGCACCGTGAGCTCCACCGATACGCTTGGACGATATCTGCGCGACATCGGTTCCGGTGGACCGGAAGCGGCCGTAACCTCGAAAGCCCGGAAGATCGGCGCCCGGCCGCAGCCGGACTTCACGCCGACGGGCGCGATTGCCGCGGCGGGAGCAACGGTGCCGAACTGAGCGCGCCGAAGGCACGCGCACCGGACGGTCAGGGTGTGTAACTCTGCACCAGGCTGCCCGCGACGAGGCTCCAGCCGTCCACCAGCACGAAGAAGATGAGCTTGAAGGGCAGCGACACCACCACGGGCGGCAGCATCATCATGCCCATCGACATCAGGATCGAAGCGATCACGAGGTCGATGATGAGGAACGGCAGGAACAGCAGGAAGCCGATCTCGAACGCCCGCTTGAGCTCGGAAATCATGAAGGCCGGCACCAGGACGCGCAGCGAGACCGCCTCCGGCGTCGCCGGCGCTGGCTCGCGCGACAGGTCGGAGAACAGCTTGAGGTCCTTGTCGCGGACGTTCTTGAGCATGAATGCGCGGAACGGCTCCGCCGAACGCTCGAACGCCTGTTCAGGGGTGATTTCGTTGGCGATCAGCGGCTTGATGCCGAGGTCATAGGCGTTCTGGAACGCCGGTCCCATCACGAAGGCGGTCAGGAACAGCGCCAGCGAGACCAGCACCGCATTGGGCGGCGCGGTCGCGGTGCCGAGCGCCGTGCGCAGCAGCGACAGTACCACGATGATGCGGGTGAACGACGTCACCATGACGAGAATCGACGGCGCCAGCGACAGCACCGTGATGAGCGCGATGATCTGGATCACGCGCTCGGTGAGGCCGCTGCCCTGGCCGAAGTTGATGCTGATGTCCTGCGCGGCGGCGCTCGTGATGCCGAGCGCCAGAGCCGCGCCGATCGCCGCTACACCAGCCGCCACCGTCGCAAGACGAACCCGGCGGCCGGACCGGAACGGCGTCACGAGCCTCCGGTCTGACGGCCGAGCAGGCTGGCCATCTCGCGTTGCAGGTTTTCGTAGCTCGGGGCGGCAGGGCGCTGTACCGCGGCGGGCGGTGGCGGCACG
>Ga0182735_1002255_pt1 | contig 11865 bp, 6 predicted proteins | sample eDN5th30CKraftMG_FD_128524 | JGI IMG/M metagenome (GOLD analysis project Ga0182735, IMG submission 128524) | Enriched Miracle-Growth compost microbial communities from Emeryville, California, USA - eDNA 5th pass 30_C Kraft MG (version 2) (version 2) ... | reverse complement strand
TTCCAGGACGCCGACGAGAGCGCTTACTACGAATATATCTGCCGGCGCGCCGGGATTGCGGTGCAATATTGCGCCGAGCAATTCGACAATGATGGCAGCCCGGTCTCGACCATCGTCAAGGGCGTCAAGCGCGCCATGGCCGGCGAATATAGCCGCGAGCTTTCAACCAAGGTGTTTGCCGGGCAAGGCCGGCTGATCGAAAAGGGTTTTCGCCAGGGCGGCCCGGCCGGGTTCGGTCTGAGGCGCACGCTGATCGACGAGCATGGCGCGATCAAGGGGGTGCTTTCGCGCGGCGAGCACAAGAGCATCCAGACCGACCGGGTGATCCTCACGCCTGGGCCGGACGAAGAAGTCGCGCTGGTGCGCGATGTCTACCGCGCCTTTGTCCATGAGGGGCGAAGCGAAAGCGTGATCGCGGCCGATCTCAATGCGCGGGGCCTTACAACCGATCTTGGCCGGCCCTGGACGCGCGGCACGGTCCATCAGCTGCTGATCAATGAGAAATATGTTGGCGACAATGTCTGGAACCGCCGCTCGTTCAAGCTCAAGAAGAAGCGGGTGCGCAACGCGCCCGAGATGTGGATCCGCGCCGACGGCGCCTTCGCGGCAATTGTCGAGCGCGAATTGTTCGAGGCGGCACGCGCGATCATCGCCGCGCGCTCTTTCCGCTTGAGCGATGAAGAGATGCTCACGGCCCTGGCCGAGCTGTACCAGCGTCAGGGCATGCTTTCGGGGATCATCATCGACGAATGCGAGGCCATGGCATCGAGCAGCGCTTACAGTTCACGGTTCGGCAGCCTGCTCAGGGCCTACAGCCTGGTCGGGTTCACCCCGGAGCGAGACTACCGCTATGTCGCGATCAACCGCGAACTGCGCCAGCTTCATCCTGGCATCCTGCGCGAAGTGCTCGACGGTCTGCAGGCAAGCGGCAGCGAAGCGTGGCGGGAGGACGAGAGCGACCGGGTGATCGTCAACGGCGAATTCAGCGTCTCGGTGGTGATCGCGCGCTGTTTCGAGACCCCGACGGGGCTTTTGCGCTGGAAGCTGCGTTTTGACACCTCGCTTGCCCCTGACATTACCGTGGTCGTGCGCATGGACCGCGCCAATCGCACCCCGTTCGACTACTACCTGTTCCCGCGCCTTGAGAAACTGGCCGACAAGGTCCGGCTGAGTGAAGACAATGCGCTGGCGCTCGACGCCTACCGCTTCGATGACCTCGACCTGCTCTACACCATCGCCGCTCCCATCCCCTTACCGGAGGCTGCCTGATGTCTGCCGTGCGTTCCAGCGGTGTCGAAATGATCCCGATTTCGCGGATCACGGTGCTCAACTCGCGGGCGCGCAACAAGCGCCAGCATCGCGAGATCGTCAACAATATCGAGGCCATCGGGCTCAAGCGCCCGATCACGGTGGCGCGCCATAACGGTCCGGGCGGCGCGCGCTACGACCTGGTCTGCGGCGAGGGCCGGCTCGAAGCGTTCCAGATGCTTGGACAGAGCGAGATCCCGGCGGTGGTGATCGAGGCGAGCGAGAGCCAATGCCTGGTGATGAGCCTGGTTGAAAACATTGCCCGACGGACGCCGCGTCCGATCGACATCATGCGTGAGATCGGCGCCTTGCGCGCGCGGGGCTATAACGACACGGCGATTGGCGAAAAGCTTGGGGTCGGCGCGTCCTGGGTCAACATGATCGCCTCGCTGCTCGAGCGCGGTGAGGAGCGTCTGGTCGCCGCGGTGGAGACGGGCGTGATCCCGATCACGCTGGCGATGGAGATTTCCAAGGCCGAGAGCGAGGAAGCCCAGACCCTACTGCTCGACGCCTATGAGACCGGCAAGCTCAGAGGCAAGAAGCTGGCAGCGGCGCGGCGCATGCTCGACATGCGCATGCGCGCGCAGGGCAAGGGGCTGCCTTCGGGGCGATTGGGGCGCAAAGGCAGCGGGAGGCGGATGACCGCCAATGATCTCATGCAGGTCTATCAGCGCGAGGCGGAAAAGCAGCGGCTCCTGGTCAAGAAGTCCGATTTCACGCAGACGCGGCTCTTGTTCATTGTCGAGGCGCTCAAAGACCTGCTCACCGACGAGAGCTTCCTTAACCTGCTCAGAGCCGAGGGCCTGGCGACGATGCCGCGGGCGCTGGCAATGCGGATTTCGGGAGAGCACGATGGCTGAGCGGATCGACGATCCTGGCGAGCGCATCCATCAGGCGTTCGAAAGCCAGTTCGTGACCATACCCGTCGCCAGCATCGTGCCGCTCAAGACGCTGCCCGATGGCGCGCGTGAAGGTCGAACCTTCGCGCAGGTGCTCTCCTCGATCAAGGCGGTCGGACTGATCGAAGCCCCGGCGGTCATGGCCGATACGGCCAAGACCGGATCCTACTTCCTGCTCGATGGTCATTTGCGGATCGAAGCGCTGAAAGAGCTTGGTATCGAACAGGTCGAATGCCTGGTCGCCACTGATGACGACACCTATACCTATAACAAGCGGGTCAACCGGATACCGCCGATCCAGGAGCACCGAATGATCGCCCGGGCCATGGATCGCGGGGTGGCGGCGACCGATATTGCCGAGGCGCTCAACCTGCAGGTGGAATCGGTCATCCGGCGCTTTCGCCTGCTCGAGGGCATCAGCCCCGAAGCGGCCGAGATGCTCAAAGACACGCCCTGCTCGATGAAGGTGTTCGACATTTTGCGGCAGATGTCGGCGGTGCGGCAGATCGAGGCGGCGGACCTGATGATCGGACAGAACAATTTTTCGATCATGTTCGCCCGCGCCCTTCGCGCGGCGACCCCGGACAATCAGCTGGCGACAGCCAGGAAAGGTAAAGGCGCCGGCATACCGACGCCGTCCGGCCAGCAGATTGCGCGCATGGAGCGCGAGCTGGCGGCGCTGCAGACCCAGGTCAAATCGGTCGAGGAAACCTATGGCATCGACAATCTGCATCTGACGGTGGCACGCGGCTATATCGCCAAGCTCCTGGCCAATGGCCGGGTGGCGCGCTGGCTCGCCAGCCACCGCCAGGAATATCTCGGCGAATTCGAAAAGATTGCCGAGATCGACACGCTGGCACCGATCGCCGAGCAGGACGCCTGAGCCAGCCAATGGGGACCCGGACCCGATAAGCGCGGGGACCATGGGAGACGCCGCACGCTGGGGCGGATCGAGCATGGCGGTGGGAATGGCGGCGAACCCGCAGGGAGCCCACCAGGCTGGCCGCCATCAGGTCCAGCCGCCCCGCGGAAGCACCACCAGCTTCCGCATCACAGATCGGCGTGCCGGATGGCGTCTCCGGCACGCCGATTTCCATCGATTCCAGAGCGTTCGGCTTCTGGCTGCATGCCGGTGCGGCTGGCGATGTGGTCTTGGACGATGCCCGCAAAAATGTGGCATTCTTCACCCTGCTGAGATAACGTCCCGCGAACCAGATGATCGTTCTTAAGAAGATCTGAGGCAGATATAGTCTAGCGCGGCCGTTCAAGAGAAAGGAGGCGAGCATGTCGACGAAGCAAATACTCGCGCTCCTGAATTCGCACATCGACGGCGATGAAGATCAGCTCCTGTCGATCGCCCTGCAAATCGCGGCTCAGGAAGCCCGTCAGGGCCGGGCCGAAGACGCCGAAAAGCTCAAGCGCCTTGTCCAGAAGGCGCGTGATCAACGCCGTACAGGCTCTCTTGCTGGCGGTCAGACACCCATCCCGCTGGCGCGTCCTCGGGGTGAGTTGCAGGGGCTGGTCGAGAGCGCCTATCCCAAGGTTACGCTGTCGAGCATGGTGCTGTCTGATGATCTCGCCAAGCGGCTTGAGCGGATCGTTCGTCAGCAGCAGGAACGTGTGACCCTGCGCGAGCACGGCCAGACCCCAACGACGCATATGCTTCTGGTCGGCCCGCCCGGGACCGGCAAGACGATGACCGCCTCGGCCCTGGCTGGCGAATTGCGATTGCCTCTCTTCACCGTGCGGCTTGAAGCCCTGTTCAGCCGCTTTTTCGGCGAAACCGCGGGCAAGATGCGCCTTCTGTTCGATCAGATCGCACAGACGCGCGGCGTCTATCTACTCGACGAATTCGATGCGATCGGCGCGCGCCGGGGCGATCCGAACGATGTTGGTGAAATCCGCCGCGTGCTCAATTCGGTTCTGGCCTTCATGGAAGAGCCCAACTCGACCGACAGCCTTGTCCTGGCGGCGACCAATCATGTTGAAATTCTGGACGAGGCTCTGGCGCGCCGCTTCGATGAGGTGATCGAGTACACGCTGCCGGACATCGTCTCCGCGCGGGCCATTATCGAACGGCGTTTGGGTAAGTTCAAATTCGCCGCGAAGGAATGGGGGGCCCTCGAAAGCGCGCTGGGCGGCCTCAGCCAGGGCGAATTGGTTCGGGCGGCCGATGCGGTCGTCAAGGATGCCATTTTGGAGGGGGCGTCGAAGGTTTCACCGAAGGCATTGCGAGATGCCTTGGAAAACCGGCAGACATTGAGGGGCAAGTTCCGTCGTCAATCCAGCCGTTAGGCAGGCTCCGCCAACGGATAGACTGGAACGCGAACGAACGAGCAGGATTTTATGGCGGAGCCAGACAATTTCGATACGAGAGACCGTCCGCATATTCCCATCGACGCTTTCCGTGAAACGGCAGCTTACGAACGTCCACCACGCAATCAGGAACGTAAACCGCTTCGCGGCGACTATGCCGCGCACGCTGCCCGGCTTCTCGACCAACTTGCGGTAGCGCTCGGCGATCTTCCCCTACCCGGGGACGATGCGCGGATCAGCCTCCAGGGCCTGAAGCCCGGCACAATCGTCGAGATCGCAACATTACCGCCGGCCGAAACCTCCCGCACCAAGGCCGTCAAAGTTCCGACCGCGCTCGAATTTCCCACACAAGACGTGGTGGTCCTGCGCTCGGAGCGAAATGAGGATCGCACCGAAAGTGCACTGCTCTTTGTGCCGGACGATGCACGCCCGTTCCTGCGCGGCCGCATCAGCGACTATGGCCGAGACCCGGGCAACCAGCGACGGCCCGATGTCGACCGCTTCGAGGTCGTTGAAGAAGTCCGCATGCTCGATACCGCATCGCTGTTCACCGGCGATGTGGACCTGGCCGCACCGGATCTCGTATGGTGGGAACTATGGGCTCGCCAGCCGGTCGCCCTGGCAGATCGCCTGGTTCACGCGGCGCGCAACGCCGGTATCGACGTTCACGACGACCGCCTGATTTTTCCCGATACGACTGTTATGTTTCTTCATGGCGCTGCCGCAACGGTTGCGATGTTTGCGATGCGCGTGCCGGGGGCGATTTCCGAAATTCGCCGGGCGACGGGAACGATCGAACCGTTTCTCGATCGCGGTGACGCAGGGATCGGTCAACATGATTGGGTTGCGGAACTGGCGCAGCGGGTCACGGCGCCATCACAGGACGCGCCGGTGGTCTGCACGCTCGATACCGGTGTTGCCGCTGCCCATCCATTGATCGCCCCCGGCCTTCGCGGCGCATGGGCTTACGACGCCGCATGGGGCGTCGATGACCACGAGCCCCATGGCGGTCACGGTACGCCACTGGCCGGACTTGTTCTTTATGGCGATCTTGAGCCGCTCATGAACGACGCGCGCGCAGTGACACTGACGCATGGTGCGGAATCCATGAAGCTGTTGCCGCCGCATGGTTTCCCGCCGACCAAGCCGCCCAGCTATGGCGTCGTCACACAAGGCGCCGTCAGCGCGGTGGAGATCGAACAACCGGACAAGCTCCGCAGTTTTTGTATCGCGACCTCCGCGACCGATTTTCCGCCCAGCCGCCCTTCGACCTGGAGCGGTGCCCTCGATCAGGTCGCCGCCGGAGCAATGCCCGGCGAGGCTGACGAGAATGGTCCTGCGGCAGAGCGCCCGAAGCGCCTGGTGGTTGTCGCCACCGGCAATGTATCCGGCGGCATGGCGATCGACGTCCTTCCCTCACAGCCGCTGGAAGATCCCTCGCAGAGCTGGAATGTTCTGACCATTGGCGGCTTTACCCGTAAGGAGCAGCCGCCAGCGCCGCCGCCTGTGCTGAACGCGGCCGTACCGGCAAACCATCGCAGTCCCTTCAGCCGCGGCTCGCAATCGCTTCCCGACGATCTCACGCCCATCAAGCCGGAGGTATTGTTCGAGGCGGGCAACATGATGTCGGACGCCGCCGGCTTTTGTGGCTGGGATCCGGCGGTTTCGCTGCTTTCTGCAGGCTCTGATCTAGCCGCCGCACCCTTGGTCCCGTTCTGGGCGACCAGCGCCGCTGCCGGTCTGGCTGGCAATTTCATCGGACAGTTGCAATCCGCCCTGCCTGACCTCTGGCCTGAAACGCATCGTGCGCTCACTGTGGATTCGGCGCACTGGCCCGAGCCGATCCGCAAGAAGTTCATTGGCCGGGGCGCGCATTGGAAAACCGGCTCGAAGGCCGAAAAGCAGCAGCATCTGCGCGAATTTGGATATGGCGTGCCAGACATCGGCCGCGCGATCCTGTCGGCCCGCAATGACGCGACGTTGGTCGCTCAAGCCGAAATTCAGCCCTTTGCCATCGGTGCCGATGGGCGAACCGGCGTCTTCAACGAGATGCATTTTTACGACCTGCCCTGGCCGAAAGCGGCCTTGGAGCAGCTGGAAAATGAAATCGTCACGATGAAGGTCACGCTTTCCCATTTCATCGAGCCGAACCTCACCGGCAAGGCGGCGACACGCCCCGACACCTATCGCTCCTTCGGTCTTCGCTTCGACATGAAAAAACGTCTGGAGAGCAAGGCCCGCTTCCGCAGCCGGATCTCAGCAAGTCAGGCAAAGGACGGCACCGAAACTGCGAGCGAGACCAGTTGTTGGCTGTTGGGACCGAAGGCGATCCAGGCCGGCTCGCTGCATTGCGATTTGTGGCGGGGCCGTGCCATCGATCTGGCCGGGCATGACGCCATCGCCATTTTCCCGGTCGGAGGCTGGTGGAAATCGCATGCCGGGCAAAAGCGGATTGAGGACAAGGCCCGCTATTCGCTGGTCATCTCCATTTCCGCGCCCGGCCAGGGGGTCGATCTCTATTCGGAGATCAACACGCTCGTCGAAGCGAAGGAGCTTGAGGTTCTGCTCGGCTGATACCGAAACCGGTTTTCGGATATTTGGCCAGTGCAATTACCCCGCCAGTTCGAGGTCCATCGGCTCTTCGCTCAGGATCAGGCGGCGAAGCCGCCCCAGCATGTCGGTGCTGTTGGCGACGTCGATGCTTGCGGTCTCCAGGATCGTGGCGTGTCCGGTAATGGCATAACGCCCATGAACCGTGTCTTGGCCGCCAAGGCTGGGATGGTGGGGATAGAGCAGCGTCAGGCGCGGCGCGTCATAGAGCTGGGCATAGGCCATCATCTGGTAGACATCGGCCTGCGACACGCCCTGCTTGGGATCATCGATCCGCGCCGATATCCGCTTCCACTTGGTGTCGATGACATGGACGACCCTGCCACCCTGGCGGATCAGGATATCGGGCCGGGTCTGGAACAGGGCGCGTCCGCTGTCCTGCGCGCTCAGACAGAACAGCCGTCCACCCTGCAACGAAACAGTGAGCCCGGTTCCTGCCAGGGCGCGGGCGATCAAGCGCCCGACATATTCCTCAAATAGCGCATTCATCTCAAACAGCATGGCGGTGCCCTGGCCGGCGCCGCCGGTGGTCGTCTGGTAGCGGTCCTGCAAAAAGAGCCGGGCCATGGCGAAGAGCTCCTGCCAGGACCGGTTGGTGCGGTCGATCACCACCTGGTCCCAGCGCAGCGCGGACACCGGCACGTCGGTGATATCGGCATAGACAAAGGCCAGCTCACGCAGGCGTTGCTGGTTGGCGGGCCGCCGCGAAAGACGCGCCAGGCGCAGCACGGCCGCTTTCATGATCCGGTTAAGCGGCGTGTCTTCGGACAGAAGATCGAAGCGGCAGGCAAGGCGCGATGGGTTGACCGCATGGCGGGTGAACTGGCGGGTGATATCGAGTTGGCCGCGCAAGGTCGGCAGATCGTCTTCGCAGGTGATATAGCGGCGCGGCATGCCCTTGCGCAGAGCTTCGGTCAGCTTGTCGCAAAAGATGCGGATCAGGATTTCGAGCAGGGTCTCGCGCTGCCAGGCGAGATCGGTGATGACGCCCAGGTCAATTTTCAAATCCAGCGCAACTGCCAGCATATGCACCAGGCGCTTGCGGATTGCCGCGTTCTGGTGATCGGTTGTTTCACCGGGCGCCACATCGATCTTGGGCAGGATCTCCAGGCTCGCCTCGCCCGCTGCCAGAATTCCGACAACGCCGCGCGCGCGCAAGGCATGCCGGCCATGTTCGAGCACGCCGCTGCCGCCGCGTCCGGCAAAGGCGGAGCGGGCCGCCAGCGCCGCCAGCCTATCGGCGTGATGCGGGGGAATCTGCCCCGCGTCTTCGCCATAAGCGAGCTTGTCCCATTCCCGAACCGTATAGGCGGGCATCAGGCGGCAAACTCCGAAAAGTCGAAGCGGGCCTTGACGCTCCAGCGCCGCTTGTCGCCGCCCAGCTCATCGTCGGCAAAGCCGGCCGGCGCCGTCAGCCGCCGCGCTTCGAGGAAATGAGAGCCATTGGCAGCGTCGCCATCGCCGAGCACCGCGGCGACCTTTGACCAATCCTCGTAGAAATACTCGGTCAAGAGCGGGATGACCTTATGGCGCATGACGTCCTCGACATCGGCGCGGCCACGACAGCTGGTAAAATAGGCGTGGCCGATCTGGTGTTCGCGATCGAAGAGATATTCGATCCGCTCGTTGATCGTGTGCAGCAGCTTGCACAGATCGATCCCCTCGAGATTTTCGGCATCGAGCCCCCTGGCAGCCAGCGCCCGCCGCAGTTCTTCGACATCGGGCATCAGCTCGCGGAAGGTGAAGCGGCGGCGCAGAGCGGTGTCGAGCAGCGCGATCGAGCGGTCCGCGGTGTTCATAGTGCCGATGATGTGCAGATTGGCTGGAACGCCGAATTCATCTCCCGAATACGGCAGATGCACTTTGAGCGCATTGGCCTGACCCAGGCGCTTATCGGGTTCCAAGAGCGTGATCAGCTCACCGAAGACCTTGGAGATATTGGCCCGATTGATCTCGTCGATGATCAACACGAAGGCTTCGCGTTCGGAAGCGGCGTTGGCCTTCTTATTCGCGCTGTTCATGTAACGCTCTAGGGCCGGAATATTGAGGCGGTCCTTTCTCAGCGAGTAGAGCGACCGCATCGTGAAATTGCCGTCATAGATCTCGGTGACCGGCACGCCCGCGGCATCGTGCCATAGCCAGCGAACAGCGCGCCTGTGGCCATAATTGCCTTCCGGCCGCGGATGATATTCGTAGTGTCCGGTCACCTCGCCAATGGCGCGGACCAGCCGATTGCCCTTTGACACGACGATGATATCGCCGGTCTTCAGTCGATTGCGAAACGTGTCGGTAATCGATACCTGGCCCGACTGCAGCGTGACCGGGCCTTCGATCTTGCCCTGTGCTTCGCACGTTTTCAGAATTTCCTCGGCGTCATCGTATTTTGGGTCGCTCCAATCGATGTCTTCCCAGCTCAGCAAGGTGTAGCCGCCCTCAATCGCTTCTTCGAACAGCTCTTGATCGCCGGCACTGGAGCCCACCGACATCTTGTAGATTTGGCGGCCATCGATCGTAATCCGATTGCCAGTCGCGGCCTTATCCAGGCCGGTTTCGGCTCGTTTGGCGATGCGCCGGAATATTCCGGGCACAGTCTCGAGCCGGAAGCCCGCAGAGGCTGCTTCCTCATTGTCGTCAGACCCCGTCATGGGCTGCCGGCCCTCGACAAAGTCCTCGTAGGCCATCGATTGGTGAAAAGTGACGAACTCGATCCGACCTTCGCCGGCAAGACGGTGATACTCGGCCATCAGAGCCTCACGGTCGTCGCGCAACGGTTCGGCCGCCGCGTCGCCCATACAAAGTCGCACGGCCTCCCAGGCTGTGGCATAGGTCTTGCCGGTCCCGGGCGGGCCGTAAAGGATGAGATTGGTGGTCGCGGGCATGGCGGTCATGGGTTCAAAGGTCATGGTTTGGTGCCCTTCCGCTGAGGCGAGCTGGTAGGTGAAGATGGTGGAACTGCTAGGATTTGGCAGCGTGTGCGAGGGCGCGGGGACATTGGCGAGCTTCTGAAATTTCTCGCCGCCGAGCGCGCTGCAGATCGCCGGGAACGCGTCGCGTAGCCCCATGTCGCGGCCAAGATCACCGGCGCGAATTGCAATGTCTGCCGCGCCGTTCTCACGGGCAGGTTCGACATAATAGTTTCGCGCGCAGAGCCGGATGCGATCGGCGTCGCGGATCAGATGCTCGTAGCGCTCAGGCGGGGTGACCGGGGCGTCATCGGCATCGACGATGATGTAACCCGCATTGTGGAGCTGGGCTGCGGCATCGGCCTTCTGTCCCCACCCGCCATTGAGCTGCGTCTTGCCGCGCAGGAAGCCGACGATCGGCTTAGACGGATAGACGCGACCCGGCCGCGCACGTGTCGAGCGCACCCAGTAGTCACGCGGCTCGCCAAAGGCTTCGAAGATGGCAGCGTGCTCGCCCGACTGGCGGTAGCTGTCATAGGCGTCCATCGCCGCCTCGATCGCATCGCGCGAAAAGGTCGCCGCATCTTCTTCCTTGTAATTGTGGACGATCCACAGCGCGCTTTGCACATCGATCATGTCGCGCGGCGCCAGCCCCCGGTCCGCAAATGCGGCACGCACGGCCTGCATGAAGCGCCATTCGTCGCGATAGGTGTCGGCCATCGACGCATGATCGGGAAAGCGGCTGCCGACGGCTTCCAGCCAGAGGTCCTGGCGCACCGAATGGCGGATATAGATGCCTTCGTCCGGAGCGAGATGGAGGAACAGGAATTCGGCGATCTGGCGCGCCGGATCGGGCTTGCCGTCCGGGACGGCCGCAATCCACGCGTCAACAAAGGCCTCCAGCGCTGAGGCGTGACCGTCCGCTGCGCCAAGCGCGGCGTCGACAAGCGCGCGCAAGGCCGGCCAGAGCTGCTCGCGATCGGCGTCGCCTTTGGGCGACATCGGCCAATAGGTGCGCCATTGCAGCAGGTTGCTTTTGGCCAGCGCGGTGTTGACGGCATCGGCCAGTTCCTGGTCGGAATCGGCCCCTTCGATCGCGGACTTAAGGTCGGCCGCAATCGCCAGCTTGTAGGTCCGCTCCGCCTCATCGAAATGCGGATCGGGCGGGTCGAAACGGTCGAAGGCGGGAAAGAAATGGCGTAGCCGCTCGATCCAGCGCGTGATCGCCGTCGGATTGAGCATCAGCGCATCGCCGGTCTGCAACAGTACCGCGATCAGCCGGCGTAAGGCATCGTCGCTCTCGATTGGCACGACAAGACAAGGACCATTCTCAAATGCCCAACTGCTATTGAGCCCGGTGTGCCGGCCGCCCCCAGCGCCCTTATTTGGGTCGAAGGGCTTTTTTTCGCAGTCGAAGCTCTCCCCCTTCAGAAGGGGTTCCCATTTGGGATGGAGATAAAAGTTTCGTGCCGAACCCTCGATGCCCCACAGCAGCAGCTCGCCAGCCCCAAATTTGAAGGACAGCATCTTCTTCGCGTGGCCATCTCCGGGGCGCAGCCCCGCGCCACGGATCAAGCCAAGATACGCGTGGCGCTGCGCGGCATACCTTGGATCGTTTTCATCGAGGCGCGCCTCGAAATTCTCCCACATTCAAACGTCTCCAAACTCAGGCAATGCGCATAGCGTGTTGACGAGGCGCATCTGTCCAACGGTGTTGCATTTTGCTTCGCGCAGCCGCGGTGCGCCGAAGACGAGCGCCAGGCCTTTGGCGCGCGAGACAGCGACATTGATGCGGTTGAGCGAGAACAGGAAATCCATGCCGCGCGGGG
>Ga0182735_1002248_pt1 | contig 11923 bp, 3 predicted proteins | sample eDN5th30CKraftMG_FD_128524 | JGI IMG/M metagenome (GOLD analysis project Ga0182735, IMG submission 128524) | Enriched Miracle-Growth compost microbial communities from Emeryville, California, USA - eDNA 5th pass 30_C Kraft MG (version 2) (version 2) ... | reverse complement strand
GGTGGATCATCTTCGCTTCGTAAAGCGGCACACGGCGCTCAACACCCGTCGCCGCCTCCCGCACCCAATCCACGCGATCCCTTTGCCAGCCGTCGGCCTCCATTTGCGTGGACGTGCGAAAAAAACCAGAATCCGTCGACATATCGAACATGCGCTGGAACTTGATCCCCCAAGGATTGATGTCGCCACCACTGTCTTGTGGTCGCTCCTCGATCAGCACGGGCGCGCGGGCATAGAGTTTCGCCGTCAACTCCGCGTCGGCTCTCGTGCGAAAGACAGGTGCTGTCTTTGTATTGGGATTAATACGAGCTATTTCATTCTCAGTTAATTCAAAGTTTCTCTCTTGATGAGAGATTTCAACAATATCCTTTATATCAAAGCAAAATCTCGCTGCTTCCGCCTGACCACCAATACAAATGATGCAAAATGACTTCCTATCGTCCGTCGCCTTGAACCAACCTCTAACTTCGTAAAAACTGTACAGAGATTGCAGCTTACGACTTTGGACAAGATAACCGAAGAATTCAGATGTAGAGGAATCGGTTGCAATCCCTGTCGGTACGATAACGCCGGCACGGCCAGTGCGCTTTGCAAGCCGCGTGAACAACTCAGAGAACAGTGCGTAAGTGTTGACGTCTCCGCGCCCAGTAAGCGGATAGCGGCCTGACGAACGAGCAAATTCACTCGCTGCTTCTGCGGTGCGCTTGGCGAAAAGGAATTCGCGCCACAAACGACCGTCTGCGCTCTCCGGATCCGCACCTTCCAGTCCGTCGATTAACTTCTGACGCTCCGCCTTGTTGGGAGCGGCGGCAATAATCGGTGAGCGCATCGCAAAGAACTCTTGCTCCTGAAGCTTGATGCGCTCCCATGGTGGATTGCCGATGACGACATCGAAACCGCCGTCGCGCTCCATGATTTCTGGAAACTCTATGAACCAATGAAAGGCTTTGACCCTCTCAGAGGTCAGAGTGGCACCCTTGTTCAGATGTTCAGCGGGTGCCTGGCCACCCGCTGCCTGCCATACATGCTCCGTGAGCGGCATGGCATCGATCCCCCCCGCCGCGCCTCCCTTCACGGTAAAGAACGCCGCCATGTAGAAATTCGCCGAGACGTAAAGGTCGCTGGCCGCTTTTAGATTCTGCCAAGCATCCGATGCACGTATCGCTTGGAAACCGCTCGCCTTGGCTTCAACGCTTGCTAGATCGTCCTGTGCCATAGCTCTGAGATTGTGATCCCGATCGGCCAGAATTTCAGGCGGCGACCAGTTCTTGAACAGTTGCGGAAGCCCCTTGGCCCGCTCACGCTGTTCCTTGTTAAGGCGGCCATAGCGACGAGAGAGTTCCTTGTCGTCACCTGTGAGCGGCTTGTAGGCTTCGTCAGGTAGTCCCTCGCGTAACATGCTGCGGTCGAAGACACCGACTAGACTATCACCACATCGAATCTGCGCGTCAAAGAAGGCGAGTGGCCGACCCGGTTCCAGCGCCTCTATCCAGAGCGCGACCTTGGTCAGTTCGACCGCCATTGGATTGCGATCTACTCCATAGAGGCAGCGGCAGGCCACGTCGCGCAGCGCATGACGCCGATCCTCTTCCGACGGAAGACCGTCACATCGTGCTCGGGCAACCCGCTCTGCGATTATATGCGCTGCAGCGAGCAGAAAGTGTCCCGATCCGCAGGCTGGGTCGATGACCGTGAGTTCCAAAAGCGCTTCGGCCGGATCGACAGCCTGCGCCTCCCGTTCGTCGAGCACTGGGTTTAGCGTGGTGCCCAGCAGTAGCTGAACCAGGCTATCGGGCGTATAGTAAGAGCCGGTGGTTTTGCGTTGGTTGCCCCGTTGCTCGGCAGCCTCCGATGCGAAGATCAAGGTCTTGCCATCATCACCTAGTTGCGGCTGCAATTCGAGCAGCGATTCATAAACCGAACCCAGTTCCTCGGTCTTCATAAGACGCCAGTTTACTGGCGTCATGCCGACTTTGTCGGAAAGCCATGACAAGCGGTAAAGCGCTTCCATGAAGGCGCGATTGCGTAGACGCGCCGTCTCCAAGTACGGCAGCTTGTCTTCGCTGAAAAGACCGCCAAGCGCAGGCAGACCGAGCGCGTCCTGTCCGTGCGCGAGCGCGCGGAAGACAATCTTAATGGCCTCATAGCGATCGTGATGCTTGTCCCAGGTGGCTGCGCGGACGCAGGAGGCGCGCAGCGCCGCGAGGCTGTAGCCTTCGCGGTAGAGCTTGCGGGCATCCTGTGTCGCCGTTTCGGGATGAAGCAGATTTCTGTCCTCGGCCACCATCAAGAAGATCAATCGATAGACGAGTCGCAAGAGTTCGTTGAACCAGCCGGTCAGGTCAATCTCGCCCGACTTCAAACGCATGGCGAGGTCAGGGTTGGCTTCCAAGAAGCCAGAGCCGAGCACCCGAAGAGCGATTTCCACCTGCGCTGCCAACCGATCACGCGCGGCCTCCCCCTCTCGAGAGCCAGCCTCACGCCAACGTTCCAGCGCGCAATCCGTGGCTGGGGCTCCAGCGGCACCGAAACGGGTGCGGTGTATCAGCGACCAAAGAGCCGCGAACGAGGCGGCATCCTCGTTGGTGAAAATCTGGGCGAGATCGGCTTCGATATATGCCGGCCGCGTCAGCGAAGCGTTGTCGCGCATGAGACGCAGGACGGTCCCGTTCGTTACGAGTCCCCAAAGCGCGTCATCATGATCGTTGAGATAGTCCTGAAGTGCAAAGGCTGGAGAGCGCGAACGGTCAGTCGAAAGTGTCGGACTGCGACGATCAAGCTTCTCCTCGGATGGTGGCACAACGACAACCGGGACACGCCCACCCGCCAAGAAAGATATCGTATCATCGGCTGGGACGAGATCATCAAATCCGAAAGTTTCAGCAAGAAAGGCCCGCATATAGCGCCGAGTTGCCTCAACGGATGGATTTTGAAGCCTTGCGAAAGCGTCGAAATGGGATTGACCAACACGGAAGGAGGTCGAAATTTCCTCGCGAATCGTCAGCCCCTTGCGGATGCGATAGTCTTCGTCAGCCTGATCGGAGGCTTGCTGACGGTCAATGCTGGCGACCATCGCAGGGGCAATAAGATTGCCTTCCAAGCTGAGTGAGGGCCATGCTGACATGTCCGTGACAGGTTTACGCGCCATGGCTCAAGCCTCCCCCGGCATCAATGTGAAAAGGCCGATGACGTCCGGAGGAAGCACAGGTTCCACGGTGACGCGGGAAGCGGACCCAGACGCAACGCGAAGCCGAGCGTGATCTTGCATCAGCTCCTGCGCGCGTGACCGGACGAAATCGGCGATCGGCCCTTCAAGCAAAACCGGTAACTCCTCCTTGGCTTTGGTGATGAACCTATCCCGTGCGATAGGCGCGAGATCGGCCGTAGCGGGTGTGTTCAGCAGTTCGCGCGCTTCTTCGCCGATCGCCACGATACGCTCACCCTGCATCGCAACGAGAGCCGCTTCCTCGGCAAGCAGAAGCCGCTCTTTGCGGGCGTGAACTGTCAGCTTAAAACGAATACGCAAGAGCGCGAGGCGGGTGACTTGCTGGACGGCAGTGGTGGGCCAGGCACCGACACGACCGATGCCCAACTCGGACAAAGATTCCGGATCAAGTGATGCTTCAACAAGCGCTTCAGCAAGCGTGGCTGTAAGAGGGTGCGTTCTGGTGAGCAACGCTGTGCCAGAGGGCGCAGGCTCCATTGTAGCCAGGCGTACCGATCCTTTCAGATCATGCTCGGCCAGCCTCTCGCGCAATCCGGTATCAAGTGCGCCGACGTGGGCCAAAAGCACGGCTTTGCGCATCTCCAACGGCGCGCCGAAGCGCGACATGGCGCGCTCAACGAAAATGCGGGCATCGGCCGGGGAACCGAGCAGCGCGCGGACCTTTTCCCATTCGGGTGCGACTTCCTGCGGCTTCATGGCATTCTGTGCAAAACGCGCCCGCGACTTCCGTTCATTTTCGGCAGCATCTCGCCAACGGGCTTCCACGGCCTTCACACTGTTCTCAAAGCGAAGGTCGAGCGTAAGCTGGGCGCTTCCTCGGCGACGAAGCATCATCGATGCCATTAATGCGTCCGTTACCGGTCCGCGGTCCTCAGGGAGAGGCACGGTCACGCCTGTCGCTTCGCGGATTTTCTTGGCCTTATCAAGGATGACTTCGAGCACCGCCCCGTCGATAGCGCTGTCCGGCGAGAACATCATGATCGAATGGACGACGTCCGCTGGCTGACCGAAACGATCGACGCGCCCTTCGCGCTGCTGATGGCGAGTCGGATTCCATGACAGGTCATAGTGGACGACCGTGTCGAAGAGTTGTTGAAGATTGATGCCTTCGGAGAGGCAGTCTGTGGCGACAAGAATACGCTGTGTCGAACGTTCCTCGTCTGCCGACGCCATCTCGGCGACACGGTCTCGGCGTTCGTCTGGCGTTAGGACGCCCGTCACGGATTCGATGGTAAGCTTCGGAAAGGCTTTGCGCAAACCGTCGCGCACATGCTCCGCCGTCGCCAGATAACGGCAGAAGACGACGGGATTTGCGCCCTTCTTGATGAGCGGCGTCAGCGTCTCGATCAAGGCGGCCAGCTTCGGGTCAGGCTTGCCGACCAACTCTTCGGCGTGCCTCACCAACTTGAGAAGCGCCGGATCGACGTCGAACGTCGTGCCCGGTTCGAGATCGACCGCGTCTTCGTCGTCTCCGTCCTCGTCATAGATTTGGGGTTCGAGGCGATCGCTCTCGCTCGACATGCGATTACGCAATGCGCTCAAGGCAGCAGCTGGTGAAGAACCGACACAACGCATCAGGGCAAGCGTGCCCCAGAAGGCAAGCCGTTGTTCCCGCTGTCCCGAACCCGCCTGGGAGACGACGCCAAAACAGTAGTCGAGGACCGCCTCCTGGAAATCGCGATGGGCGCCGGACAGATGATAGGCGAACTCGGTGGTCTCATGTTTCGGGAAGGCACGATCCTCGTCCCAATCGCCGGTGACGAGATCGATCCTTCGTCGCTGCACGAAATGCCGCGCCAGACGCTCGCGATACCGCGTATCCTCGAAGTCCATCGAAGCAAATGACGGATCGATCAGGGAAAGTAGGCGAGCGAAAGCCTCCTCATCCCCGGAATGTGGCGTTGCGGTCAGAAGGATCATCCGACGATCCAGATCTCGTGCCAGGCCCTGCAACAGATCGAAGCGCTGCTGCCGGCCCTTGTGCGTTCCGACGCAGGCATGGGCCTCATCGACGATGACGAAATCCGGGCACGCGCGCGCGAAGCCTTCCCGACGCTTCTCCGCCTTGATGTAGTCGAGGCTGACGACCGTGAAGGGATAAGCTTCGAACAGGGTCTGGGCGAGCGGCAGCCCACGCTCCAGCCGGCTTGCAGTGCTGGATGTGACCGGAACGGCGTCGATGCCGAAACGGGCCTTCAGTTCACCAATCCATTGCTCGACGAGGTGTGGCGGGCAGAGCACCGAAAACGCATCCACCTCACCTCGGTCCATCAGCTCGCGCAGAATTAGGCCCGCTTCGATTGTTTTGCCGATACCGACATCATCGGCGATCAGCAGACGCGGCACCGCCATGCGAAGCGCCATCAGCAGGGGGACAAGCTGATAAGTGCGGGGTTCAAAGGCGAGTTGGGCAGCCGACCTGAAAGGGCCTGCACCACGGCGAAGCGTCAGGCGCATCGCGTCGGCCAGCAATGCCGCTTTGGCTTGAACGGTCGCGGCCGCGTCCACAGGCAAATCGAAACGGGCCGGCTCGACCGGCAGCAATTCGAGCGCGGGGTCAAGCACAACAGTGTCACTGCCGCCGCCCGAAAGAGGGCGTAGTGTAAGGATGCCGTTTCGTGGGGACGGAAGCGCCACCCACTCACGGCCACGCGCTCGAACCAAATCTCCCGGAGCAAAATTGACTGACATTACTCTATTTCCCAAACATCGAACGCATCGTGTCGGGCACGCCCGAAATGACAGATTCCGGCAGTTCAAACAGCGTCCAGCCCTTCACGTCCGCGTCCTGGCGTGATGCCTCGGTTAAGGGAGAGATGCTAGCGGCGACGAAATGGCTACGCCAAACGAAGTTCATTTCTTGGTCGGAAAACCTTAAAGAGGCACCATCGGGGGCCGGAAATCCCAGTTCTTTGAAGGCGTTCACCCACTCCCCGCTGCCCGTCGAGAGGTCCGCAGCTGCGAGTACGACATGACCACGCGCAAGATCAACCAGCATCTGCTTGGCTTCGTCGCTTGTGCGATCAATCAACTCATGGTCGGGTTGATTGAAATAGGAAAGCAGGCATCGGTAACACCCTCGAACGCACGTCTCCTTATCGTGATCGATGAGCAGTTTGGCGTCGCCTGCTGCGACGGCTTCATCGACTTTTTCGAAGTGCATCAGTGTCAGCGCTTCTCGGGCTACGTTTCCAAGCGCTTGGGGATCCTCGATCAAACGGCTCAATACGCCTGCACCACCTTCCGTGGCTTCGTAGGCGAGAACAGCACGGCGATTGTCACGAGCTGGAAGCGGCTCACCAAGAATTTCACCTTCCTCCAACTGAAATACGACCTCGATGCCTCTCATGAGAGCGTGTTGGACCGTCGCAATGGTCTCGGGCGCGTAGTCGGTGGGATTGTTGAATCGGAAGAGCAGTGCGTTCTTGCGGTCACGCACGATGGGGACGATCCGAACCGGCCTCACCACATCCGGCGGCACATCGATATCGGGATCTTCGTCGTCCGACTTTGCCCAATAGCCGCTACGCGGATCGATATGAAAGCCGAAGACGGTTTGATTGGCGCGTCGTTTCAGTCCTTTGTTGATACGGCTGATCTCGGCGCTGTTCGCATATTGGAGATTGAGGATCGAGACGTCCTCACAGCGGAAGTCGGCTTCGGTGACTTGCGCGCGACCGTCCCGCTTCGGCCAGGAAAAGACGGTCTGTATGTCGAAGCCCTGCCGGACACGCTCTTCATCGTTCGCCGTGATCCGCTCGGCCGGGGCCGCTTCCACATTGTCGATGCGGAGTGTTCTCTGTACCGGCACTTCGCCCGCCATCGGCGCGTTGCAGGCGTGGCAACGTTCAACCTCTCCGTCATGGCTGGCACCGCAGTTCGAGCAAATGAAGATGTCTTTCGTGGCCAGTTCCGCCCCATCTCCCGTCCGGACTTCAGGCGGCAGCTTCGCCTTCATGACACGATATGCACGCCCTTCGTGGTAAATCAGGCTACGTGGACCAAATTCCGAAATAGCCAGAAAGCGGGCGCGCTGGAGGAACGAGCCTGATTTCCCTTCGCCGGGGATGAAAGCATAGAGTGGGAGTCTCGGAAAATTGTAGCCCGGCAAGAAACCTTCAGTCGCAAGATAGCGATAGGAATAGAAGTCAGAGCCGTTTGAGGCTTTGCCTTGTTCAAGAATAGCGATCTGGTCACTCGCTTGCATCTGCGCAGCCTTGATACGACGGCGATCCGCGCCTGAAAGTCCCGTGATCTCGGAGCGCGCGTTGGCTTCCATCAGCTGTGTTCGGGCGGAATTGTAGAGTTCACGCCAACGATCAAAGGCGCGGTCGAAATCATGCGGTGCACGTTGAGCAACGGCGGACACGAAATCATTTGGATCGCTCATCCATGCCGGTTTGCGGCCATCCACGGATGCAAGAATTTGGTCGAGCACTCGCTTCATCGGCGCATGTGCCGCCACAGCGAGCGCCGGCGGATCGATAATGGCGTGAATCTCTTCTTTTAGCGGATAGCCCTTTGCCTTCAGATCGAGAATCTCAGGGATGTCAGGTGAGAGCGCGAGTTTCGATTCAGCGAGCCAGACGGCGTGGAGGTGTGAACGCACAAGCTCTTCGTTGGTGATGTCGAGCGCGGGCGGTCTGACCACTCCGGCAACCATCTCATTGCGTCGCTCGAAGAAATACTGGTCATGCGGCGATTGAGCGGCGCAGTAGGTCACGATGACCGCAGCCTGTCCGGAGCGACCAGCGCGGCCGGCACGTTGCGCATAGTTCGCTGGTGTCGGCGGCACGTTGCGCAGATAGACGGCGTTAAGCGCCGAGATGTCGACGCCGAGCTCCATGGTTGGAGAGCAAAAAAGAGCCGGTAGGAATTGTTCAGACTCTCCCATCGCATTGAGTTCGGTAGCGTTCCTTATGAGGTTTTCCTGGTCTTCCTTCTCGTACCTGAAACGCCATTCCCGCCATTCGCGCTGTCTTTGGGAAACCTGTGCCGTATGCTCTCGACCTTCGAGTCCCCAAAAACTGCTTCCACCGGCCTTCAGTTCAACCGCAATATGATGGTAGAGATCATGGAAATAGCGATTTCCTTGGGCTGTGCCAGACCGGACAGCCTCTCCAGGAATGATCCGGACGGTCGATGGTGACAGACGCCATCCTTGCAGGTCCGCCTCTATGTCAACGCGCGACACCAGCCCTTCGCGGGCCAGTAATTCCATTATGCCCGTTAAAACGGCTAGATAGTCGTCTTTACCAAGCTTTGTTCCGATGACGCTCGGGCGATTAATAAGACGACCAATACGCGAATTGTGTCCGGCACGAACAATTGTCTGCTCTTCGCGGAGTCCCACTCGGTCCTTACCGGGAGCCTGAAGGAATAGAGTCGTGCGGCTTCTTGGTGTCTCCTTCCCATCTATGGCCCAAGGACTGCGCAAGAGGCTTCGAGACTTCTGCGCAACGGTGTCGAGGACAGTCAGGTCAAGTGCCTCGGTTCCGACCGCCAAGCCATCGAGCATGGCGCCGAGAAGCTTTTTCAACATTTCCTTGCGGTGCGAGACGCTCAGCGTGGCGAGCGCGGGCAAGACGGCCCCGAGGCGTTCTGCATCCTCTGCAACTTCATCAAGTCCAATGAACTCAACATCAATGAGTTTGAGGACAGAAAGGCTTGGATTGGTATAGCGCCACCCCCGGCGCAAGTCCGTCCAAAGCCTGTGAGCAAGGACTTTTGCAAGAGATCGCTGAGCGTCTTCCCTAACTACTGCCCCGGCCTCAGCATCCAACATCCAATGGATTCGAGCTTCTCTATTATTTGCGGTGAAGCCGAGTGCCTTGACCACCCGCAGGCCGAACTCGTCTTCCGTTATCCCATCGTCACCAGCGTCAAGGACGGCGCGGAGAATTGCTCCCCGCAGCAAACTGACGAACAGAAAGTCATTGAAGTGACCTGCCTGAAGCGCGGCGTCTTGCCGGTTATCTGTAAAACCGAGGAGTTTTCGCTTTTCCTTTGGAACGCCGCTTGTGCGACTATTCATCCAGTCCAGGGCGGTCGAAATCAGCAACGTCGTGGCAGAGCTTCGCCCTTCGCCCGATAGACCAGCAAGCTTGGTGCGTTCTCGCATGCTGGGGTGCGGCTGATCGAGGCAGCAGGGACAAAAGCCAAATTTGCCGGGGATAAACCAGAAGGCTTTGCCCGCCGATGCGAGGCGACCATCGGGAGCAACCGACACGGGCTGCGGCTCTCGCCTCCTTCTGTTTGCTCGCAGTCGTTCGACACCTTGGCGTTCTTCGCGCCAATCTTCGGGATAAGTCTCAACCTCGCCTGTGAAGATATATTCGGGGTCACCGTCGCCGGTAGGGATCAGATACCCGGCAGTGTCCATTTCCTGATCGTCGAGCGGTGCGTCGTCAATGCTTCTGGGGACGAATAGAGTCCCCGAGGCATCATCAGTTCTTGTGACAACATGAACCTCATGCCCACATCCTCGGCAGAAGCGTGTAGGATAAAGACGATGACCGGGCGCTTTGGGGTCTTCGAGCTGCCCCTCGAAGAGCACGTTTCTCGGCCGTTCAGTCAGCGTAACGAACACCTCGCCCGCGCCTGATATGAATTGGTGAAGCTTGAAAGCCAGGAATGCACCAGTTTCCTGACCGCCCCGATCAGCTTCCGGCAAGCTGATACGGGTCAGAAACGCCTCAAAATGCTGGCGGCAGGTTTCGGCCCCCACGCCACTATCCTGGGACAGCAGTTCAACCGCCTTCCCATATGGAATTGGCTTCTTACGCTTCAGTTCCTGCCCATCGTCCAAACCTATCGCCAATTCGGTCCAAACGGCCAGGGGATGCCGCTTCAGCACCTCGTCGGTCAGCGCCTCCGGTATTGGAGATGTAAGCACGGAAGCCAGCTTCGAACGTACATCTTCCAGCTTCAACCGGTCGTCCGTCGCGCGTTCCAAAGACTCGTCGATGACAGAATCCGGCCCGATGGAGACACCGAAAAGGCGGGAGGCAACGTCAGCCACGGCCTGCGCTCGATTGGAATCTGAGCCTTCGCTCGCCATAGTGGCTGATGTGCCGATACAGATCGGCGCCTTGTCTGGTGTGCAGCGATTGCGAAGACGGCGGACGAGTATGGCAACATCGGCACCCTGACGGCCGCGATAGGTGTGAAGCTCGTCGAGGACGATGAAATCTAGGCCGCTCGCGTTCTCAATGACCTTCGTGTCGAGACTATCCTGCCGTGTGAGGAGCAGTTCAGCCATCATAAAATTGGTAAGTAGGATATCCGGTGGATTGTCGGCGATCTGTTGCCGCTCCTCCTGGCTTTCCTGCCCGGTGTAGCGCCGCACCACTGGCTTGAATTCGTATGGCAGCCCAGATTGGGAAATGAACTTGTCGATCTCGTTCATCTGGCTGTTGGCCAGCGCATTCATCGGATAAACAATGATCGCGCTGGTTTTCCGAGGTTTTCCAGCTTTCCGAGCGCGAATAATCGCGTCGACGACCGGCACGAAAAAGCAGAGCGATTTACCCGACCCTGTGCCTGTCGTGACGACATAGCTCTTTCCGGCACGAGCTTTGGCGATTGCTTGTGCTTGGTGGCGGTGAAACCTCAGCGGCACTGAGCCAAACCGAAATATTTTGCCAGTCGCTTCGTCGAGGTCTCCCGACGCGACCAATTCTTCGACCGTCGGCCCCTTAAGAAAGCGCGGATTGATAGACAATAGCGCGTCAGGCCAGAATCGCCCGGAATCATATTGTCGAGTGATTTCAGAACCCAGATCCTCGGACCTTATTGAACTGAACGACCGAGAGAACCGTGCATAAGAATCGATGAGGCGATGATCAAATTCGAACGCCTTCATTTTTGAACGCCTTCGCTGACGCGCCCGCGCCCGCGCCCGCGCCGTGAAGTCAACTTGAATAGCCGACTATCAATGATATCCTTATGTGTGGCGGAATTATTCATCACTACCCCTCCCGCTCCGTATGAGCGCCATTTATAAATTTCGGCTCAAACGCCTGTTTTGTGTGCACTTTGCGACGTATCGTCAAATGGCGCGACTTTTATTTCTGCTTCGCGCTCACGAACACGAGCGATATCCAAACTGCTTTGCATCAACATCAGTTCTTCCATCGAAAGACCGAATGCCTTCTCCAGACGAAGAGCCATTTCAGGCGACAAATCCGCCCGCTCATTCAATACAGCCGATAATGCGGCTCGCGTGACCCCGAGGGATCGCGCCGCCTGCGTCACAGAAAGACCAAACGCCTCAATAACTGATTCCCGGACATGCCCACCTGGATGTGGAGGAATATGCTGGCGCGTTATCCCTTGCCCCATAAAAATTGCGCCCCTCAAATAGCTCACGGCGATGCATGTCTGTGCACCGACGTCGATCGCCCTACCATTGCGGCAAAAACTATGGGTTGAATCGGATAGCGTCAAGCCACGCTATACACAAGACGTGCGGTCCACGATTTTAGGGATGCCCTGATTGCTGAACTCTCCGTCTCGGTGAACCGACATAGCCTGATAAGAGATGCTATTTTCGAACTTGTATTTTGTCTTTGTCGGGAACCCGCGAGGGGGAAAGCCTTCCCCCTGCGGCCGAGCCCATGTCTCGGCCGACCCCTTCTGCGGGGAGCCCCCCCACAACGCCCCCTTTAGAGTCAGAGTGCGGACAGGATATCCGTG
>Ga0182735_1002244_pt1 | contig 11943 bp, 15 predicted proteins | sample eDN5th30CKraftMG_FD_128524 | JGI IMG/M metagenome (GOLD analysis project Ga0182735, IMG submission 128524) | Enriched Miracle-Growth compost microbial communities from Emeryville, California, USA - eDNA 5th pass 30_C Kraft MG (version 2) (version 2) ... | reverse complement strand
CGCCAGCTCGGCGTGCAGACCGGCATCGATACGCTGCCGGTCATCGCCGGCCAGTCGCCGACCGATATCGCCGCCCGCGCCGTGCAGGCCGCAAAGCTCGGCGGCCATGACGTCGTCATCCTCGACACCGCCGGCCGCACCCATATCGACGAGCCGCTGATGGTGGAGATGGCCGATATCCGCAAGGTATCGTCGCCGCACGAAATCCTGCTGGTCGCGGACTCGCTGACCGGCCAGGACGCCGTCAACCTCGCCCGCAGCTTCGACGAGCGCGTCGGCATCACCGGCCTCGTGCTGACCCGCATGGACGGCGACGGCCGCGGCGGCGCCGCCCTTTCCATGCGCGCCGTCACCGGCAAGCCGATCAAGCTGATCGGCACCGGCGAAAAGATGGACGCGCTGGAGGAATTCCACCCCAAGCGCATCGCCGACCGCATCCTCGGCATGGGCGACATCGTCAGCTTGGTCGAGAAAGCCGCCGAAACCATCGACGCCGAACAGGCGGCGGCGATGGCCAAGAAGATGCAGTCGGGCAAGTTCGACCTCAACGACCTTGCCCAGCAGTTGCAGCAGATGTCGAAGATGGGCGGCATGGGCGGGCTGATGGGCATGATGCCCGGCATGGGCAAGATGAAGGACCAGCTTGCCGCCGCCGGCCTCGACGACCGCATGTTCAAGCGCCAGCTCGCCATCATCTCCTCGATGACCAGGGCCGAGCGCGCCAATCCCGACCTGCTCAAGCATTCGCGCAAGAAGCGCATTGCCGCCGGTTCCGGCACCGACGCCGCCGAGATCAACAAGCTCCTCAAGATGCATCGCGGCATGGCCGACATGATGAAGGCGATGGGCGGCAAGGGCAAAGGCGGCGGCATGATGCGGGGCCTGATGGGCGGCCTGGCCTCGAAGATGGGCATGGGCGGCATGATGCCGGGCATGGGCGGCATGCCCGACCTGTCCAAGATGGATCCGAAACAGCTTGAAGCCCTGCAGAAGCAGGCCGAAGCCGCCGGTCTGGGCGCGGGCCTGCCCAAAGGTTTGCCGGGCGGGTTGCCGGGTGGAGGGCTTCCCGGCTTGCCGGGCGGCCTGAAGCTGCCGGGTCTTCCGGGCGGCGGCCTGCCGGGCCTGGGCAAGAAGAAGTGAGGGGTGTCATGAACGACGATGACAGCGTGACGCGGGCGCGGAAGATCTTGGCGGATTACCGCGCTTCCATCGACAACATCGATGCCGCCCTCATCTACATGCTGGCCGAGCGTTTTCGCTGCACCCAGGCGGTCGGCGTGCTCAAGGCGACGCATGGATTGCCGCCGGCCGACCCCAGCCGCGAGGCCGAGCAGATCGCCCGCCTGCGCCGGCTGGCCGACGAGTCGCAGCTCGATCCGGACTTTGCGGAAAAATTCCTCAACTTCGTCGTGCGCGAAGTCATTCGCCACCACGAACAGATCGCCGCCGACAAGAACGGCGGATGACAAAAATGCCGGTCACGCCATTCGGTGGCCGGTACAACCGACCCTCAAACACGGAAATCCAGGAGACCAAAAATGTCGTTGAAGATCAGACTGTCCCGCGCCGGTTCCAAGAAGCGCCCCTACTACCACGTCGTCGTCGCCGATGCGCGCAGCCCGCGCGACGGCCGTTTCATCGAGACGCTGGGCTCGTGGAACCCGCTGCTGCCGCGGGATGGCGAGCGCGTCAAGGTCGATGCCGACCGCGTCAAGCACTGGCTGTCGCAGGGCGCGCAGCCGACCGACCGCGTGCTGCGCTTCCTCGATGAGGCCGGCATTGCCAAGCGCCCGGCCCGCTCCAACCCGAAGAAGGCCGAACCGGGCAAGAAGGCGCAGGAGCGCGCGGCCCTGCTGAAGAAGGCGCAGGAAGACGCCGCCGCCGCGATCGCTGCTGCTGCCGCCGCCCCGGAAGAGGCCGCTTCCGAGTAAGCAGCGCGAATCTGGTAGAACCGAAAAGGCCGCGTGGCTGGTGTCAGCCGCGCGGCCTTTTCCCTATCGGCGGGTGCGTCTCTCAGTAGCCGCCGTAATAATGCCGGCGCGGGTAGTAGCGGCGGTTGTCGTAGCGATAGTTGGACGGGCAGCGGGCGATGTAGACCCGGCCGTAGCGGCCGCGGTAGCGGCACTGGCCGCGTTCGCTGGCATTGCCGATCAATGCGCCGCCGACGGCGCCGATCGCACCACCGATAACCGCGCCTTCGACAGGATCGTTCGCGACCGCGCTGCCGATGGCGGCGCCGCCAAGACCGCCGATCGCGGCCCCTCGCTCGGTCTGTGAACAGGCGGCTATCGGCAACAGCAGTGCCGCAAGCACCAGAATCTTTTTCATCACGGTTCTCCCTAACGATTTGCGGCCTTGGACGGCGATTAAACGCGCGATCGAAGGATTCGATCCCAATCGGGCCGATCGAGGACCGCCGCTGGCGCGCACTTTGTCAAACGTGGTGAATCAAACCGTTACGATGCCGACGGGCGAACTGTCCTATCGGCTGGTGCGGACATAGAGGACATCCGGCAGCCCTTGCCTTGCGCCGGTTCCGCCGGAATGAGCCTGCGCGCGGAAGCCGTGCCGCTCATAGAAACGGCAGGCGCGCCGGTTCGACCGGAAGCAGTAGAGCTTGGCCTGCGGCAGGTCCGCTGCCGCCAGCAGCCGACTGCCGATGCCGCGCCCGGTCCATTTGGGGTCGACGTAGAGCAGGTCGATCCAGGCGCCATGCGTGGCGATGAATCCCACGATGCTTCCGGACGCTTGCGCCACCGTGACGGTCCGGTGGGCAAGCACCGCTTCGCGAACGAAGGCAAGGTCCTCTTCCGCGCTGCGGCATGGCTGTTGCTGGAGGGAACCTGACGACCGGCGCAGCACCTGCGCGATGGCCGCCGCGTCGGGCGCTTCTGCCCGGCGCAACGTGATCGTTTCAGGATGGTCGACGGTCATCGCCCGGCCCTCGGGCGAGACGGACGGCAGGCCGTCCGGTCGCACTGCAGGGGGCGGATCAGGCCGCCTTCTGCTTCGGCTGGATCAGCCCGCGCGCCACCAGCAGTTCGGCGATCTGTACGGTGTTGAGCGCCGCGCCCTTGCGCAGGTTGTCGGAGACGATCCACAGGTTGAGGCCGTTGTCGATGGTCGCGTCCTCGCGGATGCGCGAGATGTAGGTGGCGTCCTCGCCGGCGCTCTCGATCGGGGTGATGTAACCGCCGTCCTCGCGCTTGTCGATGACCAGGCAGCCTGGCGCCTCGCTCAGGATCGCGCGCGCCTCGTCGGCCGTCATCGGCTTCTCGAACTCGAGGTTGACGGCTTCCGAATGGCCGATGAACACCGGCACGCGCACGCAGGTGGCGGTCACCTTGATCTTCGGGTCGAGCATCTTCTTGGTCTCGGCCACCATCTTCCACTCTTCCTTGGTGGTGCCGTCCTCCATGAAGACGTCGATGTGCGGAATGACGTTGAAGGCGATGCGCTTGGTGAACTTCTTGGCCTCGACCGGGTCGGCCACGAACACGGCGCGGGTCTGCGTGAACAGCTCGTCCATGCCTTCCTTGCCGGCGCCCGACACCGACTGGTAGGTCGAGACGACGACGCGCTTGATGGTGGCGGCGTCATGCAGCGGCTTGAGCGCCACCAGCATCTGCGCGGTCGAGCAGTTCGGATTGGCGATGATGTTCTTCTTCGAGAAGCCGGTGACGGCATCCGGGTTCACTTCCGGCACGATCAGCGGTACGTCCGGATCGTAGCGGAAGGCCGACGAGTTATCGATGACGATGCAGCCCTGCTTGCCGATCTTCGGCGACCATTCCTTGGAAACGTTGCCGCCCGCCGACATCAGGGCGATGTCGGTATCGGAAAAGTCGTAGCTGTCGAGCACCCTGGTCTTCAGCGTCTTGTCGCCGAAGGACACTTCCGTGCCGAGCGAGCGGCGCGAAGCCAGCGGCACGACCTCGCTGACGGGGAAGCCGCGCTCTTCGAGGATATTGAGCATTTCGCGGCCCACATTGCCCGTGGCACCGACTACCGCAACCTTGAAACCCATTGAAAATTCTCCTGTCGCTCTCCGCTTGTTCTTCTGGAGAAACCCGCCGGCCGTTGCGGGTCCCGCCTCCCTCGGGCCAGACCCGGGGAGAGGGCGGAGAGGCCAAGGGAGATCAGACCGTGGTAGCGGTCGTTTTTTTGGCCGTGGTTTTGGTGGAACGGGCGCGCGTGCGATCCTGCCCCGACACAAGGCCGGAAGCGTTCATCGCCAGAAATGCCATCAACAGGGCGCGCATGCGAAGCTCCGTAACGCGCGGCATATGGCGCGAACGCGCGCAAGAGTCAATGCACCGCGCTTGCGACCTTTGCGCCGGCGCGCCGCCGCTGGACGAGGATCAGCCCGCCCGCCACGATAAGGACCGCGCCGATGAGGATGCGGATGCCGGGCAGGTCGCTGAAGACCAGATAGCCGATCACGGTCGCGCCGATCAGTTCCAGATAGGACAGCGGTGCGAGCAGGGAGGCTTCCGCGTGGCGGAAAGCGGAGATGGTCATGAAATGGCATGCCGCCGAGATCAGGCCCATCAGGAACAGCAGGCCGAGTTCGCCCATCGACGGCAGCGACCAGTTCCAGATCGCCAGCGGCGACAGGATGGCGGCGCCGAACAGGCATTGGAAGGCCAGCGTGCTGACCGGGTCGCTGGCGCGGGTCTTGCGCGTCGCGATCATGTAGAGGGCGAAGAAGACGCCGGCGACGACGCCCAGCAACAGGCCGGCATCGATGCCGCCGGCCGGATTGACGATGATGATGGCGCCGACGAAGCCGAGGGCAAGGGCGGCGATCTTGCGGGTTGTCAGGGCTTCGCCCAGAAGCAGCACCGACAGGACGGCGGCGACGATCGGCCCGACGAAATAGGCGCTGGTCACGTCGGCGATCGGCGAGACGGCGATGGCGGCGAAAAAGAAGCACATCGAGGCCGCCGCGAAGAAGGTCCGCATGGCGTGCGCCGGAAGTTCCTCGCGCGGCAGGAAGTGGACGCCGCGTTGTGCCAGCACCCAGGGCAGAACGAAGACCGAGGCGAAAGCGTAGCGCGCCCAGCTTATGTAGAGCGGCGAATGCGCCGCGCTCAGCGTCTTGGCGATGCCGTCGACGCCGGGCACCAGCAGCATCGCGGCCGCCATCAGCGCGATGCCGAGCAGGGGGGAGGAGGATTGCTGGTTCATGGTCCGGCCTGTCTTGCCCGCGCTCGGCGGCGAGGTTTCGGCTGGATCCGGCGGCTGTCGCGATCCGGCAGCCACCGGACGGAGTAAATCAGGCCAGGAAACGCTCGCGGATCGCCTCGCCCATCGCCGTGGTGCCGACCTCGGTCATGCCGGGCGACATGATGTCCCTGGTGCGCAGGCCGGCTTCCAGCGTGTCGGCAATGGCCTTCTCCAGCCGGTCGGCCTCCGCCACCATGTTGAAGGAGTAGCGCAGGCACATGGCGAAGGAAGCGATCATGGCAATCGGGTTGGCGATGCCCTTGCCGGCGATGTCGGGAGCCGAACCATGCACCGGCTCGTAGAGGGCGCGGCGCTTGCCGGTCTTGGCGTCGGGGGCGCCCAGCGACGCCGAAGGCAGCATGCCGAGCGAGCCGGTCAGCATCGCCGCCACGTCGGAAAGCATGTCGCCGAACAGGTTGTCGGTGACGATGACGTCGAACTGCTTGGGCCAGCGCACGAGCTGCATGCCGCCGGCGTCGGCCAGCATGTGGGTCAGCTCCACGTCGGAGTATTTGGCCTTGTGGGTCTGCGCCACCACTTCCTTCCACAGTACGCCCGACTTCATGACGTTGTTCTTTTCCATCGAGCAGACTTTGTTGGCCCGCGTGCGCGCCAGCTCGAAGGCGACGCCCGAGATGCGCTCGATCTCGAAAGTGTCGTAGACCTGCGTGTCGATGGCGCGCTTCTGGCCGTTGCCGAGGTCGATGATCTGCTTGGGCTCGCCGAAATAGACGCCGCCGGTCAGCTCACGCACGATCAGGATGTCGAGCCCTTCGACGACTTCCGGCTTCAGCGAGGAGGAGGCGGCGAGCGCAGGGTAGCAGATCGCCGGGCGCAGGTTGGCGAACAGTTCGAGGTCCTTGCGCAGCCTGAGCAGGCCGGCCTCGGGGCGCACCTCGTAGGGCACGCCGTCCCACTTCGGGCCGCCGACCGCCCCGAACAGCACGGCGTCCGCCGCCAGCGCCTTCTGCATGTCCGCTTCCGAGACGGCCTGGCCGTGCGCGTCATAGGCCGAGCCGCCGACCAGCCCTTCGTCGGTGGCGAAGTCGCTGTTCCATTTCTCGTTCATGGCGGCGATGATTTTTTTCACCTCGCCCATCGCCTCCGGGCCGATGCCGTCGCCGGGCAGGAGGAAAAGCTTCTTCGCAGCCATGAAATCACCCTTGGGAAAATGTCTCGATCCGCGGCCTTGCTAAACGTCGGGCAGGCGGCGTGCAAGATGGATCGGTAGGGCCAAGCGGCCAAACCGGCGGGGCGGGAGCGAATTTCTCGCGAAAAACGGCTCAGGTGGTTGCCGTGGCTTCCAGTCCGAGGGCGCGCAGGAAGTGATCGGCGTCGAAGTGGAAATTGCTGAACAGCACCGAGCCCTTCGGATCGATGAGGATGAACCACGGCGTGCCGCCGGTGCCGTAATCCTCCATCAGGGTCGGATAGCCGCCGTCTTCCCGCAGCGGGTCATGGCCGAAGGGCAGCTTCAGGCCGTAGCGTTGCTGTTCCTCGCGCAGGCGCTCGACCGTGTTCTCCTCGGCGCCCTCGAATACCGTCTGGATGACGGCGAAGCCGAAACCCTTGTCGCCCAGTGCATCGACCAGGCGCTGAAGCGTCGGGAAGCCGCTCGAATGGCAGCCGGGGCACCAGTGCTGGAAGCAGAAAAGAATCTTGTAGCCGGAACCGAGGTCGGCAAGCCTGAGCGGCGTCAGCGGGTTCCCGTCGGGATCGATCCAGGTCGGCACCCGCAGTTCGGGTGCCTGATTGCCCACGATGCTCATGGCAGGGGCCTCCTTGATGGGAGCGGGCGCCGATCGGGGGTGCCCGCTCGTTCGGTTTATGCCCGGCGGCTCAGGCGGCCGCCTCGGCGCGGCGCGGCAGTTTCCAGCCGGGCCGCACGAAGTGGCAGGTGTAGCCGTCGGGAATGCGCTCCAGATAGTCCTGGTGCTCCGGCTCGGCTTCCCAGAAATCGCCGGCGGGCGCGACTTCCGTCACCACCTTGCCCGGCCACAGGCCGGAGGCGTCGACATCGGCGATGGTATCCTCGGCAATCTTCTTCTGCTCGTCGTCGGCATAGAAGATCGCCGAGCGGTAGCTGGTGCCGCGGTCGTTGCCCTGGCGGTTCGGCGTGGTCGGATCGTGGATCTGGAAAAAGAATTCCAGCAGGGTGCGGTAGCTGGTCTTCTGCGGGTCGAAGACGATCTCGATCGCCTCGGCATGGGTGCCGTGGTTGCGGTAGGTGGCGTTCGGCACGTCGCCGCCGCTATAGCCGACGCGGGTCGAAATCACGCCGGGAAAGCGGCGGATCAGATCCTGCATGCCCCAGAAACAGCCACCGGCAAGAATGGCGCGTTGTTCGCTCATGATACTGCCTCCACCTGGTCGAGATAGGCCCCGTAGCCTTCCTTTTCCATGTCCGCGCGGGGAATGAAGCGCAGCGAGGCCGAGTTGATGCAATAGCGCAGGCCGCCGCGATCCGGCGGTCCATCGGGAAAGACGTGGCCGAGATGGCTGTCGCCATGGGCCGAACGCACCTCGGTGCGGACCATGCCGAAGGTGGTGTCCCTGAGTTCATTGATATGGGCGGGCTCGATCGGCCGGGTGAAGCTCGGCCAGCCGCAATGCGAATCGAACTTGTCGGCGGAGGCGAACAGCGGCTCGCCGGAAACGACATCGACATAGATGCCGGGTTCCTTGTTGTGGAGATATTCGCCGGTGCCGGGCCGCTCGGTGCCGCTTTGCTGGGTGACGCGGTATTGCTCGGGCGTCAGGGCGGCAATGGCTTCCGCCGACTTGCTATAGTCAGGCATCACATCCTCCATGCGGAATTGGTTTGCTGCCCTAAGATGGTTATTCGCAGGCCGCTGTCCAAGATCGTCAGGGGAATATACGCCGCTTCGCCGCAAAGGGAACGGCCGGCTGTGCCCGCATCAGTCGCGGGGCGATGGCGCCGCAGCGGTACGCCGAAGCGCCGTCACCTCGATCTCGATCTTCATCTCGGGCCTGGCAAGGCCGCAGACGACCATGGTGGCGGCCGGGCGGATGTCGGCGAAATATTCGCCGACGATGGGAAAGACCTCGTCCACGAAGGCTTCGTCGGTCACGTAATAGTGTACGCGCACCACGTCGCGCAGGTCGAAGCCGCCGTCCGTCAGCGCCCTGGCGATCGTCGCCATGCAATTGCGGGCCTGCGCCTCCACCGTCTCCGGCATCGTCATGGTGGCGTAGTCGTAGCCGGTCGTGCCCGCCACGAAACACCAGTCGCCCTGGACCACGGCACGCGAGTAGCCCGCGACCTTTTCAAAGGGCGAGCCGGTCGAGATCAGTCTTCGCATCGCGTGCCTCTCGCCGTCGAAGAACTATTGGGGCGGCGCCAGCGCCTTTTCCATCGCATCGCGCAGTTCCGCCGGCCATTCCTTCAGGTCTGGCCAGGCGTCGGCGCCGCCGGCGCCCTGCTCGTCCTTCTGCTGCGCGAAATAGAGCTTCTTTTCCGCCGCATCGATGGCCATGAAGCCATCGCTGACGCCGCAGGCGTGCGGTACGCAGCCGGAGGCGTAGACGATGCCGGACGCCGTATTTTCGGTGCCGCCACCGACCAGAAGCGCCGTCGTCACGTCGCCGAGCTTGTCGCCCAGCAGTTTCTGCGCCGCCCGATAGACGGCTTCATTGTGGAAGGCATCGATAATGTTGTCGTATTTCGACGGATCGATGTCCGCCCATCCAGTTCCCGGATCGGGCAGGTAGGACAACTCGCCGGCGAGCGCGAATCCCTGCTGCGGCGACCATGTCTTCACCTGCGCCGAGCCGCCCGGTTGCAGCCACGGCACGAAGTAGATCGCGTCGTCGGTGAGGGCGGCCGGCGGCGCGCCGCAATCGTCCGCGCCGATGCTGGCGCTCTCGACGTCGCCGCTCTCCGGCTTCCACACCATGACCTTGGCCGGGCCGCAGGCGTTGCCGCCGTCGCCGACGTCGCCGACGTCGAACAGCGCGACATCGGTTCCGCCCACCTTGGCGATGCGGTCGAAATAGACGACGAAGTTACTGGCCAGCGCCTTGCCGTCAAAGGACAGCGTCTTTTCGCCGTATTCTTCCGTCTGCGTGACGGTGAGCTGGCCGCCGGCGAAGGGGATCGGCTCCTGCCTGTCCTCTTCCTGGGCGACGGCTGCGCCGCACAGGACAGCCGACAGCAGCGCCAGACCGGCCAGCCGTGAACCCAAGCGCATTTCGCTCCTCCGTCGCAGGCGGTGGAAAGATCAGGCCCAGGGGCGGCTGGCGGCGTTTTTCGCCTCGAAGCTGGCAATGGCCGGCGCCTTTTCCATGGTCAGGCCGATGTCGTCGAGGCCGTTCAGCAGGCAGTGGCGGCGGAAGGCGTCGAGGTCGAACTTGATTACGCCGCCGTCCGGGCCGCGGATTTCCATGGCCTCGAGGTCGACCGAGAGCGTGGCGTTGGAGCCGCGCGAGGCGTCGTCCATCAGCTTGTCGAGGTCCTCGTGGCTGACGGTGATCGGCAGGACGCCGTTCTTGAAGCAGTTGTTGTAGAAAATGTCGGCGAACGAGGTGGAGATCACGCAGCGGATGCCGAAGTCGAGCAGCGCCCACGGCGCGTGCTCGCGGCTCGAGCCGCAGCCGAAATTGTCGCCCGCCACTAGGATCTGCGCGTTGCGGTAGGCCGGCTTGTTGAGCACGAAATCCGGGTTCTCCGAGCCGTCCTCGTTGTAGCGCATCTCGGCGAACAGGCCCGTGCCGAGCCCGGTGCGCTTGATCGTCTTCAGGTAGTCCTTGGGGATGATCATGTCGGTGTCGACATTGACGATCGGCAGGGGCGCGGCGACGCCGGTGAGCTTGGTGAACTTGTCCATGACGGTTGCCCCATATTCTCGGTTGCGGCAGATTGCTGGAGACGGTTTACACAAGGTCGCCGCCAAATAAAAGACGGCAAGGTCGCCGCAGCCGCCTTGCCGTCCTTGTTGCCGAAAGCGCCTCAGGCCCTCGCCAGCGCCATGACGCCGGTTTGCGTGCCGGTCAGCCGGCGCGAGCGGCCATCGGCGCCGACCACCATCTGTACCCGCCGGCGCTCGGCCGAAAACAGCTTCGAGGTCGCCACGTCGACGGGCGGGTCGAAGGCGATGGTGACGCGCCACAGATCGGGCTTGATCGTCTCTTCGAGCCCGATGACCCGGCCCCGCGCCTCGCGGCCGTTGAAGGTGCCGGAGACCGTCTCGCCGACGCCGAAAGGCGCGGCGATGCCGGTGGCCGCCGTCTCGGCCGGGGTGTCTTCGGCGGGCCGCGCGACGAGCGTGTTCCAGTCCCGGACGCCGTTCTGCCGGGCCACCAGTTCCAGCGCCTTGGCGTGGCTGATGGCGATGCCGTCGGCGGCGAGCGCCGCGCGCAGCCGCTTTGCGCTGGTCTTGTGGGCGCTGGTCTTGTGGGTAGTGTTCTCCCGGGTGTCGGGCGCAGTGGTTTTCGTAGGGATAGTGTGACCGATGGCCATGGCTTCGCTCCTTGCGAATGACGAACGGCTTTTGTCGAACGGGTGCCCGCATTGCCGTTTCGGCCGTCGCGTCGACAGGAACGAACGCTCATGGGAAGCTTCACCGGGCCTTGCGGCTGCGGGCGGCAGGGGCTTCCCGCCCTTGTCGCCGCCAGATAGGAGGTCGCGAGCGCAAGGTCAATGGGCTGTCTCCTGCCTGACGTGCGACTGTGGCAGGGTTGCCTCAGATCACGTTCAGTTCGCGGAACGCGCGCCCTTCGGCGACGCGCCGATAGTCGAAGGCCGTGCAGTCGATGGTCCGGTAGGCCCCGTGGACGATGAGTTCCGACAGCGCCTTGCCGACCGCCGGCGCCTGTTGCAGGCCGTGGCCGGAAAAGCCGTTGGCGAAGATGAAGTTTTCCATCTCCGGGTGCGGGCCGATCACCGCGTTCTGGTCGAGCGTGTTGTAGTCGTAGTGGCCGGCCCAGGCACGCGTCATCTTGATCGCCTCGAAGGCGGGGACGCGGGTGGCCAGCACCGGCCAGATGTCGTTTTCGAACAGGCCCCATTGCGGCTCGAAATCGGCCGGATCGGCGGCCTGCTCGCCGTCCTCGATCTCGGCGCCGCCGGTGATGTAGACCGACCCTTCCGGCCGCCACCAGACGCCGCCCGGATCGACGGTCAGCGGCATGTCGTCGAAGCGGTCGCGCGATTCGAACACGAAGACCGTGCGCTTGCGCGGCTCGACCGGCAGCGCCAATCCCGCCATTTTCGCCACAACGCCGGCATTCGGTCCGGCCGCGTTGACGACAAGGCCGGTTTCCAGCGTCTCGCCGTTGTCGAGCATGACCCCGGTGACGCGGTTGCCCTCGCGCCTTATGTCCGCGACCGAAGCGGTGATCAGGTCGACGGACATCGTGCGCAGCGCCTTGCGGAACAGGTGCAGATAGGCGTGGGCGTCGAACCAGCCCTCGCCGCTGCGCCCATAGGTGCCGGCGGTGATGCCTTCGGTCGACAGCCAGGCAAAGCGGCGGGCGAGCGCGCCGGCATCCTCCAGTACGATGTCGGCTCCCTCGGCGACTTGCGCCGCGTGGTTGGCCGCAAGCACCGGCAGCCCCTCGTCGCTGGCCAGGATCAGGTAGCCGCCTTCGCGGAAGCCAATGTCGGCATCGGCGCCGAATTCCTCCTTCAGCCGGCGGAACAGGCCGAGCGTGTATTGCGACAGGCGGATGTTCTCGGGAATGGAGAATTGCTGG
>Ga0182735_1002241_pt1 | contig 11959 bp, 8 predicted proteins | sample eDN5th30CKraftMG_FD_128524 | JGI IMG/M metagenome (GOLD analysis project Ga0182735, IMG submission 128524) | Enriched Miracle-Growth compost microbial communities from Emeryville, California, USA - eDNA 5th pass 30_C Kraft MG (version 2) (version 2) ... | reverse complement strand
TCGATCGCCGGATGGCTCATGCCTTTCTGCTTCGCGATCAGTTGCACCAGCTTGTCGGCGCGCTCGATGTTCGGCGCGCCGTTCTGCAACGCGCGGGCGGCCGAGGCGGGGCGGGTGAGGCTCTGCGCGGCGGCAGCGTATTTCTCGAACGGCACGAGGTCCGCGGGCGAAGCGCCGAGCTTCACGCACAGGTCGAACACGAAGTTGTAGACCGAGCGGCTCTCCTCGAGATTCGCATGCACGGCTTCCTGCGCGGTGCGCATGCCGTCCCTGGTGATGCAGCGATAGTTGCCGGCGAGCAGCATCGCCCACTTCGCCAGCGGCACGAAGATCGAGTCGTGGACGCGCAGCTTGACCGGCAGCTCGATCTTCGTGCCGTCGCCCGGGTCGAAGCGGATGGCGTCGATCTCCTGCTCGAGCTGGCGCAGGATCGCGGTGCCTTGCTCGTCGTCGAATCTCGCGACCTTGAAGTTCGTCGGCAGCGTCACCTGCAGCACGTTGACCTTTTCCTCCGGCGGGCGGATCGCCTGCGGGTCCGGGCTGCACAGGGTCAGGCGCGCGGGGTCGAAATGATCCCATACCGTCGGATCGGTATAGGCGGGCTTGAGCGCTTCGTAATCGAGTCCCTTGATGCGCTTCACGTAGGGCAGGGGCGGCATGTTCATGATCGACATGCACGGCACCTTCGATTTCGCGACCGCGTCGAGCAGTTCGCGCACGCCCGGCGAGCGGTACTGCGGCTCCTGCATCGCCAGGCCGACGAGGTCGTAGTCGGCGGGATTGACCCCGGCCGGGCCGCCCGCGGTCACCTTGCCGGGCAGCTTGGTGGAGTCGAGCAGCACCGGATCCTTGCGGCCCTTCACCGGCAGGCGGATGCGAAAGCCCTCGGCGTTGATCAGGTCGGCCTCGGCGGGGAGGCAGATATGGTGAATCCGGTGGCCGCCGAACAGCATCTTGGATGCCAGCAGCGAGCCGTAAGCCGCGCCCATGATCAGAATGTTTTTCGCCGCCATGAAAGAGCTCCCCGGAAAGGTGGAAATGAAAGCCTTCGAGGAGTCCTGAAGGCCGTTCGGCGATGCTAGGCGTCGCACCGCGACGATGCAACGCGCACCGGCATGATCGCTCCGCGGGTTGGCCGGAATAGGAAGCCGCCGTGCCGCCGTTCGAGTGCCGGCGGACGCGGGATCGCCGCGAAATTCCAGCCCGGCCGCGAATATTCCGGCCGTCGCCGCCCGGTCTCGGCGCCGGCGCCGGTTTAACCAGCTAACCCGTTCCGCAGCCTCCGCTTTTGCAGGAAAGCGGTGGCGCGGCCGTTGCCAGACCGGCGTGCCGTCGGTATGTTAAGGTTAATTGCTGGGAAGAGGCCCCTCGGCAGTAAAGCGGCGCCGTGTGCCGCCCCCGGTCGGGGCGGCGTGTGAAGGCGAGTGGGGATTCCCGTGGTGTCTCGGATTCCGTCGTTTTACCTGCGTTGCGCGCAGCTGCTGGCTGCGGCTTCGTTCGTTGCCGTTGTTGCCGGACAGGGGACCGTCGCCGTCGCCGGCGAGATTCACCGGGTGGAGCAGGCGGCGGCGCTCGCACCGGAAACGAGCGACGCAGAGGAAGGCCGGCAGGTGGCGATACGCGCCCTGCGCACGGCACAGCTCGAATGGCTGTTCGGACCTCGCCGGCCGGAGCCGGCCCGCGGCTATTACAACAACGGGTACAGCGGCTACGGCAACGACGGCGGGCCCGTCTATGCGCCGCCCCAGTATCGCGAATATGACGGACGGCTGCGGCGCACGCGCGACTCGCGCCGCCTCTCCAACACCGCCCTGCGGCGCAAGATGGAAAATCGCGAGTGGCTGAGCCGCTCCGCGCAGCGCAAGCGCGATCGTGCCCTGGCGCGCGCGGATCGCGATGCGTCCGATATCTGGCGCGGCGGATTCACCGAGGAGCGTGTCGCGGCGCGGCTGAAGGCATCGCCGCTGCCGCCGCCGACCAAGGGTCCGCTGCTCGTGACGGTGTCGATCGAGAAGCAGCGCCTCACCCTTTACGACGAGGGCGTGCCGATCGCGGAAACGCCGGTGTCCACCGGAATGCGCGGGCGCGAGACGCCGCTCGGCGTGTTCAGCGTGCTGCAGAAGGAGCAGTGGCACCGTTCGAATCTCTACGACGATGCGCCGATGCCCTATATGCAGCGGCTGACCTGGGACGGCATCGCGCTGCATGGCGGCATCGTGCCGCGCTATCCGGCTTCGCATGGCTGTATCCGCATTCCCGAGAAGTTCGCGATCCGTCTGTGGAACACCACCCAGCGGGGGGCGCGCGTCATCATCTCGCAGAACGATGTGAAGCCGATCGGGATTTCACATCCGCTGCTGTTCCGCACGCGGACGGAGCCGCCGCCGGAGAGCGTGCCGCTGCCGCAGCCGTCGCCGCAGCGCAATCCCGCGCCGACGCAGCCGCAGGGCGTCCCGCAGGTCAGGCTCGATGACGGAAGCCGGGCGACTGCCGCGATCGCCGCCGATCCCGCGGAGCTTGCCGACTATATCCAGGATGCGCTCGCGGAGGACGAACCGTCGCTGCGCGATCAGGTCGAGCAGAGCATTCCCGCCATCGCGGAGATTGCGCTCATTCGCGGCGGGATGCCGGTCGAGGTCGTGTCCATTGCGCCGCCTGCCGGCAAGATGAAGCGGGCCGCGGCTGTTCCGGCATCTTCCGATGCGCCGCCTGCGGTGCAGAAGGTGGCGCTGCGCGATGTCACGATCATCCGCGGCGGACGTCCGACCGAGGTGCGCACCATCGAGATGCCGTCGGAGGATGTGGTGCAGGTCGCCGCGCGGCCGACCGGCGCGACGCTTGCGCGGAGCGATCGCGGCGAACTGCCGATCATGATCGCCTACGGCGGCGACGATGCCGCCGAATTGATCGCGCGCCTCAATCCGCGTCTGGCGCAAAGCCTCGGGCAGCCGATTCCGGATGCGCCGGCGGAAGCGACACCGGCAGCACCGCCGCCGGTGCAGGCGGCGGCCGATCCGATGAACCGGAAAGGCAAGCTCTCGGTGTTCATCAGCCGGGCGCGCCAGCACATTTACGTTCGCAAGGGCTTCCGGCCGGTGTTCGACATGCCGATCCGGATCGTCGCGCCGCGCCAGCCGATGGGAACGTATGTATTTACCGCCTACGCGGCCGATGGAAGCAATGAGTTCCGCTGGACGACGGTCGCGGTCGGCAGCAGCGGGGAAGGCCGCATGGCCTATGACGGCGACCGTTCCGACCTGCGCGACGCGCAGCGGGCGCTGGACCGTATCCAGTTGCCGCCGGAGGCAAGCGAAAAGCTCGCGCGCATGGTCGGCGTCGGCGCCAGCATCATCGTTTCGGACAGGGCGCCGGCACAATTGGGCGAATATGACGACTTCTCGGTCGTTCTGCGCGCCGCGCCGCAGAACGCGACGCTGACGACCAACGTCCGGCCGAGGAAGAAGGTGCGGCGATAAGTTCGCGCCGTCCGATCGCTCCGCCGCCAATTATGGCGGTGGAACGCTGCGCTATTTTGACAGTTCAGTCATAATTGGCCGCTAGCGTCGTGCTGCCCGTTTCTGCCGGCGGTTCCAGCGGGGCCGGCGAGGCGGCACTGCGATCCCTCGATGTGGCGGCGTAAAATGCAGCGTATGTTGCGGGCCGGAATTTCCGGTCCTTTTGTTTCTCCGGCGACCGTAGCGATGGCGGGCGGACTCGCAGGACTGCTCCTGGTGTCGACCGCGGCGAATGCCCGTGATTTCTGGCAGGCGGACGACGGCTATTATCCGCGCCAGTATTACCTGCCGTCCATCCAGCCCGATCCCCGCGACTATTATTATGCTCCGTCCCGCCGGTATGACCGGGACGACGAACGCTCGACGCCGCGCATCGATTACCTCAAGGCCAAGACCGCCGAGCAACTGCGCAAGGCGCCGGTGCCGCCGCCGACCAAGGGGCCACTGATGGTCGTCGTCTCCATCGCGAAGCAGCAGCTCACGCTTTACGACGACGGCGTCGCGATCGCGCGCAGCAGGATTTCGACCGGCGTGCCGAGCCATCCGACGCCAACCGGCATATTCACCGTCATCCAGAAGTCGCGCTGGCACCGCTCGAACCTCTACAGCGATGCGCCGATGCCGTTCATGCAGCGCATCACCTGGTCCGGCGTCGCGCTGCATGCGGGTGTGGTGCCGGGGCATCCGGCTTCGCACGGCTGCATCCGCATGCCGACCGATTTCGCGATCCGCATGTGGCGCACGACCGGCAACGGCACGCGCGTGGTCGTCGTGCAGAACGACATCGCGCCGGCCGCGATCGAGCATCCCGCGCTGTTCAAGCGCATACAGCCGCCCGCACCGCCGGCGGAGTCCGCGCCGTCCGCGGACGCGCGGCTGCGCCCCTCGCTGGAAACCACCGCATCGGAAGTTTCCGCGCGCAAGGCCGAGCCCGCCCCGCAGCCGGGCACTACGCCGCCGGCTCCGGTCGCCGCGCCGTCCGCACCCGTCAGCGGCGCGAAACGATCCGACGCAGACGCGCCGGAGCCCGTGAAAGTGGCGGAGGCCGGCGCCGTCACGGTAGTGCGCGGCGGGCGCATCGAAACGGGTGTGCCGGACGTCGATCGTCCCGCTTCGGAAGCCTCGACGCTCCGATCCTCGCGTTCGGTGCTGGTGAAGGAAGTGCCGCCGGCGCAGATCGCGTCCGACGAAGGGCAGGGGGACGCCGCCCGGGATCGCGCCGAGGAGACGCCGGCCGCGGCCGACAGCGATCCGGCCACGGCCTCGGTCAGCCCGCCGGCATCCGCGGTCCCGCAGGCTTCCCCGTTATCGCCCGATCCGGCGCCTGCAGCCGCGTCACCGGCCGCTTCCGTGCCGCAACCCGCATCCGGAACGCCGGCGGCGGATCCGTCCGTGGCGCCGGCGGCCGACAAGCCGCTGCTGGCGCCGATCCCGGGCGAGGCGACCACGCTGCGCAAGGGACCGATCTCGGTGTTCGTCAGCCGCAAGGAGCGGCGACTCTACGTCCGCAAGGGCTTCGCGCCGGTGTTCGACGTGCCGGTGACCATCGCCGATGCCGGCAAGCCGATCGGCACCCACGTCTTCACCGCGCTGGAACTGAAGAGCGACGGCGCGACGATGCGCTGGAACGTATTGACCGTTCCCGACGGTCCCCAGAAGCCCGCGCCGGCGCGCTCCGGCCGCCAGAAGCACAAGAACGGCGAGCCGGCCGCCGCCGCCCCGCTGTCGCCGACCGCGTCCGCGGCGGCGGCGCTCGAGCGGATCGCAATTCCCGAGAACGCGGCCGCGCGTATCTCCGCGCTGATGACGGCCGGCGCGTCGCTGATTGTCAGCGACGAGGGACTCGGGCCGGAAACCGGCAAGGAAACCGACTTCGTCGTCCTGACCCGGAACTGACGCCGGCGCGGGAAACGCGCGCCGGAGGAGCGGATCGGCTTTCTTCCGGCGAGAGGCGCCGGACGGATCATCGCCGCGCGGCGGCGAGCGCCTTCCATACCTTTTCCGGCGTCGCCGGCATGTGGACGTAGGGCGCGCCGGCGCGGGCCATGGCGTCGTTGACCGCGTTCATCACGCAGGGCAGGGCGCCGACGCAGCCGGACTCGCCCGCGCCCTTGACGCCGAGCGGGTTGGTCTTGGTCGGTACCTCGTTCTCGCCGAGATCGAACGCGCAGAGATCGTCGGCGCGCGGCATCGCGTAGTCCATGAACGAGCCCGAGAGAAGCTGCCCGTCCCCGTCATAGACGATGTTCTCGATCAGCGCCTGCCCGATGCCCATGGCGATGCCGCCGTGCAGCTGGCCCTCGACCAGCATCGGATTGATGACGTGGCCGACGTCATCGACCGCGGTGTAGCGCACCAGCCTGACGACGCCGGTGGTCCGGTCGATCTCGACCTCGCTGATGTGGCAACCGTTGGGGAAGGTACGGTGGCCGCCGTCGAACGTGCCGGCTTCCATCAGTCCGGGCTCCATGCCCTTCGGGATCCTTGCCGGCATGAAGGAGTCGCGCGCGACCTGGACCATGTCGACCGAGCGGTCGGTGCCCGCGACGATGAACTTGCCGTCCCTGAATTCGATGTCGTGCTCGCCGGCCTCGAGGAGATGGGCTGCTATCTTCGAGCCCTTCTCGACGATCTTGCGGGCGGCGAGGGTGATCGCCGTGCCGCCGGCGACCATCGAGCGCGATCCGAACGTGCCCGTGCCGATCGCGATCTGGTCGGTATCGCCCCATTTCACGTTGATGCGCTTCGGATCGATGCCGAGCTTCTCCGCGATGATCTGCCGGTAGGCGGTCTGGTGGCCCTGGCCGTGATCGTGCGTGCCGACGAGGAGGGTGATCGAGCCGCCCGGATCGAAGCGCAGTTCGGCGTGCTCGATCAGGCCGACGTTGGAGGCCTCGACGGTCGTCGAAATGCCGATGCCGCGCAGCTTGCCGTTCTTCTCGGATTCCCGCGCGCGGCGTTCGAAGCCCCGGTAGTCTGCCTTGATAAGCGCATCCTCGAGGTTCTTCGGGAAGTCGCCGCAGTCGTAGGTATAGACGAGCGCGGTCTTGTACGGCATCGCCGCCGCCGGGATGGTGTTGCGCCGCCGCAGCTCGGCGGGGTCGATGTTCATCTCGCGCGCGGCGATATCGACGATGGTCTCGATCACGTAGGCGGCTTCCGGCCGGCCGGCGCCGCGATAGGGGCCGGTCATCATCGTGTTGGTGAACACGGTGGTGACGTCGGAGAAGGCCGCGGGGAGCACGTAGGTGCCGGCAAGCACGCCGACGTTGACCATCGCCGGTCCGGCCGGCCGGTCGCTGTGATAATAGGCGCCGATATTGACGAGGGTGTTGACGCGCAGGCCGAGGAACTTGCCGTCCTTGTCGAGCGCGAGCTCGGCCTCGGTGACATTGTCGCGGCACTGCTCGTCGGCGAGCAGGCCCTCGCTGCGCTCCGCGATCCATTTCACCGGGCGGCCGAGCGCGCGCGCCGCGGCGACGCACAGGATATATTCGTTGTAGAGGCCGCCCTTCATGCCGAAGCCACCGCCGACGTTCTCGGAGACGATGCGGACCTTGTTGTCGGGCACCTTGAGGACTTCGTTCGCCAGGAAGCGCCGGATCTGGTGCGGCCCCTGCACGGTGCAGCGCAGGGTCACGCGGTCGTCGCGCTGATCGTACTCGGCGATGGCGCCGCGCGGCTCGATCGTGTTGGTGGTGATGCGGTTGATGACCATGCGATGCCTGGCGACATGGGCGGCCCTGGCGAACGCGGCATCGGTCGCGGCCTTGTCGCCGGTCTGCTGCGCAAAGGCATAGTTGCCGGGATACTCGGGCCAGAGCGTCGGCGCGTCCGGCCGGACCGCATCCTCGATCCGGGTGACGGCGGGCAGGATCTCATACGCCACGGCGATCGCCTCGGCGGCGTCCTTTGCCGCGTTGAGGGTGTCCGCCACGACGAAGGCGACCGGATCGCCGACGAAGCGCACGCGCTCGCGCGCCAGCGCATAGTAGGGGGTGCCGGTCGCGGGGGAGCCGTCGCGCTTCTTGCGGGGAAACAGCGGGCGCTGGGTGCCGAGGGCGGTGATCGTCTCGTCCCTGCCGGTGAGGACGAGGTGGACGCCGGGCATCGCCTTCGCGGCGGCGACGTCGATCGACTTGATGTCCGCATGGCCGTGCGGCGAGCGCAGCACGTAGCCGCGAAGCTCGCCGGGCGCCGTGACGTCGTCGACGTAGCGGCCCTGGCCGCGCACCAGATAGGGGTCCTCCTCGCGGGGGACCGATTGTCCGATGCCGTACTCGCCCATGGCTGGATTCCCTGTCTTTCCTGCTCTGCTGTCGTTCCGCGCCTGCCGGAGGCACGGGCCCGAAATCCGCTTTCATGCGGATGATAGTAAAATCCGGGATTTCGGACAGTCGGGCGACGTTTCCGATCCCTTGCGGACAAGCTCAGGGCATCGGAATCAGGCTGACATCCTTGGGCACAGCATAGCCCTTCCGCACCGCGGGGCGCGCTGCGATGGTCTCATACCAGCGCTTCACGTTGGGATATTGCCGCAGGTCGATGGCCTGCCATTCGAACCGCGATATCCACGGCCAGATCGCGATGTCGGCGATGGAATACGCTCCGGCGACGAATTCGCGGCCGTCGAGCTGCTTGTCGAGCACCGCATAGAGCCGGCGCGCTTCCTTGGCGTAGCGCTCCTCGGCATAGGGCGCCTTGCCGGGATTGTACTTCACGAAATGATGGACCTGGCCGAGCATCGGGCCGATGCCGCCCATCTGCCACATCAGCCATTCGAGCACCTGGTAGCGCGCCGCGCCTTCCTTCGGCAGCAGCTTGCCGGTCTTGTCGGCGAGATAGATCAGCAGCGCGCCGGACTCGAACACCGAAATTCCGGTGTCGCGGTCGACGATCGCGGGGATGCGGTTGTTCGGCGAGATTTTCAGGAACTCGGGCTTGAACTGCTCGTCCTTGCCGATATCGACGGGATGCACCGTGTAGGGCAGGCCGATTTCCTCCAGCATGATGGAGGCCTTGCGGCCGTTCGGCGTGGTCCAGGTGTAGAGATCGATCATCGGCATTTCCTCGGCGTGCCCCGGCTGGCGGCGGACGGCTCGGTGAGAGCCGCCGCCGTTTTATAAACGGGCGTCTTATCAATGTCTTGGCAATGTTTGGAAGGGCGCCGGCGCGTCCGGGACATGCGTCGCTCCGACGGCGGAGGCCCGCCGGACGCAAATCCCTTTATCGGCGGTCCGAATCGGGTAAGGATCGCGGCCGGGGGGAGTGCGGCGCGTTTTGCGTCGGCTTTTTGTTGGCGGTTCTGTTTTCCCCTGAAAATTGGTTCGGTTGCATCGCGTCCGGTACGGCGTCGGTTCTTCGTCGCGTTTCGTGATGTGAGCGTCGCGTGGCCTTCCGGCCTCTCCCTGCTCGATCCGGACCTGCTTTTCATGGTGAGCGCCATTCCTCGCAGCATCTCCCAACTGACCCTGCACAAGCTGCACCGGCTCGCCGAGCAGCGGCTCGCTTACTTCACCGAGCTGAAGGCCAGCGGGCGCTGGAAGCACTATTTCACGGCGGAAGAACTCGAGGCGAAGCTGCGCGAGAGCGCGGCGTTCGTCGAATACTGGCGGCGCTCGGTCGAGATTTCGCATCAGGTCGAGCCTCCGCTGATGCCGCCGATGCCGGCGCCCGTGCTGGTCGCGCCCTCGATGCCGCCGGCGCCCGTGCTGCCGCCGATCCCGGCCGCAGCGATGCCGCCCCCGCGGCCGTTCCCGCGTTCGCGCTTCGCTAGAGCGAGCTGATCCCGCCGTTCTCGACGCGCAGGACCGCGTGCGGAAGCAGCCGCGCGAAGTTCTCGTCATGGGTGACGAAGACGATCCCGTGGCCGGCGGCGCAGAGCCGCGCCAGCAGCGCGGCGAGATTCTCGCGCGTCGCCGCATCCTGTCCGACGGTCGGCTCGTCGAGCACGAGCCAGGGATGCACGCCGGCGAGCGGCCACAGCCAGCTCACGCGCTTGCGCGCCGCGAGCGGCAGTTCGTAGAGATGCTGATCGAGCCCGGAAACGCCGAGCGCGCGGGCGAAAGCGGCGAGCTTCGGAATGTCTGGTATTGCGACGCCGGCCGGCAGCGCCCCGCGGCGGCGCTCGAGGTCTTCCTCGAGGGTGGCGCCGCACCATTGCTGATCGGGATTCTGGGTTGCGATGGCGATCGGCGCGCCGCCGCCGCGCCACGGCGCATAGGGTTTTCCATCGAGCGCGATCTCGCTCGCGGCAGGCGCGAGCGCGCCGACCAGGATTTTCAGAAGCGTCGTTTTGCCCGCGCCGTTCGCGCCGAACAGGCGGTAGGCGCGGCCGGGGACGAGTTGCGCCGCGGCATCGCGGAAGATCGTCGGCCCGTGGCGATAGGTGAAATTCAGGCGGCGGATGTCGATGACCGGAGCGGCGCGCGGCACGACCGTGGCGTTCAGGGCCGCCCAGTCGATGACAAAGGCGGGGGAAGGGGACGGCGGCCGGACAGTCTGCCGCCAGCCGGACGGCGCAGCGTGATTGTCGATCAGCAAGGCGTCGAACGCGCCGCTCGAAAGATAGTCGATGGCGGCGGCGCGGTTGACCGCGTCGAGTTGCTCCAGCGCGGTGTCGATGCCGAGGGTGTCGTGCATCGACAGCGAGAAACAATGCAGCGCCAGCAGCACCTGTTCGCCCCCGGACAGGCTCTGCGGCTTGCGCGCGCCGGCGGCGACGGGATCGAGCCGGGAGAACACGTCGCGCGCGCGGGGCGGGCGCGCCCGGTAGAGCGCGATTTCATCGGCGACGCTCGACGACAGGCCGGACAGCGCGGCTTCCGCATAGGGACCGATGAAGAAGGCCCGCTGCTCGCCCTGCGCCCCGCCGCGCAACCGCGTCAGCAGGGCTTCGCTGCGGCCGGAAAAGTTCGGTCCGGCGATGAATTCCTTAGCCATGGGCCCAGACCAGGTATTGTCCGAGCGCCAGCGCCGCCACCGCGAGCCCGAGCCACAGCCAGTCCGGCGGGGACAGCCGCCGCTCGCCGCCGTCGAGCGCGGGGTCGAGCAGCGCTAGCGTATCCTCGACCGGCCATTTGTCGCGCATGCGCGCGGTGACGGTGGTGATCGCCGTCAGCCAGACGGTCTGCACCAGGATCCAGCCCGTGCGCAGGTTTTTCAGCGACAGCCCGCGCGTGACGATGCCGGCGGCCACCAGCGCGGTATAGGCGCGGTCGACCGCGTTGCGCAGGGTCTCGATCAGCGAGAGCGTGAGGATCATCATACGCTTCGCGCCGGCGGGAACGCGGAGGGCGCGCACGAAGGCGAACGGCGTGTCGTGATCGAAGCGCAGCAGCACGGCCTGCAGGACGAATACGATGAGGAACAGCCGCGCCGCCACCGTGGCGACATAGAACAGCGCGGCGCTGCGCGTGCCTTCCGCGTTGGAGGCGATCTCCTGGGGTGACTTGCCGACGACGCCGACCCAGATGATGAGCATGAAGGCGGCGAGCGGCGCCATCACGATGGCGGCGCGCCGCAGGCAGGCGCCGGTGCGCGGCGCGATCTGCGTCAGCGCGAACAGCGCCGCGACCGCATAGCCGGCGGCGAGCCCGCGTCCGCCCGAGACCATCGCGCCGAGGATCGCGACCGCGGCGAAAAGAACCGCGCCGTTCGGCGTCATGTCCGCGCCGGCGCGCGCACCATCGTGACGAAGTCCGTAGGCGTGGCGCGGAACAGCAGCGCCGCGATCAGCACCTGCAGCGTCTTGTCGATCGGATCGGCCGTGAGGCCGGAGAGCAGCGCGGCGCTCATCAGTTGCTGGCCGGTCTTGAGGAAGAACGCGACGACGAAGGCCGAGCCCGAGCCGGTGACGCCGCCGAACAGGTAGACGACGACGGGCGCCGAGACGATGGCGGCGCACACGCCGGTGATGATGCCGTAGAGCAGGACGCTTCCGGCGAAGGCGGCGGGGCGGGGCGGCCGCGCGCGGAACGTCTCCGCCGCGTGGGTCGTCAGGAAGGCGGAGACGAGGCAGATCGTCAGGTCGGTGGCGACGAACCACGGCAGGAACGGATTGACCAGGAGGCCGGTCATCAGCGTGGATGTCACCGCGCAGACCAGGCAGCAGACGAAGGCCGCCCGGCGGTCGGCCGCGAGCAGCAGCGCGCAGAGAATCGTGCCGACCGAATCGAAGTAGAGTGGAAGCTTGACGAGATAGACGATCGAGCCGATCGAGAAATTCAGCGCCGCGCACAGCGCGATGACAATCAGGCGTTGTGTCGTGAACATCCGCTCCCCCATCCCTCGGGTATAGATAGACCAAACGCGCGGCGGAGAAAACGCTTCGGATGGACCTTGCGGTATTCCTCGCGGTGCTCGCGGCGGCGGCTTGCAACGCCGGCTGGAACGCGGTGGTCAAGGGCGGCGGCGACGCGCTCGTCACCGCCGCGGTCATGTCG
>Ga0182735_1002239_pt1 | contig 11967 bp, 8 predicted proteins | sample eDN5th30CKraftMG_FD_128524 | JGI IMG/M metagenome (GOLD analysis project Ga0182735, IMG submission 128524) | Enriched Miracle-Growth compost microbial communities from Emeryville, California, USA - eDNA 5th pass 30_C Kraft MG (version 2) (version 2) ... | reverse complement strand
CGCGTCTCGCAGGTGCTGGTCGAGCAGCTCTGCCCGATCGAACGCGAACTCTATGCAGCGGTTCTGATCGACGTCGCGAGCCGCGCACCGTTGGTGCTGTTTTCGACCGAAGGCGGCATGGACATCGAGGAGGTGGCCGAGAAGCATCCGGACGCCATCCGCAAGCATGTGGTCGATGTCCACAACGGTTTTGGCACTGCCGAGGCTGCGGCGATGCTGAAGGGCCTGTCTCTCGGTTCGGCCTCCGGCGCGATCGGCGAAGTGCTGGCCAAGCTCTACGCGATCTTCCGCGAGAAGGACGCCGAACTGGTCGAGATCAATCCGCTCGCTCTCCTCAAGGATGGGCGCGTGGTGGCGCTCGATTGCAAGTTCGTGCTCGACGATTCCTCGGGGCTGCGTCAGCCCGATCTCGCCAAGGTAGCTTCGCCGCCGAAAATGACCGCGCTGGAAGAACGCGGTGCGGAGAACGGCCTGAAATTCATCCAGCTCGACGGCAATGTCGGTGTGCTAGCGAACGGCGCGGGCCTCACCATGACGACCATGGACGTCATCGATCACTTCGGCGGCAAGCCCGCCAACTTTCTCGAGATCGGCGGCGAAGCCTACACCAAGTCGGAAATCGCGCTCGATCTGGTGCTGTCAAATCCCGGCGTCAAAAGCCTCGTCATCAATTTCTGCGGCGCGTTCGCGCGCACGGATGTGATGGCGGATGGCGTGGTCAAGGCCTGGGAAACGTTGAAGCCGAAAGTGCCAGTGTTCTTCTCGATCCACGGCACCGGCGAGGACGAAGCGGTCAAGCTCGTGCGTGAACGGCTTGGCATCGAACCTTATGACTTCATGGAAGACGCCGTGAAAGCGGCGGTCGAGGCAGCGCAATGATCTATCGTCGTGGACAAAAAGTTCTGGTTCAGGGCATGACCGGCAAGCAGGGTGCTTTCTGGTCCGAGCGGATGCGGGAAATGGGCACGGACGTCGCCGCCGGCGTCAATCCGAAGCGCGCGGGCGAGACGTTCCTCGATACGCCGATCTTTGGATCGGCGGTCGAAGCGACCAAGCACACGCCGTGCGATATTTCCGTGATCTTCATCCCACCGTCGATGGCGAAGGCCGCCATCATCGACGCGATCGATGCAGGCATCGGGACCATCGTCACGCTCACCGAGCACATTCCGGCGCATGACGTTCTGGAGATATTCGCACGCCAGCGCGTGTCGAAAAGCCGGATCATCGGCCCCAACACGGCCGGTATCGTGACGCCGGGCGAGGGCTTCGTCGGCATCATGCCGGGGCATAACCCCAACATCTTCAAGCCGGGACGCGTGGGTGTGATCTCGCGCAGCGGCAGCCTCGGCACGCTGATGTGCCTGAACTTGACGCGCGCCGGTCTCGGCCAGTCCGCCTTTATCGGCATCGGCGGCGACCCGATCATCGGCACCACCACGCGCGACGCGCTTATGGAGCTTGATCGCGACGGCAAGACCGACGCCGTCGTGCTGGTCGGCGAAATCGGCGGTGCGATGGAAGAAGAAGCGGCTGAATATGCCCGCACGATGAAGAAGCCGATCGTCTCCTTCATCGCGGGCCGCTCGTCGCCGCCGGACAAGAAGATGGGCCATGCAGGGGCCATCGTCACCGGTGGACGCGGCGGTTACGCTTCCAAGCGTGCGGCGCTCGAGAAGGCGGGGATTCGAGTGGCGAATACGCCGGCTGAAGTCGTCACGCTCCTCAAGCAGATGAACACCGCAAAAATGTCGGCAGCGAGCTGAGGCTCGCACCACCGGGCTTCACGAAAGCGGCGCGTGCGCTGTCGAACCGGCAGCGTGACGCGCCGTTTTCGGTGAAATGAAGCGAATGCCGTGCCGTTGCGCCATGCTGCGCACGCCGGAGACAGTGCGGTTGAGTGCTGCGGCTGTGCGATAATGCGATGCGCCGGCGTCCGCGTAATCCTTCAGCTTCTTCAGTTCGTCGTCAGACCACGTCTTGGAGCTCTGTCGAGTCATGCAGTGATTCCTCATGATGGAGATACGGTTGCGCGCGTCGTCGTGGACTCGCGCGTCATCGTAAAAGACCACCAACGATTGTCTTTAACTTGGGTTGCATGACGCGCGTGAATAACGCGCGAAGTTTTTTATTTGGTCTGGAACAATTTCACGCGGTCGCGAACGGCGACTCATTCGCGCGGTGGCACCCGTGGGAGAATGAGCCACGAAAGTCTTGGTTTTGCCTCAAGACTTCGCCCCCATGCAGGCATGACTGCTGCCCGCTTCTTTCTCCTGCGCCGCCGCAAGGGCAGTTTTAAGCCGGCAAAGTTGCGGGAAAATAAGCTGAAATGCCCTTTTCCGGGAACAACATGCATAACCATTAACATGGGTTATGGAACAGGACCCGCAGGAACTGGCATTCCGTGGAACCGTTGGCCTCAGGGGCCATTTTGGCGGCAGAGGCAGGCATGGAAGCCGGACGACCCTACACCAGACTATTGCGTCGACTGGATAGCGTAGTGAATTTAACGGAGAGCGACAGGCGCGGCATCGCTCAGATTCCCATGACGGTGAAGAATTTCGCCAACGGGCAGGACCTCGTGCGTGATGGTGACATCAGCACCCAATGCATTCTTGTGCTCGACGGATATCTGTTTCGCCACAAAATGGCGAACGGTTCGCAGCGACAGATCATGTCGTTTCATGTGCCGGGCGATATTCCCGACCTGCAGACGCTCCATTTGCCGAAACTCGATCACACGGTGACGGCGCTGGGTGCCGCTGTTGTCGCCTTTATCCCGCATACCTCTTTCAAGGAATTGCTGCAGGCCTCGCCGCAACTGACGCATGTGTTCTGGCGGGAATCTCTCGTCGATGCGGCGATCTTCCGCGAATGGGTGATCACTCTTGGGCAGCGCGATGCCATCGGCCGCGTCGCCCACCTGATCTGCGAACTGGTCATGCGCCTGCAGGCGGTCGGCCTGGCGAAGGACATGGCCTTTACGATCCCCTGGACGCAGTCCGACGTGGCCGATGCCTCGGGCATTTCGACGGTGCATGCCAATCGCGTGATTCAGGAGTTGCGCCGGCTTGAGTTGCTGGAATGGGATTCCCGCCTGATCCAAATTCGCAATTGGGACGGCCTGGCCAGTCTCGGGGATTTCTCCACCGATTATCTGCATCTTCGCCATGGCGAGCCTGCCAAGGTTGCCGACTGAAGCTCGTCAGCCCGTGCTGATATTTACGGTGCGTTTACCAACAACCGCATTGGCGCGAAGTGTTAAGCAGCGGCATACCTCCGGTTGCTAGCGTTTTCCTTTCCTGGGACGACGACAACCGCCGAAATGCTGAGAATTATAACCTGTCTGAACACTCAACATGACTGGAGGCTCGTCCTTCTGGCGGGCGGCGTGTGCCTTTTGGGCAGTTTTGCCGCCATCAACATGTATCAGCGCGCGAACGCGGACACGAAGGCGGTATCCCGCCTGTTCTGGGCGCTCACGGCGGGTCTTGTCAGCGGCTGCGGTGTCTGGGCGACGCATTTCATAGCAATGCTCGCCTATACGCCAGGAATTCCGATCTCGTTCGATTTTCTGATGACGGTGGCTTCGCTCGGTGTCGCGGTGGTCATGATGATCGTCGGATTCATCACGGCGACCTACGGCGACCGGAGATGGGGGCCATTGATCGGTGGTGGAATTATCGGCGTTGCCACGTCGTTGATGCATTATCTGGGAATTGCCTCGCTGCGGATGCCGGCCGACATCGTCTGGATGCTGGATCTGCTGGCAGTTTCGATCGTGTGCGGCGTCGGCTTCGGGGCGCTGTCTCTATTTGTCGCTCGGCACGGTGAGGGGTTGCGCTACGGCGCGACTGGCGCCGCGCTGCTGGTGGTTGCGATCCTGTCGGACCATTTCATCGCCATGAGCGCGATAGGTCTGATCCCCGATATATCGGCGCTGTCCGAGAATGTCGGGTTGTCGCCGGTTGCCCTTTCGGTCGGAGTGGCCTCGGTGATGGCGGCCTTTGTCGTCGCCTGCCTTATCAGCGCGATTTCAGATCGCCGCAGCCGCCGCGACATCAACGAGCGCAATATTCAGCTCAACGCCGCGATCGATAACATGATGCAGGGGCTGTGCATGTTCGGTCCCGACAACTGCCTGCAGTTGTGGAATGAAAAATATGTCGCGATGTACAAGCTCGCGCCGAAGGATATTCGCGTCGGCATGACGGTCGACGACATGTTCGCCGCGCGAAAGAAAGCCGGAACGATCGTCAAGGATCTGGATTCCTATTCCTCACGCCTGTGGAGTTCGGTGGAGAATCGCGAATTCAACCGGTGGGTTCTCGAACTGGTCGATGGCCGCACCATCAGCGTGTCGTATCAGTCGATGGAAAACGGCGGCTGGGTCGGAACGCATGAGGACATCACGGAGCAGCGCAAGAGCGAGGCGCAGATCCAGTATCTTGCCCAGCATGACTCACTGACCGGGCTGTTCAACCGCTCCGCTTTCAACGATCACGTCCGAAAAGTTTGGGAAGAGGCGGTGAGGGAGCAGCGTTCCTTCACCATTCTCAGTCTGGACATCGACCGGTTCGGTGAGATCAACGACACCTACGGTCACAGTGCCGGAGACATATTCCTAGACGAAGCCGCGCGACGTTTGCAAGCGGCGTGCGGCAGCGCTTTCATTGCGCGCCTCGGCGGCGACGAATTCATGATCGTCTCATCGGAGGGCGAGCAGCCTGCGCGCGCCGGCGACATCTGCACGCGTGTTCTCACCGCATTCGAGATGACATTCCACATCGACGGCCATGCAATTCACAGCGGTTGCACCGTCGGCGTCTCGATCTTCCCGCAAGATGGAGCGGACGTGGAAACGCTCATTACCAATGCGGACGTAGCGCTATATCGCGCCAAGAAGGAGGAGCGAGGCTCCATTCGCTTCTTCGAACCGGCGATGGACAAGCAAATTCGCGAGAAGCGCGCGCTGCTGCACGACCTCGGCGTCGCCATAGAGAACGAACAACTCGAACTGCATTACCAGCCTCAGAGCAGCCCGGACGGAAGCCCGTTCGGGTTCGAGGCGCTGGTGCGCTGGCGTCATCCGGTCAAGGGACTGATCGCTCCGGGCGTTTTCATTCCCCTGGCCGAAGAAGGGGGATCGATCGTCGCCATAGATGGCTGGATTTTGCGCGAGGCATGCCGCGAGGCGGCAAGCTGGCCGAAGCCGATGCAGATCGCGATCAACGTTTCGCCGACGAGCTTCCAGCATAACGATCTTCCGGGTCTCATTCATTCGATTCTGCTGGAAACTGGATTGAACCCGAGACGGCTCGAGATCGAGATCACCGAAGGCGTGCTGATGCAGGATTTCTCTCACGCCTGTTCGATCCTGCGTCGGATCAAGAATCTGGGCGTCAGGATCGCGATGGATGATTTTGGCACCGGCTATTCGTCGCTGTCGTATCTGCAGTCCTTCCCGTTCGACAAGATCAAGATCGACCAGACTTTTGTCGCGCAGATCCACAAGAATGTGCAGTCATCCGCTATCATTCGCGCGATCATCAGCCTCGGTGAGGCGCTCAATCTCGGTGTCATCGCCGAGGGCGTGGAGACGGATGCGCAGCGCGATTTCCTTGCCGACGCCGGGTGCGTCGAGATGCAGGGCTATCTGCTCGGCCGCCCACAGCCGATTGGCGCATACGGGCATATCATCGGCCGTTCGTCAGAGCCCTCGGATCAAGCTCTCGCCGGTTAGCAGGCGCTTTCAGACTTAGGGCGTGCGCGATGTCTCGCGGCTTGCCATGAAGCGGCGATGCCGCCTGCGAGTTTTTCCGCATAGGCCGAAAGATCCGAGACGCCCATCAATTCGCCAAACGTGCCACGCGCCAGGGGACTTGCGACGAACAAGCGCGGGTTCGGCTCGTTTCGGTGATCGATGGCATGGCCGAACTGGTCCACTGCGATGCCGAGTCCGAGCGTATCCGATTGCAGCAAGCCGCTTTCGTTCATCGACGACAGCAAGGGATTGGCCGCAACGGCATGAGCGGGGCCTGTCGCCAGGATGATCGCGTCGAATGTCGCAGGACTCCATTTCGTGCCGTGGCGCGGACGCAGATCCACCGTGATCGTATCGGCCGCGGCCGCGTTCGCACGCACGGATGCCGCTCTGACGTCGAGCGTGCGGTTTGCGATCCGGCGTTCGATGGCTTCGTGAACCTGCGGCGCGATGCGAAAGCGGTGCGTGTCCCAATAAGGACGAAGATGTCGCAGAAACTGGCGGCGTGCCGAAGGCGAAAGGTTTTGCCAGATCGGCTGGCCCTGTTCGTGGACGCGATTGAGCACGATCTGCCAGGGCAATCCCTCGCGCGCGGCGTCCATGACAGCTCTGCGGATATCGCGGGACAAGGCGGCGGCCTGCGTCAGGGAAGGCGATGTGAAATCGCGTTCAAAGACTGACTGGTTGTCCGTATGCGGCTGCGGCCGAAGCCCTCGCCGGGAGACGGCGATGATTTCACCGCGATGCCCGGTGCGCTCCAGCGAGGCGAGAACGTCGGCCATCGTGAGGCCGGTGCCGACGATGAGAATGCGATCGTCCGGTGACAATGATGCTAGAAGATTCTCGCCCCATGGATCGGAGAAGAAGCGAGGATGAGCGCGCAGTGAGCGGAGCGAAGCGGGCACGGAAGGGGGCGCGTGACAGATCGCCAGCACCATGATGGCGGCATCGAGGGTCACGCCATTATCGCAAGTGATGTGAAAGCCGTTGTCCGTTGCCGAAGCGCTGACGGCCTTTGCCCGCAGATGGGTCATGGCGGGCGAGAGGCCACGCACTTGCTCGGCCATATAACGGCCGAAAGCTTCCCGGGTCGGAAACAGCCTGCCGTCAGGCATCGCGGCCTGCCGGTCGGTTGCGAGATAGTTGGTGGCGATCAGCCAGCGATGGAAATATTCCGCATCGTCGGAATCGATGATCATCCGTGTCGCGGGCACGTTGATCCGGTGGGCGGCATCGGATGTGCCGTAGGCTAGTCCGCGCCCGACATCGGCGTGCGGCTCGATCACGGCGACATCGGCTGTAACGCCTTTCTTGCGCAAATGCCAAGCCAAGGCCGCGCCGGAAAACCCGCCGCCGATGATGGCGATCGGCACCTTGCGGAGGCCTGGTTTTTCAGAGTCGCTCAATTCGCGATGCATTTCGTGGTCTCGATGCGTTGATGGAAGGCCCGATAAAATATAATGTTCAATCCTGTCATCAACAATTGAAATCAAATTCAATGTCCCGTCGCAATGACAGAAGCCAGCCGACCCTGAAGCAGCTTGAATTGCTGCTCGCGCTTGAGAAGGCGGACGGCATTTCGAACGCAGGGCGTGTGCTGGGTATGACGCCCTCGGCCACGAGCCACGCCTTGCGTGCCCTTGAAACCAATCTCGGCGTTCCACTCATCGACCGCAATGCGCCGGGTGTTGAACTGACCTTTGCAGGCCAACAAGTGCTTCCGCATGTCCGCGATGTCTTTAGCGCGCTGAACCTCGTTCGATCGGCCGCGCGGAGTGGAGCGAAGCTCGAAACCGGTATCCTGCGTCTTGGGTCGTTCGGTCTGACCGCGTCGCTGAAATTGCTGCCTCCGATCCTGGATGTCTTCCGCAAGCGTTATCCGGGTGTCGAAGTTCAGGTCATCGAACGGACCGATCTCGAAATCGAGCAGGCGTTGCTCGACCGCAAGATTGAAGTCGGCATCGTGACGTTGCCGAATGAAAAATTCGATACCCAATTATTGACGACCGACGAACTGGTCGCCGTATTGCCCGCAGGGCACGATCTCGCCGCAGATGAAACGGTGACCTTGCGCGATCTGGTCCGTTATCCGTTTATTCTGACTTACGCGGGCTCCGGCGGGTTGGTGTCGCGGACATTCGCGAGAGCCGGGCTGCAGCCCAACGTGACTCATGAGCTGTCGCAGTTGACGTCGATTTTCGAATTCGTGGCGAGAGAGCAGGGTGTATCGCTCGTGGCATCGCTGGCCATTCCCAACAGGTACGAAGGGATCGTTTTCCGCAGCCTCAGGCCGGCCGTCACCCGCCGCATCGGGTTGGCCTGCCTGAATGATACGCGATTGTCTCCCGCAGCCGCGGCCCTGTGGAAACAGATTCAGCAAAAGCCGCTCAAGCAGACAAAAGTGCAACGCTGATGGTTGGCCGAGCGGCGCGCAGTTGTTGTCGGTCTAGTGATAGCCGGCGATGCGATGCGGCACGTAAGGCGCTTCCAGCGCCTTGATCTCCTCATCGGTCAATCGCAACGACAGCGCGGCGACGGCATCCGTCAGATGCTGCGGTTTCGAAGCGCCGATGATCGGAGCGGTAACGCCGCGTTTCTGCGCGACCCATGCCAGTGCGACCTGGGCCCGTGGCACGCCGCGCGTCTTAGCGATGCGGGCGACCTCTTCCACGATTTTCCTGTCGGCATCGACGGCCTGCGTGTAAAGCGTGCTGCCGAAGGCATCGGTCCTGGTGCGCTCGGTGACGTCGTCCCAGTCGCGGGTGAGGCGTCCGCGCGCCAGCGGGCTCCACGGCACCACCGCGATGCCCTGATCAAGGCACAGTGGCAGCATCTCGCGCTCTTCCTCCCGGTGCAGGAGGTTGAGGTGATCCTGCATGCTGACGAACTCGCTCCAGCCGTGCAGGCGCGAGGTGTAGATCGCCTTGGCGAATTGCCATGCATGCATCGACGACGCGCCGATGTAACGGACCTTGCCCATGCGGACGAGATCGTTCAGCGCCTCCAGCGTTTCCTCGATCGGCGTGTCGTAATCCCAGCGATGGATCTGGTAGATGTCGATGTAATCGGTGCCGAGCCGGCGCAGGCTGTTGTCGATTTCCGTGAACACGGCCTTGCGGGACAGACCAGCGCCGTTCGGCTCGTCGCGCATTTGCAGGCACACTTTGGTGGCGATCACGACCTCGTCGCGCCGCGCGAAATCCTTGACCGCGCGCCCGACGATTTCTTCGGAAGTGCCGTCCGAATAGGAGTTGGCGGTGTCGAGCACATTGATGCCGAGCTCGAGCGCCTGCCTGATCAACGGGCGGCTGGCATCCTCCGGCATGGTCCACGGATGCTTGCCGCGATCCGGCGTGCCATAGGTCATGCAGCCGAGCCAGAGGCGTGAGACCTTTAAACCGGTTTTGCCGAACTTGACGTATTCCATGGAGGCCCCGCGTGTCGTCGTTTCAGGAAATGAAAAAGCGGCCGAAGCCGCGAGACTATTAAAGCACATGGGATGTGAAAAAGTGCGCAAAATATTTTGTGAGCACTGCCGATATTGGGCGCTTCTCATAATTGTGAGCCGGATCGCTCATTCTGAAAATATAGCGTGCCTGTCAGTTGAATTTTCCGCGAGCCGTTCCAATTTATGGAGCGCATCAATGCTGACGCGGCGGCTGTGCCGCCGTCATTGAAGGAAAAAGCAATGTCGATCTGGTTTATTACGGGCGTGAGCAGCGGTTTCGGCCGTGCTCTGGCGGAAGTTCTTTTGCAAAACGATCACACCGTGGCGGGAACGGTGCGCAACGAGAAGGACAAGGCGTCGTTCGAAAAGCTCTCGCCGGGGCGCGCCATCGCGGTTCTGATGGACGTTACTGATGAGGCTGCCGTGCGGCAGGGAATCGCCGAAGTCGAGAGCAAGGCCGGGCCGATCGCCGTTGTGGTCAATAATGCGGGCTACGGTTTTGAGGGCGCCATCGAGGAAGCGCCGCTCGACGAGGTGCGGCGGCAATTCGAGGTCAATGTGTTCGGGCCGGTTGCGGTGATGAAGGCGGTGTTGCCGTTTATGCGCAAGCGCCGGGCAGGGCATATCGTCAATATCACCTCGATGGGCGGGCTGGCGGCGTTTCCGGGCGTCGGAATCTACAACGGGAGCAAATATGCCCTCGAGGGTATTTCGGAGTCGCTTGCCAAGGAAGTGAAGCACCTCGGCATCAAGGTCACGATCGTCGAGCCCGGCTCCTTCCGCACCGACTGGGCGGGCCGCTCGATGGCTCATGCGCCCGAGCAGATTGCCGACTACGCGGAATCAGCCGGAGCCTTCCGCGCATCTCTGGCCCAGAGGAATGGTCGCCAGGCGGGTGATCCGCGCAAGGCGGCGCAGGCCATCATCATGGCGGTGGAGGCGGACGAGCCGCCGCTGCATCTGCTGCTGGGACACGACGCGCTTAATTTCGTCGGCGCCAAGCTCGGTGCGCTTCAGGCGGAAATCATGAAATGGGCGCCGGTTTCCAGCGGCACCAATTTCGATTCCTGACACGCCTGCGACGCGGTCTTCAGCGCGGCCTTCTGTCCTCGTTCAATGGCCGACTGCAAGGAAACCCAGTTATTTCGGGCGTTTCTTCTCAATCAGACGGGACGGTGAGGTGGTAACATCTTAACGTCCCGTTTTTGATTTTGTGTCATTTCTTTGTTCGCGAATGTTGCTGGCCGTTTGCCAGCATTGAGGATGCGCGAAATTCGGGGGCAAGAGCATCATCGCGGCGCTATGCGAGGTGGCACCAGCAAGCAACTGAAGGCTCTGTCCGATATTTATGACTCGTGTGTGAAGGGGCTGACATGCTCGGCGGGATCAAGAAGTTAAATCTTTTCGGCTGGACCAGGCATTTCGGTTGGGTCTCGAAATTCGCCGCAAAATTTAATGTGTTCGGCTGGATCAGGCATGTCGGTTTGTCCTGGAAGGTTCAGATCGCGCCGGTCTTCCTGGTGATTTCCCTCGTCGGTTTGGGGATGTATTCCCTGAAAACGCTCCATCACAATCAGTCGTCCGAGGAAGCCCTGATGTCCGGTCCTGTTCGTCAGGCCGAACTGATGAGTGATTTCACCTCCACGATCTGGTCGGCTCATGCCAATCTGTATCGACTCACGACGACGGCGGCGACCGAGACGGATGCCAAAGCCATCTCGGACTACGTATTTGACACCACGACTTCGCTTAGCCGTGTCGACGATGCGTTGTTGGCTCTCGAGGTCAGCCTGTATGAGCCAAGCTCGGTGTTGTCGAAAGAAGACTACGCAAAATTGAAGGATGCCGTCGCTGTCTATGCCGCCAAGGCTAAAATCGTCATCGACAAGACGGGCGCTTCCGGCGCCGATACGCGATTCATCAAGGACGCGGAAACACAGTTTGCAGCGGTGTCGCATCTTGTGTCGGATTTGATGAGCGCGAGCAGCACGCGCAAAAGCATGGAGATCGGCATTTCTCAGGTGCGCCTCGAGGAACAGCAGTTCACTCTCAAGATCGTACTCGGCGTGATTGCCGCGTTCGGCTTGCTGTTCTCGTTCCTGATCGGGCGCGGCATTTCAAAGCCCGTGGTGATCATGACCAAGGCGATGCACGAATTGGCCGCCGGCGATCTGTCGGTGCAGTTGCCAGGTCTCGATCGTGGCGACGAAGTTGGCCAAATGGCCCGCGCCGTGGAGGAATTCAAGGTTCAGGCGGTGGCGAAGGCCGAGCAGGAGGCTGTCGAGCGCGAGGCGAAGAACCGCGAACTGGCGACGGAGCGCAAGGCCGAGCTGTATTCGCTCGCGGAGAATTTCGAGAGCGCCGTCGGCAAGATCATCGAGCACGTCAGCTCCGCGTCGAGCGATCTTGAATCCTCGGCGATGGTATTGACCAAGAGCAGCGTCGCGACGCAGGAACTGAGCGCGGTGGTGGCGACCGCTTCGGAGGAAACCTCCAGCAACGTCCAGTCGGTTGCGTCCGCGACCGAGGAAATGGCGGCTTCGGTTTCCGAGATCGGCCGCCAAGTATCTGATTCCAACCAGATTGCGGCGGAAGCCGTCGATCAGGCGCAGCGCACCGACGCGCGGATCAGCGAGTTGTCTGAGGCGGCGAACCGGATCGGCGATGTCACCATGCTGATCACCACGATCGCGAGCCAGACCAACCTTCTCGCGCTCAACGCCACCATTGAGGCGGCGCGTGCGGGCGAGGCGGG
>Ga0182735_1002233_pt1 | contig 11975 bp, 7 predicted proteins | sample eDN5th30CKraftMG_FD_128524 | JGI IMG/M metagenome (GOLD analysis project Ga0182735, IMG submission 128524) | Enriched Miracle-Growth compost microbial communities from Emeryville, California, USA - eDNA 5th pass 30_C Kraft MG (version 2) (version 2) ... | reverse complement strand
TCGGAGCGCGTCTCGGAGATCGGCGTGCGCATGGCGGTGGGCGCCCGCCAGAGCGACATCCTGCAACAGTTCCTCATCGAAGCGGTGCTGGTGTGCCTGATCGGCGGCGTGCTCGGCATCACCCTGGCGCTCGGCTTCGGCATGTTGTTCGCGCGGCTGAGTTCGAATTTCCAGCTGATCTATTCCACCAGTTCGATCGTCGCCGCCGTCGCCGTGTCGTCGATCATCGGCATCGTCTTCGGCTGGCTGCCGGCCCGCAACGCCTCCCGGCTAAATCCGGTGACGGCGCTGGCCCAGGCCTGATGTATCATGGTCAGGGACAGCGATTTGCGGAGGCCATCATGACGGACGAGCCAGCCCGGCCCGGGGCTTCCGGCGCATCGCCTGACGCGACGACCGGAGCGCGCGACGCCGCGTCGCTGCGCGTTCCAGCTGGCCCGTTTTCGCAGGAGGATCGCGACGCCCTGTGGCGCGCCATCATGGGCCGGCGCGACGTGCGCAATGAGTTCACCGCGCGGCCAGTGCCGGACGATGTGCTGGCGCGCATCCTGACGGCGGCCCATTGCGCCCCATCGGTCGGCCTGTCGCAGCCGTGGAATTTCGTTGTAGTGCGCGATGAGGCCAAACGGCGCGACGTGCACGCGCTGTTCAGCCGCGCCAACGCCGAAGCCGCCAACATGTTCGACGGCCCCCGCCAGGCGCTGTATCGCAGCCTGAAGCTGGAAGGCATTCTCACCGCGCCGCTGGGCGTTTGCGTCACCTGCGACCGCACGCGCGGCGGCAGCGTGGTGCTGGGCCGCACCCACCAGCCGGACGTCGATCTCTACAGCGTCGCCTGCGCCATCCAGAACCTGTGGCTGGCGGCGCGGGCGGAAGGTCTCGGCGTCGGCTGGGTCAGCATTTTCGATAGGGAAGAGCTGAAGCCGTTGCTCGGCGTCCCGGAGCATATCGTCGTCATGGCCTGGCTGTGCGTCGGCTATGTGGACGAACTGTTCACGTCGCCGGAACTGGAAGCCCGGCGCTGGGCGCGCCGCCTGCCGCTGGAGGACCTGGTGTTCGACGGCGCCTGGGGCGAACCGGCCGGCGACCTCGCCCCGGCCCTGCGCGCCGCCGCGCAGGATCAGGGGCTGGCGAAAGGCTGACGCCGCTCCCAGCGCGCCAACGACCATGTAACGCGACATAACGCCATATCGCGGCCAGCGGCCCCACCAGAACGGCCGCTTTCTTTATGTTCCCCGCGCGCTCCCGCCCCGCCGCGCCCGTCCCTCTGCCCCGCGCTCTCCGCCGCTCCGCTCCCCGCCGTCATGCCCGCACCTGATGCGGGCGTCCGCGTCCTTGCCGCCGCTCCAGCCCCCCCCTTGCACGGGCGTGATTCTGGTGGATGGCCGGCACCAGTGTGGCCATGGCGGCGGAAGGCATGAACGGCGGGGCCACAGCAACGGCGCGCGGGCCCGGTGATCGGCCTTCAACCAACGGGGCCCCGCCCGGGCGCCTCAGAACGCCGGCAAAATCGCCCCGTTGAATGTCTGCGTGATGTACCGGCGCACCGGCTCCGAGCGATAGGCGGCGATGTATTGCCGGATCACCGGATCGTCCTTGCGATCGGCGCGCGCGGCGAATACCAGCACCCAGTCGTTATCGGCCCCTTCGGCCTTCAGCGCGTCCTTGAGCTTCAGCCCGGCGAGATGGGCGTAATTGCTGGAGACCCAGGCCACGTCCACGTCATCCAGCGAACGGGCCAGCTGCGCCGCGTCGATCTCGCGGAAGCGCAGGTGCTTCGGATTGTCAACGATATCCCGGGTGGTGGCGTTGATTCCGGCGCCGTCGCGCAAGCGGATCAGCCCCGCCTGCTGGACAAGAAACAGCGCGCGGGCGCCATTGGAGGGATCATTGGGAAGGGCGACGCTGGCGCCGTCCGGGATGTCCTTCAGCGATTTGTGCTTCGACGAATACAGGCCGGCCGGCACGGCGATGGCGGCGTCCAGCGGCGTGATGTCATAGCCGCGCGCCTTCACCTGGGCGGCGAGATAGGGCCGGTGCTGGAAGGCGTTGAGGTCAATGTCGCCGGATTGCACGGCGGCGTTCGGCAGGTTCCAGTCCGAGAACTCGACAACCTCGACCTTGACGCCGTCCTTCGCGGCCAGCTTCGCCGCCTCGCGCAGGATGTCGCCATAGGGCCCGGCGGAAACGCCAACCTTCAGGGTTTTTTGCGCGGCGAGCGCGGCGCCGGAAAATGCGGCGCCGGAAAGCCCGCCGGCCGCAAGCGCCAGCCCCAGGGCGAGCGCCGCCCGCCGCGACGGCCGCCCCAACCACCGCCGCCCCGACCACCGCCGCCCACGTGTTTCAGATGTGTTGCCGCCAGTCATGGTTCCCTCATCACAACATGTCCCGGCGATGCCCGGCCGCGCCGGGTCTCCCGGGTTTCGCAAAATGTTTCGCAAGGTGTCTCTTCCGGGAGCTTAGGGAGCGCGGCGACAGGGCGGCAACAGCGCCGGAACAGTTTGAAACAAAGCGCTCCGATGGGCCGGCGCCGCAATCGTTTGCGACGGCGTTCGGCGCATTTCCTGGAAAAATATTCTCTCCCGGTCCCGGCTGGCAGGCGGCGGCGGGCGCGGCGTGGGCGCCGGGACCCGACGCGGCGCCCTGAGGCGGCGTCGATTCACGCCAGCAGCGTCAGGGCGTTGACGCGCGCGATCGCCTGTGACAGTCTCCGGCCATGACCCACGCCACTGGCCTCACGCTTCGACTTTCCGGCCCGTCCTTCTGAGGAAGGCGGGGTTTTGTCGCGTGTCATTTAAAACGCCAGTGGATGGTGTGATGTTTTCTGAAAAATTGATCCGGTCGCGCGCCACTGTTGCTGGCGTCATGAACCGTGCGCCGGTCGCGGAAGGCGCCTGCGCGCGCCCGTTCCCTGGCCCCTGGCTGGACGTCGGCCCCTGGCTGAACATGGGCCCCTGGCTGAACATGGCCCGACTTTTTGGCAGTCGCCGGGACTGACGGCTGCCCGGCGGCTGTATGGACGAACCGGACGCCCCGTCCCGGGTTCGAGGCCAGCACGCTTCCCTCTTGTTTCCGCCGCGCGCCCGCGGCGAGGCGACGCCCCGAAACTGGCGCTCCGCCCGTCTGACACCGGATGACGACCCATGCTGAACAACCCGCAGAGCAAATATCAGCCCTATTCGCCGGGCTTTGAACTGAACGACCGCCAGTGGCCGTCGAAGCGCATCACCAGGGCGCCGCGCTGGCTGTCGAGCGACCTGCGCGACGGCAACCAGTCCCTGGCCAACCCCATGGATGTCGAGAAGAAGGTCCGGTTCTACAACACCCTGGTCGACATCGGCTTCAAGGAAATCGAAGTCGGCTTCGCCTCGGCCTCGCAGACCGATTTCGACTTCGTGCGCAGACTGATCGACAACGACATGATCCCGCCGGACGTCACCATTCAGGTGCTGACCCAGTCGCGCCCGGACCTGATCAGCCGCACCTTCGAGGCGCTGGAAGGCGCCCACAGCGCCATCGTCCATCTGTATAACGCCATCGCGCCGCTGTTCCGCCGCGTGGTGTTTGGCATGGAGAAACAGCAGATCATCGATCTGGCCATCGCCGGCGTCACCCAGATGAAGGAAGAGGCGGCGAAGCGGCCGGAAACCCGCTGGACCTTCGAATATTCGCCCGAAACCTTCAGCATGGCCGAACCGGAGTTCGCCCTGGAGATCTGCGAGCGCGTGCTGGACGTGCTGCAACCGACGCCGGACAACAAGGTCATCCTGAACCTGCCGGCGACGGTCGAAGTCGCCCTGCCCAATGTCTACGCCGACCAGATCGAGTGGTTCTGCCGCCACATTTCGCGCCGTGACAGCGTCGTCATCTCGGTGCATCCGCACAACGACCGCGGCACCGGGGTCGCGGCGGCGGAGATGGCCCTGCTGGCCGGCGCCGACCGCGTCGAGGGCTGCCTGTTCGGCAATGGCGAGCGCACCGGCAACGTCGACCTGGTGACCCTGGCCATGAACCTGTACACCCATGGCGTCGACCCGGAGCTGCGCTTCGAGGACATGCGCGCCGTGGTGAAAACCGCCGAGTATTGCAACGAACTGCCGGTGCACCCGCGTCACCCTTACGCCGGCGAGCTGGTGTTCACCGCCTTCTCCGGTTCGCATCAGGACGCCATCAAGAAGGGCTTCGACGCCCACGCGAAGCGCAATGACGGCGTCTGGGAAATGCCCTATCTGGCGCTGGACCCGGCCGACATCGGCGAGAGCTATGAGGCGGTGATCCGCGTCAACAGCCAGTCCGGCAAGGGCGGCGTCGCCTGGGTGCTGGAGCAGGACCACGGCCTGAAGCTGCCGCGCCGCCTGCAGGTGGACATGAGCCGCCGCGTCCAGGCCCGCGCCGACGAGACGGCCCGCGAGATGACCTCCGCCGACATCTGGGACATCTTCCAGGACGCCTACCATCTGAAGGGCCCGCAGCGCTACGAACTGGTGGAGTATGAAGGCGGCGGCGTGCGCCGGGGCGGCGGCGAGCGCGCCTTCACCGGCCGCATCCGCGTCGATGGCGAGGAAATCCCGATCGCCGGACGCGGCAACGGCCTGATCTCCAGCGCGGTGGACGCCATCAACGCCCGCTTCGGCGTCGGCATCGAGGTGGTCAATTACGACGAGCACGCCCTGCGGCGCGGCGCCGACTCCCAGGCGGCCGCCTATGTCGAATGCCGCACGGCGGACGACCGCAGCGTGTTCGGGGTCGGCGTTGACCCGGACGTGGCCACCGCCTCGCTGAAGGCGCTGGTCAGCGCGCTGAATGGCGCGCAATAACCGGGCCAGGACAACCAGCCACGACAACCGGGCATGACGCATTTTCATGAAAGGCGGCTTGCGCTTTTCATGGAGAAAACGCCGCGACCTGGAAACGCCTGGACCCGGAAACTCTTGGACCCGGAAAAGCTTCGGGCCTGGAAACGCTTCGGCCCGGAAGTCGGTTGAAAAGATCAGGCGCCGCCGGTGGAACGGGGTTCACCGGCGGCCCCTCCGGCTTCTGCCCCTCCAGACCGGCGCGATGCGGATCGCGCCGGTTTTTGCTTTTCAGGGCAATGCGCATGGCGCGGCGGCCTCCGGCTTCATATGTTGGACGCCTGTGCGCCAGATTTGCGCCGGCAGATTTGAAAGCAGCCTCCGGAGTGCGCGGTGGGCGCCGGCGCCCCAGGATCACCGTCGACAGGGGCCATCAGGGCGATGGCCACCGCCGACAACGGGATGCACGCCATGACCGACGCCCGGAACATCGACAACGCCCGCAAGGACATTGCTCCCCCGACCGACGACGCCCGCTGGCGCGCCGTGCTGGCCCGCGACGCGGCGCAGGACGGCGCCTTCGTCTATGCGGTGCGGACCACGGGCGTTTACTGCCGCCCCTCCTGCCCCGCCCGCCATGCCCGGCGGGAGAACGTGCGCTTTTTCGCCGACGGACCGGCGGCGGAGGCGGCCGGCTTCCGCCCCTGCCGTCGCTGTTGTCCGGACGGCCCCTCGCTTGCGGAGCGCCACGCGGCGGCGATCGCCCGCGCCTGCCGGTTGATCGCCGCCAGCGAGACGCCGCTGACCGTCGCGCGGCTGGCGGCGGCGGTCGGCATGAGTCCCTTCGCGTTCCACCGGCATTTCAAGGCCATCACCGGCGTGACGCCGGTTGCCTGGCGCGCCGGCCTGCAGGCGCAGAAGATGCGCGAAAGCCTCGGCGCCAGTGGCGGCGTCACGGCGGCCATTTACGAAGCGGGCTTTGGCTCCAGCAGCCGCTTCTATGAGAAATCAGCGGACATGCTGGGCATGACGCCGACCGCCTTCCGCAAGGGCGGCAAGGATGCCCGCATCCGCTTCTGCATCGCCCGCTGCACGTTGGGCGCATTGCTGGTCGGCGCCAGCGACCGGGGCGTCTGCGCCATCAGCATGGGCGACGACCCGGAGGCGCTGATCCGCGCCTTCCAGGACCGCTTCCCCAACGCCCTGCTCGTCGGCGACGACCCGGATTTTGGCGGCCTCGTCGCCCGCGTCGTCGCCCTTGTCGAGAACCCGTCCACGCCGGTCGACCTGCCGCTGGACATGCGCGGCACGGCGTTCCAGCAGCGGGTCTGGCAGGCGTTGCGCGCCATTCCAGCCGGCGAAACCGCCACCTACGCCGAAATCGCCCGCCGCATCGGCCAGCCCAGCGCCGTGCGGGCCGTGGCCCAGGCCTGCGGCGCCAACCCGGTGGCGGTGGCGACGCCCTGCCATCGCATTATCCGCACCGACGGCGATGTTTCCGGCTATCGCTGGGGCGTGGCGCGCAAGCAGGCCCTGCTGGCGCGGGAGCGGGCGGCGGCGGAGAAAGAGGCGGTGGAAGAAGAGGCGGCTGGGCGGGAAACCACCGGCGGCGGGGTTGCGGCCCCTGCGTCACGCAGGCAATCCCGGGCCGGACAGGGCGCCTCCAGCCCGTGAGGCGCGGCCAGAGCGATGAAATCAATGTTTATCCCCATAGGGATACGCGATAACCGCGCTCCCTTTCCATGACGGTTTTCCGCCATCAGGCGCAGGAGTCAGGCGGCCCTGCTGCCTGAATCCTGCGCCTGCTTCTTGCTCTTGACTCCTGCCTGTCAGGCGGCGCTATAAAGAACAAATGGAGAACAATATCGCCTCATGCCTGACCGGGACAGAGCCGCTGGACGGAGGCCCCTCCGCGCGCCCGTCTCCGCTGCCGCTGCGGGCCGGAAGCGACAGGCGCCCCCATGCGGCGCGCGCCGGGGCGCTGGCCCGGCTGAAAGCGGACCTGGCCCTGCGCGTCGCCGCAACGCCTTGCGGCGGAGCGGATGTCGACGCGCGCCAGAACCATCCGCCAGCAAAAACCGGCGCCCTGTTCCCACCTGACCAGGCCGCGGGCGCTTCCATCTCCCGGCGCGACGGCCATCCGGCCTGGCTGGCCCCCGGCGCCCTGCACGACCTGTTCGCTGGCGTCGCCGACGGCCCCGCCGCCCATGGCTTCGCCGCCGGCCACGCCATCCGCATCGCGGCGGGGCGGCCCGTGGTTTGGGCGTTTCACGACATGGCCGGCCGCGAACTCGGCCGCCCCCATGGCGAGGGCCTCGCCGATCTCGGCCTTGACCCCGACGCCCTGCTGCTGGTCCGCGCCCGCACGGTTCCCGAACTGCTGGGCGCCGCCGAGGAAGCCGCCCGCTACAACGCCGTCGGCGTGGTTATCATCAGCGCCTGGGGCGCGGCGAAAGCGTTTGATCTCACCGCCAGCCGCCGCCTCGCCCTCGTCGCGGCGCGCAGCGGCGTCGCCATTCTGGCCGTGCGGATCGCCGCCGACCCGGCGCCTGGCGCGGCCTGGAGCCGCTGGACGGTGCGGGCGGCCGCCTCGCGCCTGCTGGAGGGCGACGCCCCCGGCCACCCCGCCTTCTCCGTCACCCTGCTGCGCCATCGCGGCGGCGCAGCCCCCGCCACATGGATACTGGAGTGGGACCATGCGCAACGAACGTTTCGCGAAGGCGCCTCCAGGTGAGGCCGCCGCCTATTGGGCGAAAGATACGGCGAACCAGAACGTCGGGGCGCTGTTCCAGGGGGCGGACGCCGCCTTGCCGCATGGAGCGCGCCCTCCCCGGCGCCGCTATCTGGCGTTGTGGTTCCCGTTCCTGCCGGCCGACCGCCTGCGCCGCCAGGCCGGAAGCGCCGCCACCAACGACGGCGGCAAGATTGCGACGGGCGACAAAAACCGCCAGGGCGCGCCGCCGCTGGTCTTCGTTGCGCCGGTCAGGGGCGCCATGCGTCTTGTCGCCGTTTCGCCCGAAGCGCTGGCCGCCGGCCTGCGACCACAGATGACGCTGGCGGACGCCCGCGCCCTGGCGCCTGCCCTGTGGGTCGTTCCGGCGCGGCCGGACCTGGACGACGCCTTCCTGACCCGCCTGCGCGACGATTTCGAACGCTTCACCCCGTTGCTCGCCATCGATCCGCCGCACGGCCTGGTGCTGGATATCACCGGCTGCGCCCATCTGGCGGGCGGCGAGGCGCCGATGGCCGCCCGGGTGCGCCAGCGCGCCCGCGCCGCCGGCCTGCACGTGCATTGCGCCCTGGCGGCGACGCCCCAGGCCGCCCGGGCCCTGGCCAGGTTCACCCTCGCGGCCAGGGAGGCGCCGCTGATCGTGCCGGAAGGCGGCGACCGCGCCGCAACCGCCCGCCTGCCCGTCGCCGCGCTGGAACTGTCCGAAGGGCGCCACAGGACGTTGCAGCGCGCCGGGCTGAAGCGGCTCGCCGATATCATCGATCGCGACAGCGTCAGTCTCGCCTCCCGCTTCGGCGCCGCGTTCCCGGCCCGGCTGGCCCGCATCACCGGCGCCGAGGACATCCGCATCACGCCGGAACGGCCGGCGCCGCCCTGCGTCATCGACCGCATCCTGCCTGAGCCTGTCGCCCGCGAGGAGCACGTGGAGGCGCTGCTCGCCGGCCTGCTGCGGGATGCGGCGCAACGCCTCGAACAGGCGGGGCAAGGCGGCCTGCGCTTCACCGCCCTCTTCTACCGGACGGATGGCGTCAAACGCGCCGTCACCGTATCCGTCAGCCAGCCGACGCGCGATCCGGCGCTCGTCGGCCTGCTGCTGCGCGAACGGCTGGGCGCCCTGGACGACCCGCTGGACCCGGGTTTCGGTTTCGACCAGATCCGCCTCTGTGTCGGCGAAACCGCGCCCCTGGCCGCCATGCAGTCAGGCTTGCCCGCAAATATATTGCCGGCAACACATATACTGGAAGCCGGCCAGGAAGATATCAACCGCCTCGCTGACAGGCTGGCGGCGCGGCTGGGCCCGGAAGCCGTGCTGAAACTGTGCCCGCGCGGCTCACATCTGCCAGAACGCGCCGCCGTGTTGCGCCCGGCGCGCCTGGCCAGCGCCGGCGTCGGCTGGCGCGACCTTGCGCCGGAAGACCCGCCAGCGCGGCCGCTGCACCTGTTCCGCACGCCGCAACCGGTGGAGGCCATGGACGCGGCGCCGGACGGCTATCCGCTGCGCTTTCGCTGGCGGCGCATGATGCACGACGTGGCGGCGGCGGAAGGGCCGGAACGGCTGTCGCCCGAATGGTGGCGGACATTGCCGGCAGCGGCCGCCACGCCACCCGACGACGCGCCCGCCGATGACGCCCATCCTCTTCGCGCCACGCGCGATTACTACCGGGTTGAAGATCGTGAGGGGCGCCGATTCTGGCTGTTCCGTCCCGGAGACGCCGGCGCGACGGCGGCGCGCTGGTTCATCCATGGCCTGTTCCCATGAGCAACGCCGCCCCGAATGCTCTCCCCGCCTACGCCGAGCTGGCGGCGACCAGCAATTTCTCGTTCCTGCGCGGCGCCTCGCATCCCCGCGATCTGGTGCTGGCCGCCATCATGCAGGGCCATTGTGGCCTTGGCCTCGCCGACCGCAACACCGTCGCCGGCGTGGTGCGCGCCTGGAGCGCGCTCCGGTCGTTGCGTGAGGAAGGCCTCGACGCCGCCGGCGCCTCCGAAGACCTGCCCCGGGACCCACTTCTGGCGGCCGAAATCCGCCATCGCGCCGCCGCCTTCCATCTCATCACCGGCGCCCGGCTTGCCTTCAGCGACGGCGCGCCGGATGTGCTGGTCTATCCGGAAAATCTGGCTGGCTGGAGCCGCCTGACCCGGCTGCTGACCCAGGGAGCCCGGCGGGCCCGCAAGGGCGCCTGCGATCTGACCCTGGATGACCTGCTGGCGGATGTGCGCTGCCTGCAACTGATCGTCATGCCCCCGGCGCGGCTGGCGGAACTGGAGCAGTCGCTGCAACGGATCGCCGGCGCCGCGCCCGGGGCCGTGTGGCTGGGCGCCAGCATGTGGCGGCGCGGCGATGACCGGCGCCGGCTGTTCCGCCTGCGCGACATGGCGGCGCGCGCCGGCGCCCGGCTGCTGGCGGTCAACGACGTGCTGTATCACGCGCCAGGCCAGCGCGACCTGCATGACGTCATCACCTGCATCCGCGAGAAAACCACTGTCGCGGCGGCGGGCCGGCTGCTGGAGGCCAACGCCGAGCGCTGGCTGAAGGCGCCGGACGCCATGGCCTGCCTGTTTCGCGACGCTCCCGAAGCCATCGCCGCCACCGGCGACCTCCTGCAACGCATCAATTTCGACCTGTCGCAGATCGCCTACCAATATCCCGACGAACCTGTTCCAGAAGGCCATGATCCGCAGGGCTGGCTGGAACATCTGGTGCGGGACAAGGTGAAAACACGTTATCCGCAGGGCGTCCCGGAAAAGGTGCAACGCCTGCTGGAGGAGGAACTGGCGTTGATCCGCCAGCTTGGCTTCGCCACCTATTTCCTCACCGTCCATGACATCGTGCAGGAGGCGCGGCGGCGCGACATTCTCTGTCAGGGGCGCGGTTCGGCCGCCAATTCCGCCGTCTGTTACGTGCTCGGCATTACCAGCGTTGACCCGGACAAGCACGAACTGCTGTTTGCCCGCTTCCTGTCCACCGATCGCGGCGAGCCGCCGGACATCGACGTCGACTTCGAGCATGAACGTCGCGAAGAGATCATCCAGTATATTTATGGGCGCTATGGCCGCCACCGCGCCGGCATCGCCGCCACCGTCATCCGCTACCGGCCACGCAGCGCCATTCGTGAGGTCGGCAAGGCGCTGGGGCTGACGGAGGACGTCACCGCCCGCATCGCCGGCAGCCAGTGGGGCAGTTATGGCGAGGATATTCCTGACAGCCACATCGCCCAGGCCGGCCTCGACGCCGGCAACCCCGCCATCCGCCGCGCCGTGGCGCTGGCGTCGCGGCTGATCGGCTTTCCCCGGCATCTGTCGCAGCACGTCGGCGGCTTCATCCTGACCCGCGGCCGGCTGGATGATCTGGCGCCCATCGGCAACGCCGCCATGGCGGACCGCACCTTCATTGAATGGGACAAGGACGACATCGACGCCCTGCGCCTGCTCAAGGTCGACGTGCTGGCGCTCGGCATGCTCACCTGCATCCGCAAGGCCTTTGACCTGATCCGCCAGCACACGGGCGCGGCGCATGATCTGGCCAGCGTCGCCCTGACCAGCGAGCAGGAAGAAAACAGTTCGCCTGTCTACGCCATGCTGCAAACCGGCGATTCCATCGGCGTCTTCCAGGTGGAGAGCCGGGCGCAGATCAACATGCTGCCGCGCCTGAAGCCAAAAGAGTTTTACGATCTGGTGATCCAGGTGGCGATCGTCCGCCCCGGCCCGATCCAGGGCGACATGGTGCATCCTTATCTGCGCCGGCGGGCCGGCGTCGAAAAGGTTGAATATCCTTCGCCGCGTCCGCCGCACCCGCCGAACGAGTTGCGGAGCGTTCTGGGCCGGACCAAGGGTGTGCCGCTGTTTCAGGAGCAGGCCATGCAGGTCGCCATGGTCGCCGCCGGCTTCAGCGGCGCAGAGGCCAACGGCCTGCGCAAGGCCATGGGCACGTTTCGCGGCGACGGCACGCTGCACCGTTATGAAGACATGATGGTCAATGGCATGGTCGAACGTGGCTACGACCGGAATTTCGCCGAGCGCTGCTTCGCCCAGATCAAGGGGTTCGGCTCCTATGGCTTTCCCGAAAGCCACGCCGCCGCCTTCGCCCTGCTGGTCTACGTGTCAGCCTGGCTCAAATGCTATCATCCGGCCGCTTTCGCCTGCGCGCTGCTTAACAGCCAGCCCATGGGCTTCTATGGCCCGGCGCAGATTATTGGCAATGCGAAGGACAATGGCGTCACGGTTCTGGCGGTCGATGTGGCGCACAGCCACTGGGACAACACTCTGGAGCCCACCGAAAACGGCCTCGCCCTGCGCCTCGGCTTTCGCCAGATCGACGGTTTCCGCCAGGAATGGGCCGACGCCATCGTCAGCTTCCAGGCTGAACAGAACGCCATCGCCAGCGGCGCGGGCGCCGTCCAGACAGTGCCCACGCGCCAGCGCAGCAATAATCCGCCGCCAGACATGCAGCT
>Ga0182735_1002232_pt1 | contig 11982 bp, 15 predicted proteins | sample eDN5th30CKraftMG_FD_128524 | JGI IMG/M metagenome (GOLD analysis project Ga0182735, IMG submission 128524) | Enriched Miracle-Growth compost microbial communities from Emeryville, California, USA - eDNA 5th pass 30_C Kraft MG (version 2) (version 2) ... | reverse complement strand
CGCCAGCTCGGCAAGTCCGATCGCGAGGCCGCAGGGGTGTTGTCGTCGGCCCAGCGCCACACCCATTTTCTCGATAGCCCCCGGATCGTCGCCAGCATGACCGCGTCCGACTTCACGTTCGCGGGGTTGAAAGAGGGGGTTTCCACGGTGTTTCTGTGCCTACCCCCTGACCGGCTCGACGCCTATGCCCGCTGGCTGCGGCTACTGGTCGCCCAGGCGCTCACTGACATGTCGCGCTCGCCGGTCAAACCGGCGCGACCCGTCCTGTTCCTGCTCGATGAGTTCGCCGCCCTGGGCAGGCTCGAACCTGTCGAGCGGGCCATGGGGCTGATGGCCGGATACGGGTTGCAGCTCTGGCCGATCTTGCAGGACATGCACCAGTTGCGCGCCCTCTATGGCGAACGGGCAGGCACCTTCATGTCGAATGCCGGGGTGTTTCAGGCCTTCGGGGTGAACGACCTCGCCACCGCCGAACTGCTGTCGAAAACGCTGGGGCAGGAAACCCTCGAATATCAGACGGCGGGCTATTCTCAGGGCAGCAGGCTCGGCGGGGCCAAGCTCACCCAATCGGCTAGCACCCATATCAGCGCCCGAAACCTCATGAACCCCGACGAAATCATGCGGATGCGGCCCACCGATCAACTGCTGATGCTCCAGGGGCAGGCCCCGTTGATCGTGGAGAAGATCCGATATTACGACCAGCGCGAGTTTGCCGGGCTGGCCGATCCCGGCTGAGCGGCCACAGGCTGCGCGAGCGTCGCCGATGGCGCAGCGAAGGGGAAAGGGCGGCGGCCTTGTCTCCTGACCGCCCTGGACCCCTCCACATGGCGCTAGGACGCGATTGGGCGCCGAACCCGCCCCACTTCCCCCTCGGAAGCCCAGCGGCCGTAGGCCGCCCCTGTGACGGCATCGCCGTCACGCATCAAACAGCGCATTGGCCGTTAGGCCAATCCCATATGAATCTTCGGCGCTTGATATTTGCCAAGACCTGCAAGTTATCCACAGGTCAGCTAGTGTTAAAATATGGGTTAAGTGATGTGTTACGGGTTTTTAGTGGTTTCGTATCACATTGAAATTACGTTATTAATTGGCTCTTTTCCGTCGACGAGTGAATCCGCTATGACGAAAAAGCGAATCCAGAGTGACGATAAGGTGAATCCACTCTGACGATAGCATGTCACCCTCCAAGCGTAATCGAAATGACGATAGTGCAGGAGTGAATCTGAAATGACGATAATCCGCTTGCGTATGTGAAATGACGATAGTAGCTCTAGCGTTAGTGAAATGACGATAGAGCCCGCCCCTACCTTGTTTGACGCGCCGATCGCCGCGCCGCTGGAAAGCGACGACCGGACGCCACTGCTGCCGGTGCGGCATCCCAACCAAGACCTGTTCATCTGCGACGTGCTCGACGCCATCCCCAAGGATGACATGGCTTCGATGGAGCATCCGGTGTTTTCGCTCTCGACCAAGCCCGACAACCGGATGCGGCGCTACGAGCATAACGGCAACATCATCGAGATTATCCCCTCCGGCAAGGGGCTGGCGACGATCCACGACAAGGACATATTGATCTACTGCATTTCGCAGCTTGTCGCCAAAATGAACCGAGGCGAATCTCCTAGCCGCACCGTTCGCCTGCAAGCCTATGACATGCTTGTCGCCACCAACCGGCAGACCAGCGGCGAAGGTTATCGACTGATGACCGATGCCCTCACCCGCCTGCGCGGAACAACCGTGCGGACCAACATTCAGACCGGTAACGTCGAGGAAACGCGGATTTTCGGACTGATCGAAGAAGCCAGGATCACTCGCAAGACGTTCGATGGCCGGATGCTCGATCTTGAAATTACCCTATCGGAATGGGTGTATCGCTCCGTCATCAGCAAGAATGTCCTGACCCTTCACCGGGACTATTTCCGGCTCCGCAAGCCTTTCGAACGGCGCATGTATGAGCTGGCCCGCAAGCATTGCGGCGTGAAGGACGAATGGAAGATCGGCCTGGAACTGCTCCAGAAGAAATGCGGCTCCAACAGCCCGCTTCGGGTGTTCCGCGCCTTGGTCAAGAAGGTCTGCGAGCATGACGCGGACCACGGCCATTTCCCCGACTATGCGGTGACGATGGACGATGACGTGATCCTGTTTCGCAATCGCTCCGGCCTCAAAGGCAAGCCCGATCCGGTCGCCAGCGCCGACGCTGCACCCTATATCGACCCGGAAACCATGCACGACGCCAAGACGTCCGCACCTGGCTATGACGTTTACGCACTCTATGACGAGTGGGTGTCGTGGTGGCACGACATGGGCAAGCCCGAACTGAAAAGCCCCCGCGCCGCGTTCCTCGGTTTCTGCAAGAAACGGCACGAACGCAAGCCATTGCGCTGACGCCCCGCCCTATGCGAGCAAACGAGTATGTTCACATGCCCTCATGTTTGCATGTGAACATGAGGGCAATTAAGGCGGCGGCGGGCGGAAGAGATATGGCGGTCCCTCATCGATCGCGCGAACCTCGGTTAATTCCACTTGGCAGTCATGCGCTCCCAAATGGCCAAAGTTACCGGGTTGGCTCGCTATACGGCCCGAACCTTCCAACCAAAGCTCTCCAAATTCGTCCGCTTGAGAGCCGCGTTTTCGCAAAAGGGTAAGCTGGCCATAAGCTGCTTTTGAAAATTCAACCCAGCAGTCGCCTTCATCGACATTCGCTCTACATTGTTGGCGGGACTGATTGCAAAGATGAAGGGCGGTCGTCTCGAAGCCCCACCGATAGGAACCTTTCAATCGAACCACCGCCCCATAGATCGGATCGGCGCGGTCCGATGAATCGGCTTCACCATCGGCGCGGCGTTCAGAACAGGCGAATAACATCAGGCAAAGGCCCAGCCCCGTCAGAATGAAATGTTTGCATGTAAACATGCTCACTTGCCTACAGGGCTTTCCCCCATCTTACGGAGCCAGTCGTTGAACGCCTCGGCCATTGCATCTTGCAAGCTCATCCCGTTCTTGCGGGCGGTCATATGCATGGCGAACGACATTTCCGGGCTGAAATAGCCCGTCATGGCTTTCTTGCCTTGGCGGCTCGGCGCGGTCGTGGTGGTCGGGCTGGTGCTGTTGGCGGCTGCGGGGATGGTTGCCGCCTTACTTGGTGCTTCGGGTTTTGGGGCTGGTTCGCGGTCGCGAAGCGCTAGCAATGATCCTTTGCGGCTCATGCGGCGGCCCTCCGTTTCTTGGATGCTTGCATGTTTACACGTTCACATGCCCACTTGTAAAGCTGCCGAACTTCCTCGGCGGCTTTACCATTGGGTTCGATTTCCATGGCTGTCTTGCCTTCTGCGGCTGCGTGGCGGAACGCGGCGCGGTCGGGGATGATGTGCGGGCAGGATTCCAAACCGTAGCCCTGCACCACCTGGGCCGCTTCGTCATACATGCGCGGGGCGGTCGGGCTGCCTGCGGTGAAGATCACAAAGGCGGGCTTGCCGCGCATCTTCACCAGGCTAGCTGTTGTTTGCACGGCGGCAAGATCGAAGGCGCTCGGTCGGCATGGGATTAGAACCAAGTCGGCGGCTTCAACGGCGGCACTAGCGGCGCTATCGGCATGGGGCGGGGTGTCGATCACGATAAAGTCCGCGCCCTGGGTAGTCGCCTGCTCGATCTTGGCAGCAAGGCGAGGGGGGGCGCTATCGATCACCACAGGCGGGGCATCTTTTCGCCACGCGGCCCATTGGCTGGCCGTCGCCTGCGGGTCGAGGTCAATCACTAGGGCGGTGTGGCCTGCATCCTCGGCGGCGGCAGCTAGGTGAAGGGCGAGGGTGGTTTTCCCTGCGCCACCTTTCTGGCTGATTATAGCGATTGTTGGCATGTGGCCTCCCTTACATGTTCACATGTTTGCATGTAGCCATAAGGCGCTAATTCGCCAGGATAGTAAAGAGGTCGCTACTGCCCGACGAGGCGCGATATGGTTGCCTGACTGACATTGAACAGCGCCGCGACGGTGCGCTGCGTATCACCGGCAGCAAGCCTATCCAGTGCCTCGGCCTGCTGATGAGGGGTGAGGGCCGTCTTGCGACCGAATTTGACGCCACGCGCCCTTGCCTGGACCCGCCCTGCGGCGGTGCGCTCGGTGATCCGCTCCCGTTCCCAGCTCGCCGCGATCCCCAATACCGCGATTATCACCTCGGCAAATTGCGAAGTCGTATCCACCATCGGCTCGGCCAGCGAACGGAAGCCAGCCCCGGCCTCCTTCACCGCATGAAGGATATTCAACAAGTCGCGGGTGTTGCGGGCGAGCCGGTCTGTCGCCGTCACCATCAGCACGTCGCCATCGTCCAGCGCGCCGATCGCGCGCTTGAGCTGGGGCCGCTCGGCCGTCGCGCCGCTGATCTTTTCGCGATAGATTTTTACACACCCGGCAGCGGTGAGCTGGGCGAGTTGCTGAGCCAGGTCCTGGCCGGTGGTTGAGACGCGCGCATAGCCATAAATCATGACCAGAATCGTGCATCAGATTTTTGCATCAGGGAAGGGGTTGGTTTTCCTCAGGTTTCAATCTGATGCAAAAGTTTTGAGTTTTGCATCATGAGCGCGGCGGGGCATGTCCGCTTTCAGACGGACGAACAAATAAGCGGGCGCAGCTTAAGGTCGATGGATCGCGCCAAGCTTGTTGCCGTCGGGATCGCGAACATGCTCGTGCGCGCCCTTCCGTTGCTTTTGCGGGGCGATAGAGCCCCCCTGAACGATTCAATCCATCGGTAGCACCAACTCAGGATCGGCTTTCGATTTCGCCCGTTGAAACGCCGGTCGATCGACAACGCGGCGCAGATAGGCGCAAATGTTCGGGTAGGGCGACAGGTCCAGGGGGACGAACACCCGCATTGTTGTCAGCGGAAACAGGATCATGATGTCAGCCACCGTGAAATCATCTCCGGCCAACCAGACATGGCCCTCGGCCAGACGGGATTCCAGCGCGGCCAGGTTGCGATCTACGCGCTGCCGCATAATCGACACCATCTCACCGTCTCCCATGAGCATCATCATTGCGGGCATCAGTGACCCGTTGCCGACATGATACCAGTAAAGAAAGTCGGCGAACGCGGGATGGTCGACCGGCAAGGTCAACCGTCCATTGCCATGCTTCGCCACGATATAATCGACGATCGCTCCGGTCTCCGCGAGGGCCAGGCCATCGTCGGTGATGACCGGAGCCGTACCGGACGAATGAAGCGCCTTGTACGCTGCGGGCGCAAGCCGCGTAACAGGATCGCGCTCGTAGCACACCAGATCATAGGGTATCCCAAGTTCTTCGCACAGCCACACGACACGATCCGATTGCGAAATGCCGAGATGATGGACGGTGAGCATGATTTTCCTCCGATTGGATGCTATGTGTTCAGGGACGGTGATCCCTGCAACGCTACGACCAGCGCACGAACCCTTTCGCGCAGTTCAATGATCGAAGCCGCGTCAATATCGAGGCCAGCGCCCAACATTTCGGGCACCCGCGCAGCGGCGGAGCGCAGCTCGCCGCCCCTGGACGTTAACCCGATCAGCACACGCCGTTCGTCTTTGGCGTCACGAGTCCGACTTATCAGCCCCGCCTGTTCCATGCGCTTGAGCAATGGCGTCAGCGTGCCGCTGTCGAGATGCAGCATCCCGCCGAGTGAACCGACCGTCTGCGGTGCCTGTTTCCACAACACCAGCATGACCAGATATTGTGGGTAGGTCAGCCCCAGCTCCGCCAGGATGGGCCGGTATAGGCGATTGAGCAGGTTCGAAGCGGCATAGAGCGGGAAGCAGACCTGCCGGTCGAGGTCGAGTGGATCCTCCGCGTCCGGCAAGGTCATGCTCTCCATCCTCAGTTCACCGAAACCGCAATGGCGACATCGATATTGCCCTTCACCGCGTTCGAATAGGGGCATACGGCGTGCGCCTTGGCAACCACATCCTCCGCCGTCGCCTGGTCGAGGCCGGTGATCGTCACGTCCAGCGCTACCGTCAGGGCAAACCCGCCAGCACCATTGGGCTGCATCCCGACATCGGCGACCACGACGATATCGTCGTCTTTCACCTTGTCGGACGCCGAGCGCGTCACATGAATCACGGCATTCTCGAAACAGGCGGCATAACCTGCCGCAAACAGCTGCTCCGGGTTGGTTGCACCGCCCTTGCCGCCGAGCGCCTTGGGCAACGCCAGTGGCAGTTCGAGCAGGCCATCGTCGCTCTTGATCGTTCCCGAACGGCCACCGACCGCTGTAACCTTGGTGCTGTAAAGTGTGCTCATCTTGATTCTCCGGCTTTGATTGCCCATTAATATATTGTGCACAATCTACATTGGCAAGGCGTTTGATGGCCCTGTCATCAAACAGGTAGGAATGGTCAGCGGACGGTCGAGTTATGCAGAAGTCGTGATTTTTGCATCAGCATAGAGATAGGGGTTGTACAGCCCCCCAGGAGATGGTAGCTAGGTTCGATCTTCTGGGGATTTAATGATGCGAAAAGCCGCCGCCGCTGCCTTACCTCTTTTTGATGAACCAAATGAGGGCGACATTTTAACCCTGATCCGAGACTTTGAGGGTGAGGGACAACCAACCCGCGAGTTCGAAGAACATGGGATTCCCTATCTCGTCAATGAGTTTTGGACGTCGCGCCAAAGACAGGCACACTCTATCCATGAAGTAAGTTATAGAGCTTGCTTCAAAGGTCAGCTTCCTGCGTTCTTCATAGATCGCCTAACATTACCTGGCGATGCCGTTTACGACCCGTTCATGGGGCGCGGAACGACTCCTATCCAATCTGCTCTGATGGGGCGAAAGCCACTTGGCAACGATATCAATCCGCTGTCCGTGCTGTTGGCGCGGCCGCGCCTTAACGTACCAAGTGTGACCCAAGTGGCTGCCCGCCTGAAGGAGATTCCTTGGGATGGTGGTGAGGAAGGCCCATCTGAGCTTTTGGCCTTTTATCATCCGTCCACACTAAAACAGTTGATGGCTTTGAAAGGATGGTTGGCAGATCGTGCGCCGCTTTCAAATTCGACGCCTGATCCGGTTGATGACTGGATCAGGATGGTCGCCATTAATCGCTTGAGTGGACACTCTTCCGGATTCTTCTCCGGTCGCTCGATGCCGCCCAACCAGGCTGTGTCATTGAAGGCGCAGCTCCGTATTAACGAAAAGCTGGGGGTTTCTCCCCCCGAGCGAGACGTGGCGGCTATCATTTTCAAAAAAACACGGACGCTTTTGTCAGATGGACATCCTGCGCCCCATCCCCCCGGTCATCTTTTCGTAGGCGAAGCGGACGCCACGCCCGGGATCGCAAATGGGTCAGTTAGCCTAGTCGTGACCTCGCCTCCCTTCCTAGACATAGTTCAATATGCAGCGGACAACTGGCTACGATGCTGGTTCGCAGGAATTGATGTGGGGGCGGTGCCCATAGCAATGCACCGCGATGAAGAAGCTTGGACCAATATGGTACGGGGCGTTCTCACTGAGCAGGCTCGCATATTACAAAGTGGCGGACATGTAGCATTTGAAGTTGGTGAAGTGCGCAAGGGCAAGGTTTTACTTGAGAGGCTAGTCTGGAAAGCAGCCGAGGGGCTTCCGTTCGACAGGTTAGCTGTTATGATTAACGATCAAGAATTCACTAAAACAGCCAATTGTTGGGGCGTATCTAATAACTCTGGAGGAACAAATACAAATCGTATTGTTTTACTTCAGCGGCATTAGAAATTTATTTCCACACCCTTAGAATTAGCTATTTTATTAAAATTTGCTACAAATTCGTTCATGGGACTTAATTCGGTTATTGGAACTCTAAATACTTTATACGGAGTTTTCATTCCACCACGCATTGTCATTGGTTGAGCTGGTTTGCTCGTAGCCTGATCGTGCGTGGTGTATCCACATATAATAACCTGCGTTCCAGGAATGATATTTTTATGGTAACTGTCTTTTACATTTATAATGTTCTGGACGTACAGATCTTTAAACTTCGTTCCGTAATCCTCTCTTATGACGAGATTTAGCGTCTCTTTAAAAGGATAAATTGAAGTTTTTACTTCAACAAGTCCGAAAAGATCTGCCTTGCCTTTGTTCTTTCCTACCTCATTATTCCGCCAGTCTCCAGTAAGCCATTGTGCGAATGCAAACTCGCCAAGGATACCACCAAGTGTATCGACAGGACTGACTTTCGTCCGATGGATACGATTTTCAGGCACGAGAGCTTCGGCTGCTTCAATCTGCTCGCGGGTGATTTCGATTATCGGTCTGTCCATGCCAAATGCATAGCCGAGGAATAAATCAGTGAGAAGTCGTCACAGGATCGCCTCAGCCCCTAAAAACCAAATCAATGCAGACTCTAGCTCCAGTTAATACATTTTGATTGAGTGGACTTCTGAACCCAAAGCAAGGCATAGGGGCTGGTAAGGGGGAAGAATCGATGCTGCCACGTTTCAAAATGACCTGGGATCAGGCCGAGCTTGCTCGTGCGTTCAAGGTAACAGAGGAAGATATTCGCGAGTATCTTACCGATGGTCGCCGTGTCTCGTTCATCATTGAACGTCGGCTGAAATGGGAACATCCAGGTTGGGAATTGGCCCCAAGCGAGGGAGCCGGTTATGATCTTCGAGACCCCGACGGTGGACTTTGGGAGGTTCGCTCCATCACTAGAGGTGGCGTATACTTCAACCCATCAAATCAAGTGGGATCCGGTAGAAAGTTCGGGGAGGATGGATTCTTTGCAAAATTAGCTGGAATCCGTGGTTTTATTTTGAGCGACATAGTTGGTTTCCCCGAGGTCGATGTTTTCGTGGTGCCCATGGAATATGTTCGCCGTTGGTATGACAACCGTGAGCTGGGAGCTAATGCGAAGGTTTCTCGAGATGCTTTCCTACGCCGTTTAGCGCCTCAATTGACCACGCCGATACCAGACCGTTCCTCCTAAACGTTTATCGCTCCTGGCTTGGCTGAGTTCGGACCCTGACACGTCCGGAAAACATTTCCTCATGGATCAGCTCGATAACGGCATGGGCTACGCCATCCTCCCGCCGTTTGGCCTTCGCCATGTCAAACTGCCGCCCTTGGTCAAGCTGATCCGCGATCCAACCTCGCGCCTGAGCGGTTTCCTGCTTTGCCATGACGGGATTGTCCCGGTGAAGGTTCTGGGCAATCGCCTGTGCAATGACATAATGACTATAGGCCGCCCGTAGCTCCGGGTCGGCCGCCGCTTCCTTGTCGGTCGCCTGCCTGAACCTGTCGCCCAGGGTCAGTTCGCGACCGACACCAGCACCCGATGCGCCGGCACTGCCGGCGACGAGCTGGGTCAGCGTCTCGCCCATCGCGTCCACCTTCCCCTGCATCGCCTCGACCTGGCTCGCCAGATTCTCTACCGCTGCCAGCACGGCGCGCTGGGTCGCCAGCAACGCCATCACCGGATCGTCGCTATCATCGCTCATCGTTCGCGGCCCCTGTCCCGATCTCTGCCCCTGATGCGATCCCGATCGCGCTCGGCCTGGTCGTGATCCGATCTGCCCTTGCTACCCATGCGGGACGCGATGCGCTCGGCGGCGCTCCCTGGCTCCGGGGCGTCACAATCACGCTCGCCCCGCTGCGCCGTCGCCTCAGCGATCCGCTCGGCTGCGCCGCGATCGGCGTCCTGCTGCTGACGCCCCCACGCCGCGCCCAGACGATCACGCAACCCCTGCGCCATGTCCTTGGCTTTGTCGCCGATGCCGCGCATGGTTTCCGCGATCCTGGCGCTCAATTCGCGAAGCTGCTGCGTCAGCTCGCGCCGCTCCCGGTTGCGCGCCTGCACCTCGCGCTGATCGTCGCCGCGCTCGGTGATGGTGCCCTTGCGCTCCATCGCCACCGCCGCCAGCGGCACCTTGCCCAGCGGCTCCCGGCCTAGATCCTCTTCCCTTTCCGCGTCCCCCCGATCGCGCGCGGCCTCGCGCTGGTCCTTGAGCGAACGGTGGTCGATGCGCTCATCGTGGCCCGCTCTTTCAAGGGCGCGATTGGCATGGTCCGCCCAAGCCGCACGCCAACCCTCAAGCTGCTCGCTGGCGTTCCAGTCGCGGTTCTTCTTCCCGAACCCCTCGCCGGTCAAATCGCGCATCGTCAGCATGACATGTGCGTGCGGCTGTTCCTGCCCGTCCGCCGAATGGCCCCGGTGCAACGACACGTCCGCAATCATGCCCTGCGACACGAAATGCTCGCGCACATACCCCTCGACCAGCGCCCGACGATCCTCCACGCCCAATTCGCGCGGAAGAGAGATTTCGACCTCGCGGGCCAGCTGGGCGTCCTTGCGCTTCTCCGCTGCCTCGACGCCGTTCCACAGGCGCGAGCGATCGAGCATCCAGTCAGGCGTGCGATCCGGTGCCATGATTGCGCGATGTTCGATGTCCGACTTGCGCGTGTAGTCGTGGCATTTGCCCAGGCGCTCGTCGGTCAGCCGCTCGCCCGACCGATAGGCGGCGGCGGCGACCGCGCTGCGCCCGCTGGCCCGCGAGATGACTTTGACGGAGCAATGGTAGATCGCCACGGGCCGCGCGCCTTCTTACTTCCTTCACTTAAGGGGGAAGCCGTCCGGCGGGGGCAAAGCCCCCACGAGGACCACGCACATCGCGAAGCGATGTATAAGCGTGCCCTTATCTTCATAAGGTAGCCTCATGCTGTTTCACTTGCTATAGCAAATTGCCTAGGAGGACGGCATGGCACGGACACCCGTTGAAGAGCGCCTTGAGAAAATGCGCGAGGATGAGCGCAAGCTGCGCGAGCGTCGAAAGGCGCTTGAGGCCCGCGTCTCTACCGAACGTCGCAAGGCTGAAACCCGCGAGCGCATCATGCTTGGCGCGTTCATCCTCCACCACCTAGACGAGGATACGCCCACCGGTCGCCAGCTCGCACCCCTGTTGCAACGCGAACTGCCGATGTTCCTGACCCGTGAGCGCGACCATGCGTTGATGGCCCCTCTGCTGAAGCGGCTGAAGGAGAAAGAATGATGGCAGGCCCACTGGTCGGGGGCGATCGGGGGATAGGATGGGTTCGCGCGATCGTCGGCGCATTTGTTGTGTGCCTGGTCGTGCAATATCTGGTCGGCAAGCTGCTACCGGAAGTTGTCGCCAGCATCATCGCCTGGGGCGCGTTCGCCCTGGTGATGGTCGCGGTCTGGCGGATCAATGGGCGGGCCGGGCGCAACGAGCTGCTAGGCTCGGCCCGCTTCGGATCGCGTGACGATGTGCGCGGCCTGGAATCCGGCGACGGCGATCTGCTCATCGGTCGATCGGCAAAATCGGGCAAGCTGCTCCGCTATGGTGGCCCTGCCCACCTGCTGACGATGGCCCCGACGCGCAGCGGCAAGGGCGTCGGCACCATCATCCCCAATCTGCTGATCCTCGACCGCTCGGTAATCTGCATCGACCCCAAGGGCGAGAACGCCCGCGTCACCGCCAGGGCGCGCGCCAGCAAGGGCAAGGTCTGGTGTCTCGACCCGTTCGAGGTGTCCGGGCAACCCCCTGCCCGCTACAATCCGCTCGACCGGCTCGACCCGACCAGCCTCGATCTGGCCGAAGATGCGATGACGCTGGCAGACGCCCTGGTCCACGACCCTGCAGGGCAAGGCGGCGATGCCCATTGGAATGAGGAAGCCAAGGCGCTGATCGCCGGGCTGATCCTCTATGCCGTGGTCCATGAGGACCGCGAACACCGCACCCTGGCGACCGTGCGCGAGTATCTGACACTCGCCCCCAAGGGATTCGCCGATCTGCTCACCCTGATGCAGGACAGCCGCGGCGCCGGTGGCCTGATCGCCCGCGCCGCCAACCGCCAGCTCGGCAAGTCCGATCGAGAGGCCGCAGGGGTGTTGTCATCGGCGCAGCGGCACACCCATTTTCTCGACAGCCCCCGGATCGTCGCCAGTACATCGGCGTCGGACTTCACCTTTGCAGGGTTGAAGGAGGGGGTTTCCACGGTGTTTCTATGCCTACCCCCTGACCGG
>Ga0182735_1002227_pt1 | contig 11996 bp, 10 predicted proteins | sample eDN5th30CKraftMG_FD_128524 | JGI IMG/M metagenome (GOLD analysis project Ga0182735, IMG submission 128524) | Enriched Miracle-Growth compost microbial communities from Emeryville, California, USA - eDNA 5th pass 30_C Kraft MG (version 2) (version 2) ... | reverse complement strand
CAAGTCGACGCTGCTGATCCAGGCCGCGGCGGCGCTGGCCAAAGCCGGCCACCGCGCCGTCTATATTTCCGGCGAGGAAGCCGTCGCGCAGGTGCGGCTGCGCGCCGAGCGGCTCGGGCTCGCGACGGCGCCGGTCGAACTCGCCGCCGAGACCGCGGTCGAGGACATCATCACCACCGTCTCGGAGGGCAAGACGCCGCGGCTGATCGTCATCGATTCGATCCAGACGATGTGGAGCAATGCCGTCGACAGCGCCCCTGGCACGGTGACGCAGGTGCGCGGCTCGGCGCAGGCGCTGATCCGCTACGCCAAGAAATCCGGCGCGGCGCTGATGCTGGTCGGCCACGTCACCAAGGACGGCCAGATCGCCGGCCCGCGCGTCGTCGAGCACATGGTCGACGCGGTGATGTCGTTCGAGGGCGAAGGCTCGCACCAGTTCCGCATCCTGCGCGCGGTCAAGAACCGCTTCGGCCCAACCGACGAGATCGGCGTGTTCGAAATGACCGGCGCCGGCCTGCGCGAGGTCACCAACCCATCCGAGCTGTTCCTGTCGGAGCGCGACCTCGGCTCGCCCGGCACCGCCGTCTTTGCCGGCATCGAGGGCACCCGTCCGGTGCTGGTGGAAATCCAGGCGCTGGTGGCGCCGACCTCGCTCGGCACGCCGCGCCGCGCCGTGGTCGGCTGGGAGGGCAGCCGCCTCGCCATGGTGCTGGCGGTGCTGGAGGCGCATTGCGGCATCAAGCTCGGCGGCCACGACGTCTATCTCAACGTCGCCGGCGGCCTGCGGATCAACGAGCCGGCGGCCGACCTTGCCGCCGCCGCGGCGCTGGTCTCCTCGCTTGCCGGCGCGCCGCTGCCGGCCGACGCCGTCTATTTCGGCGAGGTGTCGCTTTCCGGCGCGGTTCGCCCGGTGGCGCAGAGCGCCGCCCGGCTCAAGGAGGCCGCCAAGCTCGGCTTCACGCGCGCCGTGGTGCCGGAGGCCGGCCGCGACGGCGGCGACGCCGGTCTGCGGCTCACGGAAACCGGCAATCTGAGCACCCTCGTCGCGGAGATCGCCGCCAACAGTCCGAAACCCGCCCGGCGCGCCTGATGCGAGCGTTCCGGCGCGCATTCACGCCCCTGCGGACATCTGCGCCGGACGGGGTGACGCGCCGCGGCGGCCCCGCTATACACAGACACCCGCCGGCGTCGCCGGCATTGCCAAACACGCGGCCCGGCACCCCAAAGCCGGCGAGTTCAAAGACAAGATCAAGGGCAAAATCAAGGACTTGTCCGATGGCCGCCGTGCTTCGCCCCGATTGTTCCCGCCACTTTGGATTCGCCCCGGCCGACGCCGCCCCGGTTCGCGGCCGCCGTCCCCTGCCGGTCCCGCCGCGCTGAGGAGCCCATGCCGTTCACGCTGCTCGACGTCATCCTGCTGATCGTGATGCTGGTCTCCGGCCTGCTCGCGATGATCCGCGGTTTCATGCGCGAAGTTCTGTCGATCGCCGCCTGGGGCATTGCCGCGCTGACCACGCTCTATGCGTTCGGCCGCGTCACGCCGCTGGTGCAGCAATATGTCCAGAACGACATCGCCGCCAAGGCCATCGCCATCGTCGGCGTGTTCCTCGGCACGTTGCTGATCGTCACCGTGCTGACGGTGCGCATTTCCGACATGATCCTCGACAGCCGGGTCGGCGCGCTCGACCGCACGCTCGGCTTCCTGTTCGGGCTCGGACGCGGGCTGGTGATCGTCGTCATCGCCTTTCTGTTCTTCGCCTGGCTGGTGCCCGACAACCGCCAGCCGGAATGGGTGCAGAACGCCAAATCGAAAGTCGTGTTGCAGGGAACCGGAAACTGGTTGATCTCGATGTTGCCGGATGACCCGGAAACCACCATCTTAAAGCGGCTGAAGAAGCCGAACCCCGACGATCAGGACGCGCCGCCGGCACAGCGGTCCGACGTCGGGTCACCATCATCGACGGTGGGAGCCGGAGCCCGATAGCGGCTTTCGACGACGGAGCGAGAAGCAATGGCTGAGACCCCCGACGCGGCACTCGATCTCCAGGGAGATCGGTTGCGCGAGGAATGCGGCGTTTTCGGCATTTTCGGCCACCCGGATGCCGCCGCGATCACCGCGCTCGGCCTGCACGCGCTCCAGCACCGCGGCCAGGAGGCCTGCGGCATCGTCACCTATGACGGCGGCCGCTTCCATTCCGAGCGCCGGCTCGGCCTCGTCGGCGACACCTTCTCCAAGCGCGACGTGATCGAGCGGCTGCCGGGCAATTCGGCGATCGGCCATGTCCGCTATTCCACCACCGGCGAGACGGTACTGCGCAACGTCCAGCCGCTGTTCGCCGAACTCAACGCCGGCGGCTTCGCCATCGGCCACAACGGCAACCTGACCAACGGGCTGACGCTGCGACGCGACCTGGTGCGCAGCGGCGCCATGATGCAATCGACCACCGACACCGAGGTGATCCTGCATCTCGTCGCCCGCTCCACCCGCAACCGCTTCGTCGACCGTTTCATCGACGGCTTGCAGCAACTCGAAGGCGCCTATGCGTTCGTCGGGCTGACCAACAAGAAACTGGTCGGCGCGCGCGATCCGTTCGGCATCCGCCCGCTGGTGCTCGGCTCGCTCGACGGCTGCCCGATCCTCGCTTCGGAAACCTGCGCGCTCGACATCATCGGTGCCACCTATGTGCGCGACATCGAGAACGGCGAAGTCGTCGTCTTCGACGAGGACGGCGTGCAGAGCCTCAAGCCGTTCCCGGCCGTGCAGGCACGCCCTTGCGTGTTCGAATACATCTATTTCGCCCGCCCCGATTCCATCGTCGGCGGCCGCCCCGTCTACGACATACGCAAGACGATGGGCGCCGAACTGGCGCGCGAAGCACCGGCCGACGTCGACGTGATCGTCCCGGTGCCGGATTCCGGCGTGCCGGCCGCCATCGGCTTTGCCCGGCAGTCCGGCCTGCCCTACGAACTCGGCATCATCCGCAACCACTATGTCGGGCGCACCTTCATCCAGCCGACGCAGGCGATCCGCGAATCCGGCGTACGGATGAAGCACTCCGCCAACCGCGCGGTGGTCAACGGCAAGCGCATCGTGCTGGTCGACGATTCCATCGTCCGCGGCACCACCTCGCGCAAGATCGTGCAGATGATGCGCGACGCCGGCGCCACCGAAGTGCATTTCCGCATCGCCTCGCCGCCGATCCGGTTCCCCGATTATTACGGCATCGACACGCCGGAGAAGGAGAAGCTCCTGGCGGCGACGCACAGCGTCGAGGAGATGCGCGACTTCATCGGCGCCGATTCACTGGCGTTCCTGTCGGTCGACGGCATCTATCGGGCGATGGGCGAGCCGGGCCGCGATCCGCTGGCGCCGAAATTCACCGACCACTGCTTTACCGGCGACTATCCGACCGGGCTCACCGATCTGGCGGGCCGCAGCGACGCGCCGCGGCAGCTCTCGCTGCTCGCCGAAGCCAGCTAAGGCCGGATATGGCCAAACCGCTCGCAGGGCGCATCGCGCTCGTCACCGGCGCCTCGCGCGGCATCGGCGCCGCCGCGGCGCTGGCGCTGGCCGCCGAGGGTGCGCACATCGTCGCCGTCGCCCGCACCACCGGCGGGCTGGAAGAACTCGACGACGGGATCGCCGCCGCCGGCGGCAGTGCGACGCTGGTGCCGCTCGACCTCAAGGACACCGACGGCATCCTGCGCCTGGCGCTGGCGCTGCACGAGCGCCACGGCCGGCTCGATATTCTCGTCGGCAATGCCGGCGTGCTCGGTACGCCGGCTCCGCTCGCCCATGTCGAGCCGAAAGTGTGGGACGACATGCTGGCGATCAACGTCACCGCCAACTGGCATCTGATCCGGGCGCTCGATCCGCTGCTGCGGCGCTCGGATGCCGGGCGCGCGGTGTTCGTCACCTCGGGTCTGGCAACGCGGGCGCTCGCCTATTTCGGCGCCTATGCGGCCTCGAAGGCGGCACTCGACATGCTGGTGCGCACCTATGCGGCGGAGGTCGCGTCGAGCCCGGTGCGCGTCAACCTGTTCAACCCCGGCCGGACGCGAACCCGGATGATGGCCGGCGCCTTCCCCGGCCTCGACCCGCAGACCCTGCCACCGGCCGAGGAAGTCGTCGCCGCGCTGGTGCCGCTATGCGGCGCCTCCTGCACCGACAACGGCCGCCTCTACGACGTGCCGAGCGGCCGCTTTCTCGATTTCCGGGAACCGGCGTAGAACCTATCGGCGCTTCTTCGGCTCGAACGGATTGGCCTTCTCGCGCAAGGTGAGCCGGATCGGCGTGCCGGCAAGATCGAAGGTCTCGCGCAGGCTGTTGACCAGATAGCGCTTGTAGGCGTCCGGCACGGCGTCGGCGCGGGCGCAGAACAGGACGAAGCTCGGCGGCCGCGCCTTCGGCTGCGTCATGTAGTTGAGCCGGATGCGGCGACCCGACACCGCCGGCGGCGGATGCGCGCTGGTCGCGGCAATCAGCCAGCGATTGAGCGCGCTGGTCGGCACCCGCCTGTTCCAGATCTCGAAGGCATCGACGATCGCCTGCATCAGCCGGTCGAGCCCCTCGCCGGTCAGCCCCGACACGGCGACGAAGGGCACGCCCTTGAGCTGCGTCAGCTTGCGCTCGGCCTCGGCGCGCAGCTTGCCGATGGCGCCGGGCTTCTGCTCCATCAGGTCCCACTTGCCGGCGGCGAGCACCACCGCGCGGCCTTCGCGCTCCGCCAGGTCGGCGATGCGCTGGTCCTGCTCCTCGATGCCGCGCTCGGCGTCGAGGAGGACGACGACCACCTCGGCGAAGCGCACGGCGTTGAGCCCGTCGGCAACCGAGAGCTTCTCCAGCTTGCTATCGACGCGCGCGCGGCGGCGCATGCCGGCGGTGTCGTCGAAGCGAAACCGGCGGCCGTTCCATTCGACATCGACGGCGATCGAATCGCGGGTGATGCCGGCTTCCGGCCCGGTCAGCAGCCGGTCCTCGCCGAGCAGCCGATTGATCAGCGTCGACTTGCCGGCGTTCGGCCGGCCGATCACCGCGACCCGGATCGGATGGCGCGCGCGGGCGGCGGCGAGCGCCGCCGCGTCGGGGGCGCCCGCCTGCCCGTCGGCGTTGGCGAATCCTTCCTCGGCAAGTTCTTCCTCAGCAAGCTCTTCCTCTATCCGCCGGCGCTCCTCGCGCTGTGCCTCGACGTGCTCGGGCAAGGCCGCGACCAGCGCCTCGTGCAGATCGGCCATCCCCTCGGCATGTTCGGCAGAGACCGGTACCGGATCGCCGAGCCCGAGGCCGTAGGCTTCCAGACGCCCGGCCTCGCCGGCGCGCCCCTCGCTCTTGTTGGCGACCACCACCACCGGCTTGCCGGAGCGGCGGATGGCGGCGGCAAAGGCACGGTCGGCCGGCGTCAGGCCGGCACGCGCGTCGATGACGAAGAAGATCGCATCGGCCTGCGCGATCGCCGTTTCGGTCTGCGCGCGCATGCGCCCGGCGAGGCTTTCCGGCGGCGCCTCCTCGAGGCCGGCCGTGTCGATCACCGTGAAATCGAGGTCGCCGAGCCGCCCGGCCCCCGGCCGGCGGTCGCGCGTGACGCCCGGCTGGTCGTCGACCAAAGCCAGCCGCCGCCCGACCAGACGGTTGAACAGGGTCGACTTGCCGACATTCGGCCGGCCGACGATAGCGACGGTGAAGCTCATGCTGCCCTTAAACGAAAGCCGCGAGCGCGCCGGCCGGAAAGACCGCCAAGGTCTGATTCAACGTCGTTGAATCAGACTTATCGCTCGTCTTTTTATTCGAGCACGATCTTTCCCGAAAACCGGCGTCCACTTTTCGGGATCGTGCTCGTCTTTTTATTTGAGCACGATCGTTTCCGAAAACCGGTATCCACTTTTCGGGATCGTGCTCTAGCGGGTGAACGTACCCGCCGGCGGCGGATCCGGCCACGGGGTCGGCGCCCTTTGCTGCTGCTGCGGCGGCGCCGGCCAGGGAGTCTGCGGCGCCTGACGGGCCTGCTGCGGCGCTTGCGCAGGTGGAGTGGTCGAGGGCCAGGGTGCAGCAGGCTGCTGCTGATTAGGCTGCGCCGGCTCGGACGCCTGTGCCGGCTCATGAGCCGGTGCGCGGGCCGGCGCGCGGCGCACGACGCGCGGCTTCGGCTTCGGTTTCGGCTTTTCCTCGGCGGCGGGCGGCAGGTCGGCCTGCTGCGTGTCGAGCGCCTGCTGGTGGCCCTTCATCAGATCCGGCGGCACGCCCTGCGTCACGCCGGGCACACCCTCGGGAAACAGCGCGCGGCGCTCGCCCGGCAGCTTTTTCTTTTCGTTGACGCCGAAGATATCGAGCTTGTCCGGATCGAAATCGGCGCAGGACGACAGCGCCATGCCGAACGTCAGCAGCGACGCGATCAGGATGACGCGCTTGAAGCGGAACATGAACGATCCCCGGCGCATGAAAGCCATCAGCTCTTGTTGCCTTCCGCCTTGCCGTCCGATCCGGCGTCCGCCTTGCCGTCGGCGACGAGCAGCGCGTTGAGCACCTCGACGCGCGTGCGCACGCCCTGCGGCGTCTCGGCGTCGCCGGTGATCATCTCCACATAGCGGCGTGCCGTCGCGGCGTCATTCGCCTTCCAGGCGGCGAAGGCCAGAAGTTCGCGCGCCGAATGGCGGAACGGCCGGCCGGGCTCCGCGAGCGGGCCGAGCCGCTGCTGCAAGTCGGCAAGCGAGGCGCTGTCAGCCAGCAGGAAACCGGCGCGGACCCCGGCGAGGTCCTGCAACGTCTGGCTGATGCCGGACGTGGCGAGGCCGTCATATTCGCGCACCGCGGCCGGGACGTCGTGCTGCGCCAGCGCCGCTGCCTGCCGGAACCGCGCCAGTTCGCGATAACCGGGCGTGCCCTCGACGGCGATCTTGGCGAAAGCCTGCTCCGCCTCGGCAGTCTTGCCTTCGTCGCTCAGCGCGATCGCGGCCTCGAAGGCCGAGCCGGCCTCGGCGGCCTTGGTGTTGAGCCAGAACTCGTAACCGCGCCAGCCGCCGATCCCCAGCACGATGGCGACCGCGACAATGATCACATAGAGGCCGTAGCGATCCCAAAGCCGCTTGAACTGCTCGCGCCGGATATCCTCGTCGATTTCGCTGAAAATATCGGCCAAGAAACCGCTCCCGAATGCGCCCTTGTGAATGCGGGCCCGACCCCGCGATCCGCGCGCCACGGCGCGCCGCCGCAGGCTCTGGCAGAGCCACCTAGCCCAAGCTTATGGCGGCCGCAAGGCAAAAGCAGCCGAACCCTTCAAAATCAGCAGCTTAGCAGAAGGCTTTAAGCCTTTTTGCCGCGCATCGGATAGGTGTGTTCGGGGCCCGGAAAGGTCCGATCGCGGACTTCGCGGGCATAATCGGCCATCGCCTTCTCGATGCCCGGCCCGAGATCGCCGTAGCGCTTGACGAATTTCGGCACCCGCGGCGTGAGCCCAAGCATGTCCTCCATCACCAGCACCTGCCCGTCGCAGGCGGGGCTGGCGCCGATGCCGATGGTCGGGATCTTAACCTGCGCCGTGAGCTTGCGCGCCAGCGGTTCGGCGACCGCCTCGACCACCACCGAGAAGGCACCGGCCTGCGCCACCGCCAGCGTGTCGTCCTCGATGCGCGCCCAGTCCGCCTCCTCGCGGCCTTGCGCGCGGAACGAGCCGAGCACGTTGATCGCCTGCGGCGTCAATCCGACATGCGCCATCACCGGCACGCCGCGCTCGACCAGGAAGGCGATGGTGTCGGCCATCCGGCGGCCGCCTTCGAGCTTGATGGCGCCGCAGCCGGTCTCCTTGAGCACCCGCGCGGCGCTGGCGAACGCCTGCTCCTTCGAGCCCTCGTAGCTGCCGAACGGCATGTCGACGACGATCAGCGCGCGCTGCGAGCCGCGCATCACCGCATGGCCTTGCAGGATCATCATGTCGAGCGTCACCGGCACGGTCGTCTCCAGCCCGTGCATCACCATGCCGAGCGAGTCGCCGACCAGCAGCACGTCGCAATATTTGTCGGCCAGCCGCGCCGTATGCGCGTGATAGGCGGTGAGCATGACGATCGGCTCGCCGCCCTTGCGCGCGGCAATGTCGGGCGCCGTCAGCCGGCGGATATCGTTCTGAACGGACATGGGTCAGACTCCGAACACCGGCACGCCGATGACGACCGGATGAAAGACGAAGCCCAGCGCCGCATAAGTGACGACGCCGAGCACAACGGCGAGCCCGTCGTTGAACAGCCCGCCGCTCTCCTCACGCGCCGCCTCCGGCGCGCGCTTGAGCATGATGCGGGCGAGGACGGCCCAGGCGAGAAAGCCGCCGAACAGGACGATCCCGCCGAGATCGCCGTTCGCCAGGAGATGCGCGAAGGCCCAGATCTTGACGGCCAGCAGCGCCGGATAGCGCGTCCAGGTGCTGATATGGCCGGGCAGGAACGCCGCGAACAGCAGGATGACCGCCGGCAGCATCAGCGCCAGCGTGACATGACGCATGGCGAGCGGCGGATACCAGACGTCGATCCATTCCTCGGCGCGGTAACGGGCAAAGCCGTAGACGATCAGCGCCAGGACGGCGATCGACACGATCGAGAACAGCACCCGGTACGGCGTCTTGCCGAGCCGCGCGATCAGGGCCGGCCGCCAGACCTTCGACCGCGCGAACAGATGCGTGGCCAGAAACAGCAGCATCCCGAGAACGAGACAGGCAAGACCCATGGTCGGCTCCGGTTTACGGACCTCGTGCGCCGGCCTAGACGATGGCCGCGCCCATCGTCAAGGTGACCTTTGCCGGGGTTTTCGCGGGCTTTCGCGCATCGCCATGGTGGGTCGCGCTTCGGGTAGCTCCGCCCGCGATCCCCTAGACTTGAGCCAGCGATGACTCCCGGCCCGAGCGAACTTGAAGAACCCGCGCGCCGCATTCCCGTCGACGGGGAATACGACGTCGTCGTGCTGGGCGGCGGCCCAGCCGGCATCGCCGCGGCCGCGGCCACCGCAAGGCAGGGATGCACGACGGCACTGGTCGAGCGTTACGGCTTCCTCGGCGGCATGGGCACGGCGGCGGGGGTGACGAATTTCTGCGGGCTGCACGCCAATGTTCATGGCGACATCCGCCGCGTCGTTCACGGCGTCGCCGACGATCTCCTGAAGCGGATCGACGCCTATGGCGGCTTGAACGAGCCGCATCTGGTGCTCGGCAAGACCAAGGCGCAGGCTTACGACACCGCCGCCTATAAATGCGCCGCCGACGATCTCCTGCTGGCGCATGGCGTGGCGATCCGGTTCCACACGCTCGCCGCCGGCGTCGCGTTCGCGAGCGAGACGACGATCGGCGCGCTGATCGTCGAAACCCGCTCCGGCCGCCGCGCCATCCGCGGCCGCTTCTTCATCGACTGCTCCGGCGACGGCGATCTCGCCGCGCTTGCCGGCGCGCCGTTCGAGACCGGCGACGCCGACGGCAACCTGCTCTATCCGACGATGATGTTCCGCCTCGCCGGCGTCGATGCGGCAAAAGCCGGCGACGCCTGGCGCACGATCCCGGCGCTGATGCAGGAGGCCGAAGCGCGCGGCGTCGCCTTCCCGCGCCAGGGCGCGATCGTGCGTCCGCAGAAACATACCAGCGAGTGGCGCGTCAACGTCACCCAGGTCAAGGATGCCGCCGGCCGCGCCATCGACGGCACCGACGCGGCGGCGCTCTCGCGCGGCGAGATCGAAGGGCGGCGGCAGGCGATGGCGTTCTTCGCGTTCCTGCGCCGCGAGGCACCCGGCTTCGCCGACGCTTATGTGGTCGATATCCCGCCGCAGCTCGGCATCCGCGAGACGCGCCGCATCGACGGGCTCTATCGGCTCACCGGCGAGGACGTGCTGACCTGCGCCAGTTTCGACGACACGATCGGCGTCAACGGCTGGCCGCTGGAAAAGCACGTCGCCGGCAATGTCGAGTGGGGCTGGCCGCCGATCCCGCAGTCGCGCGGCTTCAACCACCTGCCCTATCGCATGCTGGTGCCGCGCGGGCCGCGCAACCTGCTGGTCGCCGGGCGCTGCGCCTCGATGACCCATGACGGACAGTCGGCGGCGCGCGTCAGCGGCGCCTGCTTCGTCATGGGCGAAGCCGCCGGCGCTGCCGCGCATCTCGCCTTGACGCGCAATGCCGCCGCCGCCGAGATCGACACCGCCGCGCTGCAAGGGCTGCTGCGCGCAAACGGCGTCTATCTCGGCCTCGATGACACGAACTAAAACATCCGGGAGACTTCCGCCATGACGACACGCCCCTTCCTGACCGCACTGGTCGCGCTCGCGCTGGCAGCGGCCACCCAGACCGCCGCCGCGCAAAGCTGGCCGGACAAGACCGTGCGGATCGTCGTGCCCTTCGGCGCCGGCTCGACGCCCGATACCGTCGCCCGCGTCATCGCCGACGAACTCAAGGCGCGCCATCCGGGCGCGACCGTGCTGGTCGAGAACAAGCCCGGCGCCAGCGGCAATCTCGGCACCGACGCGGTCGCCAAGGCGGCGCCGGACGGACAGACCATCGGCGTCAGCATCGGCGGGCCGCTCGCCATCAATACGCTTCTGTTCTCGAAGCTCTCCTACGATCCGCGCAAGGACATCGCCCCGATCACCCAGCTCATCACCCAGGCGAGCGTGCTGACGGCGACGCCCTCGCTCGGTGTCAAATCGGTCGCCGATCTCGTCATGCTGCTCAAGAACAATCCGGGCAAATACAATTTCAGCTCGATCGGCAACGGCTCGCTGTCGCATCTGGCGATGGAGGCGCTCGCCATCAGGAGCGGCACCAAACTGGTGCATGTCCCCTATACGAGTTCGCCGCAGGCGGTCACGGCGGTGATCCGCGGCGACGCGCAACTCGCCTGCCTGCCGGCGATTTCGGTGGTGCCGCAGGCGCAGGCCGGCAAGGTGACGATGCTCGCCGTGTCGACGGCGGCGCGGTCGAGCTTCCTGCCCGATCTGCCGACGCTGAAGGAATCCGGCATCGAGGTCGAAGCCGATGCCTGGATGGGCCTGATCGCGCCGGGCGGCACGCCGAAGCCGCTCGTCGATGCCATCGCCAAGGAGGTGATCGCGATCATCAAGCTGCCGCAGGTGCGCGACAAGCTCGCCACCCAGTTCATGGAGCCGGTCGGCAGCACGCCGGAGGCGTTCCGCACGCTGATCGACAGCGAGATCGCCCGCTGGGCCCCGGTCATCAAGGCGGCCGACGTGAAGGTGAACTAGAGCATGATCCCGAAAAGTGGAAACCGGTTTTCGGGAAAGATCATGCTCAGAAGAAACAAGCCCGGTGGCCGGCGCTAGGCGGCGTCCTTGCGCAGGTCCTTGATGTCGGCGAAGGCGATCGCCGGGGCGCGCTCGCGCGTATAATCGAGCGTGAACTGGTTGCGCGCCATGAACACCAGATCGCCGTCGAGGTCCTCGGCGAGGCTCGAGCCGTTGGCGCTCTTGAACGTCTCGAACGCCTTCTTGTCGTCGCTTGAAATCCAGCGCGCCAGCGAGAACTCCGACTGCTCGAAGCCAATCTCGAGGCCGTATTCGTTGTCGAGCCGCGTCTTGAGCACGTCGAGCTGCAACGGCCCGACGACGCCGACCATCGCCGGCGCCCCGTCGATGGGACGGAACACCTGCACCACGCCCTCCTCCGCCATCTGCTGCAAGGCTTCCCGCAGCTTCTTGGCCTTCATCGGGTCGGCAAGCCGCACGCGGCGCAGGATTTCCGGCGCGAAGTTCGGCACGCCGACGAAATTCAGGTCCTCGCCCTCGGTCAGCGTGTCGCCGATGCGCAGCGTGCCATGGTTGGGGATGCCGACCACGTCGCCGGCATAGGCTTCGTCGGCGAGCGCGCGGTCCTGCGCGAAGAAGAACTGCGGCGCCGACAGCGACATCGGCTTGCCGGTGCGCACCAGCTTCGCCTTCATGCCGCGGGTGAGCTTGCCCGAGCACAGCCGCGCGAAGGCGATGCGGTCGCGGTGGTTCGGGTCCATGTTCGCCTGGATCT
>Ga0182735_1002225_pt1 | contig 12009 bp, 8 predicted proteins | sample eDN5th30CKraftMG_FD_128524 | JGI IMG/M metagenome (GOLD analysis project Ga0182735, IMG submission 128524) | Enriched Miracle-Growth compost microbial communities from Emeryville, California, USA - eDNA 5th pass 30_C Kraft MG (version 2) (version 2) ... | reverse complement strand
TCGCGACCCACGCGACGGACGCGGATGTCGTGTTCGTCATCGCCGATGGACTGTCGTCGAAAGCAGCGGCGACGCACGCGATACCGCTCATCGAAAGAACGATCGCGCGGCTCGACGGATGGCGCATCGGTCCGGTCGTCGTCGCGACTCAGGCGCGCGTCGCGCTCGGCGATTGCATCGGCGCGATATTGAGGGCGCGCATCGTCGCGGTGCTGATCGGTGAGAGGCCGGGGCTCAGTTCGCCCGCGAGCCTCGGCGTGTATGTGACTTACGATCCCGTGCAGGGCCGCAGCGATGCGGAGCGCAACTGCATATCGAACGTGCGTCCTGAAGGACTTGCTTACGACGCGGCCGCGTTCAAGCTCGCGTGGCTGCTGAACGAAGCGCGCACGCGCAAGCTGACGGGCGTGAGCCTCAAAGACGACAGCGCGACGACGCTGCCCGGGCGAACGATGGATCGCCTATCGGGTGCATAGCAATGGACGATGCTTCGCGTAAACCCCGTCGAAAGAAAACGCTTCACGTAAGAAACGGGTAAGCGGACGCTTTTACCTTAGTCTCCAGCGCATCGTAAACGAGGCATTCATGCAGGAGACGACGGAAATGGATCTGAAGATCGTAGAGAAAATAAAGTCGAGCGCCGCTTACGGCGAACTGGTGCGAAAGCGCTCGAAGCTCGGCTGGACGCTGACGGCACTCGTGCTGGTCGTCTATTACGGCTATGTGCTGCTCATCGCATTCAACAAGGATCTGCTCGCCGCGAAGATGGGCGCGGGCGTCATGACATGGGGCATGCCGATCGGCCTGTTCGTGATCGTGTTCACGGTCGTCATCACGGGGCTGTATGTGCGCCACGCCAACAGCACGTACGACGAACTCACCGACAAGATCAAGCGGGAGGCCGCATGAAGCCGCAACGCATCGTCACGGCGGGCGCGCTTTTCGCGGCGTCCGCGAGTTCATTTGCAGCAGGCGGCGATCTCGGTCAGGCGGTCAAGCAGGCGACCAACTGGACCGCGATCTGCATGTTCATCGCGTTCGTGATCGCGACGCTCTTCATCACCAAATGGGCCGCGAAGAAGACGCGTTCCGCGGCCGAGTTCTACACGGCGGGCGGCGGCATCACGGGCTTTCAAAACGGTCTTGCGATCGCGGGCGACTTCATGTCGGCGGCGTCGTTTCTCGGCATTTCGGCGGCGGTTTATAGCAATGGCTATGACGGGCTGATCTATTCGATCGGCTTTCTCGTCGGCTGGCCGATCATCACGTTCCTGATGGCGGAGCGTCTGCGCAATCTCGGCCGCTTCACATTCGCCGATGTCGCCGCGTATCGCTTCAAGCAGACGCCGATTCGCGCGTTCGCTGCATCGGGCACGCTCGTGGTCGTCGCGTTCTATCTGATCGCGCAGATGGTCGGCGCGGGACAGCTCATCAAGCTGCTGTTCGGGCTCGAATACTGGATCGCGGTCGTGATCGTCGGCGCGCTGATGATGGTGTACGTGCTCTTCGGCGGCATGACCGCGACGACGTGGGTGCAGATCATCAAGGCGTGTTTGCTGCTTGCGGGTGCTTCGTTCATGGCGTTCATGGTGCTGTGGCAATTCCACTTCAGCCCCGAGGCGCTCTTCGCGAAGGCCGTCGACGTGCACGAGAAGAAGGCGTCGATCATGGGTCCGGGCAACTTCATCAAGGATCCGATTTCGGCGATCTCGTTCGGCATCGCGCTCATGTTCGGTACGGCCGGTCTGCCGCATATCCTGATGCGTTTCTTCACCGTGCCCAACGCGAAGGAAGCGCGCAAGTCGGTGTTCTGGGCGACGACGTGGATCGGCTACTTCTACATACTCACGTTCATCATCGGCTTCGGCGCGATCGTGCTGGTGAGCACCAATCCGATGTTCAAGGATGCGGGCGGCAAGCTGCTCGGCGGCACGAACATGGCGGCGGTGCATCTCGCGAGCGCGGTCGGCGGCAACGTGTTCCTCGGCTTCATCTCGGCAGTTGCGTTTGCAACTATCCTCGCAGTGGTGGCGGGCCTGACGCTCGCGGGTGCATCGGCGGTGTCGCACGATCTCTATGCGACCGTGTTCAAGAAGGGCAAGGCGTCCAGCAAGAGCGAACTGAAGGTGTCGCGCATCACGACGATCGTGCTCGGCATCGTCGCGGTCGTGCTCGGCATCGTGTTCGAGAAGCAGAACATCGCGTTCATGGTGTCGCTCGCGTTCGCGGTCGCGGCGTCCGCCAACTTTCCGGTGCTCTTCATGTCGGTCCTGTGGCGCGGCTGCACGACGCGCGGCGCGGCAATCGGCGGCTTTCTCGGCCTGCTTTCGGCGGTCGTGATGACGGTCCTCTCCAAAGCGGTATGGGTCGATGTGTTCCACTACGCGGATGCGCCGTTCCCGTATGCATCGCCTGCGCTGTTCTCGATGGCGATCGGTTTCATCGGCATCTGGCTCTTCTCCGTAACCGATCAATCGGCGCGTGCGCGTGTCGATAAAGCAGGCTTCGAAGCGCAGACCGTGCGCTCCGAAACGGGCATCGGCGCGGTGGAGGGCGCGAGCCATTGATGTGATGTTGAGTGAGCGGCGCGCGCAGTATTCGTATACCCGGGATGCCGCGCGCGTCCGAATGGCGAGTGGAAAATGCGTTAAGCTCGATGCACCTGATTGCACGAAGCGCCAACGCATTGGAGCGAGCCATGGAACTGCAGTGCCCCAGTCTTTTCGAACAATCGGCGTATATCGGCGGCGCGTGGATCGACAATACTTCGCTGCCGCGCGTGTCTGTCATCAATCCATCCACTAAAGAAATCATCGGCTCGGTGCCGCAGGTCACGGACGAGCAGGTGACGGAGGCCATCCAGTGCGCGCACGCGGCGCTGCAGGACTGGCGCAGCTGGAGCAGTCGCGAGCGCGCGTCGGTGCTGAGAGAGTGGGCGCGCCTCGTCGAACATCATCGCGACGATCTCGCCATCATCCTCTGCCGCGAACAAGGCAAGCCGCTGCACGAAGCGCGCTCCGAAATCACGCAGGCCGCGAATTATCTCGACTGGTTCGCCGAGGAAGCGCGCCGCATTTACGGCGACAACATTCCCGCGCCGCGACGCAATCAACGCATACGTGTGCTGCATCAGCCGATTGGCGTGTGCGGCGCGATCACGTCATGGACCTTTCCTTCGTCGATGGTTGCGCGACGCGTCGGCGCTGCGCTCGCGGCGGGCTGCACGGTCATCCATCACCCCGATCCGCAGACGCCATTCTCCGCGCTCGCGCTGTGCGTGCTCGGCGAGAACGCGGGCTTGCCGCGCGGCGTGCTCTCCGTGTTGACGGGCGAGGGCGAACCGGTTCGCAGCACGCTGCTTGCGAGCCCCGACGTGAGGAAAGTATCGTTCACCGGTTCCATCGAGGAAGGCAAGCGGCTGATGACTTTATGCGCGCCTACCGTGAAGAAGATGTCGCTCGAACTGGGGGCGAACTGTCCTTTCATCGTGTTCGACGACGCGGACATCGACCTCGCCGTGAAGGGCGCGCTCGATGCGCGGTTTCGTCATTCGGGCCAGGCGGCGATGTGCGCGAACCGCTTCTTCGTGCATGAGGACGTGTACGAGACTTTCGTCGCCAAGCTCGTGTCCAAGGTCGCGTTGCTGAAGGTGAGCGACGGGCTGGACGAGGGCGCGCAGATCGGCCCGCTTATCGGCGATGCGGCGGTGACGCGCATCGAAAGTCTCGTCGACGAAGCGGTCAGGCTCGGCGCGAAGATCGCAGCGGGCGGCTCGCGCGTCGCGCCGGGATCGAACTTCTTCAGGCCGACGGTGCTGACGAACGTCGATCCGTCGATGAGCGTATGCGGCGACGAAGTGCTCGGCCCGATTGCGAGCGTGCTGCCGTTCAGGGACGAGGACGACGTCGTCACGCTCGCGAACGATACGCGCACGGGGCTCGCGGCGTACTTCTATACCGCCGATATCAGCCGCGCATTCCGCGTCATGGAAGCGCTCGAATGCGGCGTCGTCGGCGTGAATGACAGCCTCGTGTTCAACGAAGTTGCGCCCTTCGGCGGGATCAAGGAATCGGGCATGGGGCGCGAAGGGGCATCGTCGGGAGTCGAGGAGTATCTCGAAGCGAAGTATGTCTGTTTCGGGAATCTGGAGCGGTAGGACGGCGGACGCATCACTCCGGCGGCCTCACCCCCAGAATCGGCAAATGACTATGTGTAAGCACTTTCTGCGTTTCACTCCCGAGCAATAGCCCGCGAATTCCGCCGTGCCCATGCGACGCCATCACGATGAGATCGCAGTGCCGCGCTTTCGCCGTATCGAGAATCGCCTCATACGGATGCGCGCCCGTCGGCGCTTCCGTATCGCAAGCGACGCCGGCCTGGGCGGCGATACTTCGCAGATTCTCGAGATATTGCCGCGCGCGGGCCTGATCTGCGGCGTGCGCCTCATCCTGACTTGCGCCGACCATCTCGGCGCTATAAACGGTCATATGAAATGGCCGCACCATATAAAGACCGGTGATGCGCGCACTGTTCTCTTTGGCGAGCGAGACCGCCATGCGGACAGCCGCTTCGGAGAGCGCGGACCCGTCAGTGGGAACCAGCAGATGGTTGAACATGATGACGTCCTCCGGTTCTCTGGGGACATGAAAGAAACACGCGAACCGACGATTCAAGTATAGGCGAGCGCCAGAATTTCCAGCGCGAAAATCAGATCCGCGAGAATGTTTTCATCGTCCGCATCCGCATGGTACAAACGTTCCGGCGGTACCCCGCGCATCAGAAAAATGTGTCATCGAAAGCGAGGGACAGGCGGCTTCTGTTTCGGCAGCTACGCATTCGAAGTCGATTGCTTCATGACGCGCTAGCGTCCCATCTCGGCGCTCGCTTCTTCATGCAGACGCACGGCCATGACGGGCGCTTCCGGCCCCACGTGCGATAACTTCATCAGACGCGGTTGCAGCAGCAGCGCAACGAGCCCGCTCCATCCAGTCTGATGCGACGCACCGACACCGCGCCCGTTGTCGCCATGAAAGTACTCGTGAAAGAGAATGAGATCCTGCGAGCGCGGATCGGCTTGCAGCATCGGATACGCGGCCATCACAGGACGCTTGCCTTCTTCGTCTTTCAAAAAGAGCATGCTGATGCGCCGTGAGAGATCGTCGGCGATTTCGTTCAGCGAATGAAACTTGCCCGATCCCGTCGGATGCTCGACGCGAAAATCATCGCCGTAGTAGCGATGAAACTCGTAAAGCGATTCGATCAACAAGTAATTGACCGGCATCCAGATCGGCCCGCGCCAGTTCGAATTGCCGCCGAATACGCGCGAATCCGATTCCGCGGGCAAGTACCGGATGCAGACGTTCACGCCATCATGATCGAACACATAAGGCTTGTCGCAATGCACGCGGGATAACGCGCGTACGCCATAGTCCGACAGGAACTCCGCTTGATCGAGCGTGCGGCGCAACAGCGCTTTCATGCGATGTCCGCGCAAGAGCGAAAGCAAAGTCGTGTTGCCTTTGCCAGGCTCGGTCCAGCGCGATACGAGCTTCGCAAGGTTCGGCCGATGATCGAGAAACCATACGAGGCGTTCACGCAGTCCGGGCAAGTCGCCGTACACGCTTTCCTCGAGCACATGAACGGCGAAGAGCGGAATCAGTCCGACGATCGATCGAATGCGCATGGGCACGCGCGCGCCGTTCGGCAGATGCAGTACGTCGTAGAAGAATTCGTCGCTGCCGTCCCATAGGCCGGTATTGCAGACTTCGCCGCAGCTCACGGCTTCCGCGATGTACAGGAAGTGCTCGAAGAACTTCACCGCGATCTCGACATACGATTCGTTCGTCATCGCGAGTTCGAGGCCGATCTGCATGAGGTCGAGCGCGTAGGATGCCATCCATGCGGTGCCGTCGGCCTGATCGATACGTCCGCCGGTCGGCAGCGGCTGCGAGCGATCGAAGATGCCGATGTTGTCGAGGCCGAGAAATCCGCCCTGAAAGATATTGCGGTCGTCGGCGTCCTTGCGGTTCACCCACCACGCGAAGTTGAGCAGCAGCTTGTGGAACATGACCTCGAGGAACGCGTGATCGCCGATGCCGGTCATCTCGCGATCGAGCTCGAACACGCGCCATGTCGCCCATGCGTGAACGGGTGGGTTCGCATCGCCGAATGCCCATTCATAAGCGGGCAATTGCCCGTTCGGATGCATGTAGCGTTCTTTCACGAGCAACAGCAATTGCTTCTTCGCGAAGTCGGGATCGATCGTCGCGAACGCGACCGCATGGAACGCAAGGTCCCACGATGCGTACCACGGATACTCCCACTTGTCCGGCATCGATACGATGTCGCCGTTGCACATGTGCCGCCAGTCAGCATTGCGGCCATGCCGCCGTTCTTTCGGCGGCGTGGGCTGGCCCGGATCGCCGTCGTGCCAGCGCGTGACGTCGAACTGATAATACTGCTTCGTCCATAGCATGCCGGCGAGCGCCTGGCGTTGCACGAGACGCGCGTCGGCATCGTCGATATCGTGTTGCAGCGTCGCATAGAACTCGTCGGCTTCCGCTTCGCGACGCGCGAAAAGCTGGGCCAGGTCGAGCGGCGGATCGTTCGAAACCGATGCCGGACGCCAGCGCAAGTACATCACGGAACTTTCATGCGGTGAGAGTTGCAGATGCACATGCGCGGCGCAACGCGTGCCGCGATCGCGGCGTATCGCCTGTTCGTCGCCTTCGACGAGATAGTCGTTGAAGCCATCCTTGAACGGCCCCGCGCCTTCGATGCCGTATATGCGACGAACGTTCGTCTCGTTCTCGCAGAAAATCCATTCGACCGGCGCTTGCGCAGAAGCCGTGACATCCATCTCGCCATGCGACGGATTGTGCGCGATGACGCGGGCACCTTCGCGCGCATCGTGTTCGAGCTTCAGCGACGGCTTGCCCCATTTGCTCGACCACGCCCACCGGTTGCGCGCCCAGAATTGCGGCAAGAGATGAAGCGTCGCGGCTTCGTCCGCGCGATTCTCGACGGTCACGCGCATCACGATGTCATCGGGCGCGTGCTTCGCGTATTCGACATAGACATCGAAGTAACGGTCGCAATCGAATACGCCCGTGTCGGGCAGTTCGTATTCGGGCTGATCGGGACCGCGCCGTTTGTTCTCGTCGATGAGTTGCTGATACGGATACGCATCGTGCGGATACTTGTACAGCATCTTCATGTACGAATGCGTCGGCGTGCCGTCGAGATAGAAGTACAGTTCCTTTACGTCTTCGCCGTGATTGCCTTGCTCGTTCGTGAGACCGAAAAGCCGCTCCTTGATGATCGGATCGCGGCCGTTCCACAACGCGAGCGACACGCACCAGTCGAGCGGGTCGTTGCCGAATCCCGCGATACCGTCCTCGCCCCATCGATACATGCGGCTGCGCGCATGGTCGTGCGGAAAGTAGTCCCACGCCGTGCCGTATTCGCTGTAATCCTCGCGAACGGTGCCCCATTGACGCTCGCTCAGATACGGGCCCCAGCGGCGCCACCGGTCGAGCCCGGCGCCATGCAGACGGGAGCCTTCCTTCGTTTGCAGCAGATGGATTGCGCGTAGCGGTGGCATGCGACCTCCGTTGCGGTTGCTCATCCAGCACGTTCGATGCGCGGTTTTCCGATGATAAGCGAAGTGAAAAAAAGCGCGGCGATTGCCGCGCTGCGAGAATCATCGCGCCGTTTTTAGCGGGATACCGTCCGGATGAGGATTCGCGTCGTTCATGTCTTCGGGGAGAAGATTGCCGTCCGCGAGCCGCCGGTCTGCTTCGGCGATCTCCGGATAGCGCTCCGGATAAAGATGCCGTTCGCTGACGGCCGCATCGAACGTGCGCGACCACTTCGCGATGACGACCGTCGCAAGGCTGTTGCCGATGGTGTTGCACGTCGCGATTGCCATCGACATGAAGCGGTACACGCCAAAGATCAACGCGAGTCCTTCGACGGGAAGGATGCCCGTCGACGTGACGGTCGCTGCGAACACCACGAACGATCCGCCGGAAACCGTGGCTGCGCCTTTGGACGTCAGCAGCATCAGCAGCAGAATGCCGATCTGATGTTCCAGCGTGATCGGCACGCCATAAGCATGCGCGATGAACATGACGCCCATCGACATGAAGATCGACGTGCCATCGAGATTGAACGCATAGCCTGTGGGCAGCACGAGTCCGACCGTCTGCTTCGCGCAGCCGAGCCGTTCGAGCTTGATCAGAAGACGCGGCAGTGCGCTTTCCGACGACGCAGTACCGAGCACGATGAAGATCTCGTCTCTGATGTAGCGCAGAAAGCGCCACAGGCTGAAGCCCGCGAGCTTCGCGATGATGCCCATGACGACGACGATGAAGAGTACGACCACCGCATAGAAACTCACGACGAGCTGCGCCAGCGCGATCAGCACTGCCGTGCCGTTGCTGCCCACCGAATACGCGACCGCGCCGAACGTGCCGAGCGGCGCGAGCTTCATCACGAGCTTGATGAACGAGAACAGCACTTCCGAAACGAGATCGCGCGTCGTGCAGTCGACGCAGCACATCGAAACCTTCGCGAGCTTCGCGGAGGCGACGAGATTCAGCAGGACGTGCGTGCCATTGCCGTATCGGCGGAGATGGCGAGACGCCTGCGCGTCGAGGCGGGAACGGCGGCGCTGGAAATCGTGCGCCGCTATCTCGACGCGAGCGGCGCGACGTTCGAGATATCGGTGACGGTGCATCCCGCAGAGCGCTTTTCGGTGTCGATGCGTCTCAAGCGATCGCCGGGCTAAAATCGTCGCGGGCGTGCTATCGAAGTTATCCGGCGTGCGTTTTCGAATAACGCAGAAGGAGGACGCCATGGGCAGGAACAGGGCGGCTACGCAAGCCATGAGCTTAAAGCGGCGTGCGCGATAGCGGGCATCGGAAGCCGGCACAAACAGCACGCTCGTGTCGAGCTGCATCGAACCGAACGGACCGGGGCATTGATGCGCCCTGAGCGAAGCGAATCGATTCGTATGACGATGCGAGCTATAGAATAGGCGACCGGCGCCAGACGCTCACGAGCGCGCCCTGACTTCGATCCTCGCACCCTCATATGGATGTTCGCCAGCTTCGCTACTTCGTCAGCATCGTCGATTACGGCAGTCTCGGCAAAGCAGCGGAAAAGCTCTACGTGGCACAGCCTTCGCTCAGCCAGCAAATGGCGCGGCTCGAAGAGGAACTCGGCGTCACGCTCCTTCTGCGCAGCAATCATGGCGTCACCCCCACGGCCGAGGGCGACGCGCTCTATCGGCATGCACGAGTCGTGCTGCGGCAAATGGAGCAGCTCAAACAGGAAGTGACGAAGGGCGCGGGCGCGGAATCCGGCACCGTGGCGGTCGGCCTGCCGACGACGATGGCATCCGTTCTCGCCGTGCCCCTGTTCGAGCGCATTCAGGACCGGTATCCCGGCATACGCCTGCAGTTCTTCGAAAGCATGAGCGGCTATCTGAACGAGTTGCTTGCCAATGGCCGGCTCGACCTCGCGATTCTGTTTCGTGAATCGGATACACCCGGCATCACCGCGTTGCCCGTGCTCGACGAAACGCTTTATCTTGCGGGCGAGCCGGGCGGCGGCATCTCGCCGCGCGCATCGACATGTCCGCTTGCGAAGCTCGCGGGCGTGAAACTCGTCGCGCCCGGCGCATCGAATGGCTTGCGCTTGCTGATCGAGCGCACGTTCGCGAGCGAGAAAGTCGAGCTGAACATCGTTGCGGATATCGACTCGTTGCCATCGCTTTTGCTTATCGCGCATTCGGGCAGAGCCTGCACGATTCTGCCTTCGTCCGCGATCGTGCAATGGAACGAGGCGTTGCTGCCGAAAATGCGCAGAATCGTCGATCCGATCATCAGGCGCCCGGCCAGCATTTGCTGGCCCAACGATGCGCCGATGAACTCAGCGACCGTCGCCGTGCGCGAGACGTTGATCGAGTTGATCGCCGAGCACATTGACCGCGATCGCTGGCAAGGCGTGACGATGCGACGAACCTAGATCGCCTTCGCCGCGCGCAAGCGTTCGATGGCTTCGCTGTTCAGCCCCAGTTCGCGCAACACGGATTCCGTGTGCTCGCCGAGCGCGGGCACGGCGTCCATGCGCGGTTCATCGGCGCTGAAGCGTCCGGGCGGATAGAGCGCGGGAATCTTGCCGGCGGGCGTATCGACCTGTGTCCAACGATTGCGCGCTTCGAGCTGTTCATGCTTCCAGACATCGTGCATGTCGTTCATCTGCGCATTCGCGATGCGCGCTTCTTCAAGCCGTTCGATGACCTGTGCGGCCGTCAATGAGGCGAATGCATCGACGATGAGGCGCATCAACTCGTCGCGATGCTGCGCGCGAAGGCTGTTTGCACAGAAGCGCTCGTCGCGCTGAAGCTCGGGCATACGAAGAACGATTTCGCAAAACTTCTTCCACTCGCGCTCGTTTTGCAGGCCAAGCATGACGGTCTTGCCATCGCCTGCGGGGAAAGGGCCGTAAGGGAAGATCGTCGCGTGCGATGCGCCCGCCTTGCGCGGCGGCGTCTGACCGTCGATCGCGTAATAGAGCGGATAGCCCATCCATTCGACCATGCTTTCGAACATCGAAATGTCGATGCGTTTGCCGCGCCCGGTGCGTCCGCGTTCGATGAGCGCCGCGAGTATGTTCGTGTAGCCATACATGCCGGCGGCGATATCTGCGATCGAGCAGCCTGCTTTCGCCGGTGCGCCTTCCGAACCCGTGATGCTCAGAAAACCCGCTTCGCTTTGAATCAGCAAGTCATACGCTTTCTTGTCGCGCATCGGGCCATCGGAACCATAGCCGGAAATGTCGCACACGATGAGCCGCGGATAGCGCTCCTTCAACGCGTCGTAATCGAGGCCGAGCCGTTGCGCCGCGCCGGGCGCGAGATTCTGCACGAATACATCGGCATCGGCGAGCAGCTTGTGCACGACATCGAGTGCTTCAGGATGCTTGACGTCGAGCGTCACGCTTTCTTTCGAGCGGTTCGTCCACACGAAATGCGATGCGAGTCCCGACACACGTTCGTCATAGTTGCGAGCGAAATCACCTGTGCCTGGACGCTCGATCTTGATGACGCGCGCGCCGAGATCGGCGAGCTGACGCGTGCAGAAGGGCGCTGCAATTGCATGCTCGAACGTGACGACCTTGATGCCTTGCAGCGGGCGCATGACCGGCCTCCTTCAGAACGAACGTGGCAGGCCGAGGATATGCTCGGCGACGTAAGAGAGAATCAGGTTGGTCGAAATCGGCGCGACCTGATACAGACGCGTCTCGCGGAATTTGCGTTCGACATCGTATTCCGCCGCGAAGCCAAAGCCGCCGTGATATTGCAGACAGGCGTTGGCCGCTTCCCACGATGCATCGGCGGCGAGCAGCTTCGCCATGTTCGCCTGCGCGCCGCAAGGCTTGTGCGCGTCGAAGCGTTCGCATGCCTTGAAGCGCATCAGGTTCGCGGCTTCGACATTGACGTACGCGCGCGCAATCGGAAACTGCACGCCCTGATTCTGCCCGATGGGACGCCCGAACACGATTCGATCGTTCACATACTGCGTGACCTTGTCGATGAACCAGTAGCCATCGCCGATGCATTCCGCCGCGATCAGCGTGCGTTCGGCGTTTAGGCCATCGAGTATGTACTTGAAACCCATGCCTTCTTCGCCGATGAGATTCTCGGCAGGAATCTCCAGATTGTCGAAGAAGAGCTCGTTGGTTTCGTGATTCACCATGTTGAGGATCGGCTGCACCGTGAGGCCATTGCCGATTGCTTCACGCAAATCGACGATGAAGATCGACATGCCTTCGCTCTTCTTCTTCACGTCTGCCATCGGCGTCGTGCGCGCGAGCAGAATCATCAGATCCGAATGCTGCACGCGCGAGATCCACACCTTCTGGCCGTTTATCGCATAACGATCGCCTTTTCTTTCCGCGGTCGTCTTGATCTTTGTCGTGTCGGTGCCGGTGGTCGGTTCG
>Ga0182735_1002222_pt1 | contig 12024 bp, 11 predicted proteins | sample eDN5th30CKraftMG_FD_128524 | JGI IMG/M metagenome (GOLD analysis project Ga0182735, IMG submission 128524) | Enriched Miracle-Growth compost microbial communities from Emeryville, California, USA - eDNA 5th pass 30_C Kraft MG (version 2) (version 2) ... | reverse complement strand
GTTAAAGCGTCGTTTCGAGGCTGTGGCGCAGGCACGCTGGCGCTGGTCTCGCTGACCATGCTGGCGGCGTGCATCGCGCTGCCCGCGCGGGCGCAGATGTTCCGCATGGACGCCATCCCGAAGATCACCGAGCCGTTCGGCCGCGCCGCCGGTCTCGCCCCGGCCGGCCCCCTGTGGATCAAGTGGCGGGAGATGGACGAGGGTCTGGCGAAGGCCGAGCAGGCGCTGGCGCGGTGCCGTGGCGGCGCGGATGACTGCCCGCCCTCCCTCGCGCCGCTTGCCGCCCTCGTTTCCGCAGCCACCGCGCTCGACGGCCGGCAGCGCCTCGCGACCGTCAACCGCGCGATCAATCTCGCCATCGCCTATACCGGCGACGACCGCCGGTTCGGCGACAATGCCGACGTATGGTCGGACCCGGCGGCTACGTTCGCCAGCGGCCGCGGCGACTGCGAGGATTACGCCATCGCCAAGCTGTTCGCGCTGCGCGCCGCCGGCGTCCCGCCGGAAGACCTGCGGCTGGTGGTCGTGCGCCTGACGGCTTCCGGCGAAGGCCATGCCATGCTGGCCGCGCGCGCGGACGGCGAATGGCTCCTGCTCGACAACCGTACCCTGCGGCTCGTCAGAGATACCGAGGAGCCCGGCGTCACGCCCCTGTTCGCGCTCGATGCCGGCGGCGTGCGCCAGTACGGCGCGGCGGAAACGACGATGACGGCGGCGGCCCAGCCGCCCTCGCCCGCCGAAATCTATCCTTACGATCCGCTCTGGCTCGCGATGTAGACCGCGCCGGCTTCACGCCGCATGGAACAGCGCCCATAGCGCGTGAAGCCACAGCGCGGCCGCGATCAGGATCGCCACGAACACTGCCGCCGAACCGAGGTCCTTGACCACCTTGATGTTCGGCGAGTGCTCGGGCGCGAGGTGATCGCACAGCTTCTCCAGCGCCGTGTTGATGAGCTCGACCGTCAGCACCAGCATCACCGAGCCGACCAGCACGATCCGCATGAGTCCGGACGCCGAGACGGCGAAGCTCAGCGGCAGCGCGATCGCCAGCACCGCGAGTTCCTGGATCACCGCCGTCTCGTTGCGCGCCGCCCAGACGAGGCCGTCGCGCGTCGAAAGAAAGGCTCGCCAAAGTCGGTGCATGGATTTTCCGGCCGAGAACTTCCCGCAAGTCGGGCCCTCACCGGCCCCGCGCATTCTTAATATGACGGTCGCCGCAACGCCAACTGCGATATGGACGCCGGCTGAAGACAAGCCGGCCTTCCGTCATCGCCGGGCAAAGCCGTCCGAACGGCCCGGACAGGCGGCGACCATGACGGGTGAAGCTGAAAACCGTCCGATCTGTCGATTGCCTTCCGAGTCAGACTCCCGGGCTGAGGACAGCCGGGCTGCGCGGATGCCAAACAGAAACGGCGGCCCTTCGGCCGCCGCTCCGCATTGCCGATCCCGGCTTACTGCTTCGGGATGTTGGCGCGCTCGATCACCGCGCCCCACTTCTTGATATCGTCGGTCAGGCGCGTCGCGATCTCCTGCGGCGTCGAAGCCTTCGCCTCGATGCCGAGGTCGAGCAGCTTCGCCTTGATGTCCTTGTCCACCAGGATTTTCTGCAGCGCCTTGTTGATCGTCGTGACGACTTCCTGCGGCGTGCCCTTCGGCGCGAACAGCGCGTTCCACGACAGCACCTCGTAGCCCTTCACGCCCGACTGTTCGACCGTCGGCACGTCCGGCAGCACCACCGAGCGGACGTTGTTGGTCGTCGCGAGCGGGATGATCTTCTTTTCCTGGATGTTCGACTTCATCGCCGGATAGGAGTCGATCATGAGCTGAACATCGTTGCGCAGCAGCCCGATGATGACTTCCGGCGACCCGCGGTAGGGAATGATGGTGAAGTTCACGCCCGCGGTGGTCTTGAGCAGCTCGGCGGAAAGGTTCTGGGTCGAGCCGACGTTGATGGTGCCGACGTTGAGCGCGCCCGGCTTCTCCTTCGCCATCCGGATGGCGTCGCCGAGCGTCTTGATGCCCGACTGCGGATTGGTTCCAACCACGAAATCGAAATAGCCGAGGCTGGAGATCGGCAGGAAGTCGTTCACCGGATCGAACGGCAGCGCCTTGAACAGCGGAACGCTGATGGCGGTGCCGTTGGTGAGCATGGCTAGCGTGTAGCCGTCATGGGCGGCCGAGAGCGCCGCGCGCGCCGCGGCGATGCCGCCGGCGCCCGGCGTGTTCTCGACGATGAAACGCTGCTTGAGCTCGGTGCCGAGCGCCTCCGCGACGACGCGCGCCGTGATGTCGGCGACGCCGCCGGCCGCGAACGGCAGCACGATGCGCACCGGGCGGTCGGGATAGGTCTGCGCCCGGGCGGGAATGGCCGCCAGGGAAAGCGCCGCGACCGCGGCCAGCGAAAGCAGGGAAGCGAATTTTTTCATATCGTCATCCTATTATTTATTCTGTCGATCCTGACGCCCTGCGAAACGCAGACCGCTCCGGCGGCAGCAATCCCGCCTACCCGTATAAAGGGAGCCCGCGGCGCTGCCAATCGGCTCCGCCGGCCGTTCCGCGCGGCGGACCGTCCCTTCAGCGCGCGGGAATGTCGCCCCGCGCCCAGCCTGCCAGGGTTTCGGCCCGGAACGTCTCGAAGCGGCGTTCCGCGATCGCGGCCCGGATGCCGGCCATGAGGTCCTGGTAGTAGAACAGGTTCACGGTGGAAAGCAGCGTCGCGCCCATGGCCTCGTTGGCCTTGATGAGGTGATGCAGATAGGCGCGCGAATAATCGCGCGCGGCCGGGCAGCGGCTCTCCGGATCGAGCGGACTCGGATCGTCGGCATGGCGCGCGTTCGCGAGGTTGATCGCGCCGAATCGGGTCAGCGCCTGCCCGTGACGGCCGTTGCGGGTCGGCAGCACGCAATCGAACATATCGATGCCGCGCGCGACGGCCTCCAGGATGTCGAGCGGCGTGCCGACGCCCATCAGGTAGTGCGGGCGTTCCGCCGGCAGATGCGGCACCGTCTCCTCGATCATCCGCAGCATCACCGCCTGCGGTTCGCCAACCGCCAGGCCGCCGATGGCGTAGCCGTGAAAGCCGATGGCGGCGAGCGCGCGCGCGCTCTCGACACGCAGCGCCGGCACGTCGCCGCCCTGCACGATGCCGAACAGCGCGCGGCCCGGCGCATCGCCGAAGGCCGCCTTCGATCGCTCGGCCCAGCGCAGCGACAGTTCCATCGCCCGCTTCACATCCGCCTCGGGCGCCGGCAGGCGGATGCACTCGTCGAGCTGCATGGCAATGTCGGAGCCGAGCAGCGCCTGGATCTCCATCGCGCGCTCCGGCGAGAGGTCGAACGGCGTGCCGTCGATATGTGAGCGGAACTTCACCGATTGCTCGGTGAGCTTGCGCAGGCCGGCCAGCGACATGACCTGGAAGCCGCCGCTGTCGGTCAGGATGGGGTGCGGCCAGTTGATGAACCTGTGCAGCCCGCCGAGCGCCGCGACGCGCTCCGCGCCCGGCCGCAGCATCAGGTGATAGGTGTTGCCGAGCACGATGTCGGCGCCCGCGGTCTCGAGATCGCGCCAGCCGACGCCCTTGATCGCGCCCTGCGTCGCCACCGGCATGAAGGCCGGCGTGCGGACAATGCCGCGCGGCGTCACGATTTCGCCGCGCCGCGCCGCGCCGTCGGTCGCGAGGACGCGGAAAGAGAATCCGGTCGGAACGGTGCCGCTCATGCCCGCAGGCCTAGTGGAAAAGCAGGCAGGCGTCGCCATAGGAGTAGAAGCGATAGCCGCCGGCGATGGCGTGGGCATAGGCGCGCTGCATCGTCTCGAGTCCGCTGAAGGCCGAGACCAGCATGAACAGCGTCGAGCGCGGCAGGTGGAAATTGGTCAGCAGAATATCGGCCGCCCGGAACTTGTAGCCCGGCGTGATGAAGATCGCCGTCTCGCCGGCGAAGGGGCGGATGGTGCCGTCCGCGTCGGCGGCGCTCTCGATGAGCCGGAGCGAGGTCGTGCCGACGCACAGGATACGTCCCCCGGCGCGCTTCGCGGCATTGAGCGCGTCCGCCGTCGGTGCGCCAACCGTGCCCCATTCGGCGTGCATCCGGTGGTCGGCGGTGTCCTCGGCCTTGACCGGCAGGAAGGTGCCGGCGCCGACATGCAGCGTCACGGTGTGGAGGCCGACGCCCTTGGCCTTCAGGCGCTCCACCAGGTCCTCGGTGAAGTGCAGGCCGGCGGTCGGCGCGGCGACCGCGCCTTCCTCGCGCGCGAACAGCGTCTGGTAGTCGCTGCGGTCGCGCTCGTCCGGGGCGCGCCGGCCGGCGATATAGGGCGGCAGCGGCATCTCGCCGCGCTCGGCGATCGCCTGATCGAGCACCGGGCCGTGGAAGGCGAATGAAAGTATGACTTCACCTGCCTCGCCTTTTTCCTCAACGGTCGCATCCAATTCACTGAGGAAACATACTTTTCCTTCTTCGCCGAAACGCACCAGGTCGCCGGCGGCGAGCTTCTTGGCGGGCTTGGCCAGCGCCTGCCAGCGCGAGCCGTCGAGCCGCTTGATCAGCGTCACCGACACCTTCGCCTCGCCGCCCGGCCCGGGCCGCCGGCCGGTGAGCTGCGCCGCGATCACCTTCGTATCGTTGACGACGATCTGGTCCCCGGCCCGCAGCAGGTCCGGCAGGTCGCGGATCGTGCGGTCCGCCAGTTCAGGGGAGCCGCCCGGCTGCACCGCCAGGAGCCGGGCGGAATCCCGCGGCTCCGCCGGCCGCAGGGCGATGCGGTCGGGCGGCAGGTCGAAATCGAACAGGTCGGTGCGCATGGCTCGAATATCGTTCCCGGACGCGCGAAGTCCGCGCGCCCGCTCTCTCCCGCGCTAAGCCGCGTCCGCGGCCATGGTCGCCTTGACGATCTTGTCGGGATTCTGCACCGGCTCGCCACGCTTGATCTTGTCGACGTTCTCCATGCCCTCGACGACCTTGCCCCACACCGTGTACTTGCGGTCGAGGAAGGTGGCGTCGTCGAAGCAGATGAAGAACTGGCTGTCGCCCGAATCCGGATCGTTGGCGCGGGCCATCGAGACCGCGCCGCGCACATGCGGCTCGGCATTGAACTCCGCCTTGAGCTTCTTGCCCGAGCCGCCGGTGCCGGTGCCGTGCGGGCAGCCGGTCTGCGCCATGAAGCCGTCGATCACGCGATGGAACACGATGCCGTCGTAGAAGCCGTCGCGCACCAGTTCCTTGATGCGGGCGACATGGTTCGGCGCGAGGTCCGGACGCATCTCGATCTTCACCGGGCCCTGGGTCGTCTCGAGGATCAGCGTGTTCTCTGTATCGGCCATTTGAAATGTCTCCTTCTCGTGCGCGGCTTCGCCGCTTCGGGTTCGTCGGTCGTGTGCGGCCGCTAGAGCCTTTCCGGCGTTGATGGAATCAAAGCCGGGGCTCCAGCTTTTTGTCTGGTCGCGTTTGCTTCACGCGAACCGGTATCCACCTTGCTTGAAAACGCGCTAGGGCTCGATCGTCGCCTTGCGGATGAAGTCGAGGCTCGGGAAATAGCGCGACAGGTAGGCGTTGCCCTCGGCCTGGATCTTGCCCTGGTCCGGCCCCTGCCCGCTCGGCGCGCCCTCGCCGTAGCCGGCGTAGAACTTGTCGACGACCTCCATGCCGGAGATTACCTTCCCGAACGGCGAGAAGCCTTGCTGGTCCAGCCGGGCGTTGTTGCCGTAATTGATGAAGACCTGCGTGGTGCGGGTGTTCGGGCCGCCGGTCGCGAACGTCACCATGCCGCGCGCATTGCTCTGGCGCACCGGATCGTCCTTGATCGCGGCGGTGCGCCACGGCGCGGCGATCTTGGGGTCGCCGTTGATCCCGAACTGCACCATGAAGCCGGAGATCACGCGGAAGAACCGCGCGTCGTTGTAGAAGCCGTTCTTGACCAGATTGTAGAAGCGGTCGGCGCCGTTGGGCGACCAGTCCCGATGGACCTCGATGACGAACGGCCCCTTGGTCGTATCGAAGCGCGCCTTGTAGACGGCGGGCGCCGTCTCGCGCAGGGAAGCGGGGTTCGACAGCGACCCCTGCGCCAGCGCGGGCGCCGCCGGCGCGGCGAAGATCAGCGCCGCCGCGAGGGTGAGGAGCGGAAGTCGGATTTTCATGACAGGTCCTTTTTCCAATTCTTTCGAGCCTTGGCAGCGGCGGGCGGATCGCCTCGCGGGCGAGACCGGGACACGCCGGCGATACCGGCTATCCGGCTGAGAAGCGTTTCCTGAGGCGGGCCGCTACCGGCGCGGGAACGAACGGGCCGACATCGCCCTTCATGCCGGCAATCTGGCGGACGAGCGTGGCGGTGATGGGGCGCACGCCGGGCGATGCCGGCAGGAACACGGTCTGGACCTCCGGCGCCATCGTGCCATTCATCCCGGCCATCTGCATCTCGTAATCGAAGTCGGTTCCGTCGCGCAGGCCACGGATCAAAAGGCCCGCGCCCTCGCGCTGCGCCGCCGTGACGACGAGATCGGCGAAGGTCGCGACCGCGAAGGCGCAGCCCGCCTCCTTCGCCAGCGGCGCCGCGACTTCCTCGAGCATGGCCGCCCGCTCCTCCACGGAGAACAGCGGCGTCTTGCCGGGATGGATTCCGATGGCGCACACCAGCCGGTCGGCGAGCCGCATGGCCTGCCGCATCACGTCGAGATGGCCGTTGGTGACGGGATCGAACGAGCCGGCATAGAGCGCGGTGCGGGAACGGGGCGACATGGGGCGGTCCTAGCCTGTGGTGCCGCCCGCCGCAAGCGCGGCAACCGCGACAGCGCGCCGAAGCAGAAAATATACAATTTTACTCAATGACTTAAAGGAAATTCGGCGGTTTGTGACGTAGATCACGGAACGATACCGGGAAGGGCGCGATTGTAGGAGCAACCAAAATGTTTCAGGCGCAGTCAACTGCGCGGCGTCCACAACAGGGTGACGTCATGATCACGATCCGCAATCTGAATTTCACCACCCGTATCTTCGGCGCAGGCGTCCTCACCGTCCTTCTGATCGGCGCCGGCCTGCTGATCTCCGCCTTCACCACCGAGGCCAACTCCAAGCCGACGTTCGGCAAGGGCGACCGCCTCGATATCCGCCCGGCCACCTGCGCGCAGCAGGTCTGGCCCTATTACGACAACGCCTGCCTGCGCACGCGGCTCACCGACGCCGGCGCGCCGGCGCGGGTGATCGCCATCGACAACCGGTAAGCCCTGATACTCCGACACAGCGTGCCGAAGCCCCGCGGCCTGCCGCGGGGCTTTCGATTCCGGCACGTCGCCGCTCTGTCTCATTGCGAAGGGTCTCATTGCGAACGACCCGAAGGCAAGGCAACCGCCGCGGGCGGTTATCCTGCTTCCGACCGCAGCCGTTTCGTTTCGCGACGGCAGTCCGCGGCGATGGAACGGCTATCCTTCCCCGTTCTCGCTCTCGCCTTCCTCGCTGATCCGCTCGACCGAAACGACGTGCTCGTCGGCCGCCGTATCGAGCACGATCACGCCCTGGGTCGAGCGGCCGGCGATGCGGATGCCGTTCACCGGGCAGCGGATCAACTGGCCGCCGTTGGTCACCAGCATGATCTGGTCGGTTTCCTCGACCGGGAACGAGGCGACGACCTTGCCGGTCTTGTCGCGGATCGTCTTGGCCCCCTTCTTCCCCTCCAGCACGCCCATCGCGGTGATGCCTTTTCCGCCGCGATTGACGATCCGGTACTCGTAAGAGGAGGATCGCTTGCCCATGCCCTTCTCGGAGATGCTGAGCACGAACTGCTCGGCCGCGGACATCTCGACGTAGCGCCGCTCGCCGAGTTCGATCGCGTCCGCCGCTCCCTCGATGTCGCTATCCTCCTCGACATCGGAATGATCGTCTTCCTCGATTCCGCGGCGCACCGCGTTGGCGCGCTTGAGATAGGCCGCGCGCTCGTCGGGCGTCGCCTCGACATGGTTGAGGATCGACATCGAGATCACCCGGTCGCCGTCCTCGAGCGCGATGCCGCGCACGCCCATCGACGTGCGGCCCGAGAACACGCGCACGTCCGTCACCGGGAAGCGGATGCACTGGCCGCCGGCCGAGGTGAGCAGCACGTCGTCCTTCTCGGTGCAGATCTGCACGTCGACGATGGATTCGCCCTCGCCGAGCTTCATGGCGATGATGCCGGAGCGCCGCACGTCGGCGAAATCCGAAAGCTTGTTGCGCCGGACGTTGCCGCCGGTCGTGGCGAACATGACGTCGAGCGTGTCCCAGGTCTTCTCGTCCTCCGGCAGCGGCATGATCGTGGTGATGCGCTCGCCCTGCTCCAGCGGCAGGATGTTGATGAGCGCCTTGCCGCGCGACTGCGGATTGGCTTCCGGCAGGCGCCAGACCTTCTCCTTGTAGACCTGTCCGCGCGAGGAGAAGAACAGCACCGGCGTGAGGTTCTTGCCGCGGAACAGCTTGGTGACGAAATCCTCCTCCCGCGTCTGCATGCCGGCGCGGCCCTTGCCGCCGCGGCGCTGGGCGCGATAGGTCGAGAGCGGCACGCGCTTGACGTAGCCGAGATGCGAGACGGTGACGATCATGTCGAGGTTGTCAATCAGGTCCTCGTCCTCGATCTCACCTTCCTGATCGACGATCTGCGTGCGGCGCGGCTTGGCGAATTCCGCCTTCACCTTAAGAAGCTCGTCCTTGACGATGCTCTGGATGCGGGCACGTGAGCGCAGGATGTCCAGATAATCGGTGATCTCGGCGGCGAGCTTGTCGAGCTCCTCCTTGATCTCGTCGCGGCCGAGCGCGGTCAGGCGCTGCAGGCGCAGGTCGAGGATCGCCTTCGCCTGCTCGGCCGAAAGCCGGTAGGTGCCGTTCTCGTTGATGCGGTGGCGCGGATCGTCGATCAGCACCAGGAGCGCCTCCACGTCCCGGGCGGGCCAGTCGCGTCCCATCAACTGCTCGCGCGCCTCGTTGGCGTCCTTCGAGCCGCGGATGACGCGGATGACCTCGTCGATATTTGCGACGGCGATGGCGAGGCCGACCAGGATGTGCGCGCGGTCGCGCGCCTTGGCGAGCAGGAACTTGGTGCGGCGGGAGACGACCTCCTCGCGGAAGCCGACGAACACCGTCAGCAGGTCCTTCAGGTTCATCACCTGCGGCCGCCCGGCGTCGAGCGCCACGGTGTTGGCGCCGAAGCTCGTCTGCAGCGGCGTGAAACGGTAAAGCTGGTTGAGTACGACGTCCGGCACCGCCTCGCGGCGCAGCTCGACCACGACGCGGTAGCCGTCGCGGTCAGATTCATCGCGCAGGTCGGCGATGCCGTCGATCTTCTTTTCCTTCACCAGTTCGGCGATGCGCTCGACCATCGAGGCCTTGTTCACCTGGTAGGGAATCTCGGTGATGACGATCGCCTCGCGGTCCTTGCGGACCGTCTCGAACTGCACCTTGCCGCGCATCACGATCGAGCCGCGGCCGAGATGGTAGGCGGCGCGGATGCCCTGGCGGCCGAGAATGACGCCGCCGGTCGGGAAATCCGGCCCCGGCACGATCTGGATCAGGTCGTCGATCCCGAGGCCCGGATTGTCGATCAGCGCGATGCAGGCATCGACGACCTCGCCGAGGTTGTGCGGCGGGATATTGGTCGCCATCCCGACGGCGATGCCGCCGGCGCCGTTGACCAGCAGGTTGGGGAAGCGCGCCGGCAGGACCACCGGCTCCTGCTCGTTGCCGTCGTAGTTGTCCTGGAAATCGACGGTGTCCATCTCGATGTCGTCGAGCAGCGACATCGCGGGCCGGGCCAGCCTGCACTCGGTGTAGCGCATGGCCGCCGGCGGATCGCCGTCCACCGAGCCGAAGTTGCCCTGACCGTCGATCAGCGGCAGGCGCATCGAGAAATCCTGCGCCATGCGCACCAGCGCGTCGTAGATCGCGCTGTCGCCGTGCGGGTGATACTTACCCATCACGTCGCCGACGACGCGGGCGGATTTCACATATTTCTTGTCGGGCGTATGGCCCTGCTCGTGCATCGAATAGAGGATGCGGCGATGCACCGGCTTGAGGCCGTCGCGCGCGTCGGGCAGCGCCCGCGCCACGATCACGCTCATGGCGTAATCGAGGTAGGAGCGCTTCATCTCCTCGACGATGGAGACGGGACGGATGTCGGTTGGACCGGGATCGGCCGGAACCTGATCGTTATCGTCGGCCAAATGAAAACCCTGTAAGCGTTACGAAAGCGGTGAAACTGCACGCCGGCCGCGCGCCACGGGAGCGAACGGGCGCGAAGGGCCGCAGATGAAGACGGAACACGCGAGAGACATGCCGCGAATCTCTCCCCGATCTAATAGCCCATCGGCGCACCAGCGCCAACTGAAATCGTCGCCGGTGAGGCGTGTTTTGCGTAGATATTTCAGACGTTTATCCCCTGCCCTCACGACCTTCCGCGAGCCCGTTCGCAGGCCCGCGGCGGGCGGCGGGAAACGGGTCGGATTGCGCTGGCGGCGGCCGCGCATTACCTCCGTTCCATGCCCCCCGATTACGCCGTTTCCGCCTTCGTGACCTTGCTGGTGATCGTCGATCCGGCAGGCCTCGCCGCGATCTTCATCGGCGTCACCGAGGGCCTGTCGTCGAAGGAACGGCGCAGCGTCGGCGTGCGTGCCTGCGTCATCGCCGGGATCATCCTGGTCGGCACCGCGCTCGTCGGCGATCCGCTGTTGCGCCATCTCGGCATCGGCCTGCCCGCGTTCCAGATCGCCGGCGGCCTCCTGCTGTTCTGGATCGCCGCCGACATGGTCTACGGCACCCGCACCGAGCGCGACAGCCGCACGGCCGAGGAAGTCGCCGACGAGCACATCCGCAACATCGCGGCGTTCCCGCTGGCGATCCCGATGATGGCGGGCCCGGGCGCCATCGCCGCGACCGTGCTGCTGTCCGGCCGCGCTCCCAATGCGCTGACGCTCGCGGGACTGATCGCGATCATCGTCGCGGTGTGCGCGATCACGTTGGTCTCGTTCCTGTTCGCGCTGCCGATCAAGCGCGCGCTCGGCGTCACCGGCAACATCGTGCTGGCGCGATTGCTCGGCGTCATCCTCGCCGCCCTCGCCGTGCAATACGTGATCGACGGCGTGCGCACGGTGATGCGGGTCTAGGGGAATGCGGGCCTAGGCTTCCCTGCGGGGGGCCGAAAGCGATCAATGAAATGAGCGGCTTCACTCCGCCCGTCCCGACCGGCAAGACCGCTCACCGGCAACAGCGCTCACAGGCAAGAACGCTCACAGGCAAGAGCGTGCACAGGAACGGCGCTGCTCCCTCACCCATGTTCCGGCCGTTCCGGTCGAGAACGCGCGGGCGGGCTCAGAACGGGATTTCGTCGTCCATGTCGCCGCGCCGGCCGCCGCCGGCCGCCGCCATCGCCGGGCGGCGCGCGCCGCCGCTCGGACCCGACGAGCCGAAACCCTCGTCCATATCCGAACCGCCGCCGGCGCCGCCGAAGTCCCCGCCGCCGCCACCGCGTCCGTCGAGCATGGTCAGCGTCGCGTTGAAGCCCTGCAGCACGACCTCGGTCGAGTACTTGTCGTTGCCGTCCTTGTCCTGCCACTTGCGGGTCTGCAGCGCGCCCTCGAGGTAAACCTTCGAGCCCTTCTTGAGATACTGCTCGGCGATCTTGCACAGGCCTTCCGAGAAGATCACCACGCGGTGCCACTCGGTCTTTTCCTTGCGCTCGCCGGTGTTCTTGTCGCGCCAGGTTTCCGAGGTCGCGACCGAGAGATTGGCGATCGGCCGGCCGTCCTGCGTGCGGCGGATTTCCGGATCCTTGCCGAGATTGCCGACCAGAATGACCTTGTTGACCGAACCCGCCATGACACCTGCTCCCGATTAACCGTGCCCGATGCCGTCGCGGCCGGGCTCCACGTCCGTTGAATTCCAGCCGGCGTGCCGACGCTCCGCCGTCCGCCATATGTGCAAATCGCGGCGCCCGGCGCACCGGGCAAATCGAGTTGCACACATGAACCTTATGCGCCCCGACCTGGGCTTTTATGGCGCCGGCGGAGATATTCCC
>Ga0182735_1002221_pt1 | contig 12033 bp, 9 predicted proteins | sample eDN5th30CKraftMG_FD_128524 | JGI IMG/M metagenome (GOLD analysis project Ga0182735, IMG submission 128524) | Enriched Miracle-Growth compost microbial communities from Emeryville, California, USA - eDNA 5th pass 30_C Kraft MG (version 2) (version 2) ... | reverse complement strand
CTTTTCCCATTCCTTGAATTCGGTTTTCTCGCCCGCCAGAAGCGCCGCCAGGAAGGCGTGATATTCGTCGCGCGTCATCGGGCAGTTGAGATAGTCCTTGCCCCCTCCCTTGTCATAGCGCGACTGGTACCAGGCCTTCGTCAAATCGACCGTTTCTTTGTAGACGATGGGGGCGATCGCGTCGAAAAAGGCGAGCGATTCCGTTCCCGTCAGCTTACCGACGGCTTCGCTCAGGGCGGGGGATGTCAAGGGGCCGGTCGCGATGATGACCGAGCGCCAGTCGGCAGGCGGCAGGCCCGCGACCTCGCCCCGCATGATGGAGACATTGGGATGGGCTTCGAGCGCCCCCGTTACCGCGGCGCTGAAGATGTCGCGGTCGACGGCAAGCGCCCCGCCCGCCGGCACGCGGGCCTTTTCGGCCGCCGTCATGATGAGCGAGCCGCAGCGCCGCATTTCCTCATGCAGAAGGCCGACGGCATTGCGCTTGGCGTCGTCGGAGCGGAAGGAATTGGAGCAGACGAGTTCCGCCAGGCCTTCCGTCCGGTGCGCGTCGGTGGCGCGGTGCGGCCGCATCTCATGCAGCGCCACGCGGGCGCCCTGTTCCGCCGCCTGCCAGGCCGCTTCCGATCCGGCCAGGCCGCCGCCGATGATATGAATGTCGAAGTCCATCATGGGCGCAGAACATGCAGCCAAAAGACCAGTGTGGCAATAGCGGTTATATTGATTCTACGAAAGTAGAATACTTGAACAAGTAATTACTTATAAAAAAAGTAAAATCCAGACAAAGATACACCAATTATAAATAAAAGGAAGCCAAACGATGCAAGAGATATACAAATTTTTTCGTATTTCCTTGCTATATCCAAATGGGAATTGCTAATAAATTTTAGTCTATATTCACAACAAATGTCAGATCTTGGAAATTCAGGGTCTAATATATCGTCCCTATCTGTATTTAATTGGAGAAAGCCTTGATAGTTATCACGGGCTCTGATCGTATAGCGTTTCAACGATAAATATGTGTACAATCCGGCGAGTCCAGATATAAAAGCGCCTAAAATAAAAAATATTAAAGATAATCCGAGCCAGAATCGAGACGTTAGAGTATTCTCCTGTCCCAAAAAAGCAAGCAAGGCAACAGCTGCCGCTCCATTTAATAAGAATGGAGTTTTGGCGGCTAGTATTCCTATCTGTATTTGGCTGTCAAAGTGATTGAGAAAGGTTGCGTGAAGATCATCCGCGCGGCGCGAACGATTTGATTTACGAACTACGACTTCTTTTTCGTATTCTGACATATAAGTTTCATAGCTATATAAAGTATAATTTTATTATAAAAGGATTTTTTGATCTATATAAATTTTCTTTGAAAATCTTGGTTAGATGAGGATATGCAGCCAAAAGACCAGCGTGGCAATAGCGGCGATATTGGTGAAGAGAATGGTGGTGGCGTTGCGCCGCGGCGCGATGTTGAAGGCGCAGGCGGTGTTGAAGGCGACGATACCGGTCGGGATCGCCGCCATCAAGGTAGCCGAGGCGATCCAGAGGGGCGGCAGGCCGGCAAGGTGCGTCGCCAGGAAGACGGCGGCGGGGAGGACGAGGAGCTTCACGAAGGCGGCCAGGCCGGATTGCGCCATATGCCCGCCGATGGAAACGCCGGAAAGAGAAACGCCCACCGTGATGAGCCCGACCGGCGCCACGGTCGACCCCAGAAGCTCGAGCACTTCCCGGCTGATTCCGGGCAGCTTCAGCCCGCTTGCCGCGTAAAGAAGGCCCAGAGCAATGGAAATGAGCGGGGTCTGCCGGGTGAGGGACCGCGCGCATTTCAAAAGCGTGGCCTTAAGCGATCCCGTGCCGCTTCTTGCGGTCTCGACGAAAAGCGTGGTGACGGTCAAAAAGAACGGGCTGTGGAAGGCGATCAAAAGGAAGAGAATGCGCAGCCCCCCATCGCCATAAGCGCCGCCGATGATGGGAACGCCCACCATCGTGCCGTTGGCAAAGCAGGCGGAGAGGGCGAGCATTGCCCGTTCCTCGCGCGGCAGGCCGAACATGGTGCCGGAAAGGGCGGCGAATATCAGGTAAACGACAAAAGCCGTGCCGTAATAGATGAGGACGAGAAAGAGTTCCTTCCCGCCGGGAAGGGGGCTCGTCGCCATCGTCTCGAAAAGGAGGGCCGGGATCGAGAGATACCAGACGAAATCGTTGAGCGCCTTGACGCTCCCCTCGCTGAAGAGCCCCAGGCGCCGCAACAGGAAGCCCAGGGCGATGATGGCGAAAATGGCGAGGATGAGGCTGAACGTATCCGTCGCCGGTCTCCGAAGCCCGATTGACCCTAGCGGCCGCGCTGGTTGAGGAGGCGCAGGCGCAGGGCGTTCAGCTTGATGAAGCCCGCCGCATCCCGCTGGTCGTAAACCGAGTCCTCCTCGAAGGTCACATGCTGCATCGAATAGAGGCTTTTGGGCGATTTGCGGCCGACGACGGAAACGCTGCCTTTGTAGAGCTTCAGGCGCACCGTGCCCGTCACGTTCTCCTGGCTCTTGTCGATCAGGGCCTGCAGCATCTCGCGCTCGGGCGAGAACCAGAAACCGTTATAGATCATCTCGGCATAGCGCGGCATCAGCTCGTCTTTCAGATGCGCCGCACCCCGGTCGAGCGTCAGGCTCTCGATGCCGCGATGGGCGGCAAGGAGGATGGTGCCGCCCGGCGTCTCGTAGATGCCGCGCGATTTCATGCCGACGAAGCGGTTCTCGACCAGATCGAGCCGGCCGATGCCGTTCGCCCGGCCGAGATCGTTCAGATGGGTGAGAAGCGTGGCAGGCGACATGTGCTGCCCATCGATGGCGACGGCGTCGCCCTTCTCGAAATCGATCTCGATATAGGTCGGTTTGTCGGGTGCCTCCTCGGGCGAGACGGTGCGGCTATAGACATATTCCTCCGCCTCCAGCCACGGGTCTTCGAGGGCCTTGCCTTCCGACGACGTATGGAGAAGGTTGGCGTCGACCGAGAAGGGGCTTTCGCCGCGCTTGTCCTTGTTGATGGGAATCTGGTGCTCCTCGGCGAACTGGATGAGCTTGGTGCGCGAGGTCAGCTCCCATTCGCGCCAGGGAGCGATCACCTTGATGTCGGGTTTCAGGGCATAATAGGAAAGCTCGAAGCGCACCTGATCGTTGCCCTTGCCGGTCGCCCCGTGGCAGACGGCATCGGCCCCCGTCGCCTCGGCGATCTCGATCTGGCGCTTGGCAATGAGCGGCCTCGCGATCGAGGTGCCGAGAAGGTAGACGCCCTCGTAAAGCGCATTGGCGCGGAACATGGGGAAGACGTAATCGCGCACGAATTCCTCGCGCAGGTCCTCGACGTAGATTTCCTTGCAGCCCAGGAGTTCGGCCTTCCGGCGGGCGGGCTCCAGCTCGCCTCCCTGGCCGAGGTCGGCCGTGAAGGCCACCACTTCGCACTGATAGGTGGTCTGCAGCCATTTGAGGATGACGCTCGTGTCGAGCCCGCCCGAATAGGCGAGGACGACCTTCTTCACATTCTTTTGCATGACGGGCCCGTTATTCCTGAGATCGCGCGAGATCGCGGGCGCAGTATAGGAATTCTCGAAAGTCCGACAAGCCTCATGATGGCATGAGCCTTTTTTGCTGTTGCATTGCCGCCATTCTCCCTTTCCAATGCGTATTAATCCGGGGCTTGGGGCATGCCGCTGATCGACAGACCGTCACCCAATTACGATAGCCGCAACGGCACATCGGTTTCGATGCTGGTGCTGCATTATACCGGCATGCCGACGGCGGCCGGGGCGCTCACGCGGCTGACCGATCCTCTGGCGAAGGTGAGCGCTCATTATCTGGTCGACGAGGAGGGGCGGCTTTACCGCCTCGTTCCCGAAGGCAAGCGTGCCTGGCATGCGGGCGTTTCCTTCTGGGCGGGGGAGACGGATATCAATGCCTCGTCCATCGGCATCGAGATCGCCAATCCGGGCCACGACTTCGGCTACCGGGAATTTCCGCTGGCGCAGATGGCCGCGCTCATCGCCCTCGCCCAGGAGATCGTCGCGCGCTGGCGCATTCCGGCGGCACGGATCCTGGGGCATTCCGACGTGGCCCCGGCGCGTAAGAAGGACCCCGGCGAACTCTTCCCCTGGCACCGCCTGGCGCGGGCCGGCATCGGCCTTTGGCCGGGCGAAGTGCGGCCGCTGGGGCGTGCGCTCCAGCCGGGGGAAAAGGGAGGAGACGTTACGGCGCTTCAAAAGCAGCTTGCCGCCTTCGGCTACGGCATCGAAAAGACGGGTCTCTACGACGAGGAGACGGCGATTGTCATCACCGCCTTCCAGCGGCATTTCCGCCCGATGAAAGTCGACGGCATCGCCGACGGGCAGACCCGCGCCCTCGTCGCGCGGCTGACCGAGCAGGCCTTGAGGGTGAGCTGAAAGCGCCCGTTACGACGGGGTGGAAGTGCCGGCGCCAGCACCGGTATCGAGCGGGTTGGCGACATAGGGCGGATGATTGTCATCGCCCTTCAATCCGCCATCGAGATCGGAAAGGGACGGCGGCTCGCCCAGCTTGGCGCCGTCGATCTGCAGCTTGTCGGACCCGCCGCCGCAGGCCGAAAGGGTAGAGAGCATCGCCAGAATCAGAACAAGCCTTGCCATATCGCCTCCCGCTTTCCCCGTTTATCGCGTCTTCCGGCCGCAATGACAAGGCTTGATCTGGGCTTGATCGGCCGCTTGACGCGGAGCGGGGATGCGCTTAACTGGGTCCTGTCAGATGGCCGGGCGGCCGCTGTCTTTCGGGGCAGAGGAAAGTCCGGGCTCCACGGAAACAGGATGCCGGGTAACGCCCGGCGGGGGCGACCCCAGGGAAAGTGCCACAGAAAGCAAACCGCCCGGCCTTCGGGCCGGGTAAGGGTGAAAGGGTGCGGTAAGAGCGCACCGCGCGCCCGGCAACGGGAGCGGCACGGTAAACCCCATCCGGAGCAAAACCAAATAGGGGCGGCAGGCGGCTTGACCGCCGGGTGCGTTTCCGCATCGCCGCCCGGGTCGGTTGCTTGAGGCGCCTGGCAACAGGCGTCCCAGATGAATGGTCGCCACCCCGGTCCGCCGGGGGACAGAACCCGGCTTATAGGCCATCTGATATTTAAAGCCCTCAATTGCCGGGCGGGCGCGTCCGCGCCCTTGGCTCCGCGCAAACGTGCGCGGCGGCCGGTCGGCCTTGCCGGAGCCCCTCACGGAGCTTCGGAAACCGGTACCTGTAATTTAAAGCCGTTATGCCGGGCTCGACCCGGCATCCATTCCGTAGGACGAGCCACCTTACGGATGGCACGGCCAGCTCATTCGCCGGCAAGACCTGCGAATCCATGCCAGACCGAGAGATGGACTCGGCCGTAAAGTCGGCGAGTGACGAAACCCTCGCCTGCGCGAGGGGGTATAGCGATTGGCTCCCTAACTGCCATAAATGACCACACCGGCCAGTGTGGGATGCCTGTCAGGGTGAAGTGAGCCAATGCCTATACATCCACCTTGGCTAAGAGAGGGATTCCGATTTGGCAAAGAGATGGTTGACTAGCACCAAGAGCGGTCTCATCAGATTGATCTTCTAAACGTCGCTTTTGGGGCCGTGAGCGGACCGGCCGGATCTGGGGCGAAAACTGTCGATAACGGACGCTCACCGGGCCGTGTGCAGGTCATTCAAACCAGTTTCATGCGCCAACTTTCCGGCTGACCGCTTCGTCTTTAATCGTCAAAGCGCGCACAGGCGGCATCGGCTGGACCGTGGTAGAGCTAGAGGGCTTGGGCGGTGCCTCGGCTCAGGTGCCCGGACATCGAAGACAGTGACACAGCCCGAATACAAGGAGCGACACGCCCAAAGCCAGCGCAATCTCATCAGAACTCTGAAATTGCTTGGAATTCCCGCCTTGTAGGAATCCGCAAATTTCCATAGAAATCTCAAAAGGGATGATTTTGGGAAAGTGCTTCGCATGGCAGCTGACATCATGACCATTGATGAAGTCGCCGACTATCTCAGGATCAACAAAAAAACCGCTTACCGCCTTGCGGCCGACAGTAAGCTGCCCGGCTTCAAGGTTGGCGGCACCTGGCGGTTTCGGCGCGTGGATATTGAGGACTGGATCGAGCGTGAAGCCAGTCCGAAGAAGGACAAAAAGAGATGACCAGCCAGGAACAACGCGCGGCGCTACAACGGAAAATCTGGGACATCGCGAACGATGTGCGCGGCTCGGTCGATGGCTGGGACTTCAAACAGTATGTCCTTGGCACGCTCTTCTATCGGTTCATCAGCGAGAATTTCGCTGCCTATATCGAGGCCGGTGAAGAGAGCATCGACTATGCGGCTCTATCCGATGACGTCATCACTGATGACATCAAGGACGATGCCATCAAGACCAAGGGCTATTTCATCTATCCCAGCCAGCTGTTCGCCAATGTCGCGGACGACGCCAACACGAATGACAGCCTGAACACCGATCTGGCGCAGATTTTTGCGGCTATTGAAACTTCGGCCAATGGCTATCCGTCTGAGCAGGACATCAGGGGCCTGTTCGCCGACTTCGACACGACCAGCACGCGCCTCGGCAATACCGTCACGGAAAAGAACAGCCGATTAGCCAAGGTGCTTAAGCGCGTTGCGGAACTGGATTTCGGGGACTTCGACAACAGCCAGATTGACCTGTTCGGCGATGCCTATGAATTCCTGATCTCGAACTATGCCGCCAATGCGGGCAAGTCTGGCGGGGAGTTCTTCACTCCGCAACATGTCTCAAAACTCATCGCGCAGCTCGCTATGCACGGGCAGGAAAAGGTCAACAAGATTTACGACCCGGCCTGCGGCTCCGGCTCGCTCCTGTTGCAAGCGAAAAAGCACTTTGACCAACATATCATCGAAGAGGGCTTTTTCGGGCAGGAGATCAACCACACCACCTATAACCTCGCTCGCATGAACATGTTCCTGCACAACATCAATTACGATAAGTTCAATATCCAGCGCGGCGATACGCTGACCCAGCCCCACTTTCAGGACGACAAGCCCTTTGATGCCATCGTTTCCAACCCGCCCTATTCGGTTAAGTGGATCGGCTCGGACGATCCGACCCTGATCAACGATGACCGCTTTGCTCCGGCGGGAGTGCTGGCACCCAAATCAAAGGCCGATTTCGCCTTTGTGCTCCATGCGCTCAGCTATCTCTCGACCAAGGGCCGCGCGGCGATCGTATGTTTCCCGGGGATCTTCTATCGCGATGGCGCGGAGAAGAAGATCCGGCAATATCTGGTCGATAACAACTATGTCGAGACGGTGATCGCGCTCGCCTCCAACCTTTTCTACGGAACGACCATCGCGGTGACGATCCTGGTCCTCGCGAAGAACAAGACAGACACGGCCATCCAGTTCATCGACGCCAGCGGCGAAGAATTTTTCAGGAAGGCCACCAACACCAATCTGATGACGGACGATCACATCGCGCGGGTGATGGAGATTTTTGATCGCAAGGAAGACGTGGATCATGTCGCCGCCTCGGTGCCGTATGAGACCATCGTGGAGCGCGGCTATAACCTCTCGGTCAGCTCCTATGTCGAGCCGCGCGACACGCGTGAGATCGTCAATATTGACGAGCTGAATGATCAGATCCGTACCACGGTTGAGAAGATCGACCGGCTGCGCGCTGACATCGACACCATCATTGCGGAGATCGACGCATGAGTGCGGCGGGCTTTCTGGAGAAACTGCTCGGTGGGACTGAGGTGGCTTGGGTGCCTTTGGGGGACGTCACTCAATATGAACAGCCGACTAATTATATTGTGAGATCCGCAAACTACAGCGATGCCCACAAAACGCCGGTTTTGACAGCTGGAAAGTCTTTCATTCTGGGCTATACAGATGAAGGGCATGGAATTTATGAAGGATCGCGATCGCCCGTCATTATTTTTGATGATTTCACGACTGCGAGCAAATGGGCTGACTTCGATTTCAAAGTTAAGTCGTCAGCGATGAAGATGATTACCTCAAGCGACGACGCCAGGTTCATTCTGAGATACGTGTTTCACTTTCTAAACACGATGCCTAGCGGTTTGGTCGATGGAGACCATAAGCGGCAATGGATAAGCAACTACTGCAACAAGACAATTCCCATTCCATGCCCGAATGATCCGGAAAAATCGCTGGCGATACAAGGGGAGATCGTTCGGATACTCGACAGCTTCACCGAGCTTACCGCCGAGCTTACCGCCGAGCTTACCGCCCGCAAAAAACAATACAACCACTACCGCGACCGGCTTCTCAGCTTTGAAGGTGGGGATGTCGAATGGAAACCCTTGGACGAGATCGGTGAGTTCATCCGTGGAAAGCGCTTTACGAAAGCCGACTATGTGGATGAAGGCATCGGCGCGATCCACTATGGCGAAATCTACACCCACTATGGTGTCTTCGCGCAGAAAACACTTTCGAAAGTCAGAAGCGATATGGCGGCGTCATTGCGATACGCCGAGCCGAATGATGTTGTCATCGCGGGCGTCAGCGAAACAATCGAAGACGTCGGCAAAGCGGTTGCCTGGCTGGGAGAAGAAAAAGTCGCGATCCACGATGACAGCTATGCCTTCCGCCACAACATGAACCCGAAGTTCATCGCATATGCGATGCAAACAGATGCCTTTCATGATCAGAAAGCGAAATACGTTTCGAGCGGTAAGATCAAAAGGCTCCTGATTGATGGGGTCAAAAATGTGCGGCTGCCGGTTCCTTTCCCCGACGACCCTACTAAGTCTCTCGAGGAACAGGCGCGCATTGTCGCCATCCTCGACAAGTTCGACACGCTGACGACTTCGATCAGCGAAGGCCTGCCCCGCGAAATCGAGTTGCGCGAAAAGCAATATGCTTATTACCGCGATCAGCTGCTGAGCTTTCCCAAGCCGGACGCGGAGGCTGCCTAAATGGGACAGACGCTGACCGAAATCGCTGAAACGCTGCGGGGTGCTGACAAGAAGGTGCAGTTGATCTATGCGTTCAACGCCTCCGGCAAGACGCGACTGTCCCGCGCATTCAGAGAGCTGATCGACCCGAAGACCGAGGAACGGGACCAAGATTATCGTCCCAAGGTGCTCTACTATAACGCCTTCACCGAAGACCTCTTCTACTGGGACAATGATCTGACCGGCGATACCGAGCGGAAGCTCTGTATCCAGCCGAATGCGTTCACCAAATCCGCCTTCGAAGATCTCGGGCTCGACCTCAATGTGATCACCGTGTTTCAGCGTTATACCCAGCCGAATCTTACGCCCCGCTTCAATGAGGAATACAAAACCAAAGACAAGGACGACAAAGAGATTACCGTCCCGGCATTTTCTGAAGTGATCTTCACACTAGGGCAAGATCCGGAGACCGACCCAGAGCGCCTCAAAATATCGAAGGGCGAAGAGAGCAATTTCATCTGGAGCGTCTTCTACTGCCTGTTGGACCAGGTGATCAGCACGCGCAACATCCCCGAGGTTGATGATCGCGAGACGGACCAATTCAATGATCTAGAATATGTCTTCATTGATGATCCGGTCAGTTCGCTTGATGAGAACCACCTCATACAGCTCGCAGTCGACGTCGCGGACCTGATAAAGAGAAGCGATACGGTGAACGGCCTGAAATTCATCATCACGACACACAGCCCACTTTTCTTCAACGTGCTGTATAATGAGCTAAATAACAAAACCTCCTACATGCTGAAACGGCTGGAGGATGGAACGTTCGAGCTGACAGAGAAGAGTGGCGATTCAAACCAAAGCTTTTCTTATCACCTTTACCTCAAGAAGACGTTAGAGGAGGCAATCGCAGCGGACAAGATCGAACGCTATCACTTCACCCTGCTGCGCAATCTCTATGAAAAGACATCGAGCTTTCTGGGCTATCCGCGATGGTCAGAACTACTGCCGGACGACCAGCAAATTTACCTGAACCGTATTATTCAGTTTACGAGCCATAGCACGCTCTCCGCCGAGGAAATCGCCGAGCCCTCGCCGCAGGAAAAGCAGACGGTGAAGCTTCTGCTGGATCATCTGCGCAACAATTACAGCTATTGGCAGGAGGAGGCCCCGAATGCCTGAGCAGACGACGCCGATCGCCGAGACCAATCGCTTTATCGTTCTCGAGAAATATGTGCGCGCCTGGGAAGCGGCTGACAGCTATCAGTCTGAGGCCGACCTGGAGCGCGAGCTTATTCAGGACTTGCGCGATCAGGGGTATGAGTATCTGCCTGACCTGAAATCAACCGACGCCATTCTGGCGAATGTTCGCGTTCAGCTGCAAGCCCTCAACGATGGTCAATTCACAGATAAGGAATGGGCGCGCTTCGTTGAGACCTATCTGGATCGGCCCAGCGACAGTGCCACTGACAAGACCCGCAAGATTCACGACGACTACATCTTTGACTTCGTCTTCGATGATGGCCGTATCCAGAACATCTATCTGGTTGATAAGGCCAATGTCTGCCGCAACAAGGTTCAGGTCATCAAGCAGTTCGAGCAAGCGGGCACTCATGCGAACCGCTACGATGTGACCATTCTGGTGAACGGCCTGCCGTTGGTGCAAATCGAGCTGAAAAAACGCGGCGTCGCTATTCGGGAAGCCTTCAACCAGATCCACCGCTACAGCAAGGAGAGCTTCAACTCGGACATTTCGCTCTTTAAGTACCTCCAGATCTTCGTAATCTCGAACGGCACGGATACGCGCTACTTCGCCAACACGACCAAGCGCGATAAGAACAGCTTCGACTTCACGATGAACTGGGCGCAGGCCGATAACAGCCTGATCCGGGACCTGAAGGATTTCACGGCGACCTTCTTCGAGAAGCGCACGTTGTTGAAGGTGTTGCTGAACTATTCCGTCTTCGACGTCAGCGACACGCTGCTGGTGATGCGCCCCTATCAGATCGCGGCGACGGAACGAATTTTACGAAAGATCAGAAGCTCGTTCGAAGGCAAGACGCTTAGTAAGCCGGAAAGCGGCGGATATATCTGGCATACTACGGGGTCAGGCAAAACACTGACCAGCTTCAAGGCGGCTCGCCTCGCCACTGAACTCGATTTCATCGACAAGGTCTTTTTCGTGGTCGACCGCAAGGACCTCGATTTCCAAACGATGAAGGAATATCAGCGCTTCTCGCCGGACAGCGTCAATGGATCGGACAGTACAGCCGGGTTGAAGCGGAACCTCTCCAAGGACGACAACAAGATCATCGTCACGACCATCCAGAAGCTTAACAATTTGATGAAGAGCGAGGGCGACCTTCCGGTCTATACCCAGCGCGTCGTCTTCATTTTCGATGAGTGCCATCGCAGCCAGTTTGGTGAGGCACAGAAGAATCTCAAGCGGAAGTTCAAACAGTTCTGCCAATTCGGCTTCACCGGCACGCCGATCTTTCCGGAAAATGCTTCGGGTGCGGAGACGACGGCCAGCGTATTCGGGAGCGAGCTTCATTCCTATGTGATCACTGACGCGATCCGCGATGAGAAGGTGCTGAAGTTCAAGGTCGACTACAACGATGTGCGCCCGCAGTTCAAAGCGATCGAAACCGAACAGGACGAAAAGAAGCTGACCGCCGCCGAAAACCGGCAAGCTCTTCAGCACCCCGCACGAATCGCCGAGATTTCCCAGTATATTCTCGATAACTTCCGCCGCAAGACGCATCGTCTCTATGGAGACAATAAGGGCTTTAACGCCATGTTCGCGGTGAGCAGCGTTGATGCAGCCAAGCTCTATTATGAAAAGCTGAACGCGCTGCAGGACGGTAGCGACAAGCCGTTGAAGATCGCTACCATCTTTTCGTTCGCGGCCAACGAAGAACAGGATGCGATTGGCGACATTCCTGACGAGAGTTTTGAGGTTTCGGCGCTGAACAGCAGCGCCAAGGAATTCCTGAACGCCGCGATCGCGGACTACAACGCCTGTTTTCGAACGAATTTCAGCGTCGATAGCAAGGGCTTCCAGAATTATTACCGGGACCTGGCGAAACGGGTGAAGTCCAAGGAAGTCGACCTGCTCATTG
>Ga0182735_1002219_pt1 | contig 12035 bp, 6 predicted proteins | sample eDN5th30CKraftMG_FD_128524 | JGI IMG/M metagenome (GOLD analysis project Ga0182735, IMG submission 128524) | Enriched Miracle-Growth compost microbial communities from Emeryville, California, USA - eDNA 5th pass 30_C Kraft MG (version 2) (version 2) ... | reverse complement strand
TTTTAAATCACCAGTTAATGGTAAGGTAGCCGCAGAATTTTTCAGCAATACCACACTTTTCTCCGCCATTTTTAAGGCTGCTTGATGATGTTCGGGAGCATTAAGCACCCTTTGCTCTCGATTTTCATCGCTAAAACGGAAAGGATCATCGAATAAGCCGAGTTCAAATTTGATACGTAGTATTCTCCTTACCGCATCGTCTATCAGCTCGATAGGTACCTTTCCTGCTTGAACGAGTTGTTTGAGGGTTTCGATATAGGCATGACCTTCCATATCCATGTCGCAGCCCGCTAACAGGGCTGCTTTGGCAGCTTCAGCTTTATCTGCCGCGACACCATGGTTGATCAACTCAATTACCGCGCTGTGATCGCTTACCACAAAGCCCGGATATTGCCATTTTGTTTTTAGGATGTTGCGCAACAAATGCCCATTAGCCGTGGCAGGAACACCATTCAAATCATTAAAGGCGGTCATAAACGTTGCAGCTCCTGCATCCACAGCGGCTTTAAAAGGTGGCAGATACACTTCCCATAGCATTCGTTCGCTCATATCCACCGAATTATAATCTCTTCCCGCTATGGCTGCTCCGTAACCCGCAAAATGTTTCGCGCAAGCCATCACAGCATCTAATTGACCCAAGCCTTTTCCTTGAAGGCCCTTAACTCTAGCGGCAGCAATGAGCGCCCCTAAGTAAGGGTCTTCTCCAGCCCCTTCCATGACACGTCCCCATCTTGGATCACGAGCGATATCAACCATGGGAGCAAAAGCCCAATGCAGGCCGGCGGCAGCAGCTTCTTTTGCTGCGATACGCGCAGACAATTGTATGGCATCTAAGTCCCAACTTGCTGCTTCGGCTAACGGGATTGGAAAGGTGACGCGGTATCCATGCACAACGTCCATTCCGAATAATAATGGAATTTTTAATCGCGATTGCAGAGCCAGTTCCTGCACCATCCGTGTCTCTTTCGCACCCTTCACATTGAGCATTGACCCGACTTTACCTTGCCTTATATCATTATATTTGTCGCTATTCGCTCGCACAGGTCCGGTTGCCAGTCGATCACTTGAATACTGATTCAGTTGTCCGATCTTTTCTTCCAGTGTCATGCGGGCCATCAGTGCTTCAATTTTACCATCAACTGCTGATGGCGCTAGTTGAGCAAAAGCTACCGTGTACCACAAGCAGGGTATTATTAAAAGTTTTTTCATATATAGTAGCGTCTGTCTATAGACCCTTATTGGCTTTTATTTCATTCATCCTACCGAGCCGATATCGGTAGGATGAAATGATAAATGATCGTGGTTACCACCCGGGATTTTGAACTAAATTTATATTTCGCTCGATTTCTGATTGAGGAATCGGCCATAACAAGTGTTTTTTCTCAAACACACGTGATTCAGCAACTGTACGCTTATAAAAACTCAGATCTGTAAAACTGGTGCCGGCTGTTACGTTCATCCCATAAATGGGGGCGGCATCCGTTTCCTCTGCAATTTTCCAACGCTTTACATCCCAGAAGCGATGTTCTTCGAAGGCTAGTTCTATCCTGCGCTCATGTCTGATACGTTGGCGCAATTCATCTTGGTCAAGACCGGAAGGTATCTCCGGCATACCAGCTCTTTCACGTACCAAGTTAATGTATTTGTAAATATCTGTATTGGTTGGATCGTATTCGTTTAGTGCTTCAGCGTAATTCAAGTACATTTCTGCTAACCGGAAGAATATCCACGATTTCAATACATGCTTCGAATTTTTCACATCACTGTCGGGATGCACCAATTTAACGGAGGTATAACCGGTTGTAGAGTGGTCATTTGAGCCATTGTACCCATCCCTTCCCGTTGAATAGAGTTCTACCCGAGTGATGGTTTTACCGTCTGCACCTTTATAAAGCCAATCCATGCCATTGTAACCTACTGTAGCATAAAAACGCGGTTCTCTTCCAACGTACATATTATAGATACCTGCTTTCGTATATTTGGTAGCTGTCTCCGAAAAACCCGTTTCGGAATATCCTGATGCCGGATTGATAACCGGGTTTGCGGTTGTACTTTCCTTTGCAAAAGGGCTTAACCCGTTTGCCATTTCGTATTCATCAACGAGTTGTTGACTGGGTGAAAGACCGATATAACCATTCAGCTGGCGAGGCGAGGCACAACGCTCCCAACGAACCTCATCACCGGTTCTCGGTCTGCCCCAAATAACCTCTTTATTCCATCGGTCTAAAAACACATATTGATAAGACAAATAGGGGTCGAAATTTCCACTGGCATCATTCTTTTTATATAGTCCGTCGGGCATACGATCAATGATGGCTTTAGCTGCTTCAGCAGCTTTTTTCCATTTATTTTCATCATATATTTGATTAATAAGTTGCTTACCATCGGTATTCTTAAAATCCGCATAATCGCTATTACCATTCCACAAAGGACTAGCAGCATAAAGTAACACCCTAGCTTTCAACGCTCTAGCGAGGCCCGCAGTAGCTCTGCCATAATCATTTGTATTGGTAGGCTTATCCGGTAAAATAGCTTGCGCTTTATCCAGCTCCGAAACAATGAAATCGACACACTCATCGTATGAATTCCTAGGCAGCTGAATCTCTGACAAAGGTGCATCAATAGCTAGCGGTTCATCTGGAAGAAGAGGGACAGGCCCGTATTGCCTGATCAAGAGAAAATAATAAAAAGCACGAAGTACCCTTGCTTCTTCTCGATATTGAACGGTAATACCCGGGTTAAGGTCCTCACATTCTTGACATTCGCCTACGCGATGGATAAGGGTACTGGCAGATCGGATACCTTGATAGTATTTGGCCCATATATTATAGGGTGTGTTTACCGGCGACCAATTGCCTGTGTTAATCTGCTGATGAGGCCAGTTAAACACCCAGTCCGCTTCATCCGAAAGCGGGGTATAATTCACGCCATTACAAACCAATGGATCAGGAATATAACTGTAGACACTGGCCAGATACTTTTCTGTTTCCAACCGAGTAGAAAACACTTCATCGATCGTCAACATATCATTGGGCTGTTTGTCCAGGTACTTTTCGCAAGAAAACAAGATAATTGTTGAGGCGATTAGTATGAAATATATAGATTTTTTATTGAACATAATCTGTTACTTAAAGCTTTATTGGATTAGTTTGTCTATCTTCAACGTTAAAAGTTCAGGTTAATTCCGAAATTGATGGTTTTCTGAATGGGATAAGCGCCACCATTTGCACTGCCCAATTCCGGATCCCAAAAATCAAAACTGCTCCAGGTTAATAGATTCAAACCATTAGCATAAACACGTAGCGTATTTATTTTCAATTTATTTGTTAACCTTTTCGGGATGGTATAACCGATTTCGGCCGACTTTAACCTCAGATAACTTGCGTCACGCTGCCACCAAGTGGACGTTTGATAATTATTGGAGTTTGTACCAAAAGAAAGCCTTGGAAATAAGGCATCCTGCCTTGGGTTTTCGGGCGTCCACCGATCTAAACTATTAATATTCAAGTTTCCGATCAATCCACCCCCTTCAAACGGGTACCACCCCTTACCTCCAAGAGTAAAGCTAGCAGGTCCGCTCCCTTGAAAAAACATCGAAAAATCAAAACCTTTGAAGGCGACTGTCGTACCAAAACCATATATGGCTTCCGGTACCGGTGGATTACCAATGGCTACCGCATCAAACGTATTTACAACACCATCGTCATTATAGTCTAGGTATTTAATATCACCCGGCCTTACCGTACCAAATTGTTGTGTAGGCGAATGATCAATTTCCTCCTGATCATGGAACAAGCCCACAGCGATAAGTCCGAACGGTTGGTTATACCGCTTTCCAACCCTGTTTTGATAAGCATAGGTATAATCTGGCTGGTCGGTATTGAGCAATTTGTTCCTAGCAAACGTATAATTACCGCGGAAAGAGAGATCTACCTGCCCTAAAGTTGCCCGATACTCCAATGTTGCTTCGAAACCCTTATTTTCCATCTCGCCCAGATTACCATAAGGGTTATTCTTTAAACCTAGCATGGCAGGTAATGAGGCACGTTGTAAAAATATTCCATCTCGGTGGCGTTTAAACACATCGGCTTGTAAGCTGAATCCTTTCAAGAACCGCATCTCTAGGCCCAAATCAATCTCCCTTTCTTTTTCCCACGTCAAGTTTGAACCCCATTGATCTTCTCCTCTACCATCAAAACGGTTATTGCCATCTATACCAAAGTAATAAGCACCATTTCCACCGCCCACAGTTGTTAAATACGCAAATCTTCGCCCGCCGATTTGATCATTACCTTTGGTTCCCCATGAACCTCTAAACTTTAAGTACTCAATTCCTTTTACATGATTTTTGAAGAAAGATTCTTCAGAAAGTATCCAACCCGCTGCGGCAGACGGGAAGAAACCAAAGCGATGACCTTTTGCAAAATTTTCCGAGCCGTTATAACCAGCGCTCAATTCTACAAAATAGCGATTATCGTAACCATAAGAGAGGCGCGAAACCAGTCCTTGAAGCCTGAACGGTAAAGAACTGATGGCATCTCCAGCATCTGCATTCTGATAATCTTGCTGATTGTAAAGGAGTAATCCTTTTACATCGTGTTTACCAAAACTGCGATTATAATTGATATTAGCTTGAATATAGATTCGACGATCTCCACTGGATGACTTGCCGAAAGTCAGATCTGCTTTTCCGGTGACGAGCTGGCTCAATATCAGATTACCATTCTCGTCTCGACCTGTTGCATAATATTTATCAACCTGATCACTATTGGCTAAATATGACCGCGTTTGGTTAATGAAATGGTAATTATAGCCATCGAACGCAAACTTACCCTGTATTGTTAGTCCCTTTACAAATCTGGAAAGGTCATGCTTTAAGGTGAGGTCAGATTGAATGTTGTTTCTCCACTGCGTTTTGAAGCCCGTTCCAGTTAATTGTGCGTAAGGATTGATCAGACTGCTTATCCCTCCATACACAAAACCATTTGGATCGTTTGGATCAGGATAGGTAGGAGAATAACCTATCGGTGTATTGTTCTGAATGGCACCCCAGATATCACCATTACCTGTCCCGGGATAGTTTGCAGTTACTAATATACCGCCTAAACCCAAACTAAGCTCCGTATCTTTATTGAGATTCACATCAATATTCGCACGGAAATTATAGCGTTTTAATTTGGCGTTTGTATTATAGTCGTTTAAATTGTCTCCTTTCCATATACCATCTTCCTGATAGTAGCCTGCGGAAACGAAGTACTTCGCCATCTCGCTGCCACCAGTAATGTTGAGGTTGGCTCTTTGATTAGACGATTGATCTTTCATCATCATATCAAGCCAGTCAACATTTGGATATAGATAAGGGTCTTCGCCAGATCGGTATTTTTCAATAATTTCCGGTGTGTACGGAGTAGCAAAATTTGGATTGGTTGCCAACTGCGCCTCGTTGTATAACTCCAACCAAGTGGGGCCGTCTACATATTGCTGTAAATCGGTAGGCCTATTTGTTCCGCTTTCCATTTTGAAACTGATGCTCGGTTTTTGGCTCGCCCCCCTTCTAGTGGTGACTAAAATAACGCCATTCGCTCCTCTTATACCGTAGACAGATGTAGCTGCCGCATCTTTTAACACAGAAAATGTTTCTATCTCCTCCGGCTCTATATTGGCTATTGGCCGTTCTACTCCATCCACGAGCACCAAGGGTTGGGCTCCAGCACCAAACGTACTGATTCCTCTAATCCAAAATTGCGCATCATCATATCCCGGTTCTCCACTCCGTTGAACCGAAATAAGCCCAGAAACTTTCCCTGCTAAAGCATTGGTTAAGGAACGTGGTGCGGCCTGTTTTACGTCGTGTACATTAACTGTTGAAATAGAGGCAACCACGCTTTCTTTTCGCTGGGTACCGTAGGCTACGACGGCTACTTCATCTAAACTGGCAATATCTGGTTCCATAGTAACATTGATTCGCCTACGGGTATCTACCGCAATTTCCTGAAACTTGTAACCGACAAACTTAAAAACCAACGTTTCGGTACCACTGGCAACTGTAATTTGGTAATTACCGTTTGCATCAGATTGGGTCACATCGGTGTTCCCTTTAATATAAACACTTACACCCGGGAGAGGATCACCACGCTCATCAACAATCTTTCCAGATACCTGCATTTGCTGTGGAGTTGCTTGTGAAGCGCTTTCGATTTGGTCTACCGCATTGGTAGTAATCGAAGGAGCTTTTTTAATGACAACCGTACTCTCTTCAATACGATATGTTAATTGCTGCGGAGTTAAACAAGCATCAAGGACCTCTGTTAGCGATGCATTTTCATAGTTGACCGACACCGGTTTAGCGTTCTTTATCAGTTGGAAATTATACAAGAAGTCATATCCAGTTTGTTTCCTCAACTGCTTTAAAACGGTTAACAATGAAGTATTAGATGCTCGGATACTGACATTTTGTGCGAAACTTTTTGCATTTACCTGTATGCAGGTAATTAAGAGTAGAACGAATGCAAGTTTCATGATCAGAAAAAAATTATAAAAAACAGTTTGGCATTTCTTTAAAAAGAATGCAGTAAAAATTTTATACATTTGACTATGTAGGTTTAATAATTGTTTTGTTAGCTGAACAAAAATAGAATTTTTGACCTGCCATCAGCCTTGCTGATGAAGCGTTGGGGGCGTTGACGCGCCTCTAACGTTTAAAGTCTATATCTTGTCTAATAAGTCTTTATTGGACGATAATCCTCCTTTCTTTGAGGGTAAAATGATAATTGCTGATTTCTTCCAGGTGGCGTAATAATTCGGACAGCTTCTTGTTGCATGAAAAGGTTCCACCAAATCTAAAGTCATTTGACTTACTTTGGTTAACCACCTCCACATCATACCATCTGGAAACTTTTTTCATGACTTCGGCAAGACTTTCATTATCAAAGGTAAAAAAGCCCATTTTCCACGCCATGGCTGCTTCAACATCCACTTCGCTTACTTGTAAACGGGCATCAGCCAAGAAGCTTGCAGCTTGTTGGCCAGGCTGTAATAGCGTATGCGTCTGAGCGGTTGCTACCTGTACGGCACCATTTATGAGCGTTGTTTTGGTTGCAGCATCGTCTGGATAAGCACAAATATTAAAGGAAGTGCCCAATACATTTACGGTATGTTTTGCCGTTACGACACGAAAAGGCCGGTGTTTATCGGCTTGGATTTCAAAGTAAGCTTCTCCCTCCAGTTCAACTTCTCTGGCTGTATCGCTGAAGACCACCGGAAAGCTAATGGAAGAAGAGGCATTTAGCCAAACGGTTGACCCATCAGACAAAAGAATACGGTATTTTCCACCATTTGGTGTGGCAATCTGATTTTTCTCGATGGATTGATCAGGTGCAGCAAGTGCAGTAGAAGTATATACCAAGGTACCTTCATCTGTGTTGGTGAGGTTTATGCCCGAGGCGGTTATGAGATGTTGATTTTTAACCTCATCTAATGAGATTTTTTTACCGTTGCCTAAGGTCAGCACGGCATGGTTACCACCGGGCAGAATATCGGTCGTTTCCCCTTTTTCAAAATAGTGAGATGTGCCGAAGTAAACGGCCACGGCCAACAACAATACAATACTTGCTGCAAGTGGATAGGCGTATGGCTTCCATTTTTCTTGACCGACACGTACAGATTTATTACGAGCCTGTAAACGCTTGCGTATGCGCTCCCGCAGAACTACTTCGTTGGCGGCATAATCGCTTTCTACCCATACGGTATCGTCTTGGTTTTGGTTATACCAGTTGGCAAAAACAACCTCTTCTTCTGGGGTTATGGTGCCATTCAACCATTTTTCGGCAAGTTCTAAATAACGTTTATCAATTTCTTGTCCCATGCAAGTATTGGTCTTTGTAATATAATATCGGTTGTGAATGAAAAAACCCTATATCAAAAAGATTTTTTTTTTGAAGGCGGCGACGTGCTTTAAAAAAGAAGGGAAAATAGGAAATGGCTGAGCTTGCGCCGCAATACCTTAAGAGCCCGGGTAAGATGTGCCTCTACTGTCTTCTCAGAGATGCCCTGTTCTCGCGCAATTTGCCTATTTTTATAGCCTTGCTCTTTGCTGAGTTGATAAACCAATCGGCATTTTTCAGGTAAATCTTTCACGTATTGTTCAAGCCTAGCCCTCAATTCTTCGAAGTTTAACCATTTCTCGGTTCCGTGGTCTAGAGGTACGCCGGTTGATTGAATATAAGCTTGGTACTTTTGGCGATGGTTAAGATGTGCCAGATAATCGATGATTTTATATTTCATCGATACGGCCATATACGCCTGCAGTGTAGTAGTGATGCGTATACTGTGCCTGCGCTGCCAGACATCGGCCAATAAATCTTGTGCTAATTCTTCTGCTACTGCCTTGTCCTGAAGTTTATTCGCTGCTACGATAAATAATTTTTTCCAAAATCGATGGTATAATTCCGTAAAGGCCTCCTCACTATTTCGTTGGACATGTTCGAGCAACTGTTCGTCCGTAAAACTTCCATATTTGGTTAGCATCGATTCCATTCTTAAGTTTATGCTAGAAACTAGGCAACGTGTGGTTAAGTATACTACGCGCTGCGAATCTATATAAAAAGTTGGACAATTTTAAACTGCATCGATATTTATGTGTTTTTTGAGCATATACATTTCTTTTGCAACACCGATTTATATTTGCATCATTGCAAAGTCTGATACCCCCTCTTCGCATCTTCTACCACCAATACCCAATCATTTTCTTTGCCTTGTGTTGGAGTAGTAAACGTCATGTTATCTAAGCGTTTCATAAGACCTAATGGTGTTGCCTCTCCTGTTTTAGGGTTAAACCACCACGCCTTCATCTGTTTCGCTTTCATAAAGCTCATATTCAGGTCAATTGTTCGTCCTATCGGCAAATAAACCATTGCATAATGATTATCATCGCCGCGGAATGCTTCCATATGTTCGGACTGCTCGCCCAAACCACCAACAACCAGGCTCGAATCAGCTACTCTGTTCAAAAACGGTCTAGATTCAATGAGTTTACGTAAATATCCTACCTGAAAAGCACCGGGCCTATCCATTGCGTTGATCCAACCGCGGTCGGCAAAATTGATCAATTCTTCGCGAGCACTCATAAATTGCCAAATGGCGTGATGACCATAAGTAACACCGCAAGCTCCTGCAAAAACAGAGCGATAGCATTGTTTACGCACATCATAATCGCGGAAATACCCATTCTCTGGATTCCATTTTGGCCAAGGATTGACTGGGTGATCTTCATAATTTGGTTCTCCATCCAGCGTCGGCCTCGCAGGCTGCAATTGAAGGTCGCGTTTTACCGTTTTCCAACTGGGCACATCGTGTCCATCTCCATGCCCAGACTGGAACATATGGATATCCAACCAGTCTTCTTGTTGCAGCCAGCTGGAACTAGACACGTTCCCGCCCCAAGGATGATAAGCGATTAAACATCTTCCCTTTGTAGCATCTCGAAGTCCTTTAGCCATTTGACGCCAAACAGGGCGGAAATCTTTACCTTCGAATACAGGTGGCCGATCGCCCCCTAAAATCCAAACAATATTTTGCCGATCCTGATAGCGTTTACCCAACCAATGACCGTAAGCGTAGGCATTAACGCTATCAAAAATCATTGGCCCCGTTCCCCATGCCTTTGTTACCTTGTCGCCCCAAGTGGGAAGCAAGCCTAAAATTAACTTTCGTTCTGATGCCATCTGAACGGTGCTATCGATTACTTTAAAATAGGCGTCATTGGGTTTTGTTGGATCTTGATCAATCAAAGGCAATTCGCCATAAGGATTGGGCCGTTTCAGTCCGTCAAACTCGGCCAATATAACAGCTTGAACAACAGTAAACCCCTTGGTTGCACGGTTATCTAAATATTGCTTAATCTCGGGCAGTGTAAGCCTATGAAATAATTCCCAACCGGTATCTCCTAACCAGAAAAAAGGTGTGCCATTTTCAAACTGCAGTCCATGACCATCTACAGAAACAATTAAACGTCTCTTTTCCTGCGGCTGCCCCACTGCAATGCTATACATTGCCAAGCAAACAGCAAAACACACGAACAATGCTTGCTTCCGTAGCCATTTTGAAGAATTGATAATCATAATTGGTTCCTTAAAATACACCCTAAGTTTACAAAATATTACAGTAAAAATGAAATAGCAAGACCGGATAAATTACCCATGATTGCAACTATTCATCAGCTATATTTTTCCAGCTAATAATCGTATATTTTGATCGTTTTTCGTTGTCATCTCCGCCATAAATCAATGTCTTTGTAACTGATGCCGGAGATGAAATTTCTTCAAATCGATCCATGTTTTTAAATAAGGAAGATGTAATCGTTTTCGTCGATTTTATTTCGTATATATTAAACCCATCCGACTTCTTTGTCAATAAATCAACTTCCAAGCCATTACTATCCTGCCAAAAATGGATATCTTCATGTAAATACAAATGATGGTTTCTCTTTTGATATTCTAATAGGATCATATTTTCAAATATGTTTCCTTTTAATCGGTTATCTTCTACTGCCTGTGCTGTTCTTATCCCCAACAAATAACATAATAGTCCTGTATCATAGAAATAAAGTTTAGGTGATTTAACCAATCGCTTATTAAAATTTTGGTGGTAAGGTTGTACCAAAAACACGATATAACTACTCTCTAAAATAGAGAGCCACGCTTTCGCTGTGTTGGGAGCGATATCACACTCATTAGCCATTGCACTTATATTTAACAATTGACCGGCACGCCCTGCACAAAGCCCAAGAAAAGTGCGAAAAGCCTTCAAATCTTTCACCTGTAGTAAAGCTGTTACATCTTTTTCTATATAGGTCTGAACATAATTTGAATAAAAAACATATGGATCTATATCGCGGTCAAAAATAGCCGGGTACCCTCCCTTTACAACCGCAGATGAATAACTAGTCTCTAACAAATTACTGGATTTTAGTTCCGAAAAATCCAGAGGAAGCAATTTAAATAATGCCACCCTCCCCGCTAAAGTTTGAGTAATACTATTCAATAATTGAAAATTTTGTGAACCTGATAATATATATTGCCCCATCATCCGGCGTTCATCAACCCTTTCCTGTATATAAGAGAATAGTTCTGGAACACGCTGCACCTCATCTAAAATAACTTTTTCGGAATGTTGGTCTAAAAAACCCACAGGATCTTCCATAGCAAAAGCACGGACATTAGGGGATTCTAACGTCACATAACCGTAATCATTAAAAAGTTCTCTTAATAAAGTAGTCTTACCGGATTGTCTAGGCCCTGTTACAGCAAGTACCGGAAATTTTACTTGTTGTGATCGAATAAGACGTGTGATTCTCCTTTCTATATACATACTATCCTCCTTTACGGGCTTTCATTGCAAATTTACATAACTTCTATTGCAAATTTACATAACTTCTATTGCAAATTTACATAAACCATATTGCATGTTTACATGGTCTTTCACGACAATTCTTTACTTTATTTCAACCGAAATCAACTATAGCGCTTGTATCTTTGTGTAGCAGGAAGAGAAAAATAACAACTCGGCTCTTTGCCATCCCTAACGGGAGGAACGGGAGGCAGGCTTTTGAATTTTTACTTTTTAATTTTTACTTTCATCATGAAAATTGCATTAATTGGCGCCACAGGTTTTGTTGGCGGAGCCGTTTTGAACGAATTATTAACCAGAGGTGAAGCCGTAACGGCATGGGTACGCCATCCGGAAAAATTAACTATTCAAGATCACAACCTACATGTTGTTCGGGTAGATGTCACGAACGAGGATGAACTCATTGCTGCGGCAAAAGGCTATGATGTGGTTATCAGTGCGTTCAATGCCAATTGGGCGAACCCTACACTCTATGATGATTTCATCAATGGATCAAAAGCCATTCAAGAAGGACTAAAGAAAGCCGGTGTGAAACGTCTATTAGTAGTTGGTGGTGCTGGCAGTCTATACACCCTTGACGGTAGACAATTGGTAGATACCGATGCTTTTCCCGATGAATGGAAACCGGG